>Ga0302324_100000034_pt1 | contig 303488 bp, 287 predicted proteins | sample Palsa_T0_1_FD_201949 | JGI IMG/M metagenome (GOLD analysis project Ga0302324, IMG submission 201949) | Peat permafrost microbial communities from Stordalen Mire near Abisko, Sweden - Palsa_T0_1 | ecosystem: Environmental > Terrestrial > Soil > Palsa > Peat permafrost | place: Sweden: Abisko... | reverse complement strand
GTGTTCGGACCCAGCGTCTACCGTCGGGGCGCGCCCGGCCTCGACCAGTTGTCGGCCATGCCATCGCTGCACGTCGGGTGGGCGCTGATCGTCGCCGGGGCGGTGATCTGGGCGTCGCGTAGCCGGTGGCGATGGCTCGCCCTCGGCTATCCCGTCCTCACCACCTTCACGGTCGTCGTAACCGGCAACCACTATTGGCTCGACGGCCTAACCGCGGCGGCGCTGTGCGCCTTGGCCGCGTTCGTCGTGTCCAAGGCCTACCCCACTTCGGTGGCGGCCGCGCCGGATCCCGACGTGGGAATCCCCGCGCCAAACAGACCCCAGGGATCAGCCGCTCTGGGACCGGTGTCGGCCTCCGTCAGCTAGGAGCGGAGCTTCTGGGCTGCGAACAGACCGAGGCCGACGACGAGAACGAGGAACAGGAGCTTCTTCATAGCAGCGAGACTAGCGAAACCGTGGGTGGCGCGATTCCCGCCCGTCGCCACGGGGCGGATCGACCAGTCAGGACCCCTCCAAAGCTGGCCAACGTCGTTCGGAACCTTTGTCCCGGCTCAGGCGTGGATGCATCGTAAATGGGACGGAACGTAAATGGAAGGGAATGTCAAATGGGATCCACGGTCCGCATTTCGATGGGACTGGCTGCGGCCTTCGCGGGGGCCGCACTTCTCGGAGCGTGCGGGGGTGGCCACGTGGCCGCGAGCGCAACTGGTTCGACGACGACCACGCCCGCCACCATCGCTCCAGGCCCGACGACGGACAGCTCCGGCACCACCCCGGTGACCACGGCCGGGAGCACAACGACCGTTGCCGCCACCACCGTACCGACCCCGGCCGGCACGGTTGCCAACGGCCCGACCGGTTGCGTGGCCAGTCAGCTGAATGTCGATGCCTCCTACGGCAACTACGCGGCCGGGTCGATCGGTTACACCAACAGCTTCCAAAACATCTCCTCGACGACCTGCACGCTGTTCGGCTATCCAGGCATGCAAATGCTCAACTCATCGGGCCAGGCGATCCAGACCGACGTCATTCGCGGCACGTCGGTCACGGTGCCGGCCGTGCCGGAGAAACTGGTGACGCTGGCGCCAGGCGGGAAGGCGTGGTTCGACATGGGGTTCAGCGACGGTACCGGCTATGGCGACGACTACGACTCCTGCCCGACTTCGACCCTGGTCGAGTTCACCGCCCCGAACGACTTCCAATCGATCACGGTTTCCCTGCAGATACAACCGTTTGGCGGGGGGACGATCGCCCAGCTGCACTGTGGCGAGATACACGTGTCGCCCGTGTTCTCCGTGGCCTGACCGACGCCCTAGGGTACCGGGGACCGCGCATCGGCGCGACACTTTCTGAGTGATAGCGATCGACGTCCAGGGGCTGCACAAGTCCTTCGGTGGCGTGGAAGCCGTTAGAGGGCTCGACTTTCACGTCGAAGAGGGCGAAGTGGTGGCCGTGCTCGGGCCCAACGGGGCCGGCAAGACCACGACGGTCGAGATCCTCGAGGGTTACCTCGAGCGCGACAGTGGCCACGTGAGCGTGCTCGGCGTCGACCCGGCCAAGGGCGGTGACGACTTCCGGCAACGGATCGGGATCGTGCTGCAGGAGTGCGGCATCACCGCCTACCTGAAGGTCGGCGAGGTGCTCACGATGCACGCCGGGTTCTACCGCCGGCCCCGCCGCGTCGATGAGGTGATCGCCTTGGTCGGCCTGGAAGAGAAGGCGGGCAGCCGGATCAAGTCGTTGTCGGGAGGGCAGCGTCGGCGCCTCGACCTCGCCCTCGGCCTGATCGGCGACCCCGAGCTGCTGTTCCTCGACGAGCCGACGACGGGCTTCGACCCGACCGCCCGCCGCCAGGCGTGGGAAGTGGTTCGCAACCTGGGTCGGCTCGGCAAGACCATCCTCCTGACGACCCACTACATGGATGAGGCCCAGGCTCTCGCTGACCGGGTGATGGTCGTGACGGCCGGCCGGATAGTCGCCGAGGGCCCGCCCGACTCGATCGGCGGAAGGGCCCACGCCGACGCCCAGATCCGCTTCCTGCTACCGGCCGGTGTGAGCATCACCGACCTACCCCTAACGGCGTCGCCCGAGGCGGCCGGGATGGTGCTGGTCTCGACGGCCGAGCCGACCGGAGCGCTTCACCACCTGACCGGCTGGGCCCTCGACGCCGGCCACAAGCTCGACCTGCTCACCGTCACCAAGCCGTCTCTGGAGGACATCTACATCGCGCTCACCGCCACCACCGACGACGAGCGAGAGAAGGTGTGACACCGATGTCAGCCTTGAGCGGAGTGGGCCAACGGCTGCGGTGGGAACAGAAGATGTACTGGCGGAACCCGGCCGCGGCCGCATTCACCTTCGCGTTCCCGCTGATGTTCCTCGTGATATTCACGGCCATCAATGGCAACGGTCACGTGACCATCGCCGGTGGAAAGGTGAGGTTCGCGCAGTACTACGTGCCGGCCATCATCGCTTTCGGACTGATCTCGGCCTGCTACACCAACCTGGCCTTCAGCCTGTCGGTCAACCGGGAAGACGGGGTGCTCAAGCGCCTCCGCGGCACCCCCTTGTCGCCAGTGACGTACCTGTCGGGTCTGGTGGCCAACGTCATCGTGATCTCGCTGATCCTCACCGCGCTGACCACCGCTTTGGGGTTGATCTTCTACCGCGTGACGTTCCCTGGCCGTTACCTGGGGCTGGTCGTGGCCATTGCGGCCGGGGCCTTCTGCTTCAGCGCGCTGGGTGTGGCCGTCTCGACGTTCATCCCCAACGAGGACGCCGCCCCCGCCATCGTCAACTTCATCCTGTTTCCGGTGCTGTTCATCTCGGGCACATTCGGCACCATCAAGAGCTCGTCGGGCATCGCCAAGGTCGCCAGTGTGTTTCCGGTGCGCCATCTGATCGAGCTCCTCGTCGCCGTCTTCAATCCGAAGATCTCAGGGGGAACCGGGATCTCGTGGGCCGACGTCGGGATGCTCTTGTTGTGGGGCGCGATCGGGATCGTGGTGTCCCTGCACCGCTTCCGCTGGGAACCGCGCCGCCCGTAGCTCCCCCGTGACACTATGGGCAGGTGGCCGACGTCCCCTCCGACCCGCCCGCCCGGTACGTGTACCTGGCCGGGCCGGACGGATTCACGCCCGCGGGTCTGTACTGGCACCAACAGGTCCTGATCCCGGCCGTGCTGGCGGCCGGACTGCAGCCGCTGTCGCCTTGGGACGCATCCGATGACGACTTCGCAGAGGTGGCGGCCCGGCCGGAAGGCCCGGACCGGCGCCTCGCCTACCGGAACCTCGACTTCCTAACCGGGGACGCCAACGCGGCCCTGATCGATCGCTCCTCCGGTGTGCTGGCCGTCCTCGACGGCCCCGACGTCGACTCCGGGACCGCCGCCGAGATCGGCTACGCGACCAAAGCCGGGCTCGCCGTGGTCGGCCTGAGGACCGACAGCCGGCGTACCGGGGACAACGAAGGCGTCATCGTCAACTTGCAGGTCGAATACTTCATCCGCCGATCAGGTGGATCGATTCACACCCACCTCGAAGCGGCGGTAGGCGAGCTCGCGACTCTGGTCGGCGCCTAGAGCCCTCAGGCCAGCAGCGGCTCGAGGAACCGGCCCGTGTAACTTTCCGCCGTCTTCGCCACCTTCTCCGGCGTGCCCTCGACCACCACTTGTCCACCCCGGTTGCCGCCTTCCGGCCCGAGGTCGATGATCCAGTCGGCGGTCTTGATCACGTCCAGGTTGTGCTCGATGACGAGCACCGTGTTGCCCTGGTCGACCAGGCGGGACAGGACCGCCAGCAGCTTGCGGATGTCCTCGAAGTGCAAACCGGTCGTCGGCTCGTCAAGCAGGTAGATGGTGTGGCCGGTGGACCGCTTGGACAACTCACTCGCCAGCTTGATCCGCTGGGCCTCACCGCCTGACAGGGTGGGGGCCGGCTGTCCGAGGCGGACGTAACCCAAGCCCACGTCCACCAGCGTTTGCATGTGCCGGGCGATGTTCGGCTGGTTGGCGAAAAACACCAGCGCCTCCTCGCAAGGCAGGTCCAGCACGTCGGCGATGTTCTTCCCCTTGAACGTGATGTCCAACGTGTCGCGGTTGTACCTCGCCCCCTTGCACACTTCGCAAGGTACGTAGACGTCGGGAAGGAAGTGCATTTCGATCTTGATGGTCCCGTCTCCGGAGCAAGCCTCGCAACGCCCGCCTTTCACGTTGAAAGAGAACCGCCCGGGCTGGTAGCCCCGAACCTTCGCTTCGGTCGTGGTGCTGAAGAGACGGCGGATGTGGTCGAACACGCCGGTATAGGTAGCCGGATTCGAGCGGGGGGTGCGCCCGATCGGCGACTGGTCGATGCTGATCACCTTGTCGAGGAGCTCTATGCCTTCGACGCGCGTGTGGCGGCCCGGCACCTCCTTCGACCGGTAGATGTGCTGCATGAGCACGCGCAGCAGGATGTCGTTGACCAAGGTGGACTTCCCCGAGCCCGACACCCCCGTCACCGCCACCATGCACCCGAGCGGGAAGTCGACGTCGATGTCTTTGAGGTTGTGCTCACGGGCGCCCCGCACCGTCATGAACCCCTTCGGATCCCGCCGGAAAGCCGGCACCGGGATGGTGCGCTTGCGGGTCAGATACTGGCCGGTGATCGACTCCTTGGACTTGAGCAGCGCGGATACCGGGCCCGACACCACGACGGTCCCACCGTGCTCGCCCGCGCCGGGCCCGATGTCGACGACGTGGTCGGCCACCCGGATGGTGTCCTCGTCGTGCTCGACCACGATCACCGTGTTGCCCAGGTCGCGCAACCGGATCAGGGTTTCGATGAGCCTGTGGTTGTCCCGCTGGTGCAGCCCGATCGACGGCTCGTCGAGCACGTAGAGAACTCCGACCAGGCCGCTACCGATCTGTGAGGCCAGACGGATGCGCTGCGCCTCACCGCCCGCCAGCGTGGCCGCCGAGCGATTGAGGCTCAGGTAGTCGAGCCCGACATCGAGCAGGAACTGCATGCGGGCCCTGATCTCTTTGAGCACCCGATCGGCGATCAAGTGGTCCCGCTCCGACAGCTCCAGCTTCGCCATCAGTTCGGTGGCCTCGCCGAGGGAGAGATCGCACAACTCGAACAGGTTGCGACCATCCACGGTCACCGCCAAGCTCTCCGGCTTGAGACGGGCGCCTTTGCACGCGGCGCAAGGAACCTCCCGCATGTACCCCTCGATGGTCTCCCGGGCGTAGTCCGAATCCGCCTCTGAGTGCCGTCGAGCCAGCCACGGCACCACCCCTTCGTAGTGGGTGTCGTAGGACCGCACCCGGCCGTAGCGGTTGCGGTACTGGACGTGGACCTTCTTGGTCCCCGACCCGAACAGGATGGCCTTCTGGTCAGCTTTCTTCAGCTTCTTCCAGGGCGTGGACGTGGAAAATGACCCGGCCTCGGCGACGGCCTCCAGCACGCGTCCGAAGTACTCGCCGCGTGCCCCCGACCACGGGGTGATGGCGCCGTCGGCGATGGAAGCATCCGGGTCCCGCACCACCAGCTCGGGATCGACTTCGAACCTGGTGCCCAAGCCATCGCATGGCGGGCAGGCCCCGTACGGTGAGTTGAAGCTGAAGTTGCGCGGGGCCAGCTCGTCGAAGGACAGGCCGCACGTCGGGCAGGCCAGATGCTGGCTGAAGGTCAGGGCGTCGTCCCTGCCCTCGTCCGGCTCGTCGGTATCGCGCTTGACGATCTGCACCTCGGCCACCCCGTCGGCCAGGCGCAGCGCCGTCTCCAGCGAGTCGGTGAGGCGCCGCTCGATCCCGTCCCGACGAACCAGCCGGTCGACGACCACTTCGATGGTGTGGATCTCGTAGCGAGCCAGCTTCGGCGGCTCGGCCAGCTCGTACACCTCGCCGTCGATCCGGGCCCTGGCGAAGCCCTGGCCGGACAGCTCCTCGAGCAGGCTCTGATACTCGCCCTTTCGGCCCCGGACCACGGGAGCCAAGACTTGGAAGCGGGTGCCGTCGGGCAGCTCCAAGATGCGATCGACGATCTGCTGTGGGGTCTGACGCTGCACCACGGTGCCGTCATTGGGGCAGTGCGGTATGCCGACGCGGGCGTACAACAGACGCAGGTAGTCGTATATCTCGGTGATGGTGCCGACCGTCGACCTCGGGTTGCGGGAAGCCGACTTTTGATCGATCGAAATCGCGGGCGAGAGGCCCTCGATGAAATCGACGTCGGGCTTGTCCATCTGGCCGAGGAACTGGCGGGCGTAGCTCGACAGCGACTCGACGTAGCGGCGCTGGCCTTCGGCGTAGATCGTGTCGAAAGCCAGCGAGCTCTTTCCCGAACCCGACAAGCCGGTGAAGACGATGAGCCGATCGCGCGGCAGGTCTATCGAAACGTTGCGAAGGTTGTGCTCCCGGGCGCCCCGGACCACCAGCTTGCCTCTATCAACCACCTTCTCCGGCACCCGTCCAGGGTACCAGCGAACACCTGTTCGATGGGTGGATTCGCCCCGCCGGTTTAGGGGCCGAGGCCGGGTAAAACTTGACCATGCCGGTACGACCGCACGTCGTCATAGTTGGTAGCGGGTTCGGTGGCCTCAACGCCGCCTTGCGACTCGCATCCGCCCCCGTGGACGTCACCGTCGTGGACCGGGATAACTACCACGGTTTCTGGCCGCTCCTCTATCAGGTGGCCACCGCCGGACTGGGTTCCGACGATATCGCCCGGCCCATTCGGGCCGTGTACTCCGACCATCCGAACATCTCGGCCCGCATGGGAACCGTCACCGGCGTCGACATGGACCACCGGTCCATCGAGCTCGACCACGAAGCCACCATCGGATACGACTTTTTGATCCTGGCCGCCGGTTCGTCCACCACCGATTTCGGCATACCCGGGGTCGCTGAGCACGCCTTTCCTCTCAAGACGCTCCCCGATGCGGTGAGGCTGCGCAACCACGTTCTGTCCACTTTCGAGCGAGCCGACGCCGACGACCCGTCGACCGCCGATCCTGGCCAGCTCACGATCGTGCTGGTGGGCGGCGGGCCCACGGGGGTCGAGATGGCGGGCGCCCTGTCGGAGCTCATCGGGCACAACCTGGCCGGAGACTTCCACCACTTGGACCTGACCAAGGCGCGCGTCCTGCTGGTCGAAAAGGACGACCACCTCCTGCCGGGTTTCGCCCCCAAGTCCCAGGAATGGGCGCTCGGGGCCCTCCGGAGCAAAGGCGTCGAAGTCCGCTTCGGCACCAAACTCGACAAGGTGACCGACGACGGCGTGAGCTTCGAAGACGGCACGTCGGTCGCATCCCGGACGGTCGTCTGGACCGCCGGCGTAAGGGCCAATCCGCTGGCCGACCTCGTCAACGCGGCCAAAGGCCGGGCGGGGACGCTACGAGTGGGGCCCGACCTCTCACTGGGCGGTCATCCCGAAGTGTTCGTCATCGGTGATCTGGCCGCCATCGGGGGCCGAGACGGTGATCAGCTGCCCCAACTGGCCCAGGTGGCCATACAGAGCGGACGTCGCGCCGCATCCAACATCAAGCGCACGCTCGAAGGCAAGCAGACCAAGAAGTTTCGCTACAGCAACCACGGGATCATGGCCACCATCGGTCGCCGCTCGGCCGTCGCCGAACTCCCCGGAGGCGTCCGCTTCCAAGGCACGCCGGGCTGGATGGCGTGGCTGGGGGTGCACCTGATCTTCTTGATCGGCTTCCGCAACCGTGTCGTCGTGCTGGTCAACTGGGCTTGGAACTACCTCACCTGGGACCGGGCGACCCGGGTCATCCTCGACGACGGCTCCATCACCCCGACCGGCCAGCCGAGGGTCTAGCGAGGCGCCAGCTCCTTGAGCTCGGCCTTCAGGTCGGAGATCTCGTCGCGCACTCGGGCCGCGTACTCGAAGCGCAGGTCCGCGGCCGCTTCGCGCATGTCCTCCTCCAAGGCCGAGATGAGCCGGGCCAGTTCACCTTGCGGCAGCTCGGCCAAGTCACTGCGGGCCCGATCCCGGCGCCGGCTACGCCGGTCCCGACCCGGCACCGGGGCCGACCCGTCCCGCCGGGAGCCCAGGAGGACCAGGATGTCGGTCACGGCCTTGCGCACCGTCTGCGGGTCGATGCCGTGCTCCTCGTTGTAGGCCCGTTGGAGGCCTCGACGTCGGTGAGTTTCGGAGATGGCGAACTGCATCGAATCGGTCATCCGGTCGGCGTACATGATGACCTGGCCGTCCACGTTGCGGGCCGCCCGTCCGATGGTCTGAATCAGCGACGTCTGACCCCGCAGGAAGCCCTCCTTGTCGGCGTCCAGGATGGCCACCAGGGACACCTCCGGCAGGTCGAGCCCTTCCCTCAGGAGGTTGATGCCGACGAGGACATCGAATTCCCCCAAACGCAGGTCCCGCAAGATCTCGATGCGCTGGATGGTGTCGATGTTGGAGTGCAGGTAGCGGACCCTGAGGCCCATCTCGACCAGGTAGTCCGTCAGGTCCTCGGCCATCTTCTTCGTGAGGGTGGTGACCAGGACGCGGTCGCCGCGCTCGGTGCGATCCCGGATCTGCGAGATCAGATCGTCTATCTGGCCCTTGGTCGGCTTGACGATCACTTCCGGGTCTATCAGGCCGGTCGGGCGGACGATCTGCTCCACCACCTGAGTGGACTGCTTGATCTCATACGCCGACGGCGTCGCCGACAGGAACACGCACTGGTTGATGCGCTCGTAGAACTCGTCGAATCGGAGCGGCCTGTTGTCGGCCGCCGACGGCAGCCGGAACCCGTGCTCGATCAAGGTCTCCTTCCGCGAGCGGTCGCCCTCGTACTGGCCGTGAAGCTGGGGGACGGTCTGGTGTGACTCGTCGATGATCAGCAGGTAATCCTTGGGGAAGAAGTCGAGCAGCGTGTGGGGCGGCTCGCCTGGCTTCCGCCCGTCTATGTGTCGGCTGTAGTTTTCGATTCCCGAACAGACCCCGACCTCGGCCAGCATCTCCAAGTCGTAGGAAGTACGCATGCGAAGGCGCTGGGCCTCGAGCAGCTTGTTGTCCGCCTCGAATGAGGCCAGCCGCTCCTGAAGTTCGGCTTCGATGCTGACGAGGGCCTTCTGCATGCGCGCCTCCCCCGCCACGTAGTGGGTGGCCGGGAATATCACCAGCTCCTCGAGGTCTCCGAGCTGCTCTCCGGTGAGCGTGTCGACCATGGTGATCCGCTCGATCTCATCGCCGAACAACTCGATGCGAACGGCGTTCTCCTCGTAGGCGGGATGAACTTCGATGGTGTCTCCGCGCACGCGGAACTTGCCGCGGATCAGGTTGGCGTCGTTGCGCTCGTAGTTCATATCGACCAACCGGCGCAGGAGGCCCCGCTGGTCGTGCTCGGCGCCTCGGACCAGGTGCAGGATGCGGTCGGCGTACTCCTCGGGCGAGCCCAATCCATAAATGCAGCTGACCGACGCCACCACGATCGTGTCCCGCCTCGTCAGCAACGCCGACGTAGCCGAGTGGCGCAGACGGTCGATTTCGTCGTTGATCGAGCTGTCCTTCTCGATATAGGTGTCGCTCGACGGCAGGTACGCCTCAGGTTGGTAATAGTCGTAGTAGCTGACGAAATACTCGACCCGGTTGTGCGGGAAGAACTCCCGCATCTCGTTGGCTAGTTGAGCGGCCAGCGACTTGTTGGGGGCGATGATGAGCGTCGGCCGCTGCACCGCCTCGATGGTCCAGGCCATCGTGGCGCTCTTGCCGCTGCCGGTGATACCCAGAAGGGTCTGGAAACGATCTCCCCTCGATATGCCCTCGGACAGCTGGACGATGGCGGTCGGTTGGTCGCCGGCCGGGGCGAACTCCGCCACCACCTCGAAATCGGGCATGAGCCCGATGGTACCGGTGGGGTGAGACCTTCAACCGCCGGCGGGACGCTGGCGGGAGCTCCCGGCCCCTAAAGCGTCGAATCGAGCCGCGCCGACAACCAGTGCCATACCCGGTCGACCTCGGCTTCGAGAGCGGCGCGGTCGCCTGCATTGTCGATGACGACGTCGGCCAGGGCCTTCCGCTCCTCCCGTGTGATCTGGGCGGCCACCCGGGCCCGGGCGTCGGCCTCGGTGAACCCCCGCTGATCCACCAGTCGCGACACGGCCACCTCCTCGGGGGTGTCGACCACGACGATGGCTCCGAACTGGAAGCGATCCTTGGTGGCGATGTTGAGCAGCGGGATGTCGAGCACGACGACGGGGTTGGCGGCGGCCAGTTCGACCATTCGCTCGGCCATGACCCGGCCGATGGCCGGATGGGTAAGGCCGTTGAGGTCAGATAGGGCCGTCGGGTCCCCGAAGACCATCGCGGCCAACTCGGCGCGGTCAATGCGGCCGCCGGCCCCGACGATCCGCGCACCGAAGCGCTCCACGACCGGTTGATAGGCGATCCCGCCCGGCTCCAGGATCTGGCGGGAGATCCCGTCGGCGTCGATCACGGCCGCGCCCCGGCCGGTCAGCAGCGACGCCACCGTCGATTTTCCAGAACCGATCCCACCGGTCAGGCCCACCAGAAGCATGGGCCGACAAGCTAGCGGGCCAGCCGGAACAGCACGGCCGAGGACCAGATGACTAGTTACCGGTCGGTAAAATGTAGTCACGTATGACCATTGCGCCCGACCGGGTCAGCCGGGACACTGGTCTGGGCGGAGCGATCCGACGAAAACGTCGGCCGCGCCCCCACACGAATCGAGGTAACACCTTGACCGACGATTCACAAGATCAGCAACAGCGCCGAAGGTTGCTGGGCATGCTCTTCGGCTCCGAGGTTCCGGCCGCGTTGGAAGGACAGCTGCTGCGAACCTCAGACGTCGCCGTGCTGTTCCAGGTTTCCGAGCGAACCGTCTCCGAATGGGCCAAGCGGGGGCAGATCCCCTCTGTGCGCACGCCGGGCGGGCACCGGCGCTATCCCGCCGAAGGGATCCGCTGGCTGCTGCAAGAGAGCCGCAATGGCCCGCCGAGCTCCGAGTCCGACGATATCCAGGCCACGGTGACCCAGCTTCCCCACGTACGCACCGCCAACGGCTAGCTAGCCGCACCCGCCTGCCGCTACCACCGGCTCCACACCTATCTAAGCCAGAGCCGCTTCCAACGGGATGTATGGCAGTCCGTGGGCGTCGGCCACCGGTCCTGATGTCAGGTGCCCGTCGTGGGCGTTGAGGCCGAGCGCCAGGACCGGATCCGAGCGCAGCGCGTCGCGCCATCCCCGCCCCGCGATTTCGAGGGCGTAAGGAAGCGTGACGTTGGTCAACGCGTACGTCGAGGTGTGCGGCACCGCGCCTGGCATGTTGGCCACGCAGTAGAAGACGGAATCGTGAACCTTGTACACCGGGTCGGCGTGCGTCGTCGGGCGAGAGCTTTCGAAGCAACCGCCCTGGTCGATGGCGATGTCGACCAGCACCGATCCGGACTTCATGCGCGCCACCAGTTCGTCGGAGATGAGCATCGGCGCCTTGGCCCCGGGAACGAGCACCGCCCCGATCACCAGGTCGGCGTCCAGCACGGCCCGCTCGATCTCGAAGGCGTTCGATGCGACCGTCTGGCAGTGACCCTGGTAGATGCTGTCGGCGTCGCGGAGGCGGGCGATGTTTTTGTCCAGCAACAACACCTCGGCCTGCATGCCAAGGGCGATGGCCGCCGCGTTCATGCCCGACACGCCCGCACCGATGACCACCACCTTGGCTGCGTACACGCCCGACACACCGCCCATGAGAACGCCCCGGCCACCCCCGTCGCGCTGCAAATGGTGGGCGCCGGCTTGGGGAGCCATGCGTCCCGCCACTTCCGACATGGGGGCGAGCAGCGGCAAGGAACCGTCGGGCAACTGGACCGTCTCGTAGGCCACTGCCGTCGTACCAGCCGCGAGCAGGGCATCGGTGCACGACCGGGACGCAGCCAGGTGGAGGTAGGTAAAAAGGATCAGGTCCTTGCGCAGACGGTGGTACTCCTCCGGAACGGGTTCCTTGACTTTGAGGACGAGGTCGGCTTCGCCCCACACGTCATCGGCCGAGTCGATCATCGTCGCCCCCGCGGCGACGAAGTCCGCGTTGGGGAGCGACGACCCGTTGCCGGCTCCGACCTGCACGAATACCTGATGGCCGTGCCGCACCAACTCATGAACTCCGGAGGGAGTGCAGGCGACGCGGTACTCGTGATTTTTTACCTCGGACGGAACTCCGATCTTCACTGCGGGCTCCTGACTTCTAGTTGTCCGGCACCAGGATTTCGCTGTCCTTGTTGAGAATCTCACCCTTGAAGAACGGAGGGCTGACGTATCTGTAGATGTACATGAGCACGAGACCGAGCACCAGCGCCCCGGCCCCGGTCAGGAAAACGCCGCCTATCTGCCAATGCGGCGAGAATGGCATCGTCCAGAACGTGCTGCCGTAGGACGCGCTCCAGAACTGCTTGGCTCCGTAAAAGAAGAAGAAGAACAGTATGAGTCCTCCGAGCCCGGGCATTATCCCTTTCACCAGGAGATCGCGGCCGCTATTGGTCAAGTCCCGCCGGAACCACCACACGCACGCCAGGCCCGTAAGGCCGTAGTAGAAGGCGATCATCAGGCCGAGCGAAGAGATGGTGTCGGTCAGCACGTTGGAGCTCAGCGCGGTCATTCCGATGTAGAACACCAAGGACACGACGCACATCCCAACTGTTGACCACGTCGGCGTGAGGTACTTGCGGTGGATGCGGGCGAAGCGGGTCGGGATGCTTTGGTAGGCCGCCATCGACAAAGACGTGCGGGCGGTGGGGAGGATGGTCGTGAGGGTGCTGGCCGCGGCCGAGCTGAGGACCATGAGGATCAGCAGCCCCGAGAGGAGCCACCCGAGGCCTTTGGTGCCGAACACGCTCGACCCGAGCCCCGACAGGGCGTCGTTGGAGTTGGCCAGGTTGTTGAGTCCGATGCCCTTGGTCCCAACGCCCGCGAAGGCCTGCGCCGCCGTCGTCACCAGCACGTAGGTGACCAAAAGGACGACCGTGGAGGTGATCGCCGCCTGACCGGGCGCCTTCTCCTTGTCTCTGGTCTCCTCGTTGACCGAGACGGCCGTGTCCCAACCCCAGTAGATGAAGAGGGCCGTGAGCATCCCCAGGGCGAATCCCGTACGGGTGGCGTGGAACGGGTCGAACCACGAGAGCGCCGGGTGAACGGCCAGACGTCCTGCACTACCGGCGTAGACCTTGATCAAGGCGGTGACGCTGAGGACTAGGAGCATGATCAGCTCGATAGCCAGGAGCCCGTACTGAATTCTGGCGCTGATCTCTATGCCGATGTAGCAGATGTAGCCCATGGCGATGATCCAGATCACGCCCAGGAGCAGCGTCCACCACTTGTTGCTGCCCAGTCCTGCGATCCAGTTGCTATGGGAGAAGTGGCCGACGAACGTGTAGATATACCCGCCCGCGATCGCAGCCAGGTTGGCCATGACGATGACATCGGCCGCAATGATCCCCCAGCCGCCCATCCAACCGACCTTCGGCCCGAACGCTTTGGTCCCCCACGTAAACGTCGTGCCGCAGTCGGGCATCACTTTGTTGAGCTGCGAGTAGCCCACCGCCACGAATGCCATCGGGACGAAGGCCAGAAGCATCACCACCGGTGACTGCAGGCCCACATAGCTGACGACGAATACCAAGGCCGCAGCCAGGCTGTACGCCGGAGCGACCGACGCGATCGCGATGACGGTATTGGAGAGTAGGCCGATCGCCCCGTCCTTCAGTCCTTTACCTTCGCTGTGGCCCGACGCGCCGGTCGACTCTTCGGTGATAGAAGTCATGGTCTGGTTGTCCCCCTCTATTCGAAGCTGCTCATGACGTGCTTGATGCGGGTGTAGTCCTCGAGACCGTACATCGATAGGTCCTTGCCGTACCCGGAGTGTTTGAAGCCGCCGTGCGGCATCTCGGCTACCAACGGGATGTGGGTGTTGATCCAGACGCACCCGAAGTCGAGGCGCCTCGATACCCGCATGGCCCGGCCGTGATCCTGGGTCCAGACGCTCGACGCCAGGCCGTACTCCACGCCGTTGGCCCACGCCACGGCCTGATCCTCGTCGCTGAAGCGTTGCACCGTGATGACCGGCCCGAAGATCTCGCTCTGGGCCAGCTCGTCGGTCTGCTCCACACCGGCGACGAGGGTGGGCGGGTAGAAAAAGCCAGGGCCTCCCGGGGCCTCGCCCCCCACGACGACGCTGGCGTGGGAAGGGACGCGGGAAACCATCCCCGAGACCCGCTCGAGCTGGGCGGGGTTGTTGAGCGGGCCGAACGTGACGTCGGGCTGGTCCAGCCCACCGAACGTCGTCTGCCTGGCCTGGTCGGCCAGCGCGTCGACCATGTTGGCGTAGGCGCTCGCCGAGGCGAGGACCCGAGTGGCAGCGGTGCAGTCCTGACCGGCGTTGAAGTAGCCGGCGATGGCGATGGCTTCGGCTGCCTTCTCCACGTCGGCGTCGTCAAAGACGATGACCGGCGCCTTGCCCCCCAACTCCAAATGGACCCGCTTGAGATCTTCGGCCGCCGTCAGCGCCACCTCGCGCCCGGCTCGCACGCTGCCGGTGATGGAGACGAGTTGCGGCGCCGGGTGGGACACGAGGGCCCGGCCCGTGTCCCGATCGCCGCACACGACGTTGAACACGCCCGGCGGGAAGATACCTCCCGCCAGTTCGGCCAGCATGACCGTGGTGACCGGGGTGGTGTCGGACGGCTTGAGCACGACCGTGTTGCCGGCGGCCAGGGCGGGCGCGATCTTCCAGATCGCCATCATCATCGGGTAGTTCCAGGGCGTTACCTGGCCGACAACTCCTATCGGTTCGCGCCTTATCCACGACGTGTGGCCGGCCAGGTACTCGCCGGCGGAGCGGCCCTCCAGAACCCGGGCCGCGCCGGCGAAGAAGCGGATCTGGTCCACCATCGGTGGGACCTCCTCCGATCGGGTCAGGGCCAGCGGCTTGCCGGTGTTGCGTCCTTCGGCCGTCACGAAGTCCTCGGCCCGGGATTCGATGGCGTCGGCCAGCTTCAACAACATGAGGCTGCGCTCCGACGGCGTGGTGTCGCGCCAGCTGTCGAACGCAGCCGCCGCCGCCTCGCACGCCAGGTCCACGTCGGCCTGCCCTGAAAGGGGCGCCTCCGCGTATGTCTCACCGGTACTCGGATCCACGACCGCCGTGGTACGACCGTCTTTGGCGTCCACCGCAGCGCCGTCAACGAAGTTCCGCAGCCTCTCGGCCATGGCTCACCCCCTAGGGTTCGGGTTCAGGACCACGCAATAATGCCAGACTGTGGCGGGCGCGCAAGGGAATCCTTTGCAAATGAGGGGGAAGGTCCTTAGAATCCGTCGTTGTGGGCGATATGGACACCGCGATCCGCGACAGCGGGGGCCGCCTGGATAAGGTCAGCAAGCTGATCATCGAGCAGCTCCAAGAAGACGGCCGACGGTCGTACGCGGCCATCGCCAGGACCATCGGGCTGTCGGAAGCCGCCACCCGGCAGCGGGTCCAGAAGCTGATCGACGAAGGCGTGATCCAGATCGTGGCAGTGACAGATGCCGAGGCCATCGGCTTCCATCGCATGGCCCTGCTCGGCATCAAGGTTGAAGGAGACATCCACGCGGTAGCCGACAAGCTGGTCGCCCTCGAGGCGGCCGAGTACGTCGTTTTAACGGCCGGCCAGTTCGACCTTCTGGTCGAGTTGATGTGCGAGGACGACGACCACCTTTTGCACACCATCAACGAGTCGGTCCGGACCATTCCAGGGGTGCGCAGCACGGAAGCGTTCGTGTATTTGAAAGTCGCCAAGGAGAACTACCAATGGGGGACGCGTTGAGCACACCGGACAACCACGACCAATTCGACGAGCAGCACCTGCAGGACGCAGCCAAGCGCCACCTGTGGATGCACTTCACCCGCATGAGCTCCTACGCCGATCACGAAGTACCCGTGATCGTGCGGGGGGAGGGCCCGTGGGTATGGGACAGCCGGGGCCGCAAGTACTTCGACGGCCTTTCCGGTCTGTTCGTCGTCCAAGCCGGTCACGGCAGGCGCGAGCTGGCGGAAGCCTCCGCCCGGCAAGCGTCCCAGCTGGCGTACTTCCCGCTCTGGAGTTACGCCCACCCCAACGCCATCGAGCTGTCCGAACGCCTGGCGGCGCTGGCCCCGGGCTCCATCAACCGGGTGTTCTTCACGACCGGGGGCGGAGAGGCCGTCGAGACGGCGTGGAAGCTGGCCCGTCAGTACTTCCGGGCGACCGGCCAGCCCGGCCGCTACAAGGTTCTGTCGCGCGACATCGCCTACCACGGGACCACCATGGGCGCCCTATCGATCACCGGGCTACCCGACATCAAAGCGCCCTTCGAGCCCCTCGTGCCTGGTTCGGTCCGCGTGCACAACACCAACTTCTATCGGGCCCCCGAACACGGCGACGACCTCGAGGCCTTCGGGCAGTGGGCGGCCAATGACATCGAGCGTCGCATCGAAATGGAGGGCCCCGACACGGTGGCGGCGGTCTTCCTCGAGCCGGTGCAGAACTCCGGCGGCTGCTTCCCCCCGCCCCCGGGGTACTTCCAGAGGGTGCGCGAGATCTGCGACCGACACGGGGTGCTGCTCGTGTCCGATGAGGTCATCTGCGCGTTCGGCCGGCTGGGCGCCTGGTTCGGGTCGACGAGGTTCGGGTACCAGCCCGACATGATCACTTGCGCCAAGGGCATGACGAGCGGCTACGCGCCCCTCGGCGCCGTGCTGGTAGACGACCGCATCATGGAGCCGTTCACGGACGGGACGGAGACCTTCTACCACGGCTTCACGTTCGGTGGTCATCCGGTCTCGACGGCCGTGGCCCTGGCCAACCTCGACCTCTTCGAGAAGGAGGACATCATCGGCAACGTGGCCGCCCGGGCCGCCCAGTTCCGCGCCGTTCTGGAGGGTCTGCGCGATCTGCCGATAGTCGGAGACGTGCGCGGTGATGGGTTCTTCTACGGCATAGAGCTGGTCAAGGACAAAGACACCCGCGAGACCTTCGACGACGACGAGTCGGAGCGGCTCCTACGAGGCTTCCTCTCCGGCGCGCTTTTCGACGCCGGGCTCATCTGCCGGGCCGACGACCGGGGTGACCCGGTGGTCCAGCTGGCTCCGCCGCTGATTTGCGAGCAGGAGCACTTCGACCTGATCGGCGAGACGCTGCGCTCCGTCCTGGACGAAGCGTGGTCGCGGATCTGATCCCGTCGTACACTTGACCTCCGACCCGGCAGGGGGGACCCCCGCGAGCGCCGGGACGGTCCGCCCAGAAGGCTCGCCCACGCCGGCCGCGCCGGCCCCGGCCGGGTACTGGCACCGCGCCCTCGGCGGCCCCCCGCCGACGAGGTCCTCGCTGTCGGGCCTGACCGACGTCGACGTTTGCATCGTCGGCGGCGGATACACCGGGCTGTGGACGGCATGGGCCCTGGCCCGCAGCGACCCCTCTCTTCGCATCGCCGTCCTCGAAGCCGAGCACGTCGGGTTCGGGGCCAGCGGGCGCAACGGCGGATGGCTGTCGGGCTTGCTGCCTGGCGACCGCCACCTGCTTTCGCGCGGCCCCGCTGGCCGAGACGGTGTCATCGCCCTGCAACGCCAACTCATCGATGCCGTCGCCGGCGTCGTCGCCGCGTGCGAGTGCGAAGGCATCGACGCCGACATCAAGGTGGGCGGCACCATGGCCGTGGCCACCAACGAAACCCAGATGGCACGGCTGCGTGCGGCAGTCGAGGAGGGGCGCAGGTGGGGTCTCGGCCCGGAGGACTTCCGCGAGCTCAGCCCCACTGAGACCACCGAGCGGATTCGGGTCGAAGGCGCGGTCGGCTCCACCTTCAGCCCCCACTGCGCTCGCATCCAACCAGCGAAGCTGGTGCGCGGACTGGCGGCCGCGGTCGAGAATCGCGGCGTCCGGATCTACGAGCGCACGCCTGCGCTGGCCATCACGCCCGGTCGCGTGGATACCCCATACGTGACGGTGCGTGCGCCGTGGGTGGTGCGAGCCACCGAGGGCTATACGGCAGCGCTGCCCGGGCTACACCGCCGCCTGCTTCCGATGAACAGTTCCATGATCGTGACCGAACCTCTGCCCCCGGACACGTGGAGCCGGATCGGGTGGGGAGGCATGGAAACCGTGCGCGACGGGGCGCACGCCTATACCTACCTCCAACGGACAGCCGACGGGCGCATCGCCATCGGCGGCCGCGGTAGGCCATACCGGTTCGGCTCCCGCCTCGACCACAGCGACGACACCCCCGCCGCGACGGTCGCGGCCCTGGAAGCAGCGCTCCACCGGCTCTTTCCCGCCACGCGCTGCACCGCCGTCGCCGACTCGTGGAGTGGTGTCCTCGGGGTGGCACGCGACTGGTGCCCCTTCGTCGGGCTCCAGACGTCGGGCGACGGCGGGCTGGCCTGGGCCGGTGGCTACGTAGGCGACGGCGTCACCACGTCGCACCTGGCCGGGCTCACCCTCGCCGACCTGATCCTCAAGCGCGACACACCCCGCACCGGTCTGCCGTGGGTGGGCCATACCAGCCGGACTTGGGAGCCCGAGCCGCTGCGTTGGCTGGGCGTGCACGGCATCTACGCCCTCTACCGCGCCGCCGACAAAGCCGAAGCCCGCCACCCGCTCGTCGGGCGAAACTCGCGTTGGGCGGCGCTCGCCGACAGGATCTCTGGCCGGCCGTAGATTTCCGGCTCGACGGGATCGACCGGCTCGATCCTCGCGTGTTCAATCCTGCTTCCCGTGCGCGAAAAACGTCGCCAGCTGACAAAAATCGCGCACGCGAAGCCGAATTGAACACGGATGACGGGCGAGCCACGAGGGCCAGCGCGGGGACCTTCGTCTGTGGGTTACTCCTCCGAGGCGGGAGCGGGCTCCGCGGCCGGAGCGGGTTCCGCGGCGACATCGGCCTCCGCGGGAACAGGCTCCGCGGCCGGAGCGGCCTCCGCGGCGGGAGCGGATTCCGCGACACTGGCCTCCGCAGTCTCCTCACCGTCGACGCCAGCCGCCGCCGCGCCATCGCCTTCGACGCCATCAGCCTCCGCGCCGCCGGGCTCGGCGCCACCACCGCTGGCCAGGTACTCGGCCGCCCACGCAGCCTGGGCTTCAGATTCCGGCTCGAAGTCGGCGAAGCCGGCTGCGCCTATGTAGTTGCCGTGCTCGTCGTAGGCGTGCTCGCCGAAGGCGTCCCGGTACTCGGCTGCCACTTCGCCGCCCTCGGCCGCCTGCTTGATGGACAAGCTGATCCGGCGCCGCTGCAAGTCGATCTCGATGATCTTGACCCACAGCTCTTCGCTCGGGCTCACGACCTGCTCGGGGAGGTCCACGTGGTGGTTGGCCATTTCGGAGATGTGCACCAGGCCTTCGATGCCGTCGCCCACCTGCACGAAGGCGCCGAACGGCACCAGCTTGGTGACCCGCCCGTACACCAGCTCCCCGACGCGGTGGGCGTTGGCGAACTCCTGCCACGGGTCAGATTGGGTGGCCTTGAGCGAAAGGCTGATCCGCTCGCGGTCGTGGTCGACGTCGAGCACCCGCACTTCGACCTCATCGCCGACCGTAACGACAGCCGACGGATGGTCGATGTGCTTCCAGGACAGTTCTGACACGTGGATGAGGCCGTCCATGCCTCCCAGGTCCACGAAGGCGCCGAAGTTGACCACCGACGAAACAACCCCCCGCCGTACCTCGCCCGGCTTCAGATTGGTCAGGAAGTCCTCGCGCTGCTCGCGCTGGGTCTCTTCCAACCAGGCCCGGCGAGACAGGACCACGTTGTTGCGGTTCTTGTCCAGCTCGATGATCTTGGCGTCCAAGGTCCGGCCGATGTACGGCTGAAGGTCCCGCACCCGACGCAGCTCGACGAGCGAAGCGGGCAGGAACCCCCGCAAACCGATGTCAAGGATCAGGCCACCCTTGACGACTTCGATGACCGGTCCGGTGACTACGCCGTCGCGCTCCTTGACTCCTTCGATGGTTCCCCAGGCCCGCTCGTACTGGGCCCGCTTCTTCGACAGGATCAGGCGGCCTTCCTTGTCCTCCTTCTGCAGGACGAGGGCTTCGATGCGCTCGCCCAACGTAACCACCTCGTTGGGGTCCACGTCGTGGCGGATGGAAAGCTCACGCGCCGGAATGACGCCTTCGGACTTGAACCCGATGTCCAGCAGGACCTCGTCTTTGTCGACCTTGACGACCTCCCCCGTGACGATGTCACCATCCTCGAACTCCACGATCGTGCCGGCGATGGCGTCCTCGAGAGAAGTGGCCCCGAGGTCGTCGACGACGATCTGGCGGGGGGTGTACTCACCCGCTTCGTCGAACGTCCCCATTTCCGACTCAGCGCTCGGCGCTTCGGGGGTGACGGGTTCTGTAGAGGTGACCGTGGGGTCGTCGGACATGGGAGTCGTAGCCTACTTTCCGGACATGGCTCCTCCCGAGTGGGCCGTGGAAGGAGAGGCCGCAGCGAGCGGTTCGCCGCAGAAACCGTCAGTTTACACGTCGCCTATCAGCAGAAACTCCGGGTGGTCGAGGTCGGGCGGCCTCTCGGCGTAAGACCCGGGGCGCACCGACCAGAGCCCGGCGACCGAAATGCCGGCATCCGCCGCCATCAAGCGGAGTTCACGCGGGGTGAAGCACGTGGTCCACAAGTCGAACATCTCGGCCCGCCCTTGCGGGTCGCGCACCTCGGCCCGCTCGTGGTTCACTCCCCAACCGGCGTCGAAGGTGTCGCCATCTTCCAAGTGCCGCACGGCGAAGTAGGACGAGAAAGCCGACAGGGCGACGCGGCCGCCCCCTTTTACCGCCTCCGCCATCTGCGCAACGACCAGCGCGTCCTCGCGGCCACCGAGCAAACCAAAGCCGCCCTGGCACAGCGAGATGGCCGCGTCGAAGCTGCCCGGGCGAAAAGGCAGCCTTCGCGCATCTCCCCGCACCCAGGACCCTTCTCCCGCCCCGGCGAGGAAGGCGAGAGAGATGTCGAGGCCTACGACCTCGATGCCCCTACGGGCCAGGGCGTGGCAGTGCCGTCCCGGGCCGCACCCGATGTCCACGACCCGCATGCCCGGCAGGAGGCCGAGCGTCTGGGCGAGGAATGCCGTCTCCTGCTCGGTACCTTTGGTAAACGAGTACCTGAGGTAGGCCGTCCCTGCGTGTTCCGCCAGCGCCTCGAACTCTCTCCCCGACACCTCCACTGCGTTGGCTCGGTCGTCTCAGCCGGCTTCGTGAGGCCGCTCGACCACTCGTGGCGCCGACGGCGCCGCCACCCGTAGCGAACCTGGGGCCGCCGGGAGAAGGTCGGACATCGATGCGCCGGCAGCGTCGTCACTGACCATCAGGTACCGAAGATTGCCAGACGCAAGAAGCGGGCGCCGAGACCGGGACCGGCGGTCCAGTTGGTGATGTGCCCGATCATCCCCGCAGAATGAGGCGTCGTCACCTGGTCGTCGGCTCGGGATTTCGCGTGCTTCGATTGGCATCACATTTACACAGTCGTGAACTATGACCGAATTATGCGCCCGATGTCGGGGGGGAGCCCGGCCCGCCCGAGGACGTGGTCGGGTAACACTAAGGCGTGCATGAGAACGCCAGGACGGCCGCAGTTGCGCAGCGGCTGGCTGAGGAATTGCTCTTCCCGGCGGCCCGCGAGATCGACGCCTCGGAAGTCGTCCCCCAACGGTTCCTCGACGCCTTGGCCGACGCTGGGTTGTACGGCCTGGTCGGTCCCCAGTGGGCCGGCGGACTCGACGCCGACGCGCCGACGGCAGCTTCCGTGGTCGAGGCGCTGGGTGGGTCCAGCCTCACGGCCGCGTTCGTGTGGATCCAGCACCACAGTCCGGTCCGGGCCATGGCCGCCGCCCCATGGCCACTTCGAGACGCCTGGCTGACGGACCTGTGCTCGGGGCGGGTCCGGGCCGGCATCGCCTACGCCGCCCTTCGGCGTCCCGGCCCGCCCGCCGCCGAGGCCCGTCCCGCGCCGGGTGACGACGGATGGATCTTGGACGGCTTCGCCCCTTGGGTCACGGGGTGGGGACTCATCGACGTGGTCTTGGTCGGAGCCCGGGCCGGCGCCGATGTCGTCTGGCTGCTCATCGATGCTGCGGACTCCCCTACTTGTTCGGCTTCTCTGGTCGACCTCGCCGCCCTGGCGGCGTCGTCCACCGTGACGTTGCGTTGGACCGACCACTACGTCCCGGCATCACGGGTCGTCGGAGTCGAGCCTTACCTCGACTGGGTTCGGAGGGACTCCGCCGGTCGCCAGCTCAACGGCTACCTCTCCATCGGGGTGGCAGCCCGCTGCTGCTCTCTGCTCGGTCCGACGGCGCTGCACCAACGGGTGACAGCCGGTCGTGCCGCCCTGGACTCGGCGTCAAGCGCGACGGTGGCCGACGCCCGCGCCCGGGCGTCGGTGTTGGCGGTCCGGGCCGCGGCCGCCCTGGTCGCGTCCGGTGGCGGTCGGTCAATCGAAGCCGACCAGGACGCCGCCCGGCTGATGCGCGAGGCCACCTTCCTTCTCGTGTTCGCTCAGACCAGCGACATCCGCGCCGCCCAGCTCGAGGCGCTGGGCGCAGACGGGGGTCGCGGCGGAAGAGGTGGCGCCGAGGGCTAGCCGGGCCCGACCACACAGGCATCCGTGGCCCTGGATCGTCGCCGACAGTGAATTCGTCGGTCGCGACCCCCCGCACGACGGATTCGATTGCCGTTGAGAGTGGAAAGTAGCAAGATGCGCGAATGCCCTCGACGCGTGTGACGCGGTTACGCGAGATGCAAGTCCACGAACGCCAGGCCCTCGACGGGCTGCTCGACGGGGTCCGGGTCGGACACGTCGGGATGACGACCGATGACCAACCGGTTGTTATCCCGACGGCCATAGCCCGGGACGGGGACGCGGTGTTAGTGCACGGTTCCACCGGCTCGGGGTGGATGCGGCTCGCAGCGGGGGGCGCGCCCGCCTGTCTGGCCGTCACCGCGTTGGACGGCATCGTGGTGGCGCGCTCGACCTTCGAGTCGACCTTTCATTACCGCAGCGCCGTGATCTTTGGCGTCTTCGAGCGTCTGGAAGGCCGGCGAAAGGAGCGAGCCCTCGACGTGGTGGTCGAAAAGCTGATCCCGGGGCGGTTGTCGGAGGTGCGACGTCCGTCCCCCGGTGAGATCAACAAGACGATGGTGCTCTCGTTGCCCCTAGAGACGTGGTCGCTGAAGGTGTCCGACGGCTGGCCCGACGATGACGACGAGGACGTCGCCGGACCGGCGTGGGCGGGCGTGGTTCCGCTCGTCCAGAGGGCTCACTCGGCTCGGCCCGCGCCTGACCTACGGACCGGTATCCCGATACCCGCTTCCGTGGCCGCGCTCACCGACGTCTGATCGGAGACCTCGACCGGGCCACGAAACGTTTGCCCTTTACTCTCGGCCCCGAGCCCGATCGGCAGCCACCGCGTCATATGACGCGAAGTCGCTCGCGGTGTCGTCGGCGTGCTCGAACTCGAGCAGGCCCGCTTCTCCCCACTTCTGGCGGAGGTATCCGTGGTTGGCGTCGAGGAGGCCGAGCTTGCGCACGTTGGGGACCAGCTTCGAGAAGAACGCCGTCTGGAACGCCTGAAACGGGCCGTGTCCCACTGCGCCAGCCGCTTCGAGCATGAACGGCGCCACGGCTTCGAGCGACACGCCCATGCGATCCCAGACTTCCGGCGTGGTCGAGCGCAGCCGGCTGCGAAGGGTGTTCTCCAGCATGAACTCCTGTCGCTCCTTGAGCTCCGCCGAAGTGAGGTCTGCGTAGTACTCGCTGAGGCTGACGATCCCAAATGCCACGTGCCGAGCCTCGTCGGACATGATGTAGCGCAGGAGCTTGGTGAGGAGCGGCTCCGAAGTGCGCCTCAACAAGTCCCCGAACGCGGCGAGGGCCAGACTTTCGATGATGATCTGCATCCCGAGGTAGGCGATGTCCCACCTGCTGTCCTCGAGCAGGCCGAAGATCTGGCCTTGCAAGTAGGGGGACATCGGATAGGCCTCGCCTACCTTCTCGTGCAAGTAGCGCGCAAAGACTTCGGTATGACGGGCCTCGTCCATGGTCTGGGTGGATGCGTAGTACTTAGCGTCCATCCACGGGACCGTCTCGACCAGCTTGGCTGCGGTCATCATGGCGCCCTGCTCGCCGTGCATGAACTGGCTTAGCTGGGCCTTGAACAGCTCGACACCGAGCTGCTTGAACTCCTTCTCGCTCCAGTTGGCCATCGGCGATCCGGACATGGTGGCCGCCACCCGGGCCAGGCGCAGAGCGGGCGACTCGTCCTCGATGACCCGCTCCGGGTCCACCGCGGTGGACCAGTCCAGATCGGTCACGCTGTTCCACTGGGAGGCGGCCGCCTTGTTGTAGAGCGTGACCAGCTGGGGCCGCTCGCGGTCGTAGCGCCAGCTAAATATGCGGTCGGCGTGATCGTGGACCACTCGCACCGCGTCCTCGGGGCTGTCGGCCCCGAGTAGCTCCCGGTCAGTAGCAGTCATCAGGTCCCTTCCGCCCCAGCTGGAAGCGGGGCGACTGCACCGAGGATATCGGTGAATTCTCTGACACAAGGGCTGATCCTGGTCGGCGACCCGTTCCACCTTGTTTCGTGGCGGGCTCTCGGCTTGGGTCGCGATGGCCGACGCCGACCGCCCCGTTCGGCCGAGCGGCCCTAACGGTTGTCCCCGGCGTCTTTGGCCGGCTTCGCCGCCAGCTTCTCGGTCGGTTTCGAGGTCCGGTCCGGAAGGCGAAACAGGTTGACCAGCGACGCCCCCGGGAGGTCCCCGATCCGCCCGAACGTGTCGTTTACCAGCCGGAAGAGCCCGTCCATCGACGAGGCGATGGACGCCACCTGGGCCTGGGTCTGACCCAATGCTTCCAAGGCGGGCAGGGCGTTGCGCTGGAACGAGACCAACAGAGCCGGCAGGGCGTTGATGACGTCGTCGTCGAGGACGGGAACGAGCGCCTGGAGGCGCGGAGCCAAGGCGACCAGCGGCGCTTCGAGAGGCTCCGTGAGTCGGTCCATCCGCTTGACCAGATCGTCGAGGCGACTGACGGTCTGGGTGAAGTTGATCAGAGCTCGATTGAGCAGGACGATGGTCTCGGGCAGAGCGAGGAGCGCCTCCACCTGCGACTCCCCGACTTTTATCAGCTCGTTGATGGTGGGGACCTTCACGATTTCGGAACGCTACCCCTTGGCCTCGGCCCAGTTGGCGCCCCAATGCAGATTGACGGTGAGCGGGACCGTCAGCTCGGCCGCGCCGGTCATGGCATCCATGACGGCGGCCGCGGCCTGTTCTTCCTCTTCCGGGGGAACTTCCAGAATGACTTCGTCGTGCACCTGCAGGACCAGACGGCCGGCCAGTCCCGCGGCTGCGATCTCGTCGGCGAGTCGCACCAACGCCACCTTGAAGATGTCGGCCGCCAGCCCTTGGATACCCGCGTTCATGGCTTGGCGCTCGCCCGCGGCGCGGACCTGGTAGCGGCCCGACTGGAGCTCAGGGATCAGGCGCCGGCGCCCGAAGAGGGTCTCGGTGTAGCCGCGGTCGCGCGCTTCGGCCACCACCCGGTCCATGTACGCCCGCACGTTCGGAAACCCGTCGAAGTAGGCCTTGAGTATCTGCGCCGCTTCGTCCACCGGGATGGTCAGCCTCTGGGCCAGGCCGTAGGCCTCCATCCCGTAGGCCAGACCGTACGAGACCATCTTGGCTTTGGAGCGCATGGCGATGGTCACATTTCCGGGCTCAACCCCGTAGATCCGCGCTGCGGTGACGTTGTGGATGTCGGTGCCGGTCCGGAAGGCTTCGACCAACCCGGGGTCCTGGGCCAGGTGGGCGATGACCCGCAGCTCGATTTGGTTGTAGTCGGCGACCAGGAACCGGCACCCTTCGGCGGGCACGAACAACTCGCGGAACCGCCGCCCCTCCTCGCTGCGCACCGGGATGTTGTGAAGGTTGGGTTGGTCGGAGCTGAGCCGGCCGGTGCGGGCGACCGTCTGGTTGAACGTGGCGTGTATGCGGCCGTCCGCTCCCACTTCAGACAAGAGTGACTCCCCGTACGTGGACCGGAGCTTCTCCACTTCTCGGTAGCGCAACAGGGCCTCGATGATCGGGTGCTCGCCTCGCAGCTTCTCCAACGTCTGGGCGTCGGTGGAATAGCCGGTTTTGGTCTTCTTCTGCGGTGCCAGTCCCAGCTTGTTGAACAGGATCTCTCTCAGCTGCGGCGTCGAGTTGACCACGAACGGTGTGCCGGCCAGGTCCTGGATCTCGGTCTCCAAGTGCCTGGCCTCGGTCGCCAGCTCCCGGGCCAGGTGGCGCAAGCCGTCCACGTCGACCCTGACGCCGGCTTCCTCCATCTGGGCCAGTACCCCCACCAGCGGCCGCTCGACTTCGTCATACAGCTTCGACATGCCCCGGGCCGCCAGCGCGGCCCCAAGGGGCTCGATGAGGCGGGCCACGGCGGCCGCCCGCCGAGCCGCGGCACCGCTGAGGTCCTCACCTGCAGCATCCAGGTCCAGCTGTCCCGGGGGCGGGGCGTCGGGCGAGCGGAGCTCTACTCCGGCGTAGCGCTCGGCCAGGACTTCCAGCAGGTACTGGTCCCCGGCCGGGTCCACCAGGTAGGCGGCGATGGCGGTGTCCAGCTCGAGACTGGAAAAGACCACCCCTCGCGACGCCAAGCTGCGCATCAACGCCTTCGCGTCGTGGGCCGATACCCGCGCCCCGTCCGGGCCGAGCAGGCCACCCAGGGCGGCGACGACCGACGCGTCGGAGAGCAACCCCTCGCCGATCCAGACCACCGCGGTCGGGTCGGCGCCGGGCAGCGCCACCAAGGCCAGCCCGAGCAGATCCGATCGTCCCTCGGCACCTTCCCACGCGCCAGCCATGGCCAGATCCGTGGCCAACGTTCGCCATCCGTTGAAGCGGTCCACGACCGCGTCGGGATCGACCATCTCCTCGACCGCGACCATGAGCAAGGGAGCCGGGGCGGATTCCCCAGAGCCCGTTCCTTTGTCCGCCCCTGTCGCCTCCAAGAACCGATCCCAAAGGGTGCGGAACTCGAGGAAGTCGAACAGCCTGCGCAGCTCCTCGAGGTCCCATCCCCCGATCGCCGCTTCGACCGGGTCGATTTCGACTTCAACGTCGCGCACCAGCGGGGTGGCTAGTGCGTTGGCTCTGACTTGGGCTTCGGCGTCCGCCAGGCTCTGGCGCAGCTTCGGCGACAGCTCGTCCAAGTGGGCGTAGATGCCGTCGATGTCGCCGTAGGTGTTGATGAGCTTGGCCGCGGTCTTCTCCCCCACCCCCGGGACGCCCGGCAGGTTGTCCGAGGGGTCGCCGCGGAGAGCGGCATATTGGGGGTAGTTGGCCGGGGTGACGCCCGTGCGCGCTTCGATGCCGGCTTCGTCGTAGAGGACGTACTCGGAGACACCCCGCTTCGGATAGAGGACCGAGATGTGGGGGTCTTCTACGAGTTGATAAGTGTCGCGGTCGCCGGACACCACGATGACGTCGTCGCCGCCGGCAGCCGCCCGGGTGGCCAGGGTGGCGATCACGTCGTCGGCCTCGAAGCCGGGTGCGTCGACCAGGGGCACGTTGAGGGTCTCGATCAGCTGACGGGCCAGGCCCATCTGCTGGCGCAGGATGTCAGGCGTCTCGGCCCGACCGGCCTTGTATTGGGAAATCATTTCATGACGGAACGTCGGCTCGGGGCGATCGAACGTGGCGACCAGCTGGTCCGGCTCGTGATCTTTGATCAGATTGATGAGCATCGAGGTAAAGCCGTACACGGCGTTGGTCACCTGCCCCGACGCGGTCGCCAGGTCCGTGGGCAGCGCGAAAAACGCCCGGTACAGGATCGAGTTGCCGTCGATGAGAAGCAGCCGGGCCATCGTGGCCGAGCCTAGGCCCCGAGCAGTGACGGCCCGGCCAGGCAGACGCCGGGGGTAGGCTCCGGTCATGCCTGAGGGGTTCCACCCGCCGCTCGAGGAATACCTCGAAGCCATCCACGAGCTGGGCGAAGAGGGCATGGTAGTGATCCAGGCCCGGCTGGCCGAGCGCCTGGGCCACTCGGCTCCGGCCGTCTCGGAGATGATCAAGCGACTGCGGGACGAAGGTTATGTGGAAGCCGACGGCCGGTCGTTGTCCCTCACCGACAGCGGGCGCACCGTGGCCGAGAGCGTGGTGCGCAAGCACCGTCTCGCCGAGCGGCTTCTGACCGACATCATCGGGCTGCCGTGGGACAAAGCTCACGTTGAAGCGGGCCGTTGGGAGCACGTCATTTCCGACGAGGTCGAAGCCCGACTGGTCGAAGTCCTCGGCCACCCAACCACTTGCCCCCACGGCAACCCGATCCCTGGTTCCGGCGGGATCGCGGTGGAAACGATGGTCCTGTCCGACACCAGGCAGGGTGACCACGTCCGCCTGACCCGCGTCACAGAGCAAGTCGAGATCGACCAGGACTCGCTCTCCTACCTGTCTTCGCACGGTTTTGTGCCCGGCACGGAGGCGACGGTCACCTCTCGCGCCCCCGACGGCACGCTGATCCTCGATCTCGGGGCGCGGACCATCGCCCTCGGCCCGGCGCTGGCTCACCAACTCTTCGTAACCGCGGCGTAGATGAGCGCTTCGGCGGGCGGCGGCTCGGCCGCCGGCGGCACGAGCCGGATCGGCAACATGTATGGGCCCGACGCCACGTTCGTAGGAGTGCCCGCGGCCGACCTGTCGCAGCCATCGTCGTATGCAGGCGCCGGGGCCGTGATCATCGGCGCCCCCTACGACGGAGGCACGTCGCACCGGCCCGGGGCCAGGTTCGGCCCGCAAGCCATCCGCCTGACGGACTACCTGCCCCACGACGGAAGCCGCCCCCACCTGGCCTTGGGCGTCGACCCGCTCGTCGACTTGGGCGTCGTCGATGTAGGCGACGTGGAGATGCCTGGCGGAGATATCGACAGTTCGATGGCCCGACTCGAAGCCGCGGTCCTCCAAGTCGCCTCATCGGGCGCCATCCCGGTGATATTGGGCGGTGACCACACCATCGCCTGGCCGGACGTGACCGCGGTGGCCCGCCACGTCGGTTGGGGCCGGGTGTCGGTCATCCATTTCGACGCTCACGCCGATACCGGAGACACGCAGTTCGGATCTTTGGTCGGGCACGGCACTCCGATGCGTCGCTTGATCGAATCGGGAGCGGCGCGCGGCGACCGTTTCCTACAGATCGGTCTTCGGGGGTACTGGCCGGAGCCGGAGACACTGGCCTGGATGGCCACGCAAGGCATGCGCAGCTTTGAAATGACCGAAGTGGTCGACCGCGGCCTCGACGCCTGCCTCACAGATGCGATGGAGATCGCCACCGATCAGTGCGACGGGGTGTTCTTGAGCGTCGACGTCGACGTGGTTGACCCCGGGGCCGCGCCCGGCACGGGCACCCCGGAGCCGGGAGGCCTCACCTCTAGGCAACTGCTCGACGCGGTCAGGCGCATAGCCATGGAAGTTCCGCTCGCAGGCGTGGACGTGGTCGAAGTCTCGCCCCCCTACGACCACGCCGACGTGACCGCGTTTCTCGGCAACCGCGTGGTGTTGGAGGCGCTTTCGGGGATTGCCTGGCGTCGACGTGACACCGGGATCCCGCAGCCTTCCTGGCCCCTTCTCGATCCTCGGCGGGCTCGCGGTCCCATCAGCTAGAGCCCATCCGCTGCCGCCTCGTGCTGGCCCTTCCGAATCGACAGCTACTGGGCGGTGTCGGCCTCGGGGCGGAGGTCCCCGCCGATGATCCGTTGGGCGATCTCGAGCATCTTGACCCGTTCGCGCATCGCCGTTCGCTGGATCCAGGTGAAGGACTGGTTCTCCGTCCAACCCAGCTCGTCCATCAGTATCCCTTTCGCTCGGTCCACGGCCTTGCGGACCTCGAGGCTCTCCTCCAGGGTTTCGACCTGGTCGGCGAGGGCCTTCATCTCGGCGAAGCGTCCCAAGGCCATTTCGATGGCTGGGAGCAGTTCGCTCCTCTGGAACGGCTTAACCAGGTAGGCGAGGGCACCCGCGTTGCGGGCCTGGTCGATCAGGTCCCGTTGGCTGAAGGCAGTCAGGATCAACACCGCGCACAGACGGTCGGCGCTGATCTCGCGCGCAGCTGTCAGCCCGTCGATCCCCGGCATCTTTATGTCCAAGATCACGAGATCGGGCTTGTGCTCACGGACCAGTTCGACGGCCTCGTCGCCGCGACCGGTCTCCCCGACCACTTCGTAGCCTTCCTCCTCCATGATCTCCTTGAGGTCGAGGCGGACAATGGCCTCGTCCTCCGCGATCACGACGCGTACGGCCACGGGGCGGTCTCCTTGCGGGTCAGATGGTCCGGAGTGACATCGGGGTCAACGTATCCGGCCGGAGCCGGCTGCTGTAGGTCGGTTTGGGTCACGAACCAGGCGAGTCGCCGCCGACCAACCGGTCGAGCAGTTCGTCCTGGGTCGTCTGCAACTCTGCCACGTCCGCGGCCACCGCCCGCTGTGTCCGCTGCATGGCATCGGCGTGGCGCTGTGCTTCGACATACTCTCTGTGGGCCAACGGGGTCTCGGAGACGAGAGACCGGATCCGGGCTTCGTCTGCCGCGTCGGCCAGCGCGGCCAGCTGCTCCTCGATCACCGCCAGTTCCTCGCGGGCGCGTCGGAGGCGCTGGGCGACGTCGAACAGCCGGCGCTCGATGAGCACGCGAGACATGACACGGAAGCCTATCGGAGAGGGTCAGGACCGGCTTCGTGTATCTCACTGGCCCCGCGCCCTGTTTCAGCCGTTTCTCATTTCTTTCCGACACACTGTTGGCATGCGAGTCCTCGTGGTTGACGATGAGCCGGCCGTGCGGCAAGCGCTGGATCGTGCTCTCCGCTTCGAGGGCTACCAAACCGAGATGGCCCAGGACGGGACGTCCGCCCTGGGAGCCCACGCCGAGCGGCCGGCCGACGCCATCGTCCTCGATGTGGCCATGCCGCGCATGGACGGTCTGGAGGTGTGCCGGCGCCTCAGGGCCGCCGGAGACGCCACCCCGGTGCTCATGTTGACCGCTCGCACCGCCATCAACGACCGAGTGGCCGGCTTGGACGCAGGCGCCGACGACTACGTCGTGAAGCCGTTTGCGCTCGAGGAGCTGCTGGCGCGGATCAGGGCCCTGCTCCGGCGAAGCGGACCGTCCGACGACGAGGTCCTGCGCTTCTCCGACCTTTCGCTCGACCCCGGCACGCGGGAGATCCGACGCGGCGACCGGAGGATAGAGCTGACCCGCACCGAGTTTCTGCTCCTGGAACTCTTGCTGCGCAACGCTCGACAGGTACTAACCCGAGAGCTGATCTTCGACCGCGTGTGGGGCTACGACTTCGGTGCCAACTCCAACTCGCTGGAGGTATATATCGGTTACTTGCGTCGCAAGACCGAGGCGGAGGGAGAGCCCCGTTTGATCCACACCGTCCGCGGGGTCGGCTACGTCCTACGGGAGCCCGTGCCCCAGTGAGCTCGGTGGCGGCCCGGATGCACTCGATCAGCTTCCGGGCCCGACTCGGGACCTTTATCGCTGTCGCCGTCGGCGTCACCGTCGCCTTGGCCTCGCTCGCTTCCTACTTCGCGGTCAGCCACCAACTGTTCAATCAAGTCGATTCGTCGCTCGTAACAGACGTGCAGAACGCCCCCGCCGAAAGCCATCTCGCCCAAAGCGTGGACGGGTTCCTTCGTCGAGACAACAACAGCTTCTTGCAGCTGGTGACGTCGCAAAGGCAAGTCATCTTTCCGGGCCCGGGAAACACGATCATTCCAGTGAGCCAGAAACAAGCCAACTTGGCCACGACCAGTGGTGACTACAACATCCGGACCGTCAGCTACCAAGGCATCCCGTATCGCGTGATCACCGAAGGCGGCTACGCGACTCAAGGCGTCCCGGTGGCCATACAGATATACCGGCCCCTGGCTGACATCGACCACACCCTCGGCGACCTCAAGCTGATCCTCTTGCTCGTAACCCTCGGCGGCGTCGGAGTCGCGGTCGGGCTCGGCTACCTGATCGGCAAGACGACCCTACGACCGGTGGAGCGGCTGACGGCGGCTGCGGAGCACGTGGCGGCGACCCAGGACTTGGATGCCACCATCGAAGAACAAGGGGGCGACGACGAGCTGGCCCGGCTGGCCCGGTCCTTCAACTCGATGCTGACCGCGCTGGCCCAGTCCCGGCAACAGCAAATGCAGCTCATTTCCGATGCGGGCCACGAGTTGCGCACTCCCCTCACGAGCCTGAGGACCAACATCGAGGTGCTCATGCGGGTTCCCGATCTTCCGGAGGCCGACCGTACCGAGCTCGTGGCCGACGTGCACGCGCAGCTCGAGGAGTTGACCACGCTGATCGGAGACGTGGTGGACGTGGCCCGAGAAGACGAGCGGCAGACAGATCCGATAGAGGTGCGATTCGACGCCATCGTCGACCGCGCTGTCGAGCGGGCCCGACGACGGGCTCCGAACGTGACCTTCCAAGCCCGCCTCACGCCGGGGTCCATCCGAGCCAATCCCGCCCTCTTGGAGCGCGCCGTACTAAACGTGCTCGACAATGCGGCCAAGTGGAGCCCCCTCAACGGCATCGTGACGGTGTGGCTGCAACGCCACGGCCAGTGGACGCTGGACGTGCGAGACCAGGGTCCAGGTATCGAAGCGGAGGACCTCCCGCGCGTGTTCGATCGGTTCTACCGGGCCCCAGCAGCGCGGTCTATGGCGGGTTCCGGCTTGGGCCTGGCGATCGTCCGCAAAGTGATCAGCGACCACGGCGGAACGGCCGTCGCTTCCTGCCCGCCGGGCGGCGGCACGCTGATCCACATCGAGCTGCCGACCGTGGCGGAGCACGAGCCGGACGCTGCCCCCGTGGCCGACGACCGAACCGAGCCGGTGTCCGAGCCAGGTGCGACCCCAAGCGAATTGCCGGCGGTCCAACACTCTGGTGTCGGCGTGAGCCCCCCGGTGACCTCAGCGACGCCGTAGCTAAAGGTGGCGGGAGTCTGTGGCGCCTCCCTCGGGAGCGGCCCGGCTGGACAATTCTACGAGCCAGCTCCCTCCAGGCCTCAGCTAGAGGGGCCGGGCGAGTCCACCAAAATGGTCCTGACCATGGGTCGCGCCCACCACCAGGACCCCCCGAACCGCGGTCCCCGACGACTTGACCCTCGGTCTGGACCTCGCCCCGCCCGACGTCACAGCCATGATCACCGCCAGGATCAAGACAACCACCAGAAGAACCGCGTTCGCCCAGCGACCGCGCCGCCTCACAGCAGAATCGACAGGCCGACGCCCCGAGACTCGACCCCAGCTTTCCCCCATCAGAGCCATCCCACGTTCCCTCCCCCGAACGAAACGGCGACCATACACCCCTCGGCCTCTGTCGGGCAGGGTCCCAGAGCAGTCCAGACTTTCCCTCTGAACCTCCCAGCCCGCTGACCAGCACTTTCGCAACGTAAAGGCGGTGCCCGGAGCGGGAATCGAACCCGCATGGAGTTGCCTCCAATGGTGTTTGAGACCATCGCGTCTGCCTGTTCCGCCATCCGGGCGGGCGTAACACACCTTTAACAGCGCCGGAGGAGCTTAGCTGTTACGAATCTAGGGACCCACGGGTCCAATGAGCGCAGCATAATTCCCGTCCCCCCAGGAGGTCCCCCGCTTGCCAGCCTTTGTCTTCCCCGGCCAGGGTGCGCAGAGGCCAGGGATGGGCCGCCGGTGGATCGACCACCCTTCGTGGGAGATCGTGGAGGACGCATCGGTCGCGGCCGACCGGGACATCGGTCACCTCCTGCTGGACGCGTCACTCGAGGAACTGACGGAGACCCGCAACGCTCAGTTGGCGACATTTACCTTCAGCTTGCTGATCCTCGACGCCGTCGAGCGCCTTGGCATCGAACCCACGAGGGTGGCCGGCCATTCGGTCGGTGAGTACACGGCGCTGGCTGCGAGCGGGGCCCTCGGGTTCGAGGATTCCATACGGGTCGTGTCCGAACGGGGCGAGGCCATGCAAGCCGCCGCCGACGCTCAGCCGGGCGTCATGAGCGTGGTGGTGGGCTGCGACTCAGACACCGTCGACGTTGCCTGTCGGCTGGCAGACGGCGAAGTGTGGCTGGCCAACTTCAACAGCGCCGAGGAAACCGTCATCGCCGGTGAATCGGCGTCGGTGGAACGGGCCGCGTCGATCGCCCTCGACCTTGGAGCCCGGAAGGTGACACCCGTCGCAGTTGGCGGGGCGTTCCACACTCCGTTCATGGCCCCGGCGCGCAACCGGTTGCGAAAGATCCTCTCCACGACCACCTTCCACGACGTCGACATCCCGGTCGTGGCCAACGTCGACGCCCGCATCCACAGCTCGCCCGACGACTGGCAGCTGCTCCTCTCGGCCCAGTTGTGCAGCCCCATAAGATGGCGCCAGAGCATCATGCGCCTCGGAGGCCTGGATCCCGGCGTCGACAGCGAGCACCTCTTCGTCGAGCTCGGGCCCGGTGACGCTCTGTGCACCATGGTCCGCCACACCCTCCCGAGCGTGTCTGCGCTGGCGGTTTCGGAACCGGCCGACCTGGATCGCCTGGTCGACGCGGTTTCCGGCAACAGCGCCCTCCACGAGTACGCCGTCGGGCATCAGGGAGAGCTGCTGTACGTATCGGAGCGAATCGTGATCAGCCCGGCCGCGGGGGTCTTCGAACCCGCCGAGAACGTGGACCTGGCCGCGGGCACGAGCATCGAGGTCGGGACCCTGTTGGGCACCGTGTCTGGGACCGAAGTGCGCTCACAGTTCGCCGGCCAGCTCAAAGGCCACCTGGCTCACCCGGGCGAACGGGTGCAGACCGGCCAACCGATCGCCTGGCTGCACGCGTCATGACCGGCGCCGTCATCACGGGTTGGGGGACGGCTCTGCCGGACCGAATAGTAACCAACGAGGACATAGGCACCCTCTTTGAGACAACAGATGAGTGGATCGTCGAGCGCAGCGGCATCCACACTCGACGGGCTGCCACTGGGCCGTTCGTTTCTCCCCCTGCGGTCGAAAACCCCGAAGACGGGCTGGGAACGACCGGCACCCTTGCGGCTGAAGCCGGGGGGAAGGCGCTGAAGTTCGCGGGTCTGTCCGGCCGCGACATCAGCATGCTCATCCTGTGCACCACTACGCCCGACCAGCTGATACCGGCCAACTCCGCAGCCGTTTCGGCCGTCTTGGGTATCGGAGGCGGAGCCATGGATATCAACGCGGCGTGCGCCGGTTTCACCTACGGCCTGGTCACGGCTTCCGGCATGGTCGCCGCCGGTGCCGCCCGGGTGTTGTTGATTGGGGCAGAGACGCTCACCCGGGCCACCAACTGGGAGGACCGGACCAACGCCTTCCTGTTCGGCGACGGGGCCGGCGCCGTGGTCCTCGAAGCGGTACCCGGCGAGGGCTCCCTACTCGGCTGGGACCTGGGCGTGGACGGAACCCTCGTGCCGTTGCTCTACGCCCACCACGGTTCGGGGATGGCCATGCGAGGAAAAGAGGTCTTCCGCCGCGCCGTGCTCGCCACCGTGGAGTCGGCGACCACCTCCCTGGAGAAGGCCAAGGTGGGGATCGACGACATCGCACTGTTCGTTCCCCATCAGGCCAACATCCGGATCATGGAAGCGTGCGCCACCCGCTTGGGGCTCTCCAAGGACAGAGTCGCCTCCGTCATCGACCGGACGGGCAACACCAGCTCCGCCTCCATTCCGCTGGCCCTCGTGGATGCCGCCGAAAACGGTCGGCTGCACGATGGCGACCTGGTGCTGCTAGCCGGATTCGGCGCCGGCATGACGTGGGCTTCGGCGGTATGGCGGTGGGGAGGAAAGTGATAACTCGGTACGCCCACTACATTCGCTCGCACCGATCCGGCAACCGTTCCACCCTGCTCACCTCTCAAGCCCTCACTGGAGGATCCGATGGACAACAGCGAAGCGTTCGACAAGTTCAAGCAGTGCGCGGTGGAGGTGCTGCAAGTCACACCCGACAAGGTGACGCCTGAGGCGAGCTTCGCCAACGACCTCGACGCAGACAGCCTCGACCTGGTCGAGTTGGTCATGGCCCTCGAGGAGCAGTTTGACATCACCGTCGACGAATCCGAGCTCGAGGGCGTCGAAACCGTCGGCCAGGCGTTCAACCTGGTGACGTCCAAGCTCTGATGCTGGTCGTCCACCCCTCGCCTGACGGCAAGGGCGGCGTGCAAGGGAGGCGGGTGGTCGTCACCGGCCTAGGGGTGGTGGCCCCGTGCGGCACCGGCATCGCCGCCTTCTGGTCCGGTCTCTTGGGCCCGGCCCCCGACGGGCCGCGTCGGGTCCAGTCGATCGACGCCACCTCGATCTACGGCCCCAAAGAGATCCGTCGGGTCGACCGCTTCACGCAGTTCGCAGCCATCGCCGCCGCCCAGGCGGTTGCCGACGCGGGCGGGTTGGACGGAAGCGGCGGCCTGGCGGTGAACCCAGACCGGGCAGGGGTGATGATCGGAACAGGTATCGGGGGGATCGAGACCCTCGAGGAACAGTTCCAAGTGATGAGGGACCGGGGGGCTCGCCGGGTGACCCCCTTCCTCGTGCCGATGATGATGGGCAACCGCGCCGCGGCCGACATCTCGATGCGATACGGCTTCCGCGGCCCTTGCGAGGCGGTGGTGACGGCTTGCGCGGCCGGCACCCACAGCGTCGCCAACGGGGCCCGGCTGGTCGCGACGGGCCGGTGCGACGTGGTCCTGGCCGGGTCGTCCGAGGCGGCCATGACCGAGATCGGAGTGGCCGGGTTCTCCAACATGACGGCGCTGTCCACTAGCGGCGTGTCGATGCCTTTCGACGCCAAGCGGGACGGATTCGTCATGGGTGAAGGCGGAGCCGTCCTGGTCCTCGAAGACTTGGACCGAGCCCTGGCCCGAGGGGTGCACGTCTATTGCGAAGTGCTGGGAGCGGCCAGCACCGCCGACGCCCATCACATCACGGCGCCGTCCCCGCATGGCACGGGCGCGGTCGCCTGCATGGAGCTGGCGTTGGCTGATGCCGGGCTGACCCCCGACGCCGTGATCCATATAAACGCCCACGGCACCTCGACGCCGGCCAACGATCTGGCCGAAGGGCAGGCCATCGCCAAGGTGTTCGGGACGCCCGGCCCCGCCGTCACGTCGATCAAAGGGATCACCGGTCACTCGCTGGCCGCCGCCGGATCGCTGGAGGCGGTCGCCTTGGCCTTGACCATCGAAAAGGGCCTCATCCCGCCGACGTTTGGACTCACCGAGCTCGACCCGGAGATCCATCTGGACGTGGTCACGGGTGCACCCCGGGCCTGGACCCCCGGCCCGGCCCTCTCCAACTCCTTCGGCTTCGGCGGCCACAACGGAACCCTGGTGATGGCTCCGATCGCGTAGCGCCAGCCCGCCAGCGACCGTTTGGCGACCAGGCCGCCCGACTACTGGCCGAGAGCAGCCAGAAGGTTCTTGGGGGTGTCGGCGGGCGAGATCTTGTACCAGACTTCCGCCAGCTTGCCCTTTTCGTCGACCAGAAAAGCAGAACGAAGGATTCCCATGTACTTACGCCCGTACATGGACTTCTCGGTCCACACGCCGTAGGCCTCGGCGACGGCGTGATCCTCATCGGCGAGAAGCGGGAAACCCAGCGTGTACTTCTTGTCGAACTTGGCCTGCTTGGCTGGGGCGTCGGGGCTGATGCCGATCACGGCCGTATCCCCGACATCGCCGAGTATGTCTCGCAGCCCGCAGGACTGGGCCGTGCAACCCGGGGTGTCCGCTTTGGGGTAGAAGTAGATGAACACCCGACCCTGCTTGACCAGCTTCGCCAGCTGGACTTGCTGCCCCTGCTGGTCGAGCAACTTGAAGTCGGGGGCCTTGTCGCCCACCTTGAGGAGGTCTGCCATCGGGCGATCGTATCCGGCCCGACGCAATGGCTACTCCGCCAGTCAACGGGCTGCAGAGCTCGTCATCGGACCGCAGAGCCTTCGGTGGGCCGATCGCCCGGCGGCCCTCCTATCGGCGTCGAACCGTTCGGATCCTCGCTCTTTGGCATCGGATATGGCACGCTGGCGCCAAGCGGAGAGTGAGCCTCGTAGGAGGTCGTGATGCCAACGCGCAAGCTGATCGCCGAAGTGGTCGGCACTTTCTTCCTCGTCTTCTTTGGTGTAGGTGTGGCGACCCTCTCCTTCGGGTTCGACCTGACCGGCCCGAGCGTGTCCGCGGGGGTGGTGGCGACCGCCCTGACCTTCGGGCTGGTGCTCCTCGCCCTCGCCTACGCCCTGGGCCCCATTTCAGGGTGTCACGTCAACCCGGCCGTGACCATGGGCTTCCTCGTCTCGGGGCGCCTGTCTTTCAACGACGCCGTCGGTTACTGGGTCGCCCAGTTCGTCGGCGGGATCGGCGGCGCCCTGGCGCTGTGGGGTGTCGTGTCCGGCTCGCCGGTCTACTCGCGGAGCAAGGTCGGGCTGGGCGCGGACGGCTTTGGAAACAGGTCCATGATCCACCTCGACGCGACCGGCGCGTTCGTCGCGGAGGGCATCCTCACCCTGCTGTTCGTGTTCGTGGTCCTGGCCGCGACCAGCAAACTGGCTGCGCCCGGCTTCGGGGGACTGGCCATCGGCTTGGCCCTCACCGTCGTTCACCTGATCGGCATCCCCCTCACGGGGACATCGGTGAATCCGGCCCGGAGCCTCGGTCCCGCCATCATTGTGGGGCATTCTGCGCTGAGCCAGTTGTGGTTGTTTATCGTCGCACCGCTCGTGGGCGGCGCCGTCGCAGCCTTGCTGTACAAGTACTTTTTCGCCGAGGAGAAGGCCGTGCCGGTAGCCGCCTGAGGTAGCGTGCGGGGAATGCCGTCGGTCTCCCCCGCCGACCTCTCTGTTGGGGCTTTCAGTGCGTCCCCGCCATGGCTCATCGATCCCGCCCAGATGCGGTGGCGCGCCGGAGCGGCGGCGCTCAGATCGGCAACCGCCGGACAGGTCCCACAACTGCTCAGACGGCGACGCCTCCCGCCGGGCCGGCGGGTCGTCCGGGTCGGAATGGTGTTGGGCCGTGCGGTCGGCGGTTGGTACCTGGTCGAACGTCGCCAGGGTCGCCGTGAGGGCCGCCCCGAGCATTCGCGAGCCGGGCTGTCCCGGCGCCTGCGCGTGGCCTTCCAGACCCTGGGGCCGACTTACATCAAGTTGGGCCAGATCCTGTCTTCGGGCGAAGGGCTGTTCCCTCCGGAGTTGGTGAGCGAGTTTCGCCTCCTGCGCGACCGGGTTCCCCCCGAAAGCTTCGAATCGGTCCGGTCCGTGGTCGAAGAGGACCTCGGCGCCCCTCTCGAGGAGCTGTTCACCCGTTTCGACCGCCAACCCCTGGCCGCCGCCTCGATCGCCCAAGTGCACTCGGCCACGCTCCGCTCGGGTGAGGACGTGGTGGTAAAAGTGCAACGCCCCGCGGTCTCCACGACCGTGCGGACGGATCTGGCCGCCATGAGTTGGATCGCGCCCTACCTGATCGGGCGGATACCCGTGTCAGCGCTGGCCAACCCGCCGGCTCTGGTCGAGCTCTTCGCCGAAACCATCGTGGAGGAGCTCGACTTTCGCCTCGAAGCCGACAACATGCTCGACGTGGCGCGCGTCTTGGCCGCCACCGACCAGCGCTCTGTGGTGGTTCCCCGCCCCCACCCGAAGCTGGTGACTCGACGGGTCCTGGTGATGGAGCGCCTCAGTGGGTTCTCCTTCGACGACGTCGAAGGGATGCACAAGGCGGGTATCGACACCGCCGCGGTAGTCCGGGCCTTGATGATCTCATTTCTCGAAGGGGCGACCCTCTTCGGGGTCTTCCACGGTGACCTGCACGGAGGCAACCTCTTCGTGCGGGAGGACGGAACGGTCGCCCTGCTCGACTACGGCATCACCGGGCGTCTCGACGAACCGCGGCGTCTGGCATTCCTGAAGATGCTGATGGGCGGCACCATCAACGACCCGAAAATGCAACTCGCAGCCCTCCGAGACCTGGGCGCCCTGCCCTTGGACACAGATCTCGATGCCGTGATCCGCGATCTGGGCATCGACGGGCCGGTCAAGGACCCGACGGCGATGGCGCCCGAAGAGCTCCTGGCCGAGATCCGGGAGATCATCAAGCAGCTGCTCGCCTACGGAGCCCGCATACCGAAGGTGCTGATGCTTTACGTCAAGGACCTGCTCTTCCTCGACGGGGCGCTGGCGACGCTGGCCCCCGACGTAGACCTGTTCGCCGAGGTCACCCACATCGCCACCTACTTCGCCGAGCGCTACGGCGAGCGCATCGCCGCTGACGTCGGCGTCGACCCCCGCCAGCAGGCCGTCGACCTCGACGGAATGCGCGCCCAGCTCGGCGTCACTTCCGAGGTCGAGCACATGAGCCACCGAGACCTCCAGGCCCGCCGCGAGCTGATCCGCAAGCGCATGGAAGATCACAGTCGGTCCAAGCGCCGCCGAAAGCGGTAGCAGGTGGGCCCAGGATCGCCGAACTGCTGATTCGGGATTGAACGGATCAGCATTTCGCCGCCCCGGTCCCGCTGACCCTCCACCCGGCCGCTTTCCCTAGAGGGTCCAACATGGAGTAGTACCTACGACAGAGGAAGCCTGTGTGGTAAGTGTGCCTCGTACTTTGGTCTAGTTGGTTGTGATCGAATCGCGGGAGCCGCGCCCAACTCTCGCTCAGGCGGCTCGATTCGACGATCTGTTCGCCAACGTCGAGCCTCGACTGCGTCGGGCCCTGATGGCGTCCTACGGCTTCGAGAAGGGTCGCGAGGCGACGGCTGAGGCACTGGCGTGGGGGTGGGAGCCTCGGGAACACCTCCAGGGGATCGATAACCCGGTCGCCTACCTGTTCCGGGTCGGCCAGAGCAAGACGCGCCGGCGGAGGTTCGGGCTCATTCCGGTGCGGGCCGAGTGGGCCGAGCCGTGGGTCGAACCGAAGTTGGCCGGATGCCTGGCCCAACTCAGCCGCAATCAGAGGGTGGCGGTCGTTCTAATCCATGGCTACTCGTGGACCATGTCCGAGGTCGCGGACCTACTGGGAGTGAAAGTAACGACCGTCCAGAATCATGCGGATCGCGGTCTGGACCGCCTTCGACGTGGCTTGGGAGTCAGCGAACTATGACGAACATCCCGGAACAACTGCGAAACGCTTTCGACACTCCTCCAGCCGTGTCACTCGAAGAAATACATGGACGCCGCCCGCATCCCTATACCAAGAAGGCGAGACCCAGGCGACCCATGGCGTTCGCAGCTCTGATCGTCGCAACCGTGGTCGGGGTGGCCGCGTTCATGGCCACTCGGTCTTCAGCTCCCAGGACGGTGACCATCGGCAGCCCTTCGACCACCGCATCCACCCCGAAGGCGATACCACTTCCGAGCGCCATCCCCGGCCGGGCAACACTGACGGTAGCCCTCGACAACCTGGTCTCCCCCGCCGACGGTAAACCAATCCGTGGACAACTGATCATCGACAACAGCACCGGCAGGACGATCTTGTACCCCGGCGGGACGTGCGACGGATGGATCGAGGTCGGGCTGTCCAACAGCCAAGTGCCACTCGAGGATCCTGTGGGCGCCGTCGGCTGCGCTCCACTCCCGATACCCGAAGGAATCTCTCGCTACCCGCTGTCGGTTTCTACCCAGTACCAGTCATGCCGCGAGCCGGGAGGGTTCGGCGCTGGAATTCCTCCCTGCGTCGGCCCGAACGCCAGCGAGGAACCCCCTCTACCCCCCGGTACCTACGGCCTCAAAGCAGAAGGCCTGCTTCCAAGTATGGACGGCCCGCCCCCAGTCCAAGTCGTGCTATCACCCGACAGCTGACCGCGTTTCCTCAGTTCGGTTTGGCGCCCCGCTAAGCGCCGGTCTGCGCTCCAACCGTGATCTCGCCACGTAACCCGCTACTCAGCTCAGGTCGGTTGAGCCTTGTAGAGCCGCTGGCACCGCCACGGTATCCCAGAGGGGGTCGGCGTGGTCGACGGCCGGTCTGTTCATGCCGAAGGCAGGCCAGAACGAGCCGGGGAGCACGGCGGACGGCGCTGGCCAGGTCCGGAGCCGAAGGGCGGGTACCCTGGTGAAGCAGGGGTGCTTCGCACCCAGCTCCCCCTTTCTCCCCAGGACCCTTCATGAAACGCGCTGACATCCGAAACGTCGCAATCGTCGCTCACGTCGACCATGGAAAGACGACGCTTGTCGACGCCATGCTCCGCCAGTCCGGCGCCTTCCGGGCCAATCAGGAAGTCGCCGACCGGGTCATGGACTCGATGGACCTGGAGCGGGAGAAGGGCATAACCATCCTGGCCAAGAACACGGCCGTGAAGTACGGCGACATAAAGATCAACATCGTCGACACGCCAGGTCACGCCGACTTCGGCGGTGAAGTCGAGCGCGGCTTGACCATGGTTGATGGGGTGCTGTTGCTGGTCGACGCAAGCGAGGGGCCGCTTCCGCAGACCCGATTCGTGTTGCGAAAGACGCTCGAAGCCCGACTCCCGGTGATATGCGTGATCAACAAGATTGACCGTTCCGATGCCCGCGCCGCCGAGGTCATCGACGCCGTCTATGAGCTTTTCATGGACCTCGGCGCGGACGAGCATCAGATCGAGTTCCCGATCGTGTACTGCAACGCCCGGGCCGGCCAGGCAGCCCTCGAGGCGGAGGACGTGGCGTCCACTCCGGATCTCAAGGTCCTCCTCGACCTTCTGGTCGAGCGGATACCGGCGCCGACCTTCGAAGAGGACCACCCGTTCCAGGCCCTCGTCACCAACCTCGATGCTTCCCCATACGTAGGACGGCTGGCCTTGTGCCGCATCCGAAACGGTTCGGTGCGCAAGGGAGACGCGGTGGCTTGGTGCCGCCACGACGGAACGGTGGAGCGGGTGCGCCTGTCGGAGGTCTACGTGACCGACGCCCTGGACCGGGTCGACGCCCCGCCGGAAGGCGCCGGACCAGGCGAGATCATCGCCATTGCCGGCATCCCAGAGATCATGATCGGCGACACGCTCGCCGACCCCGACGACCCTCGACAGCTGCCAGTCATCACCATCGACGAGCCGAGCATCGGAATGACGATCGGGGTCAACACGTCGCCGCTCGCCGGTAAGTCGTTTACCGGTGGAGTTGCGGGCCACAAGCTGACGGCGCGACTGATCAAGAACCGGCTCGACACCGAGCTCGTCGGCAACGTCAGCATAAGAGTCCTCCCGACCGAGCGTCCCGACACGTGGGAGGTGCAAGGCCGCGGCGAGCTGGCCCTGGCGATCCTGGTGGAGCTGATGCGCCGAGAGGGCTTCGAGCTGACGGTCGGCAAGCCACAAGTACTGACCAAAGAGATCCGCGGCAAGGTGCACGAGCCGATGGAGCGCGTGTCGGTGGACGTACCTGAGGACTTCATGGGAGTCGTGACGCAACTCCTCTCGCTACGCAAGGGCCGCATGGAGACATTGGTCAACCACGGCACCGGATGGAGCCGGATGGAGTGGCTGGTTCCGTCGCGGGGGCTGATCGGGTTCCGCACCGAGTTCCTGACCGAAACTCGAGGCACCGGACAGCTGCACCACGTCTTCGAGGGATACGAGCCCTGGCACGGGGAGCTGCGCACCAGGCCGAACGGGTCGATGGTGGCCGACCGGCGCGGGCCTACCACGGCCTACGCTCTCACCAACCTGCAAGAACGCGGCGCCATGTTCGTGGGCCCAGGCATCGAGGTCTACGAAGGGATGTTGGTCGGCGAGAACGCCCGGGCCGAAGACATGGACGTCAACCCGACCAAGGAGAAGAAGCTCACCAACATGCGCGCCGCCGCGTCCGATGAGACGGTGCGTCTGGTGCCGGCGCTGCAGCTTTCCCTCGAGCAAGCCCTCGAGTTCATCCGTGAGGACGAATGCGTCGAAGTCACGCCCTCCTCGGTTCGCCTGCGCAAAGTCGTCCTGGATCAGTCCGACCGGGCTCGGCGCCGGGCAACGGGTCGCGCGGCCCGGGAGAAGGCTTAACCGCCGCTGCCTCCCCACCGGAAATCCCGCCGAAACATCGCGGTGGCATACTGAGTCGTCGTGGGTGACCTCTTCGAGGGTTACACCCCAGCCAGGCCCTTCGGGACCCCGGCATGGGACGAGATGTTTGAAGCACCAGGCACGCCTCGCGCCGCGGCCCGGACGTTGCACGACGCCCTGCAGGCCCTGCCCGCCGACGACTTCGAGTCGCGCTGCGCGGCCAGGGACAGGAGCTTTAGGGATCGGGGAATCACGTTCCAGCTGTCGGGCGAGGAACGACCTTTCCCGCTGGACCTGATACCTCGGATCATCCCTGAGCAAGAGTGGACCGTGCTGGCTGCCGGTGTGGCCCAGAGGGTCCGGGCCCTCGAAGCCTTGCTGGCCGACCTGTACGGGGTTGGCCAGATCCTCGAAGACCGCGTCGTCCCCCGGAGCTTGGTGACATCGTCGCAACACTTCCACCGCGCCGCATTCGGGGTAGAGCCTCCGAACGGTGTTCGCATCCACGTGGCCGGCATCGACGTGGTCCGAGGTGCGGACGGGAAGTTCTGTGTGCTCGAGGACAACATCCGCTGCCCTTCTGGAGTCTCCTACGTGATCGAGAATCGGCGGATGATGGCTCGCATCTTCCCCGAGCTCTTCACGAGCCACCGGGTGCTGTCTGTAGCCAGCTATCCAGTGAAGCTCCTTGAAGCCTTGCGAGCGGCCGCACCGGGCGGGACCCACGATCCGACAGTGGTCGTTCTCACCCCGGGGGTGTACAACTCGGCTTACTTCGAGCACACCTTCCTGGCTCGCCAAATGGGGATCGAACTGGTCGAAGGCCGCGATCTGATCTGCCGGGCCGACAGGATCTACATGCGCACCTCCAGCGGCGAGCAACGCGTCGACGTCGTGTACCGCAGGGTGGACGACGAATACCTCGACCCGCTGCACTTCCGCCCCGACACGCTGGTCGGCTGCCCAGGTCTTCTCAACGCGGCGCGCGCGGGCAACGTGACCATCGCCAACGCGGTCGGCAACGGAGTCGCCGACGACAAACTCACTTACACGTACATGCCCGACATCATCCGGTACTACCTGAGCGAGGACCCGATCCTTCCCAACGTCGAGACGTACCGGCTCGAGGATCCCGACCAGCTGGATTACGTGTTGGGGCGGATCGATCAGCTCGTACTGAAGCCGGTCGCAGGTTCGGGTGGCTATGGCATCTTGATCGGACCGCAGGCGACCGACGAGCAGCTCGCCGAAGCCAGGACCACCCTGGTGGCCGATCCCAGGGCTTGGACCGCGCAGGAGATCGTCGCGCTGTCCACGGCCCCGACCCGAGTAGGCGACCGCTTGGCCCCCCGTCACCTCGACCTTCGTCCCTTCGCCGTCAATGACGGCCAGCAGATCTGGGTGCTACCCGGCGGCCTGACGCGGGTAGCCCTGCCCGAAGGCAGCCTGGTCGTCAACTCCAGCCAGGGCGGCGGCTCCAAGGACACGTGGGTGACGATGGCCGGTCCGCAGCGACGCCTCTCGCAAACGGCGAAGTCACCGGAGCGGAGGATGGCGCAGAGTGCGACGGACGCGCCGCCGCACCGGGGCCTGCGGCCCGAGACTGGACCGGGCTTCGACGACACCGGTCGTCAGCAACAACAACAACAACAGCAATCAGGGTCGCGGCCATGTTGAGCCGGATCGCCGAGAGTCTTTTTTGGATCGGCCGATACGTGGAGCGAGCGGAGGACACGGCGCGCATTCTCGACGTGCACATCCACCACCTACTCGAAGCCCCGGTTACCAGCGAGGCGGACCTGTGCCAGTCCCTCCTTGCCATCATGGGTATGTCCACCCACGAGGCCGACGATGCGGCTGCCCTCGAAGGGCTCGACTCGCGGGATTCGGCTTCGGTCAACGCTCGAGCCGTGACCGAACTGCTGGCGTTCGACGTAAACAACCCCTGCTCCATCGTTTCGTCTCTCGGGGCCGCCCGGGCCAACGCCCGCGGGGTCAGCGAAGCCATCAGTTCGGAGATGTGGGAGGCCCTCAACGTCACCTACAACTCTCTGCCCAGCCAGATCGATCTGGGGCGGCGCATCGCTCCTTACGCCTTCTTTCGTTTTGTGCGGGAACGCGCCGCCATCATCGCCGGGCTGACGGAATCGACCATGAGCCGCGACGATGCCTGGCGCTTCATGGTGCTCGGCCGCAGCCTCGAAAGGGTCGACATGCTCGCCCGGCTCCTCTCGACCGCCGTGGCAGGCGGAGACCCGAGCCCCGACTGGGTGGTGCTTCTGCGATCCTGCTCGGCCCACGAGGCCTTCCTGCGGACCTACCGCCGCGAGCCGGAGCCGACGCCCGCGGCCGAGTTCCTCCTGCTGGATCGTTTGTTTCCACGATCGGTGTTCTGCGCGCTATCAACGGCCGAGGAGTGTCTGGCCGAGCTGGACCCGCGCTCGAACCGGGCGGGCATGGCCGACGAGTCCCGCCGCATCCTCGGCCACCTTCGGACCAATCTCGAGTTCAGACGCATCGACGACCTGGTCCAAGACCTCCCAGGCCTGCTCGACGCGGTCCAAAAGGGATGCAGCTCGGCCAGCGCGTCTCTGGCGGAGCGGTACTTCCGACAGACGAGCCCAATCGAGTGGGCCCTCGAAGGATCAGGGCTGCGGACGACACCAGCAGCGCCCCGATGACCTACCGGATACGCGTGGAACACAGCAGCCGCTATCAGTACGCCAATGTCGTCCAGTCGTCGTTCAACGAGGCCCGCATCACACCTTTGACCACCCCGTGGCAGCTGGTGCTCGAATCCCGGCTTCAGGTCGTGCCGGGCGCCGCCCTGCAAGCCTATTTGGACTACTGGGGAACCGTCGTGCACTCCTTCGAGCTGCACCAGCCCCACGACGAGATGACCGTGGTGGGCCGGTCGGTCGTGGAGACGACAGCCCAGCCGGAACCGGACTCCACCCTCAGCTGGGAGGAACTTCACGACGACCCTGTGCGCGACCAGTTCGCAGAGTTTCTGGCTCCCACGACCCACGTCCCGGTCGACCCTCGCCTATCCGATACGGCCCTCGATCTCATCGGGAAGAGCTCTCCGGCTTCGGTCGGATTCGCGGCGGTGGAGTGGGCTCGGGAGCAGCTGACGTACGTTCCGGGGACCACGGGGGTACATACGTCGGCCATCGAAGCGTGGGAAGGCGGAAAGGGGGTGTGCCAGGACTTCGCCCACCTGACGCTGGCGTTGCTGCGAACGATGGGAGTCCCGTCGCGCTATTGCTCCGGATACTTGCATCCTGAGGGGGACGCCGAAGTGGGAGCCACCATGGAGGGCGAGAGCCACGCCTGGTTGGAAGTGTGGACGGGCGGCTGGAAGGCGTTCGATCCGACAGCTGGTAGCGCCACCGGCGAGCGACACGTCTTGGTGGCCCGTGGCCGCGACTACGCCGACGTGCCGCCCATCAAGGGGATTTTCGCGGGCGGGCCCACGGCTCAGCTCGACGTCACCGTGAGCCTCACCCGTCTGGCCTGACCGAGCCCGGCACTACGGGTTAGCCGACCTTCGGGCGGGAGCGCTCGAGGATGGCCTGCACGTCGATTCCACTCGGCAGGGTCCCGAACGCCCTACCCCAGTCACCGTCCAACCGGGTGGCGCAGAAAGCGTCGGCGACGGCGGGGTCGCCATCGCGAACGAGGAGCGCTCCCTGCAAAGCCATCGCCATGGCCTCGACCAACCGACGGGCCCTGGCTTCGGCCTGGTCCAGGTCGCCCAGCTCTTTGCGCAACCTGACCACAGCGGCGTCAAGTCGGTGATCGGCGCCGGCCGCGCTGTCGAGCTCGGCCAGGAAGGCGTCTACCGATTCGGCCGACCGGGCCATGGCGCGCAGCACGTCGAGGCAGATCACGTTGCCCGACCCCTCCCAAATACCGTTGAGCGGGCTGTCGCGAAACAGCCGGGGCAGCATCGATTCCTCCACGTAACCATTGCCGCCTAGGCACTCGACGGCCTCGGCAGCCAGCACGGGATGTCTCTTGCACAACCAGTACTTCGCCACGGCCGTGCCCAGGCGCCGAAATGCGGCCTCACTAGGGTCATCTACATCGTCGTAGGCACGGGCCAGCCGCAGCATCGTCATGGTCGCCGCCTCGGATTCCACCGCGAGGTCGGCGAGGACCGACCTCATCAGGGGCTGGTCGATCAACGCCGATCCGAACGCAGACCTATGAGCGGCGTGGTGGGCCGCCTGGGCGACCGCCTGGCGCATGCCGGACGCCGCCCCGATGGTGCAGTCCAAGCGGGTGTGGTTGACCATTTCGATGATGGTTCGCACTCCCCGCCCTTCCTCGCCGATGAGGCGGGCCCAGGCCCCCTCGATCTCGAGCTCGCCGGAAGCATTGGAGCGGTTTCCCAGCTTGTCCTTGAGACGCTGGAATCGCAGGGGGTTGAGGGTCCCATCCGGGCCGAAGCGAGGCACCAAGAAGCACGACAATCCGCCTGGCGCTCGGGCCAGCATCAAGAAGAAGTCTGACATGGGGGCCGAGCAGAACCACTTGTGGCCTACGAGTCGGTATACACCTGCCCCTTCTCCCGGGCAGGCATCGGCGCGCGTCAGGTTGGCCCGAACGTCGGACCCTCCCTGCTTCTCGGTCATGCCCATGCCCGCCAACGACCCCCGCTTCTGGGGGGCCGGAACGAATGTCGGGTCGTACTGCCGGCTGGTCAGCTTCGGTGTCCAGCCGGCCAGGACGTCCGCCGGGGCCGCGGCCCGCAACGCCGGCAGGACCGAGTACGTCATCGATATGGGGCAGCCGTGCCCGGCGTCGACTTGGCTCCACAAGTAGAAGCCGGCGGCGCGCGCCACGTGGGCGCCGCGGCCGCCGGTCTCCCAGGGCGCGGCGTGCAGCCCCCGGCTCACCGCAACGTCCATCAGCCGGTGGTAGGAAGGGTGGTAGTCGACGCGGTCGATCCGGTGACCGTACCGGTCGTGGGTACGCAAAACCGGCGGGTGGGCGTTGGCGTCGAAGCCCCAGCCGATGGCCTCGGCCGAGCCCGCCAGGAGACCGAGCTCTGTGAGCGACTCCTCCGCCCAGGTCGCCCCCTCTCGGGTCACTCCTTCCGAAAGGGCGCAGTCATCGCCAAAAGCGTCATAGTCCTCGAGCGGTGGGGGCTGGTTGGACACGTCGTGTGTGGGCATGACTTCCCTCTAGTTCATGTTGGGGTCGTCCGGGTAGGAGGCGACCAGGGCGAGCGAGCCCCGTTGGCGTCGCAACACCCTCTTCCAAAGTTCGTCCGGCTCGGCCGAGAAGGCATCCTCGGCTTCGGCATCGACCGCCCACCACGCGCCTGCGGCGATCTCATTCTCTAGCTGGCCGGCTGACCAGCCGGCGTAGCCGGCGAAAACCCTCACCTGGCTGACGTTCGGATGCAACACACTGGGGTCCGAGTCGAGGTCGAGCGTGCCGACATCCGGGGTAACAGGCCTCCAACCGCCTTCCGAGTCTGCTGCTTCGGGCATTCCAGACGACCGGGCCAAACAGATGACCGCTTGATGCTGGACCGGCCCGCCGACGAATACGACCGCCGGATCGGCGGCCAGAGCTTCCCACCGTGGCAGCGGAGCGGCGATGAGGGTCTGGCTGGGCCGGTTGAGGACCAGACCCAGGGCGCCGTCCTCGTTGTAGGCGAGGAGCAGGATGACCGTTCGGTCGAAGTTGGGATCCGGCAACAAAGGACTGGCCACCAGCAATCGCCCCGCCTGCACGAACTGGAACTCGACGAACTCACCCACGACGCAAGCCCACCGGGGCCTCCGTCGGCTCGAGCGCGTCGTCGCGCCTCGAGCGCCGGCTAGGACCGCTTGGAACGGCCGTCTGGTCCAGTTGGCGATGGGGTCCCGTCACGGTGACTAGCTTGCCACCCATGCGCGCTGTCACGGTCGTACCCCTGAAGTCGGGCTCCGTCGATCTGACCGACCTGCCGGAGCCACCCGAATCCGACGGCCCCGTTCTGGTCAAGACCCGAGCCGTCGGAGTGTGCGGGACCGACCTAGAGATCATCGCCGGCGATTACGGCTGGGCCCCTCCGGGCGAGGAGCGCTTGGCGATAGGCCACGAATCGTTGGGCGAGGTGCTCGAGGCCCCCGACGGCAGCGGCTTGGCCGCTGGCGACCTGGTCGTCGCCATCGTGCGCCGCCCGGACTCGGTTCCGTGCCCGAACTGCGCCGTAGGCGAATGGGACATGTGCCGAAACGGCCAGTACACCGAGTGGGGCATCAAGGAACACCACGGCTACGCACGCGAGCGATACCGGATCACGCCGGACTTCGTGGTGAAGGTCGACCCGTCCCTCGGAAACCTGGGCGTTCTCTTGGAGCCGACGACGGTTGTGGCCAAAGCCTGGGACCACATCGAGAGGATCGGGGCTCGGGCCCAGTGGGGTCCGAAGACGGTCCTCATAACCGGAGCGGGTCCGATCGGCTTGCTCGCCGCCCTGCTCGGCGTCCAGCGTGGACTGGATGTGCACGTCTTGGATCAAGTGACCGACGGGCTCAAGCCCGAGCTCGTGGCTGCCCTGGGCGCGACCTACCACCACGGAGCGGTCGCCGATACGGGGGTAGAACCGGACGTGGCCATCGAGTGCACCGGCGTGGCTCAGCTCATATTCGACATGATGGACTCTGCCGGCGCCAACGGGATCGTGTGCCTCACCGGGGTCTCCTCGACGGGTCGGGAGCTGTCGGTAGACGTGGGCATGCTCAACCGCCGGATGGTGCTCGAGAACGACGTCGTATTCGGTTCGGTCAACGCCAATCGCCGGCACTACGAAGCCGGAGCGGCCGCTCTGGCCAAGGCCGACAAGGCCTGGCTGGCCCGACTGATCACCCGAACCGTGCCGCTCGACCAATGGCGGGGCGCGTACGAGCGTCAGCCCACGGACGTAAAGGTGGTCCTGGCGTTCGACCAGGGAGCCGGCAGCTGATCGAGACGGCCGGGCGCCCGTCCAAGGCCGGCTCGCAAGGCGCTCGCAATCTGCCAACTTTCGTCTCTCGGTAGCAATCGGCGATGAAAAGTGGGCTCGTTGCTACCGAGAGCGCGGATTCGCGCCCAGGCACGGCCCGCCCTTGCCTCCGCGCCGGGCCTCCGCGCCCAGACCTGGCCCGCCCACGCCTGGGCGCGACCTTCGTCTCTCGGTAGCAATCGGCCATGAAAGGTGCGCCGGTTGCTACCGAGAGCGCGGATTCGCGCCCAGCCCCGCCCACGCCTCGCGCCCGGACCGAACGAGTCCCGCCCCGGCCCCGGCCCGCCCCGGGCGTCAACCGCGGTCTAGGGCGGCCCGCATGACGGCCACGGCATCGCCGACGGCGGCGGGACCGCCGCCGTCGAGGAGGAGGCGCATGAGCATCGAGGCCACGACGACGCCGTCCGCTTCCGCCGCGGCCGCTGCGGCCTGGTCCGGCGTTGAGATCCCGAAGCCCATCACGACCGGCTTGTCCGTCACCGCCTTGAGCCTCTTGGCCAGCACCCGCGCCGACTCAGCGACCGAGGTCCGCTCACCGGTGACCCCCATGAGGTTGACCCCGTAAACGAACCCACGGGACCGTCGGCACAGCTCGGCCAACCGCTCCTCGGGTGTTACCGGGGCCGCGAGCAAGACCGCTTCGACACCCGCCTCGCTCGAAGTCCGCTCCCATTGGTCGGATTCCTCGAGCGGAAGGTCGGGGATGATGGCCCCTCGAACGCCCGCCTCGGCCAGCAGGCTGGAAAAGCGCACGTGGCCGGACCGGAAAACCAGGTTGTAGTAGGTCATGGCGACCAGCGGGACCGGCACGTCGACGCCACGAAGGCGATCCATGATCGACCCTGGGGTGGCGCCGCCTTCGAGGGCCCGCGTCGACGCCTCCTGGATGGTCGGCCCGTCCATGACCGGGTCGGAAAACGGTATGCCGATCTCGACGAGATCGGCTCCTCCGGCGACCATCGCGTGCAGCGCTTCCAACCAGTCCCAGCCCAGCCCCCCCGTCACATAGGTGACGAGGATCTTCCGTCCCGCCGAGCGCACTTCCCGAAGCCGGGCTTCCACCGGCACTCCCCGTTCGGCGTCAGGCGGCACACCCCGTCCGGCATCGGGCGCTCCGCCCCCGACCCCCCGCGCCTGGCTGTCGGTCATCGCAGGATCCTCATCACCTGTTCGGCGTCCTTGTCCCCGCGCCCCGACAGGGTGACGAGCACGGTCGATCCGGCTGGTACTTCTCCGCTTCGGCTGGCGGCCGTCAGCCAGGCCAGGGCGTGGGCCGGCTCCAGGGCGGGGATTATGCCTTCGGTGCGCGACAAGAGCTGCAACGCTTCGAGCACCTCTTCGTCGGTCGCCGTCTCGTAGCGGGCCCGGCCGCTGTCTGACAGGTAGGCGTGTTCGGGTCCGATGCCGGGGTAGTCGAGACCTGCCGATATCGACTTGGCCTCGAGTATCTGACCCCATTCGTCCTGCAGCAGGTACGACTGCATCCCGTGCAGGACGCCCGGGATGCCGCGACCCATGGCCGAACCGCCCGCAGCTTCCACACCGACCAGGAGGGCTCCCGTATCTACGAACCCGGCAAAGGTGCCGGCCGCATTCGACCCTCCGCCCACGCAAGCCAGCACCAGGTCGGGGTCGTCGCCGCCCAGGAGGGCCCGGCACTGCTCCCGAGCTTCGTCCCCGACTATCCGCTGAAACTCGCGAACCATCCACGGGTACGGGTGCGGTCCCATTACCGAACCGAGGCAGTAGTGGGTCGTCTCGACGGTCGCGACCCAGTCGCGCAAGGCTTCGTTGACGGCGTCCTTGAGGGTGCGGCTACCAGAACTGACCGGGCGCACCTCGGCGCCCAGCAGCTGCATCCGGAAAACGTTGAGTTCCTGGCGCTCGATGTCCACCTCGCCCATGTAGACGACGCATTCCAACCCGAACAGGGCAGCTGCGGTGGCCGAGGCGACCCCGTGCTGGCCCGCGCCCGTCTCGGCCACCATGCGCTTCTTGCCCATCTCGAGGGTGAGCAAGCCCTGACCGATGACGTTGTTGATCTTGTGGGAGCCCGTGTGGGTCAGGTCCTCCCGTTTGAGCAGCACCCTCACCCCCAACTCCGCGGACAATCTCCGGGCTTCGGTGACAGGCGTGGGGCGCCCGGCGTAGTCGCGCAACAGGTCCGCGTAACGTCCGCGGAACTTCGGGTCCGACCAGGCCGTGCGGAACGCCTGCTCGAGCTCGAGGCACGCGGGCACGAGTGACTCAGGCAGATATCGGCCACCGAACTCGCCGAAGCGTCCGCTCGGCCCGGGGTCGCCCATCCGAACCGGCTCGCTCAACCGTCCTCCTGCCAGTCGTACAGCTCTGACCCCGGGCCGTCTCCGCTGTCGGGCTCCTCTGCGGCCGCGGCACGAGCCGCGTGGATGAAGTCCCTCAGCTTGATCGGATCCTTGTGACCCGGTTGGCGCTCCACCCCGGAAACGACGTCCACCCCCCAAGGGTGCGTGCGGGCGATGGCGGCGGCGACGTTGGAAGGGTCGAGCCCTCCGGCGATCATCACCCGGTGGCCGGCGGGAACCTCGGCCGCCAGCGCCCAGTCGAACACTTGGCCCGACCCCGGGTTCGGCGCATCGAGCAGGATCACGTGGGCGCCGTACTCGCCGGCCTGACGCACCCGTGCGTCCCCCGCCGGAAACGCTTGTATGACCAGCGGGAGGCGGGCGGCCAGCCAGGTCGAAACCTCGGCCGGCTCGTGTCCGTGCAGTTGCACTGCCTTCAGACCAGCCATGTGGGCGACGGCGAGTATCCGCTGAGGCGCCGCATCCCTGAACACCCCGACGCTGACTATCTCGGGGGGCAGCCGCTTGACGATGTCGGCCGCGAACTGGGGGGCGACCTGGCGCGGCGAGGGGGCGAACACGAAGCCCACCGCGTCGGCACCGAGCGCCACCGAGAGCAGCGCATCGTCCTCGGACGTGGTCCCGCAGATCTTGACGAACATCGGTGTCAGCCTCGCTGGTCGCGAGATTCACATCGCAGAGCCTGCACGGCCTGCTCGATGTCGGTCGAGGTGACCAGAGCCTCTCCGACGAGGATGGCGTCGAAACCGGCGTCCACCAGCCGGCGCACGTCGTCGGCGCTTCGTATGCCCGACTCGGCCACCCTTACCGCGGTGTCGGGAATGACCTTGGCCACCCTTTCGGCGCGGGCCGGGTCGACTGCAAACGTCACCAGGTCCCGCTGGTTGACGCCGACGAGGGTGGCCCCGGCGACGAGAGCCCTCTCAGCTTCGTCCTCGTCGTGGACCTCCACCAACGCGTCCAATCCGAGGGAGACGGTAAGGCCCGTCAGGTCGACGAGCTCCGATTGTGAAAGGGCGGCCGCTATGAGAAGCACCGCGTCCGCGCCCATGAGCCGGGCGTCGTAGACGTCTTTGGGCCCAACCGTGAAGTCCTTGCGCAACACCGGAAGGGACGTAGCGGCCCTCGCCGCAACCAAATCCTCCGCACATCCGGCGAAGAACTCGGTGTCAGTGAGAACCGACAACGCAGCCGCCCCGCCCCGTTCGTACCCGGCGGCCGTCGCTGACGGGTCCAGGTCGGCCGCAAGCGGACCCTTGGAAGGGCTGGCTCTCTTAATTTCGGCGATGACGGCGACCCCCACGCTGTTGCGAATCGCGGCCGTGAAGCCGCGGGTCGGTGCACATGAATCGGCCTCTCGCGCCAGCGCATCGGTGTCGCGCTCGTCGGCCTCGGTCTGCGCTCGGTGAGCGGAGAGGATCCGATCCAGATACGTAGCCATGAAGGTTCGAGCCTACTCCGGGCCTCTACGGGCAACGCCTGGCATCAACAGCCTCCGAACGGCGTCGTCGTCGTAGGAACAACGCCGGGGAACGACGTCGTGGTGGTCGGGCAGGGCGCCCCGAACAGCGTCGTGGTCGACGTCGTGGGGGGCGGCGGCGACACACACGGCGGGACATCGAGCGGCATGAGCGAGGCGCTGCCGACTATTGCACCCAAGGGATCCGCACCGGCCAGCTGACAGCTCACTTGGAACAACACTTCTCCGTTGACGTCGGTGATCTGCAGGTTGGCCCCCATCACCTGCCAGTTAGCCCCGCTGAGCGCCACCGTGTCCCCGACGTCGGGCTTATATCGCAGCACGCCATCGATCCCAACGATCGGGTCGGTCGCCTGGACGACCAAGTTCGCCAGCTGACCGACCTGAGGAAGCGACGGTGACATGGACGACGCCACGGTCGGCCCGGTGTATGTAGACAACTCCAGCGAGACGGTAAGGCTTTGGGTGGCCCCCAGGAACAGGACTTGCGGAGTCGTGAGGTCCAAGCTCGGCGACTGCCACGCCCGCACCCGGTATCGGCCTCCGAGAATGCCTGCGATGGTCCAGCTCCCATCCGCGGCGGTGGCGGTCCGGGTGGAGGACACGTGATCGCCGACCACGCGGTCGGCCTCTACCGTCGCCCCGGCAACCGGCCCATCGGGGCCGAACACCGTCCCGTTGAGGCTGGCGTTACCGGGACCAATGGCCGGTACCGTCGTGGTGGTCACCCCGGCGACCCCCTGCTGCCTGATCGACGACAGGTTCGTGGGCAGGGTCGCCTCCTGGGCCGAACCTTGCGACAGCGTGGTGGTCGGAGGGGTGGAAAACGAAAGCGTCTGCACACTGGCACACCCGGCGCCGACCAGTAGCAGGGCGGCCATTTCGGCCAGGGCGGCCCGCCGCGCCAGGGCCGCCCGCCGCGCCGCGGTCACCACGACAGCTCCCGGACCTCCACTTCCGGTCCGCCGCGGCCGGCCCGGACTACCGCCGGGGGTTCAACACCTCGGCGCACGTAGCCGAGCCCGACCCAGTCGCCTCCTGCGCCTTGAGCCGCGCTGCTAACGACTCCGACCACCTGCTCCTCGGCTGTTAGCGCCACCAGCTCGGTCCCGACGGTGACCGGGCTAGGCAGGGCCAGGCCTCGGAGGTGACGGGGAACGTGCCCGCCGCGCGAGTCGATCCGGGCCACCAGCTCCTGGCCCGTGTAGCAGCCCTTGGTAAAGCTGACGGTCAGGTCGATGATGCCGGTCTCGGCCGGAATGGTCTTTTCGGTCAGCTCGGCGCCCATCTTGGGTAGACCGGCGACGATGCGTTTGGCCTCGTAGTCGTCGGCTGAGGCAACGGGCCACCCGTCCGGGACCGACGGGTCCGCGCCGAGTCGATCGACGCCCCGAAGCGTCGGAGGCCAGTTCGTGACCACTTCGATGGCGTCGCCGGGCGGCCCGATCTCGGCGCCAGAATCGAAGCGAAGGCCGAGCACTTTCCACGGGACCATCTCGAGCGAGACTTTGGTACGCAGCTTGAAGCGGTTGAGGCGGGCCAGCAGTGCTTCACCCCAACCCGCGTCGGTGTCGAGCACCCATTCGGTTTCCGAGACCCGAACGACGCGCACCAACGCGTCGACTTTCCCCGTCGGGGCGAGGACCCAGGACCAGGCTCCCTCGCCATCGCCCAGGGCCAGCACGTCCTGACTGAGCTGCCCCTGCAGGAAAGTCGCGGCCTCAGGCCCCGTCGCGGCCAGCACGTCACGGTCGAGCCAGGCCGCGTACCGGTCAGGCACCGGCCACCTCCTGGCGACGGGCCCGACTGATCCGACGGGCGCCGGGCACCGCGGCCAGCAGAGCCGCGGCTTTGTTGCGGCACTCGAGGTCCTCGTCGGCAGCATCGCTGTCAGCGACGATCCCGGCTCCCGCCTGGATGCTGGCGGTCCCGTCCGGCGAGACCAGCATGGTGCGGATCGCTATCGCAGTATCGAGGTTTCCAGAGAAGTCGAAGTATCCGATCACTCCGGCGTACGGCCCCCGCTTGACCGGCTCCAGCTGGTCGATGATCTCCATGGCTCGGACTTTGGGGGCGCCCGACACGGTGCCGGCAGGGAAGGTGGCACGGAGGACGTCGATGGGACCGAGCCCGGCCCGCAACCTCCCCGACACCTGTGACGTGAGGTGCATGACGTGGCTGTATCGCTCGAGCGTCATCAGCTCGTCTACCTCTTCGGTGCCGTAATTGACGACCCGGCCCACGTCGTTGCGGGCCAGGTCCACGAGCATCACGTGTTCGGCGCGTTCCTTCGGGTGCTCGATCAGCTCGGCCGCGAGCCGGCGGTCATGCTCGTCGCTGCGGCCGCGTTTGCGGGTGCCGGCGATGGGCCGGGATATCACGCGGCCGTCGAACAGCTGCACCATCGGCTCCGGAGACGAGCCCACGACGCAAAGCTCCGGGTGGCGGAGGAAGTACATGTAAGGGCTGGGGTTGACCTGACGGAGGGAGCGGTAGAGGTCGAAAGGTTCGGCGTCGAGGTCGACGTCGAAGCGCTGCGACAGGACGACTTGGAATACGTCACCCGCCAGGATGTGCTCCTTGGCCGCCTCGACGGCCGCCGCGTACATGGCCGGCGAGGTCCGCCGACGGAATTCAGGGATCAGGTCCTCGGTCTGGGATGGGACGACGAGCGGCTCGTCGAGGGGACGGGCGCCGTCGGCCGCCAGGGCGTCCAGGCGGGCGCAGGCTTCGTCGTAGAGGCGGTCGCAGACCCGGCGGGAAGCAGCAGCTTCGGGGGGGATCGGGACGGCCTCTATGAGCGTCACCCGCTGCCGCCAGTAGTCGTACGCCGCCAGCTGGCCCACGACCGACAGGATCCCGTCGGGGTAACCCGTCTCGTCCGCCGGGACATGGGGCAGATGCTCGACCTCCCGGACCGTGTCGTAGCCGAGGTAGCCCACCACCCCCCCGTGCAGTGGTGGGAGCTCGTCGATGACCGGAGACCGGTAGACCGACAGCAGCCCTTCGACCGCACAGAGGACTCCCCGGTCCAATGGCACGCCGGGCGGCACCTTACCTTCCACCGTGATGTGCGGCCCCTTGGCGATCAGCGTCGCCGAAGGCCGCCTCCCGACGAAGGACCAGCGGCCCCATCGCTCCGCGTGCTCGACCGATTCCAGCAGGAAGGCCCGATCGTCGGGGTCGTTACCGGCGAGGCGGGCGAAGGCGGCGACCGGGGTGGTCAGGTCAGCGAGCAGCTCCCGCCACACCGGTACGACCGTGTACTGGCTCGCCAGAGACGCGAAATCGTCCCGAGATGGGCTCGTCACCGATCAGCGCCGGCCTCGGCGCCACCCGCTCTGCCCGAGCCACTCGAGCCGGCCGGGTCGCCGTCGGGGCCGAAGGACCGGTAGAAGCAGCTGCGGGCCCCGGTATGGCACGCGCCGGCGCCCTCCTGCTCGACCACGAGGAGCAGGGCGTCGCCGTCGCAGTCGTAGTAAGCGGCCCGCACCCACTGCCGGTCCCCGGAAGTGTCGCCCTTGCGCCACCGTTCCTGCCTGCTGCGCGACCAGAAAACCGTGCGTCCCGATTCGAGCGTTTCGAGAAGGGTGTCGCCATTCATCCATCCCATCATCAGCACGTCCCCGCTCTGATGGTCCTGGACGATGGCCGCCACCAGGCCGTCAGAGTTGTATTTGACCGAGGCCAGCTGAGCGGGGGTGGCCTCGATGGGGGCTGCTACCGGCATGACTCAATCGTAGGTGCCCGGACGCCTTGACCTGAGGGCAATAAGAAGCGCTACAGGTACAGGCCGGTCCCGCTATCCACCCGTTCCGAAGCGACGGCGTGGATGTCGCGCTCTCGCAGGATCAGGTAGTCCTCGCCCTGGACCTCCACTTCGTAGCGGTCCTCGGGGTTAAACAACACCTGATCCCCTGGCGTGATCGAGCGCACGTGCGGCCCCGTGGCCACTACCTCGGCCCACGTCAGCCGGCGGGCGACCTGGGCCGTGGCGGGAATGAGGATGCCGGCGCGCGATTTTCTCTCGCCCTCGCTGCGCGGGATTTGTACCAGCACTCGATCCGTGAGCATTTGGATCGCCTGCTTCGGAGCGCCGTCCATGGCCCCAACCTACTAAGGGCTCGGTGCCGCAGGCCTAACGACCACGCCTGCGGCCGCCATCACCGCCTTCGCCTCGGCCACCGTCGCTTCTCCAAAGTGAAAGATCGACGCGGCCAGGACCGCGTCAGCGCGGCCGGCCACCGCCCCCTCCACCAGGTGATCCAGGCATCCCACTCCGCCGCTGGCCACCACGGGAACGCCGACCGCGTCGACCACCCGGCGGGTCAGCTCGATGTCGAAACCGTCCCTGGTCCCGTCGCGGTCCATCGAGTTGAGCACGATCTCGCCCGCCCCCCGCGTCTCGCACTCGACCGACCAGGCGATGGCGTCCACTCCCGTCGCCGTGCGGCCCCCGTTGACGTACACCTCAAACGCGGCTCCCGACCTTCGCACGTCGACACCGACCACCACGCATTGGGCGCCAAATGTGTCCGATAGCTCGTCGATCAGATCCGGCCGGCCCACGGCCGCGCTGTTGACGCTGACCTTGTCGGCTCCGACCCGCAGCAGCATGCGGGCGTCGTCGAGGGTTCGCACCCCGCCCCCCACGGTCAGAGGGATGAAGACCTGCTCCGCCGTGCGCGAAACCACGTCGACCATGGTCCCCCGTCCGTGAGCCGAGGCCGTGATGTCGTAGAAGATCAGCTCGTCTGCCCCCTCCTGGTCGTATCGAGCCGCCAGCTCGACGGGGTCCCCGGCATCACGGAGGTTCTTGAAGTTGACCCCCTTGACCACCCGGCCGGCGTCTACATCCAGGCAGGGGATGACGCGCACCACTCTCACGATCCGGCCTCGGCCAGCAGCGCGACCGCGGCCGCCACGTCGAGCGTTCCTTCATACACGGCCCGACCCGCGATCGCTCCGACCAGCGGGCGGGCGCCGGCCGCACCCAGCGACGCGAGGGACCTCACGTCCTCGAGGTCACGGATTCCGCCCGACGCCACGATCGCGGCGCCGGTGGCTTCCAGCAACGCCGATAGCCCCTCGACGTCGGGACCGGCCATGAGGCCGTCGCGGGAGATGTCGGTGACGATCACGACCGACGCGCCGGCCGCCAGGACGCTCGGTACCAGATCATCGACGCGCTTGCCGCCACCCTCGGTCCACCCCCGGGTGCGCACGTCCCCGTTGCGGTGGTCGAGGCCGACCGCGACGCGACCGGGCCATCGGTCGGCGATCCGGCGAACCAGGTCCGGGTCTTCGACCGCCGCTGTGCCGATGACCACACGAGCGACCCCCGCCGACAAGAGCGCAGTCGCGTCGGCGATCGTTCGTACCCCGCCCCCGGTCTGGACTCGCACACCCGTGGCCGCGACGGCGGTCGCTATGCGGGTTACGACGGCCCGATTGACCGGGTCCCCAGTGCGCGCCGCGTCGAGGTCCACCACGTGGATCCAGCGAGCGCCCGACTCTGCAAACGACACCGCCACCGCGACGGGGTCGTCACCGTAGACGGTCTCTCTGTCGAAGTCCCCTTCGACCAGGCGGACGCACCGGCCGCCCCTCAAGTCGATCGCGGGATACAAGTCCACGACGGACTACGTCGCTTCCACCGAGGCCACGAAGTTGGCGAGGATCGCCAACCCGGCCGAACCCGACTTCTCGGGATGGAACTGGGTGGCCCACAACCGCTCCCGTCCCACGGCCGCCACCACCGGACCGCCATAGTCGCAAGTGGCGACGACCAGGTCGCCCATCGGCGGTGCATAGGAGTGAACGAAGTACACCCACGGCTCGTCCCCTAACCCGGCCACGAGCGGGCATCCATCGCCGACCACCGACAGTTGGTTCCACTGCATCTGCGGTCGCTTGACCCCGTCGGGCAGCCTTTCGACCGTCCCGGGCAGCACGCCGAGTCCCGCCACGCCCGGCGATTCTTCGGAGCCTTCGTAGAGCATCTGCATGCCCACGCAAATCCCGAGGAAGGGCCGTCCGGAAGAGATGGCGTCGAGGGCGACGCCGTCCAGCCCACTGTCGCGCAAGGCCGACATGCACCGTCCAAAGTTGCCCACCCCGGGCAGGACCACGCCCGCGGCACTGGCGGCGGCGTCCGGATCAGAAACCAAGCGGGCGTCCGCTCCCAAGTGCTGCAGCGCTTTCTCCGCGGAGCGGAGATTGCCGATGCCGTAGTCCAGGACCGCGATCATCGACGGTCGGGCGCCGCCCTCACAACGTCCCCTTCGTCGACGGGACACCTCCGCCTTCGACCCGGACGGCGTCGCGCAAAGCTCGGGCCACGCCTTTGAAAGACGCTTCGAGGATGTGATGCGCGTTGCGCCCGGAGATCATCCTCAAGTGCAACGTGATCCCGGCCGCGGTGACGAACGCACGCCAGAATTCCTCGGCCAGCTGCGGGTCGAAAGGCGGCGACCCGATCGGAAAGGCGTCACCGCCGGCGCCAGGGTCGACTTCGTAGACCAGAAAGGGCCGGCCGGACAGATCGAGCGCGACCGAAATCAGGGCTTCGTCGAGGGGGACTTGGATCGACGCGAATCGACGCACGCCCGACTTGTCGCCCAACGCCTCCTTAAGGATCTCGCCCAGCAGGATGCCGACGTCCTCGACGGTGTGATGGGAGTCGACCTCGAGGTCTCCCTCGGCCCGCAACGACAGGTCGAATCCGGCGTGCTTGCCCAACTGGGACACCATGTGATCGAAGAAGGGCAGGCCGGTCGAGACCTCGACCACGCCGGCCCCGTCCACGAGCAGGCTGGCGTCGATCGACGTCTCCTTGGTGACGCGTTGGCGGTTGACCACGCTACGAACGGTCATCGCAATACCTCCGTCAGGGCGGTCAGGAACGTGTCGTTTTCCTCCGGTGTGCCGACGGTGACCCTTAGGCAGCCCGTCAGGCCTGGCCAGGCGGAGGTGTCGCGCACCAGCACGCCGCGGTCGAGGAGCCCGTGCCACACTTCATTGCCCTTTCGGGTCTCGGGCCGGAACAGGATGAAGTTCGACTGGGACGGCCAGGCCACCACGGGCAGCCCGGCGAAAGCCGCGAGGATCCGTTGCCGTTCGCGGACTACAAGCCCCACCCGCTGCTCCATTTCACCGACAAACTGAACCGCGAGGCGCCCGGCCACCTGCTTGAACGCGTCCAGGTGATACGGCAGGGCCACCCGTTCCAGGGCCGCCACCACCACTGGCGGGCCGACCAGGTAGCCGAGCCGGGCCGCCGCCATCGACCACGTCTTGGAAAAGGTGCGGGTGACGACGAGCGGGCTGGCGTCGTCGACCACGGAGACGGCCGACCAGTCGGCGAACTGGCCGTAGGCCTCGTCGACGACTAGCAACCCTGGCACCGCTTCGAGGAGGGCGCGGACGGCGGTGGGGTCCTCGGCCATGCCGGTCGGGTTGTTGGGAGAGCAAAGGAAGGTGATGGTCGGGCCCCGAGCCGAGACCAGGTCGCGTGCCACGTCGAGATCCAGTGAAAAGTCGGGGCGTCGCTGGCCCTCGACCACCTCCGTACCGGTCAAGTGGGCGATGTGCGAGTGCAAGGCGTAGGTGGGCTCGAAGACCGCTACCGAACGTCCCGGACCGCCGTAGGCCAGGCATAGGCTCTGCAGAACCTCGTTCGATCCGTTGGCGCAGAAGATCTGGTCCCGACGAACTCCGTGCAGGTCCGCGAGAGCCTGGCGGAGCCCGGTCGCGTCCCGGTCGGGATAGCGGTTGAACGCGATCCGGCCCAGCTCCTCGGTCAGGGCGGCCAGCCACTCGGCGGGCGGCGGCAGCGGTGACTCGTTGGTGTTGAGCCTCACGGCCACGTCTACTTGGGGCGAGTGATAACCCTCGCGAAGACCCAAGTCGTCGCGGGGTTCGGGGATGGCCATCAGGCGTCCCTGGTGCGGATCCGAACCGACTCGGCGTGGGCGGCCAGGCCTTCTGATCCAGCGATGGCTTCGACGTGGGGGGCCAGCCGTTCGAGGGCGGCCCGATCCAACTCTACGACGTGGATGTGTTTGCAGAAGTCGTCGACGCGCAAGGCGCTGCCGAAGCGAGCCGAGCGGGCGGTGGGAAGGACGTGGTTGGGACCGGCCACGTAGTCGCCGACGCTGGCCGGGGCCCACGGTCCGAGGAACACGGCGCCGGCGCAACGGATCAGCGGGACGAGGGATTCGGGGTCGTCGCTCAGGATCTCGAGGTGCTCGGCGGCTACGGCGTTGGCGACCGCCATCGCTTGTTCGGGTCCGTCCACCAGGACGCAAAACCCACCTTTGGCCAGGGTGGCCGCAACTTCTTGACGTCTCGGCGAGGCAGCGACCAGACGACCGACCTCAGCGGTGATGCGCGTCGCAGCTTCCTCCGACCACGTGATCAGGTAAGAGAGCCCGTCGGGCCCGTGCTCGGCCTGGACCACCAAGTCGATGGCCGCGTACTCGACTGGTGTGGTGGCGTCGGCGATCACGGCCACCTCTGACGGTCCGGTAAAGGCGGACGGGACGCCAACCGCCCCTTCGCCGGCAACCATGCGCTCCGCGATGGCCACGTACCGATTGCCTGGGCCGGCGATCACGTCGACGGGAGCGACGCTCTCGGTTCCGTAAGCCAGGGCCGCAACGGCTTGGGCGCCCCCGACCCGAAAGACCTCGTCGACGCCGGCGATGGCGGCGGCGGCGCGAATGGCGGGCGGAATCCGCCCATCCGGTCCCGGCGGGGTACACATCGCCAGTCGCGGCACGCCAGCGGCGCGGGCGGGCGCGGCGGTCATCAGGACCGTCGAGGCCAGCGGGGCCAGGCCACCCGGCACGTACAGGCCGGCCCGGTCTACCGGGCGACGCAGGTCTCTTACGACGACGCCGTCACGTTCGTGGCGTGCGTCCGGCTGAAGTTGGGTCCGGTGGTACGCGGCAATATTGTCTTGGGCCGCTTCGAGGGCCTCCCGCAGGACGGGCGGGATTTCGTCCAGGCCCGCCTTCAAATCTTCCTGGGGCACCCGCACGTCGTCTATGAGAACCTTGTCGAAGCGCTCGGTCAGCGCCCGCAGGGCGTCGTCGCCGCCGGACCTGACCAGAGCCAGAATCTCCCTGACCGCTACCGCCGCGGCCTCATCGTCGACGATCTCGGGAGCGGGCAGAAGTTGGCGCAAGTCCCCGGTGGCGCCGCGCAAGTCCAGGAGGGCGAGAGCAGGTGGTCCGGGCTGGGGGGACATCGGGTCCATGATGGTATCCGTATGTCCACCCGCGCCGAACTGAGTTCGGTGGCCACCAGCCTCGAGGACCTCCTGTCTCGAGTCGGTGCCATCGCCGAGCATCTAATCAACTCCGACCGGGACCTGGTCGGCCCCGAGCTATACGAAGTCGAGCGGGCCCTGCGCGCCGGCCAACGGCGGTTGAACCGGATCCTCGACCTCGACCGGGGCTAGGGCTGGTCCCTAAGGGGATGCCGCCGGCCGGGTAGGAGCTTGTGACGACGGGCAGAAGTCGGAGAGGGTGCACTGGTCGCAACGGGGCCGTCGGGCGACGCACACCCGGCGTCCGTGCAGGATCATCTGCAAGCTGAACGCTCCCCACGCCGTGGGCGGCAGGATGGCACACAGGTCGGACTCGATACGCACGGCGTCGGTGGCTTCGGTCAGCCCGAGCAGCCTGCTCAAGCGGGTGACGTGGGTATCTACCGGCAAACCGGGCAGCCCGAACCCCACGCTGAGCACCACGTTGGCCGTCTTGCGACCGACACCGGGAACGGTGACGAGGTCCGCCATCAACGGGGGCACCTCACCGCCGAAGCGCTCGTCCAGGGCCAGGCCGAGCCCGATCAAGCTCTTGGCCTTGGACCGAAAGAACCCCGTCGAGTGGATCAGCTCCTCCAGCTCGGCGGGGTCGGCCGACCCGAGATCCCCCGCCGTCGGGTAGCGCTTGAACACGGCAGGCGTGACCTGGTTGACCCGGTCGTCTGTCGTCTGGGCCGACAAGACCGTGGCGACGAGCAGCTGGAAAGGGTTTTCGAAGTCCAGTTCGCACAGCTCTTTGGCCGTTCCGGGATACTCCGCGGACAGCCGGGTCGCGGTCTCACGAGCACGACCCTTGGGCGATCGAGGTCTGGCCACCAGCCCACAGTAGATATCGACGAACGACCGCGACGGTGTCTTCACCCCGATACCCTGCGCTCGGTGCATCAGATCGAAGTCAAGACGCAAATGGGCAGCGGCGACATCGACGCAGTTCGCGGGTTGCTCAAAGCCGCCACGGTTGCCGACGCCCACGCTCCGCTGGATGAGCACGCCTGGCTCGACCTGGTCCAAGGCGGCAGGGAGGGCTTCGCCGGGCTGGTGGCATGGGAGGAGAATCACGACCACCCCGTCGGATACGCCCAGGTATCGCGCGGCTCGGGAAGCTGGGCTCTCGAGTTCGTCGTCGATCCTCATCACCGCGTACCCGGCAACACGATCGGATCCGACCTGGTCCAAGCGGCCGCCGGCGTGATCGCCTCCGAAGGGGGCGGCCACGTCCACATGTGGGTCAATCAGCCCCGGCCCGAGCACGACCGTATAGCGGCGGAGATCGGATTGGCGCCAGGCCGCGTGCTCTATCAGATGCGCCGCGTCCTTCCCGTCGAGGAGGCCTTGCGCTCCGGCGCACCTGACTTGGCGACCCGCCCGTTTCGGGTCGGAATCGACGAGGACGCCTGGCTGGACGTCAACAACCGGGCCTTCCAACGGCACCCCGAACAGGGCGGTTGGGACCTGGACACGTTGAAGCAACGAGAAGGCGAGCCGTGGTTCGACCCGGAGGGCTTCTTGCTCCACGACGACGGTCAAGGCCACCTCAACGGGTTCTGCTGGACCAAGGTCCACGCCGCGGTCGAGCCACCCCTCGGCGAGATCTATGTGATCGCAGTGGACCCCGAACCGCTGACTCCGGCGCCCGGCCTGGGCAGACAGCTGGTGATCGCCGGACTCGACTACCTCCACGGGCGCGGACTGCGTTTCGGGATGCTCTACGTCGACGCCGCCAATTCGCGCGCCGTGAAGCTGTACGTCGATCTGGGCTTCGTGATCAACCACTTGGACCAGGCCTACGTCGGAGACATACAGGCCGAAGCGTGAAAGCCGCCGCGGCCGGGGCTTACGACCTCACCCGGGAGGACCTCGCCGCCCTCCTCGCCGATCAGCCCCGCTACCGGGTCGAGCAGGTATGGCGGGGTTTGTACGCCAAGGGTCTACGGCCGGCCGAAATGACAGACCTGCCCCACGACCTCCGATCCCGCCTCGACGTGGCCTTGCCGCCCGGGCTGAACCTGGCGGCCGAGTCCAAGTCCGAAGGGGGCAAGACCGTCAAGTGGTTGTGGGGGATGCCCGACGGCGCCCAGGTAGAGACGGTCTTGATGCGCTACCCGGATCGAGCCACGGTGTGCGTTTCGACGCAAGCGGGCTGCGCCATGCGCTGCACCTTTTGCGCTACCGGTCAGGCCGGCTTCACCCGTCACTTGACGACCGGAGAGATCGTGGAGCAGGTCGCCGTGGCCCGCAGGGCCGCCGAGCCGGACCGCCTGTCCAACGTGGTGTTCATGGGCATGGGCGAACCGATGGCCAACTACGACCGGATGTGGGAAGCCATCGTGCGGATACATCGCGATATCGGCTTGTCAGCGCGGCACGTGACCGTTTCGACGGTGGGAGTCGTCCCCGGCATCCGTCGGTTGACCCACGAAGCCCTCCCGGTCAACCTCGCCGTGTCGCTGCACGCGGCCAACGACCCCCTCCGCAACAGCCTGGTGCCGCTCAACAAGCGCTATCCACTACCTGTTCTGATGGAAGCGTGCCGCCAATACCAAGACGTCAAGGGTCGGCGCCTGAGCTTTGAGTGGGCTCTGATCTCCGGGGTCAACGACCGCCTCAGCGACGCCGAGGAGCTCTCCGAGCTGGCGCGACCGCTCGGCGCCCACGTCAACCTGATCCCGCTCAACCCCACGCCCGGTTTTCGGGTCCGTGGGACCAGCCCGGCCGGCGTGCGCGCTTTCCGGGATCACCTTCGACGCCTCCGGGTCAATGCCACGGTCCGCCAAAACCGAGGCACCGACATCGACGCCGCCTGCGGGCAGCTGGCGGCGGGAGCGGGCGTCGGCGCCGTTACCGCCGGACCCCGTCCGCAACCTCCTAAGCGCCCGACGGCGCCAGACTGAGAGCCATGCCTTCCAATCGCTGGCTGGACAAGAGTCAGCCCCAGACCCTGATGTCGGCGACCATGCTCATGTACGTCAACGCGGGGTTGTTCCTGTTCAGCGCTCTGGCCTACGGGTTCCCATCCTTGCCGTTCTTCCTCGTGCTGGTGGTCGGCCCCGTCGCCGCCGGGTGGGGGGTCGCCAACGAGAAGAAGTGGGGTTACTGGCTCGGCGTCTTCCTCACTGCGGTCGTGGTGGGGTACCTCGTGGCCTTCTTCTCGTTCGCGGGCCTGGTGTACCTGCTCTTTTACGGCGCCTTGCTGGCCCTCCTGCTCCACCCGCAAAGTCGGGCCTACCGGCGTATCTGGTTTAGATAAAGGTCGTCGGACTGACGTAGCCTGCGCCCATGACTACCACGATCGACGGGATCGACGGCCTCAAGAAGGTCGTGGGCGATCACCTCGGCTACAGCGAGTGGCACGAAGTGACGCAGGAGCAGGTCAACCGGTTCGCCGAGGCGACCGGGGACCACCAATGGATCCACGTGGACGTCGAGCGGGCCAAGGCCGGGCCTTTCGGCGGGCCGATCGCTCACGGCTACCTGACGCTGTCGCTGACTCCGGCGTTATTAGACGAGGTGCTCCACGTTTCGGGAGTGGCCATGGGGATCAACTACGGGCTCAACAAACTGCGCTTCCCCTCCCCCGTACCGGTGGGCTCGAAAGTGAGGGCGGGGGCGACCGTCGCCGAAGTCGAGGACGTTGCCGGCGGAGTGCAAGTCGCGCTTGCGGTGACCTTCGAGATCGAGGGCGGAGCCAAGCCCGCGTGCGTGGCCGAAGTTCTCTTCCGGTACTACTCCTGAACACCCGCCCGGCCGCCGAAACCAGCCGGCTTCCGGAAGGAGCGGCGAAGGCGAAGGCCGTGCGGGCCATGTTCGACACCATCGCCCCTCGCTACGACCTGGTCAACCGGATCATGACCTTTGGGCTGGACCGGCGTTGGCGCCGGACGGCCGTGACGTCCCTCGGACTCCAGCCCGGCGCCCGGGTCCTGGACGTGGCTTGTGGCACCGGTGATCTCTGCCGCGACCTGGTCGCAGCCGGGCACCAGCCAGTGGGCGTAGATCTGTCGATGGGGATGCTCTCGCACGCCCGCACATCCGTTCCCCTCATCCAGACCGACGCTCTCGACCTGCCGCTGCCCCCGAGCACCTTCGACGGCGCAGTGAGCGGATTCGCGCTCCGGAACTTCGTCGCCTTGGGCCCGGTTTTCCGAGAACTGGGCCGGGTGGTGAGGCCAGGCGGCAAGGTCGCCTTGCTCGACGTGTCCGAACCTGCCAACCCGATCCTACGCGCCGGACATTCGGTCTACTTCGGCCACGTCGTGCCGCGGATCGGAGCGGCCTTCTCGGACCGCGACGCCTACCGGTACCTGCCGAAGTCCGTCGCTTACCTCCCGCCAGGGGATGAGATGCTCGACCAGCTGCGCCAGGCGGGCTTCGAGTCTGTCCAGCGACGCCTGCTCTCCGGGGGTGTCACCCAGCTGATCACTGCCACCCGAGGTGGGGTCTCCGGATGACCTCCGCCGATAAGCGCCTGGTGGCCCGGACCGTCGCCCTGCCCGAGACCCCTGACCTCTTCGCCGAGGCCGGAGACACCGGGCTCCTGTGGGCGGATGAACGCGGCGGATTGGCCGGGATCGGCGTCGCCGCTCGCGTGGACATTCCCGGTGGGCTCGCCAACCCGGAATCGGTGAAGCGCGTCGCCGAGGTCCTGCAAAGCATCGAAGCAGTAGACGAAGTGGGACTCCCGGGTTGCGGCCCGGTTGCCATCGGCGCCCTGCCCTTCGATCCTTCGAGCTCCGGTCACCTCACCATCCCCAAGCGCCTCGTAGGGCGGGCCGGCTCCCAGGGCTGGCTCACGACCATCGAAGAGGTGGGGACCGAACTTGTGGCCCGAGACGCCTCGCCCTCGGGCCCGGCTTCGACAGGCGTGCCACCTGACCAATTCAACCTGACGTCGTCGATGTCACATCGCGACTGGAAGGAAGTCGTGGCCGAAGCCGTCAGGGCGCTCCAAGACGGTGACCTGGTCAAGGTGGTCCTGGCCCGCCGCATCGAAATCACCGCCAACCGGGCGTTCGTCGTGTCCGACGTGCTCGAGAGGTTGGCGGCCCTGTACCCCTCCTGCATGGTGTTCTCGATCGGCGGCTTCATCGGAGCCAGCCCAGAGTTGCTCATGTCTCGGATCGGCGACCGGGTCGACAGCCATCCGTTGGCCGGCACCGTCGCCCGAAGCGGCGACATCCACGGCGACGAAGCCCTGGTGGCCAAGCTCCTGACCTCACCTAAAGCGCGGTACGAGCACCAAGTGGTGGTCGACGTAGTCCGCGAGACATTGGCCCGGCTGTGCGACGAGCTCACCGTCCCAGACGCCCCGTCGGTCGTCGGCCTTCGCAACGTGTCTCACCTGGGGACCCACATCACCGGCCGGCTCAAAGCCGCCGGGCCCGAACGTCTCCCGACGGCCCTCGAACTGGCCGCCAGGGTTCACCCCACCCCGGCCGTTGGAGGAACACCAACGGAGGCGGCCATTCGCTACCTGCAGAAAGTCGAGGGCTTCGACCGTGGCTGCTACGCCGGGCCGGTCGGGTGGGTCGACAGCCGGGGTGACGGTGCCTGGGCGGTCGGCATCCGCTGCGCCGAGGTCGACGGCTCTACGGCCCGGCTCTACGCCGGAAACGGGATAGTGGCGGGGTCCGACCCCGCCGAAGAACTGGCGGAAACGCAACTCAAGCTGCAAGCGCTCCTCGCCGCCCTCGTGCGTCCTTAGCGGTTCGCCCCGGGCCCGTCTCGAGGCGGGTCACACTTCACGGCGGGTCCCATCTCGCGGCGGGTCCCATCTCGCGGCGGGTCCCATTTCATCGAAGCCTGGGCGCGAAGTTGAGGTCTCGGAAGCAACCAGCGCACTTTTCATGGCCGATCGCAACCGAGAGTTGAAAGTCGCGCCCAAGTCGCGCCCTAGCCGCGCCGGCCCGCCAGGCCACTCCCGTCCGCCCCGCCGGCCCGTCACGCCACGCCGCACCCCGCGGCCCACCGGCCGGGTCAAAGACCGCGGATCGCCGCCGCGACCGATGCGTGCAAGTGGTCGTGAATTTCGACGTTGACGGCCCGATCCGAGCGCACGATCCCCACCCGCACCCCAGGCTTGGCCGCGTCCGAAACCAGGGCGTCCAGCTCCGGCCGCTCGTTGATTTGCCGAACCTGGACTCCGTAGGCCTGGGCCACGGCACCGAGATCAAGCCCGTGAGGCGTGCCCCAATAGCGCTCGAACCGCCGGCCGTCGAGCATCGACGCTTGCGGCAGGAAGGAGAAGATCCCGCCTCCATCGTTGTCAACCACGACAACCGTCAACGCCACCTCACGCGCTGCGATCCAGAGCATGGCGCCCACGTCGTAGAGGAACGCGAGGTCTCCCATCAGGGCCAAGGTCGGGCGTCTGTCGGCCACGGCAAGGCCGATCGCGGTCGAAAGGACACCGTCGATGCCGTTGACCCCTCGGTTGGCGAGGGCGCGTACGCCCGCTCGTGGCGCCCCGTACCACTCGACGTCGCGGACGGGCATAGACGAGGACATCACCAGCTGACCCCCATCGGGCAGGCCCGCGAGCGCGGCACGAGCCACAGCTGGCTCGCTCAGGCTGTGAAGACCATCCGGTCCGAGTTGCGCTTGGAATACCCGTTGGGCGGCCCCCTCGGCCGCCACCCACTTTCCAAGCCATTCGCTCCTCTCGCCCTCGGAGCCGGGAGGGAGGCCTTTTGCGATCGCGCCCAGCAGAACCTCCGGATCCGTCGCCACCACGTGGGAAGCCGATCGTTCCGGATCGCGCCACGCATAGTGTGGGTCGACGAGCACCTGGGGAACGTCGGAGGGCAGCGTCCCGAGCCATTGGTTGACGACCTTCGACGACCACGGAGCGCCGACGCGCAGCACGACGTCCGGACGCAAGGCCGCCATGGTCGGGACTCGCAACAGAGCATCGGCAGTCGCGATAACGGGCCGCTCGGCCACCCGACATCCCGAGCGGGGATCTGCCAGCACTGGCCATCCGAGCCGGGACGCGACATCCAGCAGGCAACCCACGTCCCCGGCGTCGTCGCCGGCCACGATCAGGCCGTTGGCCCCGGCGTAAGAACGGAGTAGGTCGGTGACGTGCTCCGGGGCCCCCGCACCTACCGATCCGGTCGAATCGTGCCACGGAGCCCCACCCGGCCGTCCCGGAGGGATCTCTATGTCGACCGACGAACCGATCAAAGGCTCCCGGAACGCGAGGTTGATGTGGACGGGGCCAGGCGAACGTCCGCCGGCTTCGGCTGCGCACCGTGACGCCACCGACCGCCAGCTTCCCATCGAGGATAGCTCGGCCACTCCGGGCGAAAGAGCCCAGCGCACGGCGCGACCAAAGAGCCCTTCCTGGTCGATGGTCTGCGGGGCGGCAACGCGTTGGAGCTCGGGCGGCCGATCCGCCGTGGCCGCGATGAGAGGGACCCCCGCGTACGAGGCTTCCACGATGGCCGGGTGTAGCTCGACCGAGGCCGTCCCACTCGTCGTTGCGACGACCGCTGGCCGCCCTGTCGCCAGGCCGAGCCCGAGGGCGACGAACCCGGCGCACCGTTCGTCGAGAACCACGTGGACCCGTATTCTCGGCTCCGCGTCGAGGGCCATGACGAGGGGCGTGGACCTGGAGCCGGGCGCGACGACGGCTTCGGTGATGCCAGCCCGGGCCCATTCGTCGGCCAGGACTTCGCAGAACGCCGCCTGAACCTCGGCGCCTGACGGGCTGCTCATGTCAGGATCATCGCGTGCGAGGAGCCCAAGCCGAAACTCTTCACGCCGAGGCCTGGGGCCAGGGCGACCCGGTGGTACTCGTCCACGGCTTCACTCAGTCGGGTCGGACGTGGCGTGAGATAGCGACGGACCTGGCGACGGGCCACCAAGTCATCGCGCTGGACGCGCCGGGCCACGGCGGATCGTCAGAGGTGGTCACCGACCTACCCGGCGGTGCCGACCTGATGGCCGCCGCGGCCCCAAACCCGGCGGCCTGGCTCGGATACTCCATGGGTGGCCGGTACGCCCTTCACGTGGCGCTGCGCCATCCACGGCTTGTTCGTCGCCTCGTCCTGGTCAGCACGAGCGGGGGGATCGACGACGATGCCGAGCGTGAATCTCGGCGCAAATCGGATGAAGTTCTGGCCCATCGGGTGCTGGCAGAGGGGCTCGGACCTTTCGTCCGCTGGTGGCTGGAGCGGCCCCTGTTCTCCACCCTCTCGGCCGAGGCGGCCGCCATGGAGAGCCGGCTGGATGGAACACCGGCCGGGCTGGCGAGCAGCCTCAGGCATGCGGGGGCCGGGGCCCAAGAGCCGTTATGGGATCAACTCGGCGAACTGGCCATGCCGGTGCTGGTGGTCGCCGGAGCCTTGGACGTCAAGTACGTCAACCAAGCCGGTCGGCTCGTGGCCGCCATCGGCTCCAACGCCGAGTTGGCCGTGCTCCCCGGCGCCGGGCACGCCTGCCACATGGAGCGTCCAGAGGCGTTCTGGAGCGCCGTAACGCCCTTCCTCGACCGCGCCGATCCCGCCTAGAGCCGGCGGCTGACACCGGCGCCCCCCGAGCCAGGCCGCTCGAGGCACCAAGTCCGCGACGGCGCCTCAGATCCCGATACCCACCGCCAGGAGGGCGCCGAACGCGAGTTGCAATCGGCCGGTGGCCCCGAGCACCGCGATGAGATCCTTACCTTCCCTCCCAGCGAGAACGCTGCGGACCGGTCCGACGGCTAGCGGCAATGCGACGAGCGCCATGAGCGACCCGATCCTGGCGACCGCGAGTGCGCCGGCCAGCCCGAACGCGGCCAGCACGCAGGTTGCGTAGAACAGGCGCGTCCGGCGCGCCCCGACCCGCACGGCGAGGGTCCTTTTGCCGCTGGCGGTGTCGCCGGGAATGTCACGCAGGTTGTTGACCACCAACAAGGCGACCGCGAGCAAGCCGACCGGAACAGAAGCCGCGATAGCCAACCCGGTCACCCGCCCGAGCTGCACGTAAGCAGTGCCAGCCGTGGCCACCAAGCCGAAAAAAATGAAGACGAACACTTCTCCCAACCCGACGTACCCGTACGGGCGGGGCCCGCCGGTGTACAGCCACCCGGCTGCGATGCTGGCCGCGCCCACGAGGACCAGCCACCAGCCCGCGGCCGCGGCCAGGCCCAGCCCGGTAAGCCCGGCCACTCCGAACGCAACTACGGCAGCACGCTTGACAGCGGCAGGCGACGCCAACCCGGAGGCAACGAGACGGACGGGGCCGACGCGCACGTCGTCAGAGCCACGGATCCCGTCGCTGTAATCGTTGGCGTAGTTGGTTCCGACTTGAAGAGCGAGGGCGACCAAGAGGGCCGCGGCGGCCCTCCACCAGATCGCTCCGCCCTCGGCGGCTGCCACGGCCGTACCGACGGCGACCGGTACCGCCGAGGCGGGCAAAGTGCGGGGTCGAGCTCCCGCGACCCACGGGTGTCGGGGCCCCGAAGGTCCCGCTGCGCTCATGCCGGCCCGGTCCGCGTGGTCACCGCTGGCAAACTACCTGCCGTGCTGGAACTGGTCGCAATCGATCTCCCTGGCGGCCCTGCGTTCGTGGCGGCCTTGCTCGCCGCTTGGGACAGAAGCGACGCGGTGCTCCCTGTCGACCAGCGCTTGTCGAGTGCGGCCAAGTCCGCGGTATTGCAACAGCTCGGCCCGACCCTCGTCGAAGGCCCGGGTGGACGTAGCCGCCAGCCGGGAGGACGGCCGGTAGATCCCGGCGACGCCCTCGTAATGGCCACGAGCGGCACGACCGGCGCGGCCAAAGGTGTCGTCCTGACTCACGGGGCGGTCGCGGCGTCGGCCCGGGCCACTTCGCGTCGCCTCGGCGTCGACCCCGACCGTCACAGGTGGCTGGCCTGCATTCCCCTCAACCACGTCGGGGGGCTGTCGGTCGTGACGCGAAGCCTGCTGACGAACACCCCGGTGACGGTGCTGCCCGTCTTCGACGCCGACGAAGTGCGTTCCCACTCGGGCCCCGACGTGCTGGTGTCGCTGGTACGGACGGCCCTCCAGCGCACCGGAGCGGGCCTCTTTCACACGGTCCTCTTGGGTGGTTCGGCTCCGCCCCCGAACCTCGCCGCCAACGTCGTGACCACCTACGGCCTGACCGAGTCGGGAAGCGGCGTCGTCTACGACGGAGTACCCCTCGACGGCGTCGAAGTAGCCATCGACCCTGACTCCCATGAAATCAAGCTCAGAGGGCCCATGCTCCTGCGGTGCTATAGAGACGGGACCGTACCGTTCGATGACCAAGGCTGGTTCCCCACGGGCGATTCGGGCCATCTCGACGCGACCGGAAAGCTCGTGGTGGACGGTCGCGCGTCCGAGCTGATCATCACGGGCGGGGAAAACGTGTGGCCGTCCGTGGTCGAAGCCGCCCTCAGCTCCCATCGGGGGGTGGCCGCGGTGTTCGTCGCGGGCCGACCGGATCCGGAGTGGGGGCAGAAGGTGGTGGCCTGGGTCGTGCCAGTCGACCCCGCAGATCCGCCGTCGTTGCCAGCCCTGAGGGAGACCGTCTCCGAAAGGGTCGCTCCCTACGCCGCCCCGCGTGAACTGGTCATCGTGGGCGCCCTGCCCCGAACGTCGATCGGCAAGGTAGACCGCAACCGTCTCTCCGACCTGCCGTCGCCCTAGTCGCTGGCCCCCCCGGCTGGACTACTGCAACGCGTTCTGGTCTAGGGTTTTCGTACACGTACGCGTGCCAATACTTTGGGAGGGCCTGATGCAGACCGAAGCCGCCGTCTTGTGGGGACAGAACACCGAGTGGAGCGTCGAGCCGATCGAGCTCGACTCCCCCAGGCAGGGCGAGGTCCTGGTCAAGCTGGCCGCGTCGGGCATGTGCCACTCCGACGAGCACCTGGTCACCGGGGACCTGGGAGGCATCTACCCGGTCATCGGCGGTCACGAGGGAGCCGGCGTGGTCCAGGAGGTCGGCCCGGGCGTCGAGGACTTGGCGCCGGGCGATCACGTGGTGTTCGGATTCATCCCGGCCTGCGGCCACTGCGCTTCCTGCGCCCGGGGACGGTCGAACCTTTGCGACAACGGCGCCGCCTTGCTGATGGGCATGCAGCTCGACGGGAGTTCGCGCCACCACGCCCGCGGCCAGGACCTCAACGTCATGGTTTGCCTCGGGACGTTCAGCAAGTACACGACCGTCAATCAGATGTCGTGCGTCAAGATCGCCGATGACATCCCGCTGGAGCTGGCCTGCCTGGTCGGATGCGGGGTCACGACGGGTTGGGGCTCTTCCGTATACGCGGCCGAGGTTCACCCGGGCGACAACGTGGCGGTCATAGGGGTCGGCGGCATCGGAACGGCCGCCATCCAAGGAGCGCGCTTGGCCGGCGCCGAGCGGATCTTCGCCATCGATCCGGTGGAGCTCAAGCGGAAGCTGGCCCCCAAGTTCGGAGCCACCCACACCTACTCGTCGATCGCGGACGCCACGGAGCCCATCCGGGAAGAGACGTGGGGCCGGATGTGCGACAAGATCATCTGCGCCATGGGTGTGGGCCAGGGCAGCCTGATGGCTTCGATCATGGGCCTGACCGCCAAGCACGGGCGGGTCGTCGTCACCAACATCCACCCGATGCTCGAGACCGAAGTCACCTTGAGCCTGTGCGACCTGACGCTCATGGAGAAGCAGATCGTCGGCACCATCTTCGGGTCGGCCAACATCCGCTACGACATTCCGCACCTGCTGCACTTGTACCAGCTGGGCCAGCTCGACCTCGACAACATGGTGACCAACCGCTACAAGCTCGGCGACATCAACCAGGGTTACCAGGACATGCGCGACGGCAAGAACATCCGCGGCGTCCTCGTCTACGACGACTGAGCGCGACTCCCTGCGAAAAAAAGACGCCGTAGTGGATTCGTACTCCCACGACGGACTCACGTTCGACGTGACCGACGCCGGGCCCACTGACGGCAGGGTCGTCATCGCTTTGCACGGCTTCCCTGAGGACCGACGCTGTTGGGAGCCGATCACGCCGGCCCTCACCGATGCCGGATACAGGGTGCTGGCTCCTGATCAGCGGGGCTACTCCCCCGGGGCTCGACCGGCCGGGCGGCGCTCGTACGTCACATCGAAGCTCGACCGCGACGTCCTCGCTCTTGGCGACGCGGCCGGGGTCGACCGCTTCGACGTGGTGGGCCACGACTGGGGCGGGTTGGTGGCCTGGGACCTGGCGGCCCGTCACCCTGACCGGATTCGCAGCGTGGTGTCGCTCTCGACACCCCATCCCCGCGCCCTCCTCGACTCGATGCGCCACAGCACCCAGTTGCTGCATTCGTGGTACATGGGCTTCTTCCAGCTTCCGTGGGTCCCGGAGAGGATCTTGGCGATCCAGGGAGGGGCTCGGGGCGCGACCGCCCTGCAACGGGGCGGCTTGGACAAAGCTTCGGCCGAACGGTACGCCATCCGCTTCGCCACCCCGGAGGCGATGACCGGCCCCCTCAACTGGTACCGGGCCTTGCCGTTCGAGCGCCGGGACCAGACGCCGAACGTCGGCGTACCCGCCATGTACGTTTGGAGCGACGGTGACAACTTCCTGACCAGAGCCGCGGCGGAGAGGACTCATTACTACGTTATGGGTCCCTACCGTTTCGAAGTCCTGGCCGGACAGAATCACTGGCTGCCGACCAACGCCGCCGCCCAGGTCGCGCCTCTGCTGCTCCAACATCTGGCCTCCGTGTCCGAGTAAGGCGTCGAGCGACCACCCGGGTAGGTTGAACGGGTGCCAGCCACCAACCGCCTCGCGGCAGAGTCCAGCCCCTACCTCCGCCAGCACGCCGGCAACCCCGTCGACTGGTACGCCTGGGGGCCAGAGGCGTTCGCGGCGGCGCGGGATCGAGACGTTCCGATCCTGCTGTCGGTCGGCTACTCCGCCTGCCACTGGTGTCACGTGATGGCCCACGAATCCTTCGAGAACCAGGACGTGGCCGACGCCATGAACGCCGGCTTCGTCAACGTAAAGGTCGATCGCGAAGAGCGCCCCGACGTCGACAGCGTGTACATGGAAGCGGTGCAGGCCATTACCGGTAACGGGGGCTGGCCCATGACGGTGTTCATGCTGGCGGACGGCCGACCCTTCCACGGGGGCACCTATTTCCCCCGAGATCACTTCCTGGAACTCCTCGCCCAGATCCGGCGCGTCTGGCTCCAGCGCCGAACCGATCTGGAACAGGGTGCGACCCAGCTCGCCGATACGGTGCGATCGGGCACGGCGCTACCAAGCGCCGGGTGGGCCTCGGCTGGCGATCCCGGTTCGGCCCGATCGCCGGCGCTGACCGTCACCGGTGACGCCATGCTGTCGCTCTTCGATCCCAAGTGGGGCGGGTTCGGGCGGGCGCCCAAGTTCCCTCAGCCAGCGATGCTCGAGACCCTCTTACTGGCCGGCGCACGAACGGGCCGCTCCGACCTGATCGAGGCCGCCACCACCACCTTGGACGCCATGGCGTCGGGGGGCATCTACGACCATCTCGGCGGGGGCTTCGCCCGCTACTCGACCGATCGGGAGTGGCTGGTCCCGCACTTCGAGAAGATGCTCTACGACAACGCCCTGCTGGCCAGGGTGTACTTGCACGCCTGGCAGCAGACCGGCCAGGACCGCTACCGCCAGGTCGTGGCCGAGACGCTCGACTACCTGCTGGCGGCACCGATGAAGATCGCCGGCGCAGGTTTTGCATCAGCCGAAGACGCCGACAGCGAAGGGGTCGAAGGCCGGTTCTACGTATGGGACCGCGCCGAGGTGGTCGAAGTCGGCGGTGAAACCGCGGCGCAATGGTACGGCGTCACTGCCGACGGAAACTGGGAAGGACACAACATCCTCGTCAGGCCGGCTCGGGGCGAACTGGACCGTCCCGCCGACGTGGAAGCTTCCCGTCTGGCCCTGCTCGCCCGGCGCAACAGTCGCGTGCGGCCGGGCCTCGACGACAAAGTCCTGACCGAGTGGAACGCCATGGCGGTGGCCGCACTGGCCGAGGCCGGGGCGGTCTTCGGGGTCGACCGCTGGATCGACGCGGCCGTCGAAGTGGGGCGCTTCCTGCTGGCATCCCTGCGTCGGAGTGGCGACTCGAGATGGCTACGGAGCTGGCAGGCGGGCTCGCTAGACGGAGGCGGGGGTGGGGCGGCCCGTCACCTGGCTTACAGCGCAGATCACGCCTGGCTCACCGAGGCGTTCACCCGCCTGGCCGAGGCGACCGGACGGTCCGAGTGGATCGTCGAGGCGCGAGCGGCAGCCGACGCCCTGATCGACCTTTTCTGGGATCCTACGGTCGACGCCTTCCGGACCACGGGCGAAGATGCCGAGGCGCTCATCGCCCGACCCATCGACACCCATGACGGGGCCATCCCGTCCGCCAACTCGGTCGCGGCCACCGCCCTGTTGCGCCTGACCGCGCTCACCGGCGAGGAGCGTTATCGGGATCACGCCGTTTCGGTCATAGAGGCCATGGCGCCGGCCTTGGGGTCCAATCCCATCGCTTTTGCCGGCATGGTCGCGGCCGCCGATGTGGCTCGACGGGGCCTGACCGAGATCGTGGTGACGGGCGACCGGCCCGACCTACTGGAAGTGATCCGCGGCAGGTACCTGCCAGGCGCAGTCGTGGCGTGGGGAGAACCATTCGACTCCCCCATTTGGGAAGGACGCACCGGGACGTCGACGACCGGCCTGGCCTTCGTGTGCCATGACTACGCCTGCCGGGCGCCGGTCTCGAGCGCCGAGGACCTGGCGGTTCAGCTCGCCGCAACCGTCAGTTGACCTCGGCCGATCAGAGGGGATCCACCCATTGGCCCTGATCAGTGGACACAATTGAATGACCGTGTCCACTAGTACCGCTCCCGATTTTCATCCCGTAGCCAAGGACCTGCCGAGGGTCCAGATGGCTGCTGGCGTGACCCTCAACCTCTTGGTCGTCGCCGCCGACGGCCGCCAGTGCGCAGGGGTGGACATGGATTCAGGGGCGTTGGTCCGCGCCTGGTCGCCCGAGCCTGGTGGTCGGGTGAACCCCTACGACGTGGTCGAAGTCACCCTCGACGAGGACGTCGATGCCGTGCCGGACCCGGCCGAACCCGAAGCCGTGATGCTCGTGGGCCCGCCGCGTCCCGTGAGCCGGATGAAGGGACGGCGCTGTGAGCGCCTATTGCGTCCGCTGCTCCACCCAAAAGGCCAGCCCCTGCTCGGTCTGGCGGCTCCGGTGATCCAGTTCTGGGAGCGCCGCCCCGATCACCCGTCCATCGCGTTGGTCGAACCCGAGGGGCCGATCAGCTTGTGGCGTGATGGGCCCTATCTGGCCTGCAGGTTCGGTTGGCTCGGCCACGAACGTGAGCTCCCGTGCCTGGACCGCAGCCTCGCCGCCGAGATGGACCGGTCCCGTCGGTCCACGATGGTCGCCGGCAAAGGCCACCGCATCGTCGTTTCGCTCACTCCTCCGATCGACGGCCGCTGCCACAAGGTGGTCGAAGCGGTCCTGCCCAAGCCCTAGCTCCGCCGGCCAGGCGCCTCGTCCCCCCACTCGACTCGGTCCCCGCGGTACAACCCGGGGATCGGCGCGTGTTCGTTTTACGTCATTGTGTTCAAAAAACGTCGATAGGCGACACAAATCGCACACGCGACGCAGAATCGAACACGCGCCCAACCCGCTTGAGCCGGGTCTCCGCCCGGCCCGACTAGAAGCGGAGGCCGGCAGGCCGGCCCCCGGTCACGGGGCGAACTTGGAAGCCAGCTCCTCGGCCATGGCCCAGCCGAAAGCGATCAGCACGTCTCGGCGGTCGTGATCGAGGGGGTCGAAGAAGGCGGCCACCTCTCCATCGATCGATTCCGGTTTGGCGGTGGCGTAGTCGAACGCCCCGCTGGCGCTGCCATCCCCAGTCACGATGAAACTTCGGTCGTCGATGCGACCCTCGGCCCCGAATCGCTTGGCCAAGCGCCGGCTCCAAGCCCGCTCTTCTCCGCTCGGCTTGTGATTGGGCCGGGGACAAATGTCCTCCAGCCCCTTGAAAGCGGCGAAGGCCCCCGGATCGATGAACCGGGTCCCGATCAGCACGTCCTCGTCCGGGAACGCCAGGACGGCCCGGCGGAACTGGGCGCTGATGATGGCCTTCAGGACCTGGTCGCGCTTGGCGTTGCGCTTGACGGAGGCGAGCCCCCACAGCAAGCACGGCGTCCCACCGATGCGCTCCAACGTGCAAAACGAAAAGCCGACCAGCTTTCCGACATCGCGGATCTGGGTTATCAGCACCCAGGCCTCCGCCTGCTTTGACAGCAGGCCGATATCGAAGCCGGCGGGACCGTCGGTCACGATGTCGGCCATGTCAGCCAGTTCGGCGTCGGCCAGGGCGGTGCAGTCCTTCGTTTCGACAGCGAACGTCATACCGCAGTAACTCTCCTCACCCACGTGTTCCTGACCAGCCAGTTTACGCCTTGATTCGTGTTCTTCTCCAAAACGGGGCCAAAAGCCCGGCTCTCAGGTGGGATTAAGGCAGGAGGGCCCCAGTAGAACCCTCAGTTCTCCGAGCAGCCCCCGGGTCGTGTCGACGCTGAACTGAGAGGCCAACCGGAGGCATTTGGCTCCTACATGAAGCAGGACCGGGGACGGCCCGGGGTACTCGGTAAGCAGGAGCTTCAGGGACGCCACCCGCTCGTCGGTCAGGGCGTTTAAGGGCAGGGTGAGATGGAGAGGCTCCACTCCGGTCGGGCTCAGCTCGGGCCGCTTGATCTCCATGCAAATCAGCTTGGGCTGGTCCTCTCGCAAGTCCAGCCGGCCCTTCACGCAGACCACGGCGTCGTCGGCGAGCAAGTGTCCGACTTCGATCATGGTTCGGGGGAACACCCACACCTCGATGTTGGAGACCAGGTCCTCGAGGAGAAACGTGGCCATCAGGTCGCCCCGCTTGGTGTACTTACGCGTCAGACCGGTGACGACGCCACCGACCCATCGGGTCTCGCCGTCACGAACCTTGCCGCCTCCCTCGACCTCGCCCGGCTGGGCCTGGTCCCTCAGATCGACGATGGTGGTGTCCACGTGGCGGGCCAGCGCGGACTCCAGTCCCTTGAGGGGGTGGTCGCTCAGGTACAGGCCGAGCATCTCCTTTTCGAACGCCAGGCGGGCGCCCTTTTCGAAATCCTGATCGGGGATCGGAACCCGGGCGTCGTCGTAGACCGCTTCACCCGTTGCGCCTGGATCGCCGAAGAGGCTCATGACTCCCTGCTCGGCCTCCCGTCGTCGAGCCAGGGTCCGGTCCACGATCTGTTCGAACACCAAGCACAATCCCTGGCGGGGATGACCGAGGCTGTCGAAGGCGCCGGCCTTGATCAACGATTCCACCGTTCGCCGATTGAGGACCATGGGATCGACCCGGTTGCAGAAGTCGTAGAAGTCGACAAACGGTCCGGCCGCATCGCGCTCGCCGATCAGTCGGTCGACCAGACCCTCGCCGACATTGCGAATGGCCGACAGTCCGAAGGGCAGGACCCAGCGCTTACCACCAGGCGCCGTGTCCGCATCCAGTTCGACCGCGGCGAAGTCCGTCGACGATACGTTGACGTCTGGCACGAGAACTTCGATCCCCTGGCCGCGGCACTCGGCGAGGTAGACGGCGGTCTTGTCCTTGTCGTCTTTGACGCTGGTGAGCAACGACGCCAGATATTGGGCCGGATAATGGGCCTTGAGCCAGGCCGTCTGGTAGCTGACGTATCCGTAGCCGAACGCGTGGCTCCGGTTGAATCCGTAGTCAGCAAAGGGCTCGATGATGTCGAACAGCATTTTGCCCACGCCTGCTCCGTAGCCGGTGGCCACGCAGCCCGCTTCGAACTTCTCCCTCTCCTTCGCCATGATCTCGCGGACCTTCTTGCCCGCGGCCTTGCGCAGGTTGTCAGCTTCGGCCAGCGAGTACCCGGCGAACTTCGTGGCCAGGAGCATGAGCTGTTCCTGGTACACGCAGAGCCCGTAGGTGTCCCCGAGGGCTTCCTCCATGTCGGGGTGTTGGTAGACGACGGGCTTGCGGCCGTTCTTGCGGTCGGCGTAGTCGTTGTGCATGTTGGCCGCCATCGGGCCCGGACGGTAGAGGGCGACCAGGGCGGCGACGTCCTCGAACTCGGTTGGAGCCAAAGAGCGGACCAGGTTGCGCATCGGGCCGCCCTCGAGCTGGAAGATCCCGATGGTGTCGGCGCGCGACAGCATCTCGAACACGGCAGGGTCGTCCAGGGCCACGCTGTCGATGTCGGGTCGCTCACCGGTGGCTTCCTCGATGAGATCGAGGGTCCTCTCGATGACGGAGAGGTTGCGGAGCCCCAGGAAGTCCATCTTGAGCAGGCCGAGCTCCTCCACGCCGTGCATCTCGTACTGCGTGACGATCGGAGCATCCTCGGGCTTGCCGCCCGGCTCGGGCTTGCGCTGGATGGGCAGGTACTCGGTGAGGGGCTCGGCCGAGATGACCACCGCCGCGGCGTGGATGCCGTCCTGGCGCCGCAAGCCTTCCAGGCCTTGAGCCACGCCCACGACCTTGGCCACGTCGGGGTCGGCCGCGCACAGGTCGCGCAGCTCGACGGCCTGCTTGAAGCCGTCGAGGTACTTGGGATGCTCCTCCAAGCAGGCCCACAGCGGAGTGTCCCGGCCCATGAGCAGTGGGGGCATCAGCTTGGCCACCCGATCACCGAGGCTGTAGGGGTAGCCGAGGACGCGAGCCGCGTCGCGCACCGCGGCCCGGGCCTTGATGGTGGAGAAGGTGACGATCTGGGCGACCCGGTCCCAGCCGTAACGCTCGGCTGCGTAGCGGATCATCTCCGAGCGGTAGCGCTCGTCGAAGTCCATGTCGATGTCGGGCATCTGCTTGCGGCCGGGGTTGAGAAACCGCTCGAACAGAAGGTTGTATCGGATGGGGTCCAAGTCGACGATGCGCAAGCAGTAGGCGACGCAACACCCCGCCGCGCTGCCGCGACCTGGACCCACTCGGATCCCGCTCTCGCGGGCGTGGCGGATCAGGTCCCACACCACCAGGAAGTAGTCCGAGAAACCCATGTCGGAGATGACGCCAAGCTCGTACTCGAGGCGCTCCACTGCGACCGCGGGGCTCGGCGAACCATAGCGGTCCGCGGCGCCTTGATAGGCGAGGTGGCGAAGGTACGAATCGGCGTCGTCGAAGCCTGCGGGTCGAGGAAAGGACGGCAGCTGCGGTTTGCCGAACTCGATCTCGACGTTTGCCCGTTCCGCGATCCAAAGGGTGTTGTCGCACGCTTCGGGATGGTCCCTAAACAAGTGTCGCATCTCTACGGCCGTCTTCAGGTAGTGCTCGTCACCGTGAAACTTGAAGCGCTTGGGGTCGTCCTTCACCGATCCGGTCTGCACGCACAGCAAGGCGTCGTGGGCCTCGGCGTCAGAGCGCGAAACGTAATGGCTGTCGTTGGTCGCAAGGAGCGGGGCCCCAATTCGCTGCGCCAGCCGGATCAGCTCGGGGTTGGTCCGGGCCTGTTCGGGGAGGCCGTGGTCCTGGAGCTCGACGAACAGCGACTCGCGCCCGAAGATGTCCTGGAGGCGGGCCGCCAGCTCGGTGGCCCGCTTGAAGTCGTCCCGCAGAAGGGCCTGGAGGACCACACCGCCAAGACAGCCAGTGGTGGCGACGATCCCCTCGTGATGGCGTTGGAGCAGCTCCCAGTCGCACCTGGGCTTGTAGAAGTAGCCTTCGAGGTAGGCATCAGAGGAGAGCTTCAGCAGGTTCTTGTAGCCCTGGTTGGTTTCCGCCAGCAGGGTCAGGTGGTAGTAGAGCTTCTCTCCCGCCTCGGCGTCGCCTCCCCCGTCGTCCACGCGGCCTCGGCGCACTGGACGTTCAAAGCGGGACTCGCCGGCCATGTAGGCCTCGGTACCGATGATCGGCTTGATCCCGGCCTCCCGGGCCGCCTTGTAGAAGTCCAGGACCCCGTACATGTTGCCGTGGTCGGTGATGCCCATCGCCGGCTGACCGTCGGAGACAGCCCGGGCGATCACGTCGGGCACCCGGGCCGCACCGTCGAGCATCGAGAACTCGGTGTGCTGGTGCAGATGGGTAAACGACGCGCCCACGACGGAGCCCCGCCTCCTTCAATGTTGCGAGCCGGAGTCATCCACAGGTGCCTGTGGAGAAACTACAGCAGTGTGATTACGACTCCAGGAGGCTAGCGCACGGGACGGACACCCACACCAGCTCCCTAGAGATAGGTCCCGGGCACGGGACCGTCGTCCGCTCCTGATGGGAGACTCCGCTGGCGCATCTGCTCCAGCTGGGCCCGCGCTGCCATCTGCTGGGCGAACAGGGTGGCCTGGATCCCGTGGAACAGCCCTTCCAACCAGCCGACCAGCTGGGCTTGGGCCACCCGAAGCTCCGACTCGCTGGGAATCTCGTTGGGGCCGAACGGAGATGTCATCCGAGACAGCTCGTCGCGCAGATCAGGCGAGAGCCCGTCGGACAGCTCGGTGACCGACGTGTCGTAGATCTCGCGCAGTCGGCTACGACTGGCCTCGTCCAGCGGAGCTTGGCGCACCTCGTCGAGAAGTTGCTTGATCATGGAGCCGATCCGCATGACCTTGCCCGGCTGGGCAACCGACTCGCGCCCGTCATCCTCGCTTGCCTCGCCCAACTCCCCAGCAGGGGAGCCGATCACGAGGACTTCGTCGGGCGGACTGTTCTCGGGCATCACGGCCCCAGTCTGCCCTGTTGGGCGACTAGGGGCACCCACATCTCTGCGGCCGTCATCGATCCGTGCCGGCAGACGAGCTGGAACTCGCGGCTCTCGACGCGGTCCAGGTACGCCACCGGCTCGAAAGGCACCAGGGCGACGTCGCCCAGCCGGTCCCGGAATTCGGGCCTCAACGGGCCTCCCAACCAACCCTGGGCCTCGACTTCAGCCAAGGTGGCCACCCAGGCCTGGTGCCCGTAGATGTCACGGGCCCGCCCCGCCAGCCGCTCCGAGGAGTCGCTTTGGGGCGACTTGGCGTGCAGCCAGCGGAACCGGGCTTCGCCGCTCACCATCGACAGTTCGCGCACCAGCGGAGCCGCCAGCTCGACCGCTCGCGGTCCGACTTCCACTTGGCCGTGGTCTGCAGTTACGACCAGGACGGCCTCGTGGGGCAGGCCGTCGATCAGGTCTCCGACGATCCGGTCCAAAGCGACGAGCTCGGCGTCGTAGTGATCGTCGAGGCCGTTGATGTGGGCGATGCGGTCGACGCCGTCGTAGTAGGCGTATACGAGCGGCTCACCCGAAGCCACGAGCGCTCGCACTTCCAGCGCCAGGCTCGACGCCTGAAACCAACCGACCTGGCGAGCACCTCGTTGGTGGGTTTCGGTAAACGCCGTTCCCGCGAAGTCCGCCTTGCTCACTACCGGCACCGGCCGACCCCGGAACGGGTCGAGCACCTGGAACGTCGCCGGATCGACGTAGGACCGAGCGTCTCCCGACTGGGTCTTCCACTTGAGCACGTTCATGACTTCCGGCCCGCCGGAGCCTTTCACTACCACCCGGTAGCCGACCACACCGTGCGATGCGGGCGGTGCGCCGACGACCACCGAGGTCAAGGCGGCTGCCGTGGTGGACGGCACGACCGACGTGATGGGGCCTCCGCTCATCGCCGACAGGCGCGGCATGAGATCCCGTCGATCTTCCAGTTGCAGCCATCCCAGCCCGTCCACCACAAAGAGAACGACCTGTTCCGCAGCGCGCGCCACGTCAGGTAGCCAACTCGGTCGCTGACCGGGCGGATCCAGAAAAGCCGGTACCAATCCCGTCAGGTTGGCGCCGCCGTAGTCCGGCAAGACCGGCGTGGAAAGGCTCATTGTCCATACCCTAGAGGTACGATGGGTCGGTGAAGGTTTCCACCCGGGGTGACTACGCCAGCCGAGCGTTGCTATCGCTGGCCTTGCACGCTGGACAGACCCAGCCGACCTCGGTCCGTGATATCGCCGAGCGCACCGGCCTTCCCCAGCCCTACTTGGAGCAGATCCTCCTCGCCCTAAAGGGCGCCGGACTGGTGCGTTCCAAGCGCGGAGTCGGCGGCGGCTACATCCTGGCCCGCTCCCCGGTGGACATCACGCTGGGCCAGATCGTGAGTGCCGTCGACGGCCCCATCCAGGCCGGCGACTTCGGGGAGCCGCATCAGAACGGGGCGTGTGACCACGAGGGCCAGTGCGTTCTCCTCTCCGTCTGGGCCGACTTGGGACAGCACATGCGCCGCCACCTCGACTCGTTCACCCTGGCTGACATGGTCACTCAGGCCACCGGCGGTGGCGCCCCGGCCGCTACAGCGGCGCTGTTCACTTAAAGCGAGGGGCAGTGAGCTCGACGCCCGACTGGCGGGAGTCTTGTGGTCGGGCTCCGCCCGTGGTCAGGTCGGTGCGTTGATCGTCTCGATCAGGCGCGATAGGTCCTGCGGTAGGGGCGATGAAAAAGACATCGGGTCGCGACTCCTCGGGTGTTCGAAGCTCAGAGACGCCGCGTGCAGGAAAGGGCGACCCGCAGGTAACGGGGACCAGCCCTTCAAGCGACTCGGGCCGTAGCGATCGTCGCCGACGACGGGGTGGCCGATCGATGCCAGATGGACCCGTATCTGGTGGGTGCGCCCCGTTTCGAGGCGGCACCGCAGCAGCGTGGTGGCGACCGGGACGTCGAAGCGCCCTTCCACCTGGTACCACGTACGGGCTTCTCGCCCGCCGGACTGGACGCGGATCCGGGTCGGGTCGGAGTCATTTCGGCCTAGGGGCGCATCGACCAGTCCAGCGTCCGATCCCACCGACCCGATGACGAGGGCGGCGTACTCCCGCCCAACCGCTCGGCGGGCCATTTGCGCCACCAACGACGCTCGGGCCTCGGCCGACCTGGCCACGACCATCAAGCCGGACGTCCCCTTGTCGAGGCGGTGAACGATCCCAGGCCGATCTCGCTGCCCGGCCGCACCAGTGGGATCCTCGAGCGCGGCAAGCTCGGGAAAGCGGGCGAGAAGACCGTGCACCAGGGTGCCGGTCCGATTTCCGGCCCCGGGGTGGACGACGACCCCAGCGGGCTTGTCCACCACGATGACGTCATCGTCGCACCACACGACGGGCGTGGGTACCCGGGAATCCGCGACCGGACCCGTCGGAGCCGGATCATGGAGCACCCCGGCAACTCGGAGCTGATCGCCGGCGAGGACGCGACGGCTGCGCGAAGACACTTCTTTGCCCCCGACCGTCACGCGCCCGCCGTCCACGAGGACGTTGACCTCGCGCCGGCTCAGTCCCGTGATCAAGGCCAAGGCGCGGTCGATGCGCTCCCCGTCGAGGGCGCCAGGCACCTCCCACATTTCAGCCATCAGCGGACGGGCGCACTGCGTAGGCCCAGGCGAGCGTGATGACTCCAATGACGATCGCGCTATCAGCCACGTTGAACACGGGCCACCACCGCACGGCCTGGATGAAGTCGATCACGGCGCCGTGATGGTGACGGAAGACCCGGTCGGCCAAGTTGCCCAGGGACCCGCCAAGAAGAAGGCCCAGTCCGACAACCACCGCGACGGAACCGGAGCGGGTAGCCCTGCGGCTTATTGCTACCAGCCAGACGACCAGGACCACGGCCACCACCTCGACGATCGGTGTCACCCCTCGGCCGAGGCTGAATGCGGCGCCGCTGTTGAACGTCAGCACCAGGTTGACGGGGCCGAGGACGTGACGGGGCGATACCGAGTGGTGGAGAGCCCACGTCTTGGAGATCTGGTCGGCAGCTATGACCAGCGCGGCGACCGCCGGGATCAGGAGGCGACGGCCCTTCAGCCGTATGTCAGACGTCAGCGCCGCGACGACAGCCCGCCGCTCTTGCACGCCACGCAAAGCGCGGCGTGGGGCAGGGCTTGCAAGCGGGGCTCGGGAATGGGATCCCCGCAGTGCTCGCACAGGCCGTAGATCCCCTCTTCGATCTTGGCGAGCGCCCGGTCTATCTCCTCGATCGTGGCCCGAGCCTGGGCCGACAGGTGCAGGTCCATCTCGCGGTCGACGTTGGCCGTGCCGCCCTCGCCGCCCTCTTCGTCGAACTGGACGTCGCCCGGCTCGTGTTCGAGGGCCAGCGAGTCAGCTTGAGCCTTCAGCGCCGCGGCCGACTCGACGTAGGAGGACCGCTCAGCGACGAGAAGCTGCCGTTGCTGGGCGAGAAAGGCCGGGGACTGCCCTTTCGCTCGGGCCTTGGCCTTGGCCTTGCTGAGGGGCGCCGGGGCCTTGGCGGCGGGTGCGACGGTCCTCGGCGCCGCCGAAGCCTTGATGACGGACGGGGCCTTCGTTACTGCCGCCGCCTTCTTGGCCGGCGGGACCTTGGTCGACGGCGGGACCTTGGTCGCCTGCGCCGCCTTCTTGGCCGGCGGGACCTTGCTCGACGGCGAGGCCTTCTTGGCCAGGGAGGCCTTCGCTACTGGCGCCGCCTTCTTGGCCGGCGGGACCTTGCTCGACGGTGAGGCCTTCTTGGTCGGCGAGGCCTTCGTCGACGGCCTGGCCTTCGCTACCGGGGCGGCCTTCTTCACGGGTGAAGCCTTTCTGGCCTGCGCCTTGCCTGGAGCCGCGACAGCCTTCTTGGCGGTCTTGGCGGCGCTGTGACGGGCGGGGGGCGTTGTCTTGGCCGGACTCTTATCCGGACGAGCCTTGCTCGGCCTTTGCGACGGGGAAGCAGTAGTGGCTTTTCTCGGCATTTCTTCGTACCTGAGGCAATAGTCCGGCCCAACGGATGTTCGAGGAGCCTGGAACCCTAGCATCACCTGGGCTCAAACCTGCGAGCACCGAAACACCGCGAGGGTCATCGTTGTTCCCCCGTATGTTGGTGAGATGCCCGCGGCACCCGACTCCGCTTATCCGGCCGTTGCCGGCTCTCCCCGCTTCCCCCACATCGAGGCGGAGATCCTGGCGGCCTGGGCTGCGCAGACCACGTTTGCGCGGTCGGTCGAGCTCCGACCTGAAGACGATGAGTTCGTTTTCTACGACGGGCCACCGTTCGCCAACGGTCTGCCCCACTACGGTCACCTTTTGACCGGGTACGTCAAGGACGTGGTGCCGAGGTACCGAACCATGCGGGGCCAGCGGGTCGAGCGGCGCTTCGGCTGGGACTGCCACGGGCTTCCAGCCGAAACCGAAGCCGAAAAGGAGCTCGGCGTATCCGGTCGGGGCCCCATCACCGAGTTCGGCATCGGCCGTTTCAACGATCACTGCCGGACGTCGGTGCTCCGCTACACCCAGGAATGGGAGCGCTACGTCACCCGCCAGGCCCGCTGGGTCGACTTCGCCAACGACTACAAGACCATGGACCTTTCCTATATGGAGAGCGTCATGTGGGCTATCAAACAGCTCTGGGAGAAGGGACTCCTCTACGAGGACTACCGCGTCCTGCCGTACTGCTGGGAGTGTGAAACCCCTCTCTCCAATTCCGAGACCCGCCAGGACGACGCCTACCGTGACCGCCAGGACCCGGCTGTCACCGTTGCCTTCACGTTGGACCCATCAGACCACGACGGCCCAGACGACATCGCCGGCGAAGTTCAGGTGTGGGTGTGGACGACCACACCGTGGACGCTGCCTTCCAACCTCGCCCTGGCCGTGGGGCCCGACGTCTCCTACTTGGTCTTCGAGCGCGCCGGTTCCCGCATCCTGTTGGGCGAGGCCACGGTGGCCGCCTACGAGAATCAGCTGGAAGGTGCTTCGTTGGTAGGCCGAGTCACCGGGCGCGACCTGCTCGGACGGAAGTACCGGCCGCTCTTCCCTTACTTCGAATCCATTGAGAGCGCGTTCGTGGTGTTGGGCGCCGATTTCGTGACCACCGAGGAAGGCACCGGCGTGGTGCACATGGCCCCAGGCTTCGGCGAGGACGACCAGATCCTGTGCGCGGCTGCGGGCATACCCGTCGTGTGCCCCGTCGACGACCGGACCCGGTTTACATCGGAAGTCCCGGACTTCGAAGGTCTCCAGGTATTCGACGCCAACCAGCCGGTGATCCGTGTCCTGCGCCACCAGGGCTCGCTCATACGGTCAGACTCCTACGTGCACGCCTACCCGCACTGCTGGCGCACCGACACCCCGCTGGTGTACCGAGCCGTCACTTCGTGGTTCGTCAAGGTTACGGCCATCAAGGACCGCCTCCTGGCTCACAACGATGGAATCACGTGGGTGCCCAAGCACGTCAAGGACGGGTCGTTCGGCAAGTGGCTGGAGAACGCCCGCGACTGGTCCATCTCCCGCAACCGCTACTGGGGCTCGCCGATCCCTGTCTGGAGGAGCGACGACCCCAGCTATCCGAGGATCGACGTCTACGGGAGCCTTGACGAACTGGAGCGGGACTTCGGCACCAGACCGGACGACCTGCACCGGCCGGCTATAGACCAGCTCACTCGTCCCAACCCCGACGACCCGACCGGCCAGTCGACCATGAGACGGGTCGCCGACGTCCTCGACTGCTGGTTCGAATCGGGATCGATGCCCTTCGCCCAGGTGCACTACCCCTTCGAGAACAGGGAGTGGTTCGATCAACACTTCCCGGGTGATTTCATCGTCGAATACATCGGCCAGACCCGCGGGTGGTTCTACACCCTCCACGTTTTGGCGGTGGCCCTTTTCGACCGCCCGGCGTTCAAGCTGTGCCTAACCCACGGAATCGTCCTCGGCGACGACGGGCAGAAGATGTCCAAGAGGCTGCGCAACTACCCGGACCCGGAAGCGATGTTCGAACTGCACGGAGCCGACGCCATGCGTTGGTTCCTCATGTCCTCGCCAGTGCTTCGCGGTGGAGACATGGTCGCCGACGAGAAGGGCATAAAGGACGCGGTGCGGTCCGCCCTTCTCCCGTTGTGGAACGCGTGGTACTTCTTCTCCTTGTACGCCAACGCCGACCGCCGCGTGGCGCAGCTGGGCCGGACATCGGCAACGGGGACCTTGGACCGTTACGTACTCGCCAAGCTCCGCGATGTGGTGGAATCCGTAACGGCGGCCATGGACAGCTACGACCTGTCGGGCGCGTGCGCGGCGACAGAGGGCTTTCTCGACGTGCTGACCAACTGGTACATCCGGCGCAGCCGCGATCGCTTCTGGGGCACGGGAGAGGGCAACGAGGCCGACACCCAGGACGCGTTCGACACGCTCGGCACGGTCCTCGAAGTGCTCTGCCGGACAGCGGCGCCGCTCCTACCGATCATCAGCGAAGCCGTCTGGCAGGGCCTGGTAGGCGCCGCCGCAGCGTCGGGCGGGGCGGACTCGGTGCACCTCTCGAACTGGCCTGACGCGCAGGAGTTGCCGGCCGATCCCGAACTCGTCGCGGCCATGGACCTGGTCCGCGAGGTGTGCTCCGCCGCCCATTCGATCCGCAAAGCCAACGGCTTGCGGGCTCGCCTGCCCCTTAGCTCTCTCACGGTCGCCGGCGCCGGCAGCGAGCGATTGGTCGGATTCGTCGGCCTGGTCGAGGACGAGGTCAACGTCAAGCTCGTGCATCTGCTGGACAAGGCCGACCTATTCGCGTCGCGCAACCTGACGGTCAGCTTCAAGGTGGCCGCGCCTCGGTTGGGCCCCGCCACGCAGCCCGCGGCAAACGCCGCCAAGAGTGGCGACTGGGAGCTCCTCGACGGCGGTTGCGCCCGGGTCGGCGACGACGTGCTCCAGCCCGGCGAGTTCGACCTGCGGGTGACGCCCCTCGACGAGGCCACGACCCGATCTCTCGCGGGCGACGCCCTCGTCGTCGTGCTCGATATCGACGTAACCGAAGAGCTGGCCGTCGAAGGTCGGGCCAGGGACCTGGTGCGTGAGGTGCAGAAGCTCAGGCGTGATCTCGACCTGGAAGTCACCGACCGGATAGTGCTCGAGGTGGCCGGCGGTCCAGAGGTCAAGGTCGCCCTCGAAGCCCACGGCGACTGGGTGGCCGAGCAGGTCCTGGCCGTACAAATACGGTGGGCCGACGAACAGCTAGAGGATGGCTGGCACCGCACCGAACTGGCCGACGGCACCCAAGTGGCCATTCGGATCGTCAGGGCGGATCAGCCGTGAGGTCCGCAGGGCCCCTAGGTCGTCCGGGCCCGGCCACATCCGAGCGAACAGGAGCTCAGCGGTCCCTCTTGGTCGCCGCGCCTTGCTTCGCTGCTGCCTTGGCCGCACGGATGGCGGCAGCCTCGCTCGAGGAGGTCCCATCCGGCGTCGCCTCGCTGGGTGACGCGGCCTCGCTGGGTGACCCGGCCTTGCCGGCCGAAGCGGCCTTGGCGGCGTCGCCTTGGCGGGCGGGCGCCTGCGCCGCCCCGGGCTGAGCGGCCTTCCCGGTCGGAACCGCTTTACGGACACGACCCGGCTCCCGAACCCCCCCTGCCGCCGGTTTGGCAGCCGACTCCCGCTTGGCTCGCGCCTCGCCCACTCGAGCCGAAGAGGCTCCTGCTTTCTTGGCCGGCTCGGACGAGCCGGGCTCGCCGCCAGGCCGGCGCCGGGCGGTTGAAGGGGACGCTTCGGGAGCGGAGGAGGGCGACGTCGTGGGGGTCCCGCGGGGTGAGGGCTGGGTTCGGGCCGCGGTTATCGGACGCCGCGCCGGCCTGCGACCGAGAAGCTCGTCGATCCGGTCGAGAATCGTCGTCCGGGCCCTTCCGGCCGACTCGCGGTCGTGTACTTCCTCGAGCTCATCGGGGTCGAGCTCGGGCAGGATCGGCACGATCTCGCTGACCCGCAGGTCGTCGTAATCCGCTATCGGGAAGACGATCTCGTCGCCCCAGTCGTCGCCCAAGTACTCCCCGCGCTCGCCTTCCGAGGCCGGTTCGTCCCACTCCTCCTCGGCGTCCGCGGAGTCCGCCGGCGGATAGTAAGCACGTGAGTCGGACTCGACCTCGAGCTCGTATTCGATCCCACCGTCCAACTCGTCGATCGGGAGGATATCGAGTTCGCCCCGACCGGCCGACTCGACCTCGATCGCAGTGGACGCGTCGGGCCGCTTCCCCGAGGGCATCTCACGGCGGGTTCGCGGCGCGGTCCGGCCTCGCGCCCCACGGTCCCGAGCGCCTTTGTCGACCGAAGGCGCCGCGCCACGTCGCTTAGACAGCCAGCCCCAGACGAGCAACGTGATTCCGGCGCTCACGATGCAGAGGAGCGACACGTAGATGTAGCCCAGGACGTTGAAAACGAACCCGAGAATCAGCAGGACCCCGCTGGCCAAGACCAGACCGATGGTCAAAAGTAATAACACGCCCATCACCTTCCAAACAGGACCTAAGTGCATCAACCCTAGCGGGCTAGGACCTGCCAGGAGGGCCCGCGCCTGACGCAAAGAGGCCAACGACGCTCATTGCGTCAGCGCCGGCGGCGGAGCCTCCCGCTAAGGCGACGGTCGTCAGCCAACTCGTCGTTGTCGTCGAAGAAATCGTCGAGGGCCTGCTCGTCGTTGCCGACGCCCAACGCGGAGTCGATCGGTTCGAGGCGCGATCCCGGTTGGCGCGACGGAGCGATCTCGTAGTCGCCCCCGGTCTCACCGACGTGCAGTCGATCCTCCTCGCTGGGCGACCACATCGCCGTCGCGGGTTCGTCGGACTCCGCGCCGCCAGATCCAGCTGCATCGGACGTAATGGGTACCGGCGTCGCGGTCGGCGCGGGTGCAGATGAGGTGGGCGCAACCGAGGATCTGGACAGGGAATCCAGCGGTCGCGTCGTTGGCGCCGGCCAGAGCACTCCGGCCCGCTCGACCGCGGCGACGGCCTCCGACAACGAGGCGTGGAGGTGGGCCTTGTGCTCGTCGAGCCAGCGTTGCAGTCCCTCGACGCCTTGCTGGACCTGCGATCTGGTGGACTCGAGCCGGCTCAACTCTGCCTTGGACTCGGCGATGGTGTCATCGAGCGTCTGGCGACCGCGCTCTTCGGCGTCTGAGAGGATCGCTTGTGCTTGCTGCTCGGCGCTGGCCAGGATGCGCGACGCCTGCTCCCGTGCCTCCTGGACTGCGAGGTCAGCCGTGCGCTGAGCCAGCACCAGCGTCTTGCGCAGGGTGTCGTCGGTACCGCTCGCCTCGGAGGCGGCCGCCTCCGCCCGCTGGGCGCGGTCCACTGCCTGTCGCAGACGGTCCTGCAGGACCTCGATGCCCGCGGCGACCTGCTCGAGGAAGTGATCGACGTCCTCGGGGTGGTACCCGCGCATCTTCTCGCGGAACTCGACTTCTCGCAGTGACTTGGGGGAGACCTCCATACACCCATCGTACTTCGGAGCGAGGGACGCCTCCACGAACCCCGAAACCGGCGTCCCAAAAGCGGCTAAATGGGCAGGCGGCCGAGGAAGCTGACCACGATCTCCACCACGATGAAAGCCACCAAAAAAGACAGGTCGAACATCCCCACGGGCGGGACGATGCGACGGAAGGGCGCCAACACGGGCTCGGTCAGGGTGAAGAGCACGCGCCGGACGGGATTCAGAGGCGAGTCATGGCTGTACGGAAACCAGCTCAGGACGGCGCGTGCGAGGAGGATGAGTACGTAGACCTGACCCAGGTCGTATAGAGGGTTACCCCCGTGGAAGTTCGGGAACACGAGCTGATCGTCAGGATCGGTAGCCCCGCTCCTGCAGCCTCCTCTTCTCCTCGGCCGATACCTCCACGTTCGAAGGGGTCAGCAGGAACACCTGGTCGGCCACCTTGTCCATGCTCCCCGAAAGGGCGTATGTGACGCCACTGCAGAAATCGATCATTCGTCGAGCCAGCTCCCGGTCGTTGGCCTGCAAGTTGACGATGACGGGTTGGCCGTTCTTGAAGCGGTCGCCGATCTCTTGGGCGTCGGAGAACCTGGACGGGGCGACCACGTGGACCTTGGCGCCGTGCATGGGTGTGATGGGGCGCACCACCGCGGCCCGCGGGGTGACGGTAACCCCGTTGGACGGATCACCCATCTCGCGCACCACGGGCCGAACGGCAGATACGGAACCTGACCCTTCAGACGGCTCCACGTAGCGCCGGGCCGGGCCCGGTGCCTGCGCAGCATCGTCATAGTCGTAGTCCTCGTACTCGTCGTCAGTGAGTCCCAGGTACACCATCGCTTTGTGCAAAATCCCTGATGCCATAGATGCCTCCCAGTAACTCGAGCCTATCGTTCCACCGACGGACGCCCCGGTCGGGGACCGAAGATGACTCGGCCCAGCCGAAGAGTCGTCGCTCCTTCCGCTACCGCCACCTCGAAGTCGTCGCTCATCCCGATGGACAGCTCCCGCAAACCCAACCTCCGGGCCCGGTCGGCGAGCCACCGGAAGCACCTGCGGCTCCCGTCGACGTCCCCTGCCGGTCCGACCGCCATCAGCCCGCTCAGATCGAGGGGCAACTGCCGGCAGCGAGAGACCAGCTCGTCCACGTCCTCGGGGCGACAGCCGGCCTTCGAGACGTCACCGGCCACGTTGACTTGGACCAGTACCTCAGCCCCGGGGCTCGCCGCGGCGACGGCTTCTGCAGCCACGACCCGGTCGATGCCATGCCAGGCCCGCACGACGGGAGCGAGCCGGGACACCTTGTTCCGCTGGACCGGACCCAGGAAGTGCCATCCGACCTCGCCCTGTGTCTTCTCCGCCTTGAAGAGCAGCTCCTGGGCGTAGTTTTCGCCTACTTCGCGAATCCCGGCGGTGACGGCCGCATCGACGGCTTCGGGCCCGAAGCCCTTCGTCACGGCGACGATCCTCACCTCGTCGGGGTCACGACCGGCGCCCGCGACCCGACGCCGGATCCCTTCCAACCTGTCGGCGACCGCGGCGGCACCCGCGGTCAAGGCCGCCACACCACTGTGGCTTGGCGCCTGGGCGTCTGGTCCGACCGCCACGACCAGTGTCCGCCTGAGCAGCTCGTGCAGACCGAGGCGTCCCCGACGAACGTGGCTCCCGCGGCGTGAAGGGCCGAGCGGACCCCCGCCGGTAGGTCGAGGGCCGGACGCCCGCCGCTGTCGACCGAACGAACTTGCGGGCCGAGGCGCGAAGCCATGCCGGCCAGGTCATCCTCTCCGAAGGGGTAGCAGCAGGGGTGGATGCAGGGACCCAGCACGGCTTCGACCTTGGTCGCGCCCAGGCGCCTCATGGCTTGAACCGTCGACTCGATCACGCCGGCCCGAAGGCCACGCCAGCCGGCGTGGGCCACGCCCAGCACGCCTTCTGGACTCGCTAGAGCGACGGGTGCGCAGTCCGCAGTGAGCACCGCTATTGCCGCCCCAGTGGCCGTCGTCACCGCTCCGTCGGCCGCTTCGCCGCTGGCGCCTCCGGGGCCCTCGGCGATCACGACCCGAGCCCCGTGAACCTGCTGCAAGATCGTCCACGGCAGGTCGACCACGGCGCGCCGCCTGGCATCCACCGTCGGACCGGATCCGGCCAGATCGCCTTGGGCCCAGCCGGTGCTGCGCACGCGGACCCCACCGGCCAGCTCCCAGTCGACGGGGTGCGAACCGACCCCGGCTGCCACGGTTACTTGAGGAAGTCCGGAACGTCGAACTCGTCGCCGACGAGTCCGAGATCCTCCTCGTCGCGTAGCTCGCGTTCGGTTGCGAGCAGCCCGATGCCTCCGGAAGAACCGGCCCGATCACGCTCCGGCTGGTCGTCCCAGCGCTCGAAACCAGCGGCGATGACCGTCACCCTCACCTCGTCGCCCATGGAGTCGTCGATGACCTGGCCGAAAATGATATTGGCGTCCGGGTGGGCAACCCCATGAATGATCTCAGCCGCTTCGTTGACTTCGAACAACCCCAGATCGCTGCCACCCGCGATGTTGAGCAGGATGCCGCGTGCGCCTTCGATCGAGGCTTCGAGCAACGGTGACGTGATCGCCAGCTTGGCCGCCGTCACGGCCCTGTTGTCGCCTGACGCGGTCCCGATGCCCATGATGGCAGTGCCGGCGTTGCTCATGATCATTTTGACGTCCGCAAAGTCTGTGTTGATGAGCCCGGGAGTGGTGATCAGGTCGGTGATGCCCTGCACGCCCTGGAGCAGAACTTCGTCAGCCATCTTGAAGGCGTTGACCATCGAGGTCTTGTCGTTGGAGACGGTGAGGAGGCGGTCGTTGGGGATGACGATGAGGGTGTCGACCTTCTCCTTCAGCTTCTGGATCCCCGCCTCGGCTTGCACGGACCGCCGGCGACCCTCAAACCCGAAGGGCCGCGTCACCACGCCGATGGTCAGGGCTCCGAGCGACTTCGCTATCTCGGCAACGGCCGGCGCCCCGCCGGTACCGGTCCCGCCGCCCTTGCCGGCGGTAATGAACACCATATCGGCGCCCTTGAGAACCTCTTCGATCTCCTCGCTGTGCTCCTCGGCCGCAGCCCGCCCGACTTCGGGATCGCTGCCCGCACCGAGGCCACGCGTCAGCTGCCGACCGATATCCAACTTGACATCGGCGTCGCTCATCAGAAGGGCTTGCGCGTCCGTGTTGATGGCGATGAACTCGACGCCCTTGAGTCCGGCGTCGATCATGCGGTTGACCGCGTTGACACCGCCGCCGCCGATACCTACGACTTTGATCACGGCGATGTAGTTCTGGGCGGCACCGGCCATCAATACCCTCCCGGGCGCTTCGACAGGGTGGTGGTCTCCAGAACCTGTCTATCGGTAGCTATCGGATTGTGCTGCAAGTAGCAGATCGTGCTGCGAGTGCTTGGTCAGGGCTCAGGCATGTAGCTAGTCGGACAAACAATGACCAGAGCGTGCCACGTTGTACGGTCAGATCCGCGGATCCTCTCGAATAACTGTTCAACAAACCCTTGACATCAAGTAGAGATTTATGTCAACCTCCGGCGTGGGTTGAGACAGTACCCGGCCTTTAGCGCGCCGTCAAGGTCGCCGGGCGGTCCGGGACGGTGAGGTCGATCGACGCCACACCGGACAGGTCGGCCTGAGTGACGAGGGTCGACAGGGCGGCGGCTTTCTGGGCCAGTTGCGATCCATCGCCGAAGTCCACCGCGATGGATCCCGACGCCACGCTCGCCGGCAACACGGCCATGGACAGCCCCCCGCTCGCACTGACGGTCACGCTGATGACGTCGGCGAAGACGTTCGCAGGTAGCGCTTGCAGCAACGCCAGCGCGGCGGCGGCCCCCTTCGGAATGGTGGCGCTGTCGGAGGCGGCATCCATGTCGAGCGCGGTTTCGGGCACCGTGCCCGGTATTACCGACGGGCCCAGGGAGCCGCCGATCCAGGAGCCCACTGCTGGGGCCGTCCCGGTTCCCAGCAGCACCGGTAGGCCGACAACCGGCGCGGCCACGTCGCCGATCACCCGTCCGGTCGCATCGACGGTCCCCCAACCCCCGGCTGATCTGGCGACGATGGCCAACGGGGTGCGAACCGAGATGCGGATGGCTACGGTCCCGGGCCACTCCCGGTCGACTCGCGCCCCGCCGAGTCGTGGTACGGCGTCGAGATCCTTGACGATCGTCGCGGCGTGGACGTCGATCATCAGCTTGTAGTGATCGAGACCGGCCAGGGCCTCCACCTGCGGTCCGCTAACCGCTCCCGAGACGCTGACTCGGACGTGGCGGACTTTCAGGACGGGCGTGTATAGAGCGCCCAGCGCCATTGCGCCCGATGCCAGCACGACCGCCAGCACGACCAGGGCCCGGAGCCTCTTGCGACCTTCGGCCCGTCGAACCTCGACCCACCGCTGCAATAAGCGGGGGTCGATGCGCGGCTGGTCAATGACATCGGTCACTTTGGCTCCCCCATATTCTCTACTTGACGTTGAGGGTTACGGGAGAAACCGATCATCCGTACCTCCGGCTGGAGGGCGACGCCGTGCACCCGTGCCACTTCGGCGCGGACCAGCTCTATCAGCGCCTCGACGTCGTCGGACGACCCTCCCGCGTCCGCTTGTATGAAGTTGGCGTGTTTGGTTGACACCATGGCGGTCCTCCAGCGCCGACCCTTGAGCCCGGTGGCGTCTATCAGCCGGCCGGCTGAGTCGCCTGGTGGGTTGGTGAACACCGAGCCGGCGTTCTGCCCACCCGGTTGATGCTCGCGCCGCCAGCGCACGATTTCGCGGATGCTCTCGCGCCCCGCGACGACCCCGCCTGGTGCCAGGTCGAACACCGCTTCGGTCACGATCTGGCCGGCAGCCACCGCCGACCTTCGGTAGCCATAGGCCAGCTCGGAGGTCTGCAGGCTTCTCACCGGTCCGCCCGGCAGGCTCAGGTCGACGAGCCGGCACGTCTTGAGGCTGTGGGCGACGTCCGAGCCGTGGCCACCGGCATTCATCCGAACGCCGCCTCCCACCGAACCCGGCACCCCTACGGCCCACTCCAGCCCGGTCAAGCCGGCGTCCACGGTCTGGCGAGCCAGGGCGGGCAATGGAACTGCGGCGCCGGCCCGGACCTCTGTTCCTTCGACGGAGATCGTCCCGAACGCGGCCGGGTCGAGCAACACGGCGACCCCACCGAAGCCCGCATCGGCCACCAGGAGGTTGGACCCTCGACCCACGACCAGGACGGGAAGGGCACTGGAGACGACGGCGTCGGAGACAACCGACAGGTCGTCATAGCTGGCCGCCGTGACGACGATGGCCGCGGCGCCGCCGACCCGATAGGTGGTCATGGATCCGAGGGCTCCTCCCGCAACGGCCCGGCCGGCGAGGGGCTCGAGCACCGCAAGAGCGCGCCCGACGGCCTCGGGGTCGGCCCCGCCAGGCCCGCCGTCCCCGCTGACCACGTGCTCGTCAGTCACCGGGCGAACCGGCCGCCATCATGCGGCCCGGGAGGGTGGTCACGTCTCCAGCCCCTAGCGTCAGGCAGAGGTCACCAGGCCGCAGCACTTGGCGGAGCTGGGCCACGGCGTCATCGAGCGTCGGCGCGTAGCGAACGTCAGCGACCGAATCAGCAGCTCGGACGGCGCGGACGATCAGCTCTCCCGTTATCCCCGGGCGCGGCCGCTCGCCCGCGGGGTAGATATCGGTGACGAAGGTGACGTCGCTGCCAGTAAAGGCGCGGGCGAAGTCGCGCCACAACGCTTCGGTCCTCGAGTAACGATGGGGCTGGAACACCGTGACTATTCGCTCCCACCCGCCAGCATGAGCCGCGGCCAGCGTCGCCGACACCTCGGCCGGGAGGTGACCGTAGTCATCGATGTAGGTCACGCCATCGCGCTCGCCCCGCACTTCGAATCGGCGCGCCACGCCCCGGTAGCTCCCGATGCCGGCCACCGCGGCGTCCCAAGCGACACCCAGGGCGTTCCCGAGGGCCAGGGCCGCCGTCGCGTTTCTGATGTTGTGCAACCCCGGGACGGACAGCACGACCGGGCCGACCGACCCACCTTCGACCGACCCACCTTTGACCGACAGGGAGAACCGGGCGTCGGCTCGACCCAATACGACGTCGCTGATCCTCAGGTCGGCCGAGTCGGAGACCCCATACGTTATCGACGGCCCAGGCCTGTGGAACTCGGCCAGCGCAGCCGCGCCTCGATCGTCGAGACACAGCACCGCTGGCCCCGGTGCGTCTCCGACGAAGCGAGCGAAGGCAGCCCGCATGGCCCCCTCGCTCCCGTAGAAGTCGAGATGGTCGGGTTCCACACTCGTGACTACGACGGCTTCCGCCCCCAGCTCGAGAAAGGTCCCATCGCTCTCATCTGCTTCGACCACCAGCCACTCCCCGAGCGGGTCCCAGCCGGCCCCCGAGCCGACCCCGACGATGTCGCCTCCAACGATCATGGACGGGTTGAGGCCGCCCGCCCTCAACACCAGGGCCAGCATCGCGGACGTGGTGGTCTTGCCGTGGGTGCCCGAAACGGCCGCCGTCCGGCGCTGGGCGCATACCGCCGCCAGCAACTCGGACCTGCGCCAGACGCGCAGCCCGCGCCGCTCCGCTTCCACCAACTCGACGTTGTCGGCCGGGATGGCAGTGGATCGTGCGACCACGTCCGCCGCCCCGATCCAGTTCAAGTCGTGTCCGACGTGGGTCTCGGCTCCCAGTTGGCGGAGGCGCTGCAGGGCCGGGGAGTCGGCGGAGTCGCTGCCGCTGACGTGGTGCCCCATGGCCACGAGCACGCTGCCGATGGCGTTCATGCCGGCTCCGCCCGCGCCGACGAGGTGGATACGTCGCGGCCGGCTCAAATCCGGAGAGCGGGCTCCGTCGGCTTCAACCACGAGCGTGCTTCTCCGCGATCGATGCCACTTGTGCAGCTGCGTCCGGGCGAGCGAGGAGGCGCGCCGCTTCGCTCATGGCCCGCCGGGCTCCCTCGTCGGCGAGCAACCGGTCGAGCTCTTGGCCGAGCCGTACTTCGTCGAGCTCGGCGTCGGGAATCACCGTCGCCGCACCCGCGTCCGCAAAGCGACGGGCGTTGCCGGTCTGATGGTCTCCCGTAGCGCCTGGGAGCGGCACGAGGATCGACGGTAGACCGACGACTGCCAGCTCGGACACCGTGCTGGCCCCCGACCGCTGCACGGCCACGTCGGCCGCGGCCAAGAGCAGGTCCATCCGGTCCTCGAATTTGACTTGCTGGTAGACGAGGCCGCCGGCCGGCAGGCTCGGCGCCTTGGCCACTGTCGACTCGAAGTCCCTATCCCCGATCACGTGTCGAATGGCCACTCCCGACCGGTCCGACCACGAGGACACCAGACCCAACACCGCCTCGTTGACGCGGCGGGCACCGAGCGAGCCACTTGCTATGGCGACCACCAGCCCGTCGGCCGGCAACCCGAGTTCCGCCCGAGCCTTCGCCTGCCCTTGGGGGGAACGGTCGACCGCGAGGATTTCGGGTCGAACGGGATTGCCGGTCACTACCGCCCGAGGAAGGGGGGTACCCGGAAACGAAACGGCCGACGCCGACGCGAAACGCGCCACCAGTCGATTCGCCAAGCCCGGGGATGCATTCTGCTCGGCGACGACGAGCGGGATGCGCCACACGATGGCGGCGACCGCGCCGGCCACGCTGGCGTATCCGCCGACGCTGATAACTACCGAAGGACGCAAGCGGGCCATCATCGCAATGGCCCTGAACGCAGCAGCCACCAACCCGACGATGGCGCCGATGTTGTCCGGCGTGGGGCGGCGGGCGATACCTCGCCCCGGCAGGAGCACCACTTCAAACCCGGCCGCCGGTACCAGGCGTCGTTCCATTCCTCGCTTTGACCCTACGAACAGGATCGTGGCGCCCGGGTGCCCGCGCGCCACGAGGGCCCGGCCGATGGCGATCGCCGGTACCACGTGCCCGCCGGTACCTCCCCCGGCGATGACCGCCCACGTGCCGGCGCGCTTGGGTCGCAGCGGTGTCACGACCTCTTTGCGATGTTCGCCAGGAGCCCCACGGCGAACATGGCGATCACGAGCGAGGAGCCACCGAACGACACGAACGGCAACGGCACCCCGGTCACCGGGAGAAGGCCGACGACCGCCCCGATGTTGATGACCGCTTGGCTCACCAGCCAGGCGGTGATCCCCGAAGCGACGAGGGCCGCGAACCGAGATGGTGCCCGGCAGCTGATCCTGGTCCCTACCAGGGCCAACGTGAGGAACAGTCCGCTGAGGAAGAACCCACCCACCAGCCCGGTCTCCTCACCGATCACGGCGAATATGAAGTCAGTCTGGGCGTTGGGCAAGTACCCGTAGCTCGCGATGCTCGACCCCAGTCCGTCGCCAAACACGTGGCCGTGGCTTAGGGCTAGCAACGCCTGCACCGACTGGTAGCCCGTGTTCGATGCGTCCTTGAAAGGATGCAGGAAAGCGGTCATGCGCTGCCACCGATACGGAGCGGACTTGGCCAGCAGATAACCGACGGCAACGCCGCCACTCCCCAACCCCGCGAGAGCCGGCATCGGCATCCCGGCGGTGAAGAGCATCGCTCCGGCTATGCAGACGAGAACGAGGGTCGTACCCATGTCCGGCTGAGCCATGACCAGCATGACGAGCAGGCCCAGCACCGCCAGCACCGGGGCGACCCGGTATTTCCAATCCCGCTGCCCAGCACGCCGATCGAGGATGTCGGCCGCAAACAGGACCAGCGCCAGCTTCGCCATCTCTGACGGCTGGAGTTGGACCGAAGACGTCCCTATCCACCTGGAAGCCCCGCCCGAACTGACACCTATACCTGGAATGAGTACGGCGAAGAGCAATCCGACGGTCACGTACATCACGACCCGAGCGGGGGCCTTCCAGCGCTCGTGGTCGACCCTGAGAGCTATCACGAATCCCACCGAGCCAACTGCCAACCACAAGGCCTGGCGGACGAAGAAGTGCCAGGGAGAGCCGTACTGTCTCAAGCTCACGATCGAGGAGGCGGACAGGACCATCACCACTCCGATGAGGCACAAGATCGCAAAGAGAAACACGAGCACCCAGAAGCTCCCGCCCGGCTTCGTCGATGGCGTGACGTGGTTCGGGCGCCTCGGGTTCGTTCTCGGAGCCGGTTTCGATCGCGTCGAACGGGTGTCAGCTGTCAGCATTGGCCCTCTCCTGTTCCAATGTCCTGTTGACGATCACGGCGAAGTCGTCGCCGCGCGCCGCGTATGACGAATACCAGTCGAAGCTGGCGCAGCCGGGCGACAACAGTACGGCGTCTCCTGCTCGCGCCAGGCCTCTCGCAGCGCCGACGGCTGCGTCCATGCTCGCCGCGGTCATCACCGGCACCATCCCCTCGAACGCTTCTGTGATCTCACCGGACGCCTCTCCGATGGCGACCACAGCGCGAACGGGGGGAACTGCAGCAGAAAGGACACCGAGGTCGAGACCCTTGTTGCGGCCGCCAGCGATCAGCACCACCGAACCGAAGCCCGCCACCGCCGCCAGTACCGATGCCGGAGTGGTTGCCTTCGAATCGTCGTACCAGCTGACGCCGCCGCTCCGGGCGACGAAGCTGACCCTGTGGGGCAACGGCCCGGTTGAGACCAGGGCGGCGCGACACCCTTCGACGTCGGCGCCGGCAGCCAGCGCCACCGCCGCAGCCGCGAGCGAGTTGGCGACGTCATGGGGCAGGGCCCGGGGAAGCTCGGCGACAGACAGCAGGTCCATGTCTCCCGGGCCGACAAGACGATCGTGGCTCACCGAGTACGCCGCAGGCCCGTGCACGGAGAAGTCGCGACGCTCGACCTCTCGGGGTATCGCCCGCGCCTCGGCCACGACGGCCGGATCGTCGGCATTGAGTACGGCCGTGTCGCCGGCTCCCTGGTTGGCCCATATGCGGGCCTTGGCCGCTGCGTATTGCTCCGGAGAGGAGTGCCAGTCGAGATGGTCAGGGGCCAAATTGAGCCAGCAACTCACCTCGGGTCGGAAGCGTTCTGTCATTTGCAGCTGAAACGACGAAACCTCCGCCACGACCACGTCGAAGCCAGACCTGACCGCCTCGATCAGCGGAACACCGATGTTCCCGGCGGCGACGGCACGACGCCCCGAAACGTTCAACATGGCGGTCACGAGGGTGGTGACGGTCGTCTTACCGTTGGTGCCCGTAATGGCGACCAAGTGTGGTCCATGCGTGCGGTCACACATCTCCGCCGCCAACTCGATCTCGGCCCGGACGGGGATGCCAGCCCTCCGAGCGGCGTCATAGATCGGATGGCCGGCCGGCACGCCTGGGCTCGGCACGACCAGATCTGATCCGGCTATCCGCTCGGCGAGGGCCGAGCCGACGGGCGCCGGTTCGACGTCAACGCCGATGGCCCTCCCTGCTTCAGAGGCCTCAGGAGTCGGGTGGTCGTCGAGGACCGTCACCAGGTCGCCGTCGGCCACCAGCGCCTCCGAAACCGCTCGACCGGTCACGCCGAAACCGAAGACGATCACCCTCCGGCCGCTCACCCGGTACCTCCCTTGGAAAGGCAGTCGGCGTAGAACACGACGAGCGCCACGCCGCCGGAGATCAGAAGGTCGGTCACTCGCGCACCTGCCGCGACGCTTGGATCCGCAAGAGCGCTTCTCTGGCCACTTCAACGTCATCGAAGGGGACCGTCCGGCCCAAGCCTTCCTGACCCTGCTCGTGTCCCTTGCCGGCTATGACGACGACGTCCCCGCGCTCGGCTACGGCCAGTGCGGCTGCGATGGCGGACGCCCGGTCCTCTTCCACGATCATCTTGGCTCGACCGGCGGCGCCGGCCACGATCTGCTCGATGATGACGGTGGGGTCCTCGCTGCGGGGGTTGTCGGATGTGACCACGGCCAGGTCAGCGAGCTCGGACGCAGCCGCTCCCATGAGGGGCCTCTTCTCGTGGTCTCTGTCACCGCCCGCCCCGAAGACGGCGATCAGCCTACCGTCGCCAAAACCCCGGGCCGCCCCGAGGACCCGCCTGAGCCCGTCAGGAGTGTGCGCGAAGTCCACGACCACGGTAAAGGATTGACCGGCTTGCACCAGCTCGAAACGTCCCCTGACACCGCTAACGGACGAGAGCCCTTCGACCACCGTCGTGGTGTCTATTCCGAGACCGCGGGCGCAAGCCGCCGCGGCCAAGGCATTTTCGACGTTGAAGCTCCCACCCAGGTTTATCGTCACGCTCTTGCCATCCCAGCTAAACGCGCTCCTCCCGGGCTCCATGTGCAAGTCGACCGCGTCCTCCGCAGCAAAGGTCTCGACCTTCGAGTCGCCATCCCCGAGGCGCTCGATCAACTTCCGACCCCAAGCGTCCCCACGGTTGACCACCGCCAGCGCGACTCGGCCCCGCTCGAACAGTTGGGCCTTGGCCTCGAAGTACGCGTCCATCGTACGGTGGTAGTCCAAGTGCTCGGTCGTCAGGTTGGTGAACACTGCTGCTGCGAACGTGACCGCATCGGTCCGGCGCTGGTCAAGGGCGTGCGACGAGACCTCCATCGCGATGGCGCGACCGCCGCTGTCCCGCCAATCGGCCAGCAGGGCATGAAGCTCGGGTGCTTCAGGTGTGGTCCGCTGCTGAGTGAGGGTGCCTATGGTGGCCGATCGCCAGCCGTTGGCCTCGAATATGGCGCTGAGAAAGGCGCAGGTGGTCGTCTTGCCATTCGTGCCTGTGACGGCCGCCACGGTCAAGTCCTGCGACGGATGACCGAAGAAGGCGTCGCACACAGGACCGAGCGCTCGCCGAACCGAGGAGACCAAAAGCTGCGGAACATCGAGGTCCAACGGCCGCTCACAAAGCAGCGCCGAAGCTCCATCGGCTACCGCCGCCGGAGCGAAGTCGTGACCGTCGCTGACGCGACCGGGTACGCATGCGAACATGGCTCCGGACGCGACAGAACGCGAGTCCATGGTCACGGCGGTGACTTCCGTCGCCGGCTCGCCAACTACCCGTATCAGAAGGTCCAGGTCTCGCACGCTCGCCTCCGCTAACAAACTCTCGAGCCGCACCTGAACCTCAGCCCGTCGTCGGGCTGGAGCGGGATCGAGCGCCCGTCGTCGTCGGCGGCACGGCCGTGGTTGTCGGAGGCACCGTTGAGGGGTCGACCGGCGTTGGCACCGTCGTGGTGGTCGTGAACGCCGCCACGGGCAGCGTGGTGGTCGACGGCGCCTTGGGGGCGATCGAGGGTGGAGTGGCCAACCCGGGCAAGGGGGACCCCGCGATCTCTCCAGCCCCAGTGGCGGACTCAGGGGTGGCGAGCGGCACACCCGGGGCCGGCGGCTCCTTCGGCATCGGAGGGATGTTGAACTCCTGGAGGGCGTCTCGGGCGATGGTGGCGAAGGTGGGCGCAGACGCAGCCGCGCCGTAGTCGGGGGTGTTATCTACCACGACCATGCCCGTGATCTGGGGGTCTTCAGCCGGCACGAATCCGGCGAAACTGGCGACGTAATGTCCCGCCTGGTAGCCGCCGGTGAGCGAGGGCACGAGGCCGGTCCCGGTCTTGCCCGCGACCGTGTAGGGATCGAGGTTGGCGGCCGTGCCCGTGCCTACCCGAACGACCTCGTCGAGCATTGTCGTCATCTCTGCGGCCACGGCCTTGGACACGACCCGGTGCGTCGGGGCCATCGGAAGCGAATGCTCTCTTCCCTGCCCGTCAATAGTTGCGTCCACCAGCCGGGGCGGGACGTACACGCCGCCGTTGGCGATGGTGTTGTAGGCGGCGAGCATCTGGATCGCCGTCACCGCGATCCCCTGTCCGATGGGGACGTCGGCAATCGACGTTCCCGACCAATAGGAAGGCAAGATGCCGGCGGACTCTCCTGGGAATTGAACGTCGGTGACCGAACCCAAGCCGAAATCGTTGATGTAGTTGAGGAGGTTGGTCTTCCCGAGCCGTTGAGCGATCTGGATGGTGCCGATGTTGGACGAGTTGGCCAGTATGTCGGTGACCGTCCAGTGCTCGGTGGGGTGGCTCTCGGCGTCATGGAAGACCGTGCCCGACACGCTGTAGGAATTTGGTATCGAGAAGACGTCCGACGGCTTGATGACGCCAGTCTGGAGAGCGGCCGAGATGGTGACGAGCTTGTTGACCGAACCGGGTTCGTACACCTGGGTGAACGCGCTCGCAGAGGCAGCTTCGACCGGCTGGACCTGATCCTTGGTCGCCGAACCGGGCGGCGGTGGGATGGCGACCGGTACGGCAGGCGGCTGCGTGCTTCCGGGACCCGGCATGGTCAGCTGAGCGGCGGCCAGTATCTCGCCGGTTTTTGAGTCCATCAGGAGGGCGATGCCGCCGTGGGCGTTCGCGGCCACGACGGCCTGGGCCAGGGCCTGTTCGGCCTCGTATTGGAGCGGCTCGTCGATGCTGAGGACCAGGTCCTGACCAGCCACGGGCGCCTTGTATTGCTGCAGCCCCCCGGGAAGAGGATTCCCTTGCGGGTCGATCTCCTCGATCGACTTGCCGGGGGTTCCGGCCAGGATCGAGTTGTACTTGTACTCCAGCGCACCCAACCCGTTGCCATCAGTCCCAACCGAGCCGAGCAGAGGTTGCGCCAGCTGACCGGCGGGGTAGAACCGCTTGGGCTCCTGCAGGCTGTACACACCAGCCAGGTTCAGCTTGGCCACCCGGGCCGCGGTGACATCGTCCACGGTCCTGGCCAGGTACACGAATCCGGCGTCCTCGGTCATGTCGTCCTGCAGAGTGGTCACGCTGAGGCCGAGGATGGGCGCCAAGGCGTTCGCTTCGGCCAGCGGATCCTGCACTTGGCGGGGATCCGCGTAGATCGTCGTCTGCGGAACGGACATGGCCAGCTCGTAACCGTTGCGATCGAGAATCGCGCCCCGCTCGGCCGGAAGGGTTACCGTCTGTTCCCACTCGGAGCCACCGGAGGCGAGATACTGAGCCGAGTGAACGCCTTGGATCATGACCAGCTTGGCGCAAATGGCCGCGAACGCCCCCGCCATCAGCAGGAACATCGCAAACGCTCGAAACCGCCCTTTGGAGTCGAGTCCGCCGCGCCGGGTGCCATGGTTTGGACGGGCCCGATTGCCTTGCGTCCGCCTCGCGGGCGACGTGGCCCGGCCCCCCTGATTGTTTGACGACCGGCCCCGCTGTGGAGGCCGACGGCTCACGGGCTACCCGCCAGCTGCGACTTGATCAGCGGCCAGTCCGCATCCCCTGCCGGCGCCTGCGTCGAGGGTGAGGAGGGGTCGGTTTCCGTGAGACTCGGCGCAGACCATGTCGCTGAAGCCGACGCCCCCGAAGCGGCGGACGGATCCAGTTCGGTGACCTTCGCGGGCTGGACCATTCCCAACTGCCCCTCGGCCGTCGAGACGATGTGCTGAGGAGAGTTGAGCTCGGCGACTTGGAGACGAAGCTTTTGGTAGGACGCTTGCTCCTGTTGAACTTGCGCGTTGAGGCCGTCGAGCTTGAACTGCCGCTGCGCCAGTACCACGTGTAAGTAAACGAGTGAAAACGCGATGGCGACGATCAGGGCCGCTCCGCCGAGAAAGAAAATCCGGACCAGTACCCGTCGTTGGGCCGGGGTCCTGGTCGGAACTTCGGCGATGCGAAGGTGGCGCCGCGAGCCGCCGCGCCGAGGGTCGGCCGGCAGAGGACGGGCCGCCAGCGAGCGGGCCGGCACGGCGCCTCCCACCAGACGCGACGTGGCCGCAGCCCGGGCTTCGGACGGCCGGGAGCGGGCGGGCACGCCGGGCCCGCCTCTACGGGGGCTGGGGCTTCGACGCGGGCTGGTGGTTAGCGGTTGGGTCATGATGGCGTCTCGTTCGGACGAAGGGATGGGGAAACCCGCTCGACAGCTCGCAGCCGGGCGCTCTCGGCCCGCCGGTTGTTCGCTACCTCCTCAGGCGAAGGGCGGCGCGCCCCGCGGTTGAGCAGGCGGACGGTCGGCTCGGCTCCGCATACGCACGGAAGACCCGGCGGACAGTCGCAACCGCCGGTCGACGCGATACGAAACCGTTCCTTGACGATCCGGTCCTCGCCCGAGTGGTACGCCAGCACGACGCATCTCCCTCCGGGCACCAGCCGCTCGATGGCCGCGTCCAACGCTCCAGGCAGGACTTCCAGCTCCTCGTTGACGGCTACCCGAATGGCTTGGAAGACCCGACGAGCCGGGTGACCCCCCGTGCGGCGGGTGGCCGCAGGGATGGCATCTCGAACCGTCCCGGCGAGTTGCGTGGTCGTGACGATGGGCCGGGCGGCCATGATGGCCCTGGCGATCCGGCCGGCGAAACGCGCCTCGCCGTTGGCCTGAAAGAGACGAACCAGCTCCGGTCCGGACCAGCCGTTCACGACGTCGGCCGCCGAATAAGGGCGGCCCGGATCCATTCGCATGTCAAGCGGGGCTTCGCCTCGGTAACTGAAACCTCGATCGGCTCGATCCAGCTGCGGTGAACTCACTCCGAGGTCGAAGATGGCTCCAGACAGGCCACCAACTCCGGCTGCGTCCAGAACGTCTGCCAACCGGTCGAAGCGCGCTTGCTCTACACGAGCACGTGGACCGTAGGAGGCCAGAGCCGCCCTCGACGCCGCGATCGCGTCGGGGTCCTGGTCGAGCCCGACGAGCGAAAGGTACGGTGCGGCGTCGAGAACGGCCCTGGAATGCCCGGCTCCACCGAGGGTGGCGTCCAGCAGCACCCCCGGCGGTACCGGCAACATCAGGCTGACGACCTCCCCGACCATCACGGGAAGGTGAGTGAACGGTGCGGCCGATGTCACAGACCGCTTCTCCCGCTCCAACCAGCCCATCTGCAGCCCCTCGACCAGCATGCCGTCGGGATTTCTCCCCGATCGTGCGGAGCGGAAGCGGGCGGAGAAGGGGACTTCCACCCTGCCAGTCGAAGGGCTGCGCATGAGCCAGCCCGCGTCAGAACTGCCATATCCAGAACTGCCATATCCAGAACTGATGTTGAGATCGAGGGACGGGGCGTCGGTAGTCACTCTCCTTGAGGATCGTCCGGGGGCATCCCAGCCGGCGTTACTGGGGTGGGCGGGGCGGCGGGTACCCCGGCGCCTACCAGGCGGGCATCGCCGGGCGCCCCTTGGATCTCCCAAAGCCCCGGATCCCAAAGCTCGAGGTGGGTGATGGCGCCGTGCACCAGCACGGTCTGACCGTCGGCCAACCTGGCAAATTGCCGCAAGTAGGACGGGATGGCCACCCGACCGGTCTTGTCCATCTCCACTTCCGCCGAGCCCATCGACCAGGCCCTCGCTTGCTGCCTCTCCTCGGGCGTGCCGGCCAGCAGCAGCGCCATCTCTTCCATCTTCCGGTCGAAGGCCTCGGGCGTCCAGATCGCCAGGCACCCCTCCTCGTGCTTCGACACGAAGGCGAGGGTTTCGAAGTTGGAACGGAATCGGGCCGGAAGGATCACTCGCCCTTTGCCGTCCAGGGAGTGCTCGTACCTCCCAACGAATCTGCTCGCCACTTTTCACGTTCTCCGTCCTAGGTGACGGCAGGGCCCCTCCCCTTCGCGCCACTGCGCCCCACTATATGGGTCGCTTCCCCCACATGTCAACCACTTGGAGCAGGATTGCTCGAGTTCGCGGGTTTTTCAGGAACCGGCGCCCGTCTCGACCGTCGAATCGCCCCCGGAGGATCCACGGGGGGGCCCGGTAACGGCGGTCCGAGACCTGCGTAGGCTCATCGCATGGAGCCGGGGGTGGAGGAGATCCACGACGGTGAAACGGTGTGGCGCTTCGACCGTGACTTCCTGGAGTCGCGGTGGGTATGCCTGTGGGGTCGAGGCTGCCAGGGCATCGGCGCCGAGCCGGCCGAGCATCTCGGCCTCGGGTGCTGTTCTGTTGGCGCCGAGCTCGGCGACGTCGACGAAGCGCGGATGATCGACGCTTTGGCGGCCACCTTGGACCCGGACCGCTTCGAGCATCACTCCGAGGCGATCGGCGGCGGCATTTTCAGCGACAGCGACAGCGACCGCGCCCAAACCCGCGTGGTCGACGGCGCTTGCATCTTCCTCAATCGGCCCGGATTCGCCGGAGGCGCCGGCTGCGCACTGCACCTGGCGGCCATCGCCGCAGGCGAGTCACCAATCGATTGGAAGCCGTCGGTGTGCTGGCAGCTGCCCGTCAAGGTGGACTGGGAACCGGCTGCGGACGGTACTGAGGTGGCGACCGTACGCCGGTGGGCGCGCCGCGACTGGGGCCCCGAGGGCGAAACGATGGCGTGGTGCTGCACCGAGGGTTCGCTGGCCTACGTGGGTGACCGTCCGGTGATCGAATCGCTGGGCGGAGAGCTGGAGGCGATCGTCGGCACCGAGGTCTACGTCGAATTGCGCGGACGCCTGGCGACGCCCTAGCGGACGGCCCGAGGCCGCGCAGTACCGGTCGGCCAGGATTCCGAAGGCGGCCCCGCAGCAGGAGACGAGCGCCGCCGTGGAGGGAGGGCGAAGCTACAGGAGAGGCGTCAGTTCACTCTCGATGTCGGCGATGGTCCATCGTTCCAGCCTGGTTATCCCCTGGGCCTTGGTCCAGCCCGACATGGGGGCGATGGTTCCGCCGAAGACGTACAGCATCCGGCCCGTCACCGAGCAGGCCTCGGAGGCCAGCCAGGCGACGACGGGGGCTACGTTGGCCGGGTCCCATTCATCGAACCGGGCCGGGTCGTCCGGCGCCGCGATGATCTCCCCCAGACCCGGGGTCGCTTCGGTCAAGCGCGTGCGCGCCGCGGGAGCGATGCCGTTGACCCTGACGCCGTAGCGGGCCAGCTCGGCCGCCGCGATCACAGTCAGGGCACCGATACCCGCCTTGGCCGCTCCGTAGTTGGTCTGACCGGGGTTTCCGAAAAGACCCGAAGTCGAAGAGGTGTTGATCACCGAGGCGCCGACTGCATGACCCGCCTTGACCCGGTCTCTCCAGTACGCGGCCGCGTGCCGCAGCGGCGTGAAATGCCCTTTCAAGTGAACTTGGATGACTTCGTCCCACTCCTGCTCGGTCATGTTGACCAGGAACCTGTCTCGGAGGATTCCGGCGTTGTTGACCAGGACGTGGAGATCTCCGAACGCATCGAGGGCCGTTTGGACGAGACGCTGCCCCCCCTGCCAATCGGCGACGTCGTCGTAGTTCGCTACCGCCTCGCCTCCGAGGGCTCGGACCTCCTCCACGACTTCGGCTGCCGCATCGTCGGGACCGGTCGAACCGGCCGATCCGAGGTCGTTGACCACGACCCGGGCGCCCTCAGAAGCAAAGAGTAGGGCGTGCTGCCTGCCTATCCCGCGACCCCCACCAGTGATGATCGCCACCCTGCCGTCGAGATGACCCATGAACAGATCATGGCATTCCGACCTTGACCGAAACTATTTTGGCGCTTCAGAGCCGCCCGCTCATCGGGTCAGCGCGCCAACAAAGGCGTCCCCGAGAGGCCCGGCCCGTTCTGCGCCGACCCCACGGGCAACCCCGGCCAGGTCCGAGAGGGCGGACGCGGCCTCTGACTGGCCGAGTTGGAGGGCGTCGACGATTCCGACTGGATCCCACTTGATGAGTGCGGCGGTTTGGAAGAGGGTGGCGTCGCGGGTTCGCCGCTGTGAGACTCCGACTACTTTCTGGCCCCCGACCAGCACCTCGCCCGGACCGACGCCGGCGAAGCACACCCGTCCGGACCATCGGCTGGTCCTCATGGCCCGCTTCCAAACCTGCTGGGGCCCGAAGTCGACCGCTTCCAGGGCGGCGGCCCACGCTTCTCCGACCCACCAAGCTGCTCGCCCGACATCATCGTCCCACAAGGGATCTCCGATCGGTATCAAGAGGTCCACCCACACCACCTGCCCGGGTCCGACCACCACGGCTCCCCCGCCGCTTCGTCGCCGCACGACTTCCAGCCCAGCAGTCGCGGCGGCGTCCACGTTGACGTCGGTCTGGCGCTGCGAACTTCCAAGCACCAAAGCCGGTCCGGTGGCTTCGAGCACCCGAGCCACGCGGCCCGAGCAGTGTCGTAGCGCGTCAACGGAACGTCGATGCAGCTCACCCGCGGGATCGCGGTCTCGCTCTACCCGCCACCCATCCTCCACCTGACCAGCGCCTCAGCCCGCAGGGCTCAGGCGGACAGACTGGCGGACAGACTCGATGAGGCCGACCCGAGGTAAGCCTCCCACTCGGAGCGGATGGCCCCGCTCGCGACGAGGATGAAGGTGCGTTGGCGGGGCACCGTCGGTGAGCGGCGTAGGCGCATGCCACTCTCTTCCAGGAGGTGATCGCGCTTGCGGGCATTGCATGGCCGGCACGACGCCACGACGTTGTCCCACGCATGCGGACCACCCCTACTTCGGGGAATCACGTGGTCGATGTTCTCCGCAGAGTCGCCGCAGTACTGGCAACGATGGCCGTCTCGGGCGAAAACGGCTCGGCGGTTGAGGGCGATCCTCGCCTGGAACGGCACCTTGACGAAATGCCAGAGGCGAACTACCGACGGTTCGGCGAAAGCTACCCGCTCGGCGCGGAACATCCGGTCGGTCGAGTGGATCAGCTCGGCCTTCTCGTCCAGCAGCAGCAGCAGCGCCCGTCGGGTCGATACGACGCAAAGCGGTTCGTAGGTGGCGTTGAGCACGAGGGCCTGTGTCATCGCCGCCCGCCGTCCTACCGTTCGCGTCGGCGCCGCCCTACGGCAGCCAACTCACGACCCAACCCCTCCGCACTCCACGGCACGGCCCGAACGTTACCGCGCCCCGGATCCCATCCGGCGACACCATTCCAGATAAGCGACCAGGTCGGCGACGGTCAGGGGACCACCGATGTCGCCGTACATGGTTTGGGTCCGGAACTTCAGGTACTCGGCCGGCGGCAAGGGGACTGGCGGCCATCGGCGCCACCACCCCGACGGCACCAGGCGGAAAATCACCGGCCACAACCGAGGCCGAGCCGCGACCCCCAGAGCGGCCGAAAGGAGTACGCGACCGTCGGTGCCCGCCATCAGGCATCGGGGCGCGATCCAGAAAGGCCGAGGCCTTTGAGGCCGACGGCGGCGGCGCCTATCAGGGGCGCCCGAGCCCCCAGCCGGCTCGGTGCAATCCGGCACGAGGCCGAGTAGGCCAAACGGGCGCGGGCCGAAAGCTCGGCTTGGGCCGCTTCGAAGAAGGGCCGACCGAAACCCAGCGCCACGGAGCCCGCCACAGTTGCGAGTTGCAGGTCGAGCAAGTTGGCCACGCTGGCCACGGCTCGGCCCACGAGACGCCCGGATCGCTCGATCACATCCCGACTGGCGGCAGCCGGCGATCCCCCCGTGGCGGCCGCGATGGCGACGCCGGATGCTTCCGCCTCGAGGCACCCCCTTGCCCCGCAGCGGCACGTCCTCCCATCCGGCTCGACGATCACGTGGCCGATGTGGCCGGCGTTGCCCGAAGCACCGTCGAGAAGCTCTCCGTCCACGACGATGCCGGCGCCGATGCCGGTCGAGACGACCATCGACAGATAGTCCGTCCTTCCGGCTGCCTCCCCCAGCCATCCCTCTCCGAGGGCCAGGGCCTTGGCGTCGTTATCCACCCAGGTGGCGACGCCGGTGAAGTCGGCCACGCGGCTTCTCAGTGGGAAGTCCCGCCATCCGGGAATGTTGAGAGGCGAAACGACCTCGCCGCCCCGGCCCATGGGACCGCCGCAACCGACTCCACAGACCGCCGGTATGGCCGCCTCCGGTACCGCCGCGAGCAGGCCCTCGAGGGCGCCCCAGACCTCGTCTGCGCCGCCCCCTGGAGGCGTCGGCACCCGCTCCGACCACTGCACGTCCCCGCCCCCGTCTACCAGCCCTACTGCCATTTTCGTGCCGCCGATATCGACGGCCAGAACCTGCATATCGGGGGCCGCCACGCCGGATAGTTGCATTACAGGCACGCTACGCTACCGACACAGACATCACGGAGGGTACATGTCGAGACAACAGGCGGCCAACGCGTCCCTCGTCGGCTCGTTCGCCGAAACGTTCGACGCCATCGTGGCCAACGTGTCGAGGGTCATCCAGGGCAAGGGCGAACCCACCCGCCTGGCCCTGGTTTGCATGGTGTCGGAAGGGCACCTCCTCTTGGAGGACGTACCCGGCGTCGGCAAGACCACCTTGGCCAAGGCCCTGGCTCGCTCCTTCGACCTCGAATGCCGTCGGATCCAGTTCACTCCCGATTTGCTGCCATCGGATGTCACCGGCACCAGCGTCTTCGATCGTTCGACCGGAACTTTCAGCTTCAGGCCGGGCCCGGTGTTCGCCAACGTGGTGCTCGGTGACGAGATCAACCGGGCCTCCCCGAAGACCCAGTCGGCTCTGCTGGAAGCCATGCAGGAGCAGCAGGTGACAGTCGACAACGTGACCCACTTCTTGCCTTCTCCTTTCCTCGTCATCGCCACCCAGAATCCCGTCGAGCACGAGGGTACCTACCCTCTGCCCGAAAGCCAGTTGGACCGGTTCTTGCTCCGCATTCGGATGGGGTACCCGGACCGCAATGCCGAGGTGGAAATGCTGGATGTGTACGGAGATGGCGAGTCGCCAGAGGACCTGCCCGCTGTGGCCGGCGAAGGAGCCATACCCGCCATGGTCTCCTTGGCCAACCAGATTCACGTCGCTTCCGCGATCAAGGGCTACATCGTCGATCTTGCGGCCGCCACCCGCAGCCACCCAGCGCTCTCGCTGGGAATGTCCCCTAGGGCGGCGCTGGCCCTTCAACGGGCGTCGCGCGCCTACGCCGCGTCCGAGAGTCGCGAGTACGTGATCCCAGACGACATCAAGACCCTGTTCGGGCCGGTCGTGGAGCACCGCCTGATGCTGTCGCCCGAAGCCTCGGTGTCGGGCGTGGATCTGCCCGAGGTGATGGCGGAGGTGCTGCGAAGCGTTGCTGTCCCGACTGGACGCGGCGGCGTGTGATGAACCCCGGCGGTGCGGGCCTGACCCGAAAGGGGTTTGGGATGCTCGCACTTGCCGGTGCGATGGGCGTGTCGGCGATTCTGTTCGGAATTCAGGAGCTATACCCCATCGGGGCGGCCGCAGTCGTCCTAGTTCTGGCGGCTCGGGTATGGGTCAGCGGGCAAAACTGGGACCTTAGGGTGTCGCGTCACATCCAGCCCGTTCGCGTCCCGGCCGGTGTCGAAGCGAGGGTGGCGCTGAACGTGGTCAACCACAGCCGACGGCGGTCGCCGGTCATCATGGCCAGCGACCCCTTCGACGAGGGGAAGCGATGGGCCAGGTTCTCGATAGCTCCCCTTGCGCCTGGCGGAGAGCGGACCGCCTCCTATCGGCTACCGACATCGAATCGGGGGATTTTCAGACTGGGCCCGCTGGAGCTCGAAGTGACCGACCCGTTCGGCCTGGCCCGGGTCCTGCGGTGCGCGACACCAGACGCGTCGCTCACGGTTCACCCGCGGGTCGACAAGATCTCGTCCCGTTCCGTGTCGGCGCACAACGACCGCGACATGCACTTGCCCGTCCTGGGGCGCAGCGGCGATGAGTTCTACGGGCTGCGGGAATACGAGCCGGGTGACGACTTGAGGATGGTCCACTGGCCTTCGACCGCGCGCGTCGACAACCTCGTCATCCGCCAGGCCGAGAGCTTGTGGAGGGGCCGGGCCACCATCGCCATCGATCTTCGATCGGCCGTGCACGACAGCGAGACCTTAGAGCCGGCGCTGTCCGCGGGCGCGAGCGTGGCCGCCGCCGCGCTGCGGGCCGGCCTCCACATTCGGGTGGTCACGACCGGCGGGCTCGACACAGACTTCGGGACCACGGCCGCCCACCGGGCTGCCATCCTGGACTCTCTGGCCGGGGCGAACACCCATCAGGGGACCTCTTTGACCGAGGGCTTGCTGGCCCTGCGCACGTCCGATCCGCTGATAGTGATCACGACCGATGCCACCTCCGACGCGGACCTGGCGTCGGCCTGCCGGTTGGGACAGCTTCGCAACGCGACCGCCGTGGTGTTCGAGCGCAAGGCCGCCCGAGACGGCTACCGCGTGCCGTCGAACGGCCGCTACATACGGATCCGCCCGGGCACTTCATTTCGCGCCGCATGGGACGCTCACCAGTGCTGACTGTCAAGGACGCCGCAGGAAGCGCCGGGCGCCGGGCGGGCCCGAACCCACACTTGGCGGCCATGCGGCCGCTTCGGCCGCGTCGCGCTGGCACTGCGCACTACAACGCCGCCGCCACCTTCGCACTCGGGCTTCTAACGCTCGCTTCGGCTTCCGGGCTCGAGAGGGTTTTCACCGGCCATAGCTGGCTCGGACCCGTGCTCCTAGCGGCCATCACCGTGCACACCGTGTGCTCGGCCGCCCGGAGGTGGCGGGTACCGCAGCCCGTCGCGTTGGTCGTCGGCCTGGCGGCCGTGTGGCTGATCACGGCGTGGACGATCCTCGGCCCCTACACGCACTATGGGATTCCCGACTCACACACGTTCACGCAGTTCACGTCCGATCTGCGCCAGGCGCACGAGGACTTCGCCACCGCCATTGCTCCAGTGGTGCCCACAGAGGGCTTCCGGTTGCTGGCGACCCTCGGGACGGCCGCGGTCGCCTTCCTCGGGGACTGGATCGCGTTCAGGTGGAAGTCGGTGCTGCTAGGCGCCGCTCCGGCGTTCGCCCTATTCATCGTCTGCTGCACCACGGGCCAGGGCAGCGGGCGCCAATGGGCCGTGGCCATCGAAGTGACGGCGCTGGTCGTGTTCATGCTGGCCCACCGGGCCGCGGGCGGCGGAACGGAGCGGGTGTGGTTCGCCGGACGCCGAGTCGGCGTGGCGGCGTGGGCGACTCGGGCCGGCGGCCTGACGGGCGGGTTGGCCCTACTGACTGCGCTGCTGGTCACCCCTCTGCTGGCCAGCGTCGATGGAGTCGGCCTGTTCGGTTGGAGATCTGGCGCCGGCCCCGGTACGACGGGGCCGCGCATCGTCGCCAACCCTGTGGTGGATCTCCGGACCCGCTTGATCGACTTGACGCAGACGCCCGTTTTCACCGTCGAAAGCCCGGTCCCATCGTATTGGCGCCTGACCTCGCTCGATACATTCAACGGCGAAACCTGGACCTCGACCGGCTCCTACCGCAGCTTCGGCGCGCGCCTGCCGGGCATCGGCGAGATACCTGCGGCGACGCGGACCGTCAAGCAGGTGTTCCAAATCGAAAACCTCGACTCGGTGTGGCTGCCCGACGCTTTCAACCCGGTGTCGGTACAGGGGGTCCGAGGAGTGTCCTACGACCCCAGTACGGGAAGCCTCATCACGGCCTCCCAAACGTCCAATGGACTCGACTACACGGTCACGTCGTACCAATATCTTTCCACGCTCGACCCGGCCGACCTCGAAGCCGCCCCGCCCCTCAACTCTCTCGCCTCCTTGAAAAGCGACCTCGAGCTGCCCAGCTCCGTATCACCCCTGGTGATCGCGTTGGCCAAGACGATCACGGCCGGGAAGACGACCGAATACGACAAGGCCGTCGCTTTGCAGAATTACTTCCGATCAGCGCCCTTCGTCTACAGCCTCAACCCGGTGTCCGACGGGACCGGTACCGACGCACTGGACACGTTTCTGTTCACGACCCACTCCGGCTACTGCCAGCAGTTCGCCGGGGCCTACGCCGTGCTGGCCCGGGCCGCTGGGCTCCCCACCCGCCTGGCTGTCGGCTTCGCCACCGGCAGGAGCCTGGGCGGCGACAGCTACCAAGTACTCGACGCCGACGCCCACACCTGGCCCGAAGTGTACTTCGGACCCCAGTTCGGATGGCTACCGTTCGAGCCGACACCAAACTTCATCGACCCGGGCGCGGGCAGCTACCTACCCACCTCGGGCACGAGCAATGGCAGCCCCAACAGTGCGCCGGATAGTTCACCCCTCGCGCCGAAAGGCCTGGACAAAAAGGGGGCCCTCAACCAGGCCCAGCGAACGCCACCTACCACCAGAGCGGGGTCGTCGAGCGGGTCGTCGTCCAACGGGCACAACCAGCCTTGGTCGCCCGTCCTGTTGGTGGTACTAGCGATCCCAGCTTGGATAGTGCTCAACGCGGCCGGGCGAAGGCTGCGATGGAGATTCCGGCGAATCCGCGCCGGCCAGGGCGGCGGCGGGCCAGGCGCAGTGCTCTCTTACTGGGCGGACGTATCCGAGCTGCTCGCCTGGTGGGGCGTCGCTCGGCGGCCGAGCGAGACCGACGATGAGTTCGCCCGCCGGGCCGCCAACCGCATCGGCCACCAGCTTCACGAGCCTTCGCCGTGGCTGGCCGGAGGCGTGGTCCGCATGGCCGGCCTGGCGCGCGAAGCCGCCTTCGCGGCGACGATGCCCCCAAACCGGCCCCGGGAGGCGGCCTTGGTCACGACCGAGATCCGTCAGCGGCTGTTCAGGTCGGCCACGGCCCGCCAGCTCCTAGCCTGGGCCTTCCTGCCCAGGCCGGGCCGCCGAGCATCCGAGGCCGGTCTGGGCAACCAGTCCGGGTAGCGCCTTACTCCCCGTCGCTCCCAAAGCGCCGGCGGAACCGTCGGGCGGCGTCGTCGAGGGCTTCGCCGAAGCGCTGATGGTTCGTCGACGAATGGATTTGCTGTATCCCGAAGCGACCCATCCGGTGCAGGTTGTGGATCAGCACGACGGTGCTGACCACCATCACCAAGAACCCAAACACTCCGAGTATCCAGCTCGAAGCGAACGCGACCAGCAGGATCACCAGGCCGACGATGAAGCCGAGGGCCGCCCGCCTGCAGTTGCGGGCCAGGTAGCCGGGCAGGGTGGTGGAGCCGAGGCGGCGCGCCGATTCCGGGTCTTCCGCGTGGAAGCGCTTCTCGATCTCATGAAGGATGCGTTGTTCGTTTTCGTTTAGCGGCAATTCAGACCCTCCACCGCATCTTCGCGCTGGAGCGCAACCTACAGCAACGCGCCCCTCTATAGGTCCAAGAACGTCCATCGGTTCGCAGCTGTGGTTCACCAGCCCGGACCGAGGTCGAATCGGGTCAGCTCGGACGACCAGGGAGGACTAGGAAAGGGGCGCAACCTGTTCGCAGAACGGCGCTTGGGACGCAGGTTGAGCCGCTTGGCCCCTCCTACCCGTCTGGATTCGCCGGCGGACCCCACTGGGTGTCACCGGGCCGCTTGACCCGCAAGCCGCCGGATCCCAGCAGCGCGGCCGGACCAACCGAGCCCGAGCCGAAGCGCTCCCGAATGGCGTCCACCGCGGCGGCGGCATCTACCAACCCGGCACCCCCCTGGCGGCCGCGGCCTTCGCCGCCTGGTGGAGCGTCCGGGCCGTCGAAGTCGAAGGTCATCTGCTCGCCAGGGCCGCGGCCGGCGGGGGTCAGGTTGGAAACCCCGACACCGAGCAAGCGGACGCCCGGGCTCAGATCTACTTCCTGGAGCAGCAGCAAGGCCAGGGCGGTGATGGCCGGCCCTTCCGCCAGCCCCGCCGGGCCGGTCCGCGATCGGGTGATGGTCGAGAAGTCCCCGTAGCGGATCTTGAGGGTCACGGTGCGCCCCAGCAGTCCGGCCTTTCGCATCCTGGTCGCCACAGAGTCGGCCATGCGAACGACCTCGACGTGGAGTTCGTCCAGCTCGTAGCGGTCGACCGCGTAGGTCTCCTCGTGGCTGACCGACTTGACCTCACGATCAGGCTCGACGCCACGGTCGTCGACCCCGCACGATAGGCGGGCCAGATGGGCGCCGTTGGCGCGGCCGATGGCACTCTCGAGGGCATCTGACGGTACCCGGGCCAGCTCGCCGACAGTGGTGACGCCGAGTCGTCGAAGTCGGGTCGCGGTGGCGGGGCCGACTCCCCACAGGGCCTCGATGGCGAGAGGGTGCAGAAACTCGAGCTCCTCTCCCCTCTCGATCACGACCACACCCTTCCCTGCGATGGTGCCTTGGAGGTCGGCCTGCGGCTTGGCTGCTTCCGAAGCCAGCTTGGCCAGGAACTTCACCGGAGCCACCCCGACAGAGCAGCCGAGCCCGAGCTCGCTCTTGATCCGGCCCCTGATGTCTGCGGCTATGTGAGGCGCCGGGCCCAATAAACGGATCGACCCCGTCACGTCGAGGAAAGCCTCGTCCAAAGAAATCCCCTCCACGAAGGGTGTATAGAGGTCGAACACAGCGTGGATCTGGCGGCTCACCTCCATGTAGCGATCGTGGCGCCCGTCGACGAACACCGCTTGCGGGCACAGTCGACGAGCCCGGCCGGTGGGCATGGCCGACCGGATGCCGTAGGCCCGGGCTTCGTAGCTGCACGACGCCACGACGCCGCGGGCGCCTGTCCCGCCGACGATCAGCGGCCGGCCGGCCAGGGTCGGGTCGTCGAGGGCTTCGACTGTGGCGTAGAACGCGTCCATGTCGACGTGGAGGATGGTCCTCGCCTCAGACTCCTGACCCACACCGTGAGTCTGCCAGAGGGGTGCGACCGTCTCGCGGCCGACAACGACTGGTCCGGGTGAGCCCTCAGGGCAGCTCGATGCGGCGGAAACCCTCGGCAAAGCGCACCGACGCCTCCTGACCGGCTTCCTCGGCCCGCTGGCGAACGGCGCCCCGCAGCCACTCTCCGGTATCGCCCACCTGGCTGGTGTGGCACGCGATGGCAGCCGCCTTGACGTCGATGGTGTCGGAGATGTCGACCCAAACGTCGGGCTCCAGCGTCCCCGACAGATACAGAACCTTGACCCGGTGGGCCCGCCCCTCGTCAGGGAAATAGTGCGGGTTGGCCGCGGCCGGGGAAACCGCGTCGAGGGTCGCCCACCCGGTTGCCCGATGGTCCCGGTGGTTGATGTAGCGCTGACCGAAGTACACCGCCGTCGGGTCCGCGGCGACCACGGCCTCGGGCTTCACCCGCCGCACCAGCGCCACCAGCTTGGCCCGAAGGTCGGGCCCGTCCTCGAGCTCGCCGTCGCCGTACCCAAGCCAGTGATGCCGGCTGACTCCGAGCAGGGTCCCCGCAGCGGAGGTCTCGCGGCGGCGTAGCGTCACCAGGTCCTCGGGGCGTGTCTCCGGGTCCAGGGATCCCTTGTCGCCGTCCGCGCATATGCAGACGTCCAACTTCGATCCCGCGGCCGCCCAGCGGGCCAGCGTGCCTCCTGCGGCGACGTCGGGGTCATCGGGGTGGGCGTAGATCGCCAGCACCGAGGCCGGGGCGTCGGTCAGGAGCTCGGCCACCGGCCCACCCTAGGTCAAGGCGCGCTGGCGAGGGCCCGGCAGGCCCGGTCGATACCGGAGTCGTCGACGTCGGAGTGGGTGACCAGACGAACGACGCCGGGGCCGATCGTGCCCGCCAGAACCCCGGCCCCTTTCAAGTGGTCGAGGACGACGTCGGGGTCGGGATGAAAAAAGACCACGATGTTTGTGCTGACCGTTTCCGGGTCCACTCCCGCCTGCGGCCATCGATCGGTGACCGCCGCCGCCAGCTTCCGAGCCCTCGAGTGATCCTCGGCCAGGCGGTCGACCCGGGTCCCGATCGCGACCAGCCCTGCGGCCGCGATCACCCCGGCCTGGCGCATGGTGCCCCCCAGACGTTTGCGGTGGAGCTTGGCTTCCTCGATGAGGTCGGCCGGACCGGCCAGGACCGACCCGACCGGCGCCCCCAGACCCTTCGAAAGGCAGCTCATGACCGTCGTCGCCACCCCGGCCCGCTCTTTCATCGTCTGGCCGGTTGCGACCGACGAATTCCACAGTCGGGCCCCGTCCATGTGCACCGCGATTTGATGGCGCCCGGCCAGCTCGGCCACCGCCGTCAGCGCGCCGGTCTCCCAAACCGTGCCCCCCGACGCCATGTGGCTGTCCTCCACGGCGATCAGGGTCACGACGGGCTGGTGGTGACGGGACGAGTCGATGGCGCGCTCGACCGCCTCGATGTCGAGGCCGCCGCGGTCGTCCCGAACGGTGAGAAACGTGACGCCGGCGTTGATGGGTCCCGCCCCCTCTTCGTAGACGACCACGTGCTGGCGGGCCCCGGCGATGACCGCGTCGCCCGGCCGGGTGAGGGCGCGAAGGGCCACCTGGTTGGCCATCGTTCCCGACGGGACGAAAAGGCCCGCCTCCTTCCCGGTTAGCTCCGCGTACGTATCTTGCAGGAGGTTGACGGTGGGGTCCTCGCCGTAATCGTCGTCGCCCACCTCGGCCTCGGCCATGGCCCGCCGCATCTCGGGAGTCGGTCGGGTGACGGTGTCGGAGCGCAGGTCGACCAGCACCCCGCCACCGTACGCTACAACTGGCGGATGACTCTTGACGATCCGTTAGGAACGCCGACGACCTACGGACCTGTCCTGGATGTGGGGGATGCGTTCGGAGCGCCTCCCGCCGGCTCGGACCCCCTGCTCGTCGACCTCGCAACCGTGGCGCTGGCCGCGGCCCGGGCCGCCGCGGCCGTCCTGGCCCTGGGGGCGACCCGAGCACCGGCCGGAGTCGAAACCAAGTCGTCGGCGACCGACATGGTCTCCGACGTCGATCGGGAGGCCGAAGCAGCCGTCAGCCGGGTGCTCAGCGAATTGCGCCCGCACGACGGGGTGCTCGGCGAGGAGGGGACGGCAAGGGACGGCACAACGGGCGTGCGATGGGTCGTCGACCCGTTGGACGGCACCACCAACTTCTTGTTCGGGATACCGCAGTTCTCGGTATCGGTGGCTGCCGAGATCGACGGCTCGCCTGTGGTGGGGGTGGTCACCCACCCGTCGCGTGACGAGACCTGGGCTGCCGTCCGAGGGTGGGGAGCCCGACTCAACGGGTCGCCCTGTCGAGTCGCCAACGGTCGATCGACGTTGGCGACCGCCCTGGTGGCCACCGGATTCGGATATCAAGCGACTCGACGGGAGTGGCAAGCCCGCGTGGCGGCCAAGCTGATCCCGGCCGTGCGGGACATCCGCAGATTCGGATCGGCGGCGCTGGACCTGTGTTGGACGGCTGGCGGTCGCTATGACGCCTACTACGAATGGGGCCTCAACCCGTGGGATCTGGCGGCCGGGGCCCTCATCTGCACCGAAGCCGGCGGCCGGGTCGAAGCGCTCCCCGGCCGGCTCATCGTGGCCGCCCCACCGGCGCTGTTCGATCCGCTGTGCGAACTGTTGATCTCGGCGGGCGGGCTCGAGCCGCCTGCAGGCACAGAGCCGGCGTTCTGGTAGACGGCCCCGATTTCGGACAGGCTGTCGCGGCTGAGGGCTCTCAGCCCCAGAAGACTTCCGCCACTCCGTGGAGAAGGGCCGGGTCGACGGTCTTGAGTTCGCGCAACGCATCGCTGAGGGGCACGCGCACGATCTGATCGGCTTGCAGGGCGACCATCTGCCCGAACGCCCGGTCGTGCACGGCCTCGATGGCGGCGACGCCGAATCGGGTCGCCAGCACGCGGTCGAACGCGGTCGGTGTGCCACCCCTCTGAACGTGGCCGAGGATCGTGACCCTGGTTTCATAGCCGGTGCGCTGCTCGATCTCTTGAGCCAGCACGTTGGCGATGCCTCCCAGGCGGGGGTGGCCGAACTGGTCGACTTCACGCGAGGCCAGGGTGAGGGTTCCCTCCGCCGGGAGCGCACCCTCGGCCACCACCACTATCGAAGCGAAGCGGCCTTTGGCGTGGCGGGCCTTGAGGTTGCGGCAGATCACGTCGATGTCGAAAGCCTCCTCGGGGACAAGGATCTCCGCCGCGCCCCCGGCGATGCCTGCGTAGGTGGCGATCCAGCCAGCATGGCGGCCCATGACCTCGCACACGATCACCCGGTCGTGCGACTCCGCCGTCGTGTGCAGGCGGTCGATCGCCTCGGTGGCGATCTGCACGGCCGTGTGGAATCCGAAGGTCACCTCAGTGGCTGACAGGTCGTTGTCGATCGTCTTGGGCACGCCCACGATCGACACCCCTTCCCCGGAGAGCTTCGACGCCACGCCCAGGGTGTCCTCGCCGCCGACGGCCACCAGGGCGTCGATCCGCTCGGAACGCAGCGTGTTCAGGACGTTTCCGACCCCGTCCTCGATCTTGTACGGATTGGTTCGCGAAGTTCCCAGGATGGTCCCGCCCCGAGGCAGGATCCCCCGACAACGCTCCACGTCGAGTCGAATGGTGCGGCCTTCCACCACTCCCCGCCAGCCGTCGAGGAAGCCCACGAACTCGTCGTCGAAGGCCACTTCTCCCTTTCGCACCACGCCACGGATGACGGCGTTGAGGCCCGGGCAGTCGCCGCCGCCTGTCAGCACACCGACTCGCATGCAGGTGCCTCCTGTCCTATTCGGGATGGTCGCTGGCGCGCCCGCCTCGTCGCAGAGCTAGGAGCCGGGGTCCGCCTCCTGGCACGAAGCTACAGCTACTCGGGCGGCGCCCAGACCTTGCCCCTCTCATGGATCAGCCAACTGGCCTTCGCCACCCAAGTCATCTCCCTGCGAACCCGAACGATGCTCGGCCAGGCGACCTCGCTTCGGCTCGGTCGACTTCTTCAACAGGCCGGCCTCCCGCTCGAAGTCCAAAGCGCCGGAGAAGCCCTTGTAGACACTGGCGAAACGAAGGTAGGCGACCTCGTCCAAGGCCCGGAGGTGGTCCAGCACCGTCAGGCCAACCTGCTGAGATGTGACGTCGGGCCCGATCATCCGCAACGCTTCTTCCACCTCCGCCGCCAGCTCGTCCATCTGCTCCGAAGTGACAGGACGGTTCTTGGCGGCCGCCATCACCCCGACCGTGACTTTGGAGCGATCGAAGGGCTCTCGGTGACCGGACCGCTTGACCACCACGAAGGGAATCTCTTCAAGCCGTTCGTATGTGGTGTACCGGCGTCCGCACGACAAGCACTCCCGCCTGCGCCTGATGGACAGCCCGTCCTCGGCCGAGCGCGAGTCAACAACCTTGTCGTCCATGCTCGAGCATTGCGGGCACCGCACGGCTCCGACCATATCCGGTAGGGGCCGGTTGTCGGTTGGTGGCGATCCGTCGGCCTGTCGACCAAGCACGGCGGCCGCGGTCTTAAAGCAACTAGCCAGGCGACGGTATGGCGATCGTCTCGCCCGGGTACAAGGGGGCGCCGCCGACTTCCTTGGACAGCCGGTCCACGAGCGGACGGACATCGCCGTGCCGATCGAGAGACGTGGCGATACTCCAGATGGTGTCGCCGGGCTTCACTACCCAAGCCTGGGCCGCGGCCGACTGGGCACCGCTGGGTGCATCGGTGGTGGTGAGGGGGCCACCACCGATGCGATCCAGCGCCCCGTTGATGGCGATAACGACAAGGAAGGCAAACAGCATGAGCATCCCCAAGGCGGCGACGCGCCTCCGCCGGAATGTGGCGCGGCTCGGGCGCACCCGAGGCACGGTCGCGGTAGGCAAGCTCCGACCCGGCCCGACCGCAGCCGGCCGCAAAGGCAGGACGGGCCTCAAGGGCACGGGACCGGGGCGCTGCGAACGGCGAGTGGCCCCTGGGGTGTCAACCGGACGCAGGGCCGGCCCACCGGGTGTGGATGGACGTGGCGGGATTGCGGATAGAAGTGCGACCACTGCTTTGCCTTCCTGGCTCAGGGACTTACTGCTAAGGCCGGCTTGGGACTCCACCTTCCGGCCAGCCCAACTCGAACAGGTGTTCCTCTCATACCACCACGAACGCTTGTTCGCTGTCAAGACCCAAGTTCGAACAAATGTTTGCTTGTGGTGGGATAATCGCCTATCGTGAAACAGCACAAGGAACTGCGTTGGGCAGCTCTTTGGGCTGATGCCGAAACGAAGGAGTAGCCGCTTTGACCGACATCGAGCTCACCGGCAAGCGCAAAGAGATACTCGACTTCATCGCCGCCCAGATCCGCGAGCGCGGCTATCCCCCCTCCGTGCGCGAGATCGGCGAGGCCGTCGGTCTTACTTCTTCTTCTACCGTTCACACCCACCTGACGACGCTGCAGCGCCAGGGCTTCTTGAGGCGAGATCCGACCAAGCCCAGGGCCATAGAGGTCCGCTACGACGCCATGTCAGGTGCGGCCATCGAGCGGCGCCCGACTCGCCACGTTCCCCTGGTTGGCGATGTGGCCGCCGGCGCGAACGTCCTGGCCCAGGAGAACGTAGAGGAGCTTCTGCCCCTTCCCGAGGACTTCACGGGCGACGGTCAACTCTTCATGCTCAAGGTTCGGGGTGAGTCGATGATCGACGCAGGCATCCTCAACGGCGATTTCGTAGTGGTTCGCCAGCAGGCCGAAGCCACCAAGGGTGACGTCGTGGTCGCCGGGATTCTCGGCGAGGAAGCCACCGTCAAGACCTACGGTCGTCGAGGATCGAAGGTCGTGCTCACGCCTGCCAACGCCACCATGGAGCCAATGGTGTTCGACCCGCGCGACATCGAGATATACGGGAAGGTCGTAACCGTCCTACGTCGCCTGTAAGGCCCTTCCTTCGATCAGGCCCCTGAGGCTGGTGTAGGTGCGATCCAGGTCCCTGCGGGTCACCCGCTCGTCGGCGGTATGAGCCAACTCGGGGTCGCCCGGCCCGAAGTTCACGGCGGGGATCCCCCTCTCGGCGAAGAAGGCGACGTCGGTCCAGCCGAGTTTGGCCCGAGGAGGGCGCGCCGTCGCTTGGAGCAGGCGGTGCAGCAGCGGGTGGGCGAGCGATGGAGACGCTCCCGGCTGCGACTCCACGACTGCAATCCGATCTCCCGTGGCCGGATCGAGCAAGGGCTCCAGCAGAGCCCGGACCGCCGCTTCGGCTGCTGCCGCGTCCCGGTCGGGCGCAAAGCGGTGGTTGAGCAAGACGGTCGCACGGTCGGGCACGACGTTGGCAGCCAGGCCTCCACTCACGCTGACTGCCTGTAGCGCCTCCCGATACTGGCACCCGTCGATCACCGGTTGGCGAGTTTCGTAGGCCGCCACCCGGTCGAGCACGGGGGCCAAGCGGTGCACGGCGTTGACACCCATCCACGGCCGGGCCGTGTGGGCCCTGACGCCTCCCAGGCTTACCTCTATCTTGAGGACCCCCTGGCAGCCGGCTTCGATCGTGGCGCCGGTCGGCTCACCCAGCACCGCGACATCGCCGGCGAGTAGCTCGGGCGCAACCCTTTCGATCTCGAGCAACCCACTGTATTGGCGGCTCACTTCCTCGCCTGAGTAGAACACGTAGGACACATCCATGGCCACGTCGGAATCCGTCACAGCCAAGGCCAGCATGACGGCCAGCCCGCCTTTCATGTCGGCGCTGCCCAGGCCCCACAACGTGTCTCCCTCGATCTTCGGATCGAGATTGCCGTTGGCGGGAACGGTGTCGAGGTGGCCGGCGAGGACTATCCGATTGGCCAGACCGAGATGCGTCCGGGCGACGACGTTGTCTCCAATGCGGTCGACCGAGAGTCGGCCCACGCCCCGCAGATCCGTCTCCACGTGATCGGCCAGGAGGCCCTCGGAGTGACTGACAGACGGGATCGCAACCAGCGCTGCGGTGGCCGTAATCAGGTCAGGGACGGCTGGAACTTCGTCCCGGCCCATCGTGTCAGACGGTGCCACCGTGCAACCGGAGAATGTCGTTGAGCGTGGACTTGTCGTGGCGATCACCCGGCTCGAGGCGCTTCACCACCAGGACGCAAGTCAAACCGAACTCGCCACCCGGGTAGGGCCGCGCTCGTGTGGCGGGCACCGCCACGCACCAGCTCGGTACCACCCCTCGCGACAGTTCCTCTCCGGTCTGCGCATCAATCACCGGAATGGTTTGGGTGAGCACGCAACCCGCACCCAGCACGGCGCCGTCTCCGACGCGCGCTCCTTCAGCGACGATGCATCGGCTGCCGATCAGACACTCGTCGCCCACGAACACGGGCGCGGCCTGAGGCGGCTCGAGCACACCGCCTATGCCGACTCCACCGGAGAGGTGGGTGTTGCGTCCGATCTGGGCGCAACTGCCTACCGTCGCCCACGTGTCGACCATGGTTCCGGAGCCGACCCGGGCGCCGATGTTGACGTAGCTCGGCATCATGATCACGCCGGGCTCCAGGAAACTCCCCCACCTGGCCGACGCGCCCGGCACCACCCGAACACCGGCGGCCGCATAGTCCCGCTTCAGTGGCAAGCGGTCGACGTACTCGAAAGGACCGGCTTCGACCGTATCGAGGGCAGAAACTCGAAACAACAGCAGCACCGCCTGCTTGAGCCACTCGTACACCACGGGCTCACCATCCGGGCCCAGCTCGGCCACCCGGGCTTCGCCTCTGTCGAGAAGATCGACCGCCGAGCGAACCACGGCGGCGGCGTCAGCGTCGGACGGGCCCAGGCTGCCTCGGCGCTCCCACAGCTCGCGAATCTGTGACTCGAGATCAGCCATGTACAGCGACGCTATCCGAACTGGTCACCATTACCGATGGCCCACGCGTAGGCCCGATCGGCGCCTATACACCGAGGCGCGACGCGACCTGGTCGAGGCGTTCGATGGGCGCCACCATGGCCAAGCGTACGTGGCCGGCGCCTTCCACCCCGTAGAACGAGCCAGGCGACACCAAGACGCCCCCTTTCGATGCCAACCAGTCCGTCCACGCCCAGTCGTCACCGTCGGGAGTCGGCGCCCACAGGTAGAACCCACCCTCAGGCAGCTCGGCCGCCACGCCGATCCCGGCCAGAATCTCGCGAGCCCTGGTCAGCCGGCTCCAATATCGGGCCCGCTGCTGTTCCACGTGCTCCTGGTCGCCCAGCGCGGCGGCCGCAGCCGCCTGGACCGGGCCGGGCACCATGAAGCCGGCGTGCTTGCGCACCTCCCGCAGATAGCCCACCAGCTCGCGGTCCCCGGCGTACCAACCCACGCGCATCCCGGCCATGTTGGACCGCTTCGACATCGAGTGAACGGCCACGACCCCGTCTATTCCATCCGGTCCGGAGCCGTGGCCCAGGATCGTTCGGGGTGGGCCCTCCCAGGTGAATTCGGCGTAGCACTCGTCACTGAAAACCGGCACTCCCGCTTCGACACCCCATGCGGCCGCCCTCGTCAGATCGTCGAGGGCTCCAGCCGGATTGCCCGGCGTGTTGACCCACAGCATCAGGGCCCGCGACACGTCCTCCGTCGACAGCGCACCCAGATCCAGACGCCAGGCCTCATCCATCGGGACCTTCACGGCCCGAAGCCCGGCCAGGGTGGCCCCCATCTCATAGGTCGGGTACGACACGGCCGGGTAGAGCACGGTGTCGCGCCCGGGGTTCCGCAACTTCAGCCACTGGGGCAGCGTGGCCACGAACTCCTTGGTGCCGACACAGGCCGCCACGGCATCGAGGGGGATGGCGGCGCCGAGTCGGTCCTTCGTCCACCGCTGGATGGCGCGGCGGAGTTCCGGCGTGCCGATCGACGGCGGGTAGCCGCGGGCCGATCCATTTGCGTCCATGGCACCAGACGCGACCCCGCCCAGCCCATAGATCCGAGCCAGCTCGGCCATGGCAACTTCGGGCGGCGGATCCGTCGGAGTGCCAATGGAAAGGTCCACCACGCCGCCGGGATGCTGGGCCGCCACTTCGCGGGCAGCTTCCAATCGGTCGTAGGGGTAAGCCGGGGGAACGAATCCGTGGCTCACGCCCGCCCCGCTTCGAATTCGGCAAAGCGAGCGGCGGCCACAACATCCACCCGCACCCTCAAATGGGCCGCACCGTCGGAGTGCGACTCCACGAGGACCTCGCCCTCGCGGTGCACCGCGGCAAGAACGTCGCCCCGATCGTAGGGAACGACCAGATCCATCACCTGCGCCGACGCCCGCAACCGGTCTCCGACCGCGGCGAGCAGGTCCGGTATCCCTGCGCCGGTGAGAGCAGAAATGACGACCGAGCCCGGATGGCGACCTGCGAGCCGGGCCGCTTCGGGACCGGCGTCGCCCTTGTTGAAGGCCAGTAGTTCGGCAACCTCGCCGGCGCCTATCTCGTCAAGGACGGTGCGGACCGCTTCGATCTGGCCTTCGGGGTCCGGACTGGTGCTGTCGACCACGTGAACCAGCAGGTGGGACTCGGTGACGACTTCGAGGGTGGAGCGGAAGGCTTGCACGAGCTGGTGGGGAAGCTTCCTCACGAACCCGACGGTGTCCGACATGAGCACGGCCTCGCCGCCGGGCAGTTCCAAGCGGCGGGTGCGAGGATCGAGGGTGGCGAACAGTCGGTCTTCGATGAGCACACCCGCGTCGGTCAGCTGGTTGAGCAGGGTGGACTTCCCGGCATTCGTGTATCCGACCAGGGACACCGAGGCCACTCGGCTGCGGCGCCTCGACTTGCGCTGGAGCCGGCGCTGCTCGGTCAGGCGGCGCAGATCGCTCTCGAGCCTGTTCATCCGCCGCACCAGACGCCGGCGGTCGACTTCGAGCTGCGTCTCGCCTGGGCCTCGCGTCCCGATCCCGCCCGCTTGCTGCGACAGCTGGTGGCCGCGACCGCGCAATCGCGGTAAGCGGTAGCGCAACTGCGCCAGCTCGACTTGGGCCTTGCCTTCTTGGGTCCGGGCGTTCTGGGCGAAGATGTCGAGGATCACTGCGGTCCGGTCGATCGCGGTGCGCCCCAGGATCTTCTCCAAGTTGCGGGACTGGGCCGGCGTCAGTTCGTCGTCGAACACCACGGTGTCGGCGTCGACCGAGTTGGACAGTTCTCGCAGCTCCTGGGCCTTGCCCTTGCCCACGAACGTCGCCGGGTCGGGGTGATCACGTCGCTGCAGCACTCGGGCCGCCTCGTCGGCACCGGCCGTGTCGACGAGCAAAGCCAACTCGTCGAGGTGAAGCTCGGTTTCCTCTTCCCGCTCGGGAGGAACGGTCAAGCCGACGAGGACGATCTTCTCCCGGAAACTTCGTTCGATGAGGCTCATCGGCACGTCGGTCTTACCGGTCCACAGAGCAGGTGGCGATCCGTGCGCTCGGACCGGCCAGCGTGGCCGTCCCATCGGCTCGCAACTCCACCGCCGCGGCCCCGCCAGGCTGGTGAACCGTCACCGCCCGCCCGACTCGGCCCCAATGATGCAGGGCGGCTGCCGCCGCGCACGAACCGGTACCGCACGCAGAGGTCTCTCCGACGCCTCTCTCCCAGACGCGCATGGTCACGGCATCCGGACCCGGACCGAGGGTGACGAACTCGACGTTGAGCCCGGCCGGATCGGTCGCCTCGAGGACGGGGCCGAGGCCCGCCACGTCGACCGTTTCTGGATCGGGGCCGAGCACCACGAGATGGGGATTGCCGACGTCGACGAGCAGCTGCCCGTGGCCGACGTTGCAGCGGCTCTCCTCGCCACCGACCTTCACCGGCCCCATGTCGACTGTGGCCCACGTCAAGTCCGATCCGGGACCGGAGCGCCGGAGGGTCACTTCTCGGCGGCCGGCTGGAGTGATCACCCCGACGAGCTCGTCCTCTACGATCCAGCCCTCGTCGAGGGCGGCGTGGGCCAGGCACCGCATCCCGTTTCCGCTCATCTCGGCCTCGCTGCCATCCGCGTTCCACAGCCTGAAGCTGAGCCGGGCGCCGAGGTGTCCCCCGGTGCCCGAAGCCTCGACCGCGAGGCGGCGCCCGAGGATCAACCCGTCGGCGCCGATTCCGACGTGGCGGTCGCAAAGCTTGCGGACCAGGTCGGCGTCGGGCTCCGAGCTGAGATCTCCTCGGTCGAGAACGACCAAGAAGTCGTTGCCGAGGCCGTGGAGCTTGGTGACGGTGATCTGATCGGCCGGACGGGCTGTCATGGCACCTTCCAGTCTCCCAGCAACTGGGCCGTGACGGCGAACGGGTTATCGGTGGCTCCATACCAGCGCACCCGGGGGTCGCGTCGCCACCACACCCGCTGTCGCCGAGAAAAGGCCCGGGTCCGCCGCTCGGCCTCGGCCACGGCGTCGGCCAGTGGCAACCCGCCTTCAAGATGCTCGAGCACTTCGCTGTATCCGAGCGCTTGGCGGGCCGTCCGGGACAACCCCTCCGGACCGGCGAGGAGCCTCTCGACCTCAGCCACCAAGCCATGGGAGACCATCGCCGCCAGCCGGTCGCGGATGCGGGCTGCGATCACCGGGCGCGGCAGCCAGAGGCCCGCGATGCGCCAACTCGTGGCCGCAAACGTCGTCATCCCCGGACCGTAACTGGAAAAAGGGCGGCCGCTGCCGATGGTCACCTCCAGCGCTCGGACCACCCGCCGCCGGTTGGACGGCTCCATCCTGCTCGCGGCCACGGGGTCAACCTCAGCCAGGCGTCGGTGCAGACCGGCCGTATCGGGCTGAACTTCGAGTAGAGCCTTGGTTTCCGGATAGCGCCCTGGGGGTTCCAAACCATCGACCAAAGCTTGAAAGTACAAGCCGGTGCCGCCCACGAGAAGGGCACGGTGACCCCGTGCCTCGATCTCGCCGAGGGCGGACTTGGCCGCACTCGACCAACGCGTCAGGCTCCACTCCTCTCCCGGCCCGACCAGATCGAGAAGATGGTGCGGCACTTCTCTCCGTTCCTCGTCGGTCGGCTTGGCCGTCCCGATGTTCATGCCCCTGTAGACCTGCATCGAGTCGACCGCCACCACCTCGACGTCTCGGAGTTGGCGGGCCACTTCCATGGCTACGGCCGACTTGCCTGAAGCGGTGCAGCCGACCAGGGCCAGATGGCGCGGCGCCGCGCCGCGACCTTCTGGTCGACGGCTCAGCCGGCCACCACCGGGATGCGGGTCCGATGCGTGGCGCGAGCCGTCACGGCAACCAGCTCGCCGGCGAGGAAGTGCGGGGCACCCCGTGTGATCCTGACGTCTGCCCAGCTTCCAGCCGGTAGGGCACCCGGCTCGCTTGGGATGTGCACCAGCTTGCCCTGGGCCGTACGCCCGGTGACCGTCCGCGGGTTCCGTTTGGACGGCCCTTCGAAGAGCACTTCCTCGACCCGACCGACCCTGGCTTGGTGGCGGGCCAGGGCACTGCGCTCGATTACGACCCGGAGCCGGTCGAACCGCCCGGCCACGACGTCCGCAGGAATCATGCGGTCAAGCCAGGCGGCCGCCTCGGTGCCCGCCCTCGGCGAGTAGATGAACGTGTAGGCGCTGTCGTACTCCGCCGTCGCCGCCACTTCGAGGGTGCGCTCGAAGTCGTCGTCGGTCTCGCCGGGGAATCCGACGATGATGTCGGTCGTCACCGCCAGGTCGTCGACAGCCGCCCGGGCCGCGGCCAGACGGTCGAGGTACCGCTCGGCTGTATAGCCGCGATGCATCAGGGCCAGAACGCGGTCACTGCCGGATTGCAAGGGCAGGTGCAGCTGCGGGCACACCGCGGCGGAGCCAGCCATGGCGTCGATCGTCTCGGGTCGGAGGTCTTTGGGATGGGGGCTGGTGAATCGGACCCTGCGGATCCCGTCCACCGCGGCGACCGCTGTCAACAGGTCGGCGAAGAGCGGCCGGGCGCGTGGCCGTTCGCCTTGCGCCCACCCCGGTCCCGTGCTGTAAGCGCTGGCCTGCCAGTCAGGCGCCGTGCGCAGGCGGGTGGTCAGGTCCCGACCGTAGGAGTTGACGTTCTGGCCGAGCAGGGTCACCTCAACCGTCCCAGCCGAGGCCAGCGCCTCGACTTCGGCGACGATCTGACCGAACGGGCGACTCATCTCGGAGCCACGCACCGACGGCACTATGCAAAAGGCGCAGTTGTTGTCGCAGCCGATCTGGATGGTGACCCAGGCCGCCCACGACTGGTCCCGTCTCACCGGCAGCGCCGACGGGAACTCGTCGTCGTCCAGCAGCGCGGACTCCAGGATCTCGAACGAGGGCGTCCGGCCGGAGCGGGCCTCGGCCAAGAGCTCGGCGGCCCGCCCCACGTTGTGCGTACCCCAAACGGCATCCACCCAGGGGGCGCGCTTCTGGATGATCTCGCCGTCCTTTTGGGCCAGGCAGCCACCCACGGCGATCTGAAGATCGGGGCGAAGATCCTTGAGCGCCTTCATGTGGCCCAGGGTTCCGTAGAGCTTGTTGTCGGCGTTCTCACGGATACAGCACGTGTTGAGCACGATCACGTCAGCGTCGTCGAGGCCCGCCGCGGCGACGAAGCCGTCCTCTTCGAGGAGACCGGCGATCCGCTCCGAGTCGTGCACGTTCATCTGGCAGCCGAAGGTCCGGACGAGATATCGGCGGGGCTGATCGGATGGCACGACCACGAAGTCTACGTTCCGCAGTCGGTCTCGATCCGCTCAGCCCAACCGCTCCCAGTCGTGGAAACCCATATACGGGCCCCCAGCGAGGTCGGGTCTGGTCAGTCGTCGAGGCTGATCGGCTCTTCGTCGCGGGGATCGCTGCCCAGGGAAGGTTCGACCAGAGCGGGCGCTTCTCCCTCACCCAGGCCGACTCCCTGACGGACCTTCTCCGAAATCTCGATCATCAGCTCGAGGTTCTCAGCTATGAAGACCTTGGCGTTCTCCCGTCCCTGGCCGAGCTGCTCACCCTCGTAGGTGTACCAGGCCCCGGCCTTCTTGACGATCCCGAGGTCGACGGCCACATCTATGAGGGAGCCTTCCCGGCTGATTCCCTTGCCGTACATGATGTCGAACTCCGCCTGCTTGAAAGGCGGACTGCACTTGTTTTTAACCACTTTGACCCGGGTCCGGTTCCCCGTCACCTCGGCGCCGTTCTTGATCGACTCGATCCGGCGAATGTCCAGGCGCACCGATGAGTAGAACTTGAGAGCGCGCCCACCCGGGGTCACTTCGGGGCTGTTGTGCACGACCACCCCGTCGGCCAGATAGTTGTGGCTGCCCTCCACCTCGATATCGAACCGATGCATGCTTCGGCCCTTGGGCTTGACCCCGATCTTGATCACGGGAAGAGGCACCAGTTCGTGGCGCATCGGAGCGAAGACCGGCTCCACCGCGAACCGGCCCCTGAACCTCTCCTGCAGCTTGTACTCCATCGACGGGTGGACGAAGGGGGCTATCAAGGCGTGGAACTTGGCGGTCACCTCCTTGGGGAAAGTCAGGACGGCCTTTTGGGCGGCACCGGCCAGGCGGAGCCGGGGGCTTATGCCCCACGTATCTGCCAGGTAGTCGCGGAGTCGTTGGCGGCTCGTCGGCTCCATGGCTCCGACGCAGATCTCCATGCGCCCGCTGCCATCACGGGTCCGTTCCTGGAGACCCTTGGCTCGTTCGGTGTAACTGCCGTCATCCATGTACCAAATCGCCAACGAAAGCGGCGTGAGCTCCTTCAGGTAGTCGTCGCTCAGGACCTTCTTGCCTCCGAGGTACACGGCGTGCCGCAACTCAGCGAGCTCCGCCAGGGGTTGAACGTCGTAGAAGACCGCGCCGTCGGCTCGAACGGACCTACTGCACCCCAAGTTGGCGAACAACGAGGCTTTCCACTCGGCGTACCCGACCTGCTTGCGTACGTGACCGAAGCGATACCGGGCTCCATGGCCGCTTCTGGTCGGGGAAAGAGCCCCATCGCCCATGAGCCCGCCGAGGATCGCTTCCCACTGGAAGTTGGACAGATGGTGAGGCACCGATTGAAGGACCCTGTCTCCCACGTGGATCTCGCCGGCCTCCCGCCAACCGCTGGGCGTGCGTATCTTGTGGTTGGACGTGCATCCAATCTGCGCTCTGCCGTTGCCGCCGGGACGGGCGACGGTCAGCTGGAGGAACTCCTCAGTGACCCCGTTGTCGAACCAGTTGACCACCTTCTTGGGCACGACGGCTCCCAGGTCCGGATCGTAAGAAAGGACCTCGACCGGCATGCGCTGGTTGACGATCTTCCCAATCTTCTCCTGGGTCCCGTCGGCCAGCGTCACCCGGGTGCCGTAGGACAAGCACCCATAGATCACTCCGATCTTCTCCCGAAGCTGGTTGATGAAGATGGCGATGGTGTTGGACCGGTTGAGGTTGGCGGTCAACTTGCGCAGAGCCTGGGACATGAGCCGGGCTTGCAAGCCCACGTGGGCGTCTCCCATGTCCCCCTCGATCTCTGCCCTGGGGGTCAGGGCCGCCACCGAGTCGATGACGACCACATCCAGGGCGCCCGAGCGGATCAACATGTCGGTGATCTCGAGCGCTTGCTCACCGGTGTCGGGCTGAGAGATCAACAGGTCGTCCACGTTGACCCCGATGGCCCTGGCGTACACCGGGTCCATGGCGTGCTCGGCGTCTATGTAGGCGCAGATCCCTCCGTTGCGCTGGGCTTCAGCAACGACGTGCATGGCCAAGGTGGACTTGCCCGACGACTCGGGGCCGTAGATCTCGACCACCCGACCACGCGGTAGACCTCCGATCCCGAGGGCGATGTCAAGCGACAGCGCACCAGTGGAAATGGCCTCGATCTGCATGCCGAGGTTCTCGCCCATGCGCATGATGGCGCCCTTGCCGAACTGCTTTTCGATCTGTCCCATAGCCATCTCGAGGGCCTTGTCTCGCTCCACCGGAATGCCTTCCTCTCGCTGCTCGTCGGTACGGGTTCGACCCTACGAAGGGGGTGTGACACTCACCACTCGAGTCGGCCGGGAACCGGAATCTCATCGATGTGATTTGCCAGCACTGAGCATATACCCAAACACTTGTTCGATGGTGGATACATGCCGTGCGCAGCCAGGCGAGGCCTTCAAACCAATTTCTCGGAACCATCCGCCCAACGTCGGCGTGGATGAGTGGTGAGGACCGCTGACGTACCTTGTGTCGTGGAGCGCGAGGCGAGCGACGTCACTTGGTCCCAGATCTACCGGGACGAAAGAGACGGCTTGGTCCGGCTGGCCTACCTCATCACGGGTTCACAAGCCGTGGCAGAAGACCTGGTGCAGGACACGTTCATCCGGGTCATGTCCCGTTTGGACGCTTCGGACGAACCCGGCGCGTACCTGAGGCGAAGCGTGGTCAACGCTTGTTACTCCTGGCACCGCCGGAGTTGGCGCGAGGTTCGGGAGATCGATGAGGACCGGATGAAACCCCATCGGGATGCTCAACCGGTCGAGATGTGGGACTCCCTGTCAAAGCTTTCCCCGCGACAGCGAACAATCCTGGTGATGCGCTACTACCTCGACATGACCGAAGCCGACGTGGCGGCGACGTTGGGATGTCGGATCGGGACGGTCAAGTCGACTTCGCACCGGGCCCTGAAGGACCTCAGGAGGATGCTGCAAACATGACCGACGACGAACTCATCGACGCCCTACGGCGGACCCTCCACGCCAAAGCGGAAGCGATCCGGCCGTCGGCGAGCGCGGTGCCCTCCCCCAAGGTCAGACCCATCAGCGCCAACCGGATCTCGCGGCCGAGTCGGCGCTTCACTCTGGCGTCTCTCGCCACGGCAGGATTGCTCGCGGCTGCGGCCGCCACGGTCATCGTGATCAACGACCACCCCAGCCCGGCTCACAACGTCTCCATCTCAAGCCAGACCACTCCCACGCTCTCAAGCGGCTTGCCCTCCCACAAGAGCACGACCACTGCCCCCAAGAGCTCAACCACAGCCGTGACCCTGCCACCCACGCCCGTGCCTGCCGACTTCCAACCGGCGTCGGTCACGTTCGTTTCCTCCGACGTCGGGTGGGTCCTCGGCACCGCGCCGTGCGCCGGTACAGGCGCCGGCGGAGTCGGAACTTGCCTCACGTTGGCGCGCTCCACTGACGGAGGCAACACGTGGAGCGAAGTATCTCAGCCGTCGCAGCTCCCGGCCGGTGGGACCGGTACGTCGATCCGATTTGGCAATGCCTACGACGGTTGGATCGTCACCGGCTCCGGGTCGAAGTCCAACCAGCTCTGGTCTACCCAGGATGGTGGCCGGACTTGGCAGTCCGAGGCCGACCCGGGCGGCCCCTCCGCCATCATCGAAGCCCTCGAGACGCAACAGGGTCTGATCCACCTGGTCACTCTCACACCCGGAACAGGGGTGGACCAGATCTTCACCACGCCGATCACCCAGGTCAGTTGGACCCTCTCGGCTGCGACCCCTTCATACGGAGGCGGCCCGACTCCTGAATCGCAACTGGTGCTGCAAAACGCCAACGGCTGGATCATCAACGTCAATCGCACCGTCGTCGGCGGGGCCTTACTCAGCTCGGGCGTTTGGACGGACTGGAAGGCGCCGCCCTGTTCCGACGCCAACGGCCACGGATCAATAGCCGCCTCATCGACCACCGACTTGTTCGCCGTATGCGCGGAGGGCGAGTGGGGCACGCCCGCACCCGGCACCACATCTCAGTCCGACTGGCTGTACGCCTCCAACGACGGCGGCAACACTTTTTCCAGGGTCAGCCCAGTTCCCCGCGATTCAGGTAATGGACCGATAGCCGCGGCTCCGAGCACGGCGACCGTAGTCGCGGTCACCGAGACCGGCCTGGAGGCCAGCTTCAACGGCGGCACGAGCTGGCAGAGCGTGTCGTCGACGCCGGGGATCAGCTATCTCGGCTTCGAGACCGCAAGCCAGGGCGTGGCCATAGCGAGTCCCACCGACGGTTCTTCGACGTTCCTGATGACCCATGACGGGGGCCATACGTGGATCCCGGTCAGCTTCCAGTAACTACTGCGACTGGCGAACGTCACCGAGGCCCACGAGTTCCTGCCTGTCGACCATGGTCGCGCCGCACAACACCGCACCTTTCGTGGCGGATCGCTGCCAGATCGGAAAATCGCGGCCCGACGTTGCGTAGTCGGCCCCGAAACGGTGCTCGGCCAAGGCGGGCCCAAAGCGGATTGGCGCGTGGCGGAGCCCGCCGCGAGGGCTCAGATGTCCGCGCTAGCGGCCTCGGGTTCACCGTCAGCCCCGGCGGTCGGTAGCCGGTCGAACACGGCCGGCGGTTCGGTCCAAGGCACTTGTGAAACGCCCGGCGAGCTGCGGGCCGATTGGATGGCCCGCCACACCCGTTCGGGTGTGCACGGCATGGCGATGTGGCGCACCCCCAGGTGGGCCACGGCGTCGATCACCGCATTGTGGACCGACGGGGTCGATCCGATGGTCCCCGACTCCCCGATTCCCTTTGCCCCCAGAGGGTTGCGCGGTGTCGGCGTCTCGGTGTTGTAGGTCTCGAACGACGGGACTTCTGCTGCGCTCGGCATGGCGTAATCGGCCAGGTTGGTCGTCAGGGGGTTCCCGTCGGCGTCGAATACGACTTCCTCCCACAGAGCCTGGGCCATGCCTTGGGCGATGCCGCCGTGCTGCTGGCCGGTGACCAGCATCGGGTTCACGATCCTTCCGCAGTCGTCGACGGCGATGTGGCGGATGGGCCGCACCTGGCCCGTCTCGACATCGACGTCCACGACCGAGACGTGGGCCCCGAACGGGAACGTGGCGCCTTCCACCTTGAAGTCGACCGATGCCGCGAGCGGGCCGCTTTCGTCCTCGGAGGCGACCGCCAGCTCCGCCCAAGTGAGCGCCCGAGACGGCACCCCGGCCACGCCGACCCGGCCGTCGTCGTGAACCACGATGTCCTCGACGCTCGCTTCCAGTTCCTTTGCCGCCACCTCACGTGCCAGTCGCAGGACTTCGTCAGTGGCCGCCAGAACGGCGCTGCCGCCTACCTGCAGGGAGCGGGACCCGCCGGTGCCTCCGCCACGAGGGACGGCGGCGGTGTCGGACTGGACGAAACGAATGTCCTCCATGGCGATGCCCAGTCGATCGGACACGATCATGGCGAACGCGGTCGCATGACCCTGCCCGTGAGCCGAGGTCCCGACCTTGATGGTGGCCGTGCCGTCGCGATGGATCTCGACGGAACCGAACTCCTCTCCGCCCCCGCCCGCGGTGACTTCGACGTAAACCGCCACGCCGATCCCCATCTGCCATCGGTCGCCCGACGCCCTCCTGGCCGCCTGCTCGGAACGGAGCTGTTCGTAGCCGGCCAGCCGTACCGCTTCGTCCAGGACTAGCCGGTAGTCGCCCGTGTCGTAGGTCGTTCCCATGACGGTCGTGGTCGGCACGTCGAATGCAGGCAGAAGGTTGCGCCGGCGCAGCTCGACTGGATCCATCCCGAGCTCACCCGCAGCCAAATCCATCATGCGCTCCAGGAACTCTGCGGCTTCTGGTCGCCCGGCCCCGCGGAAGGCGCCCATCGGTGTGGTGTTGGTGACTGCGACCACCACATCAAAGCGGATGGCGGGGATGTCGTAGACCCCCTGAGCCATCATCTGAGTGGGCCCGATCGCCAGGCCGCCGCCGAAGCCGGCGTAAGCGCCCGCGTCTGCGAGAACCCGGCAGTGCATCCCAGTGAGGCGACCTTCGGAATCGAAGCCCATGTCGATCCACTGCAGCTGGCCGCGTCCGTGCGGGCTCGCCACCAAGTTCTCGGAGCGCGTTTGCACCCACGCGATCGGCCGCCCGAGCTTGGCGGCCGCGGCGATCACCGCCGCGTGCTCGTAGCCGAGCCCAGCCTTGCCGCCGAAGCCTCCCCCCACGTGCGGGGCCACGACGCGCAGCTCACCGGCGTGGTAGCCGAGGGTCTTCCCGGCGGCCCGCATAAACCCGTGGGGCACCTGGGTCGACACGTACACCGTCATCTTCGGCCCCTCGCCTCCGTCGCCTGGAATGGCAGCGATGGCGTCGCCTTCCATGGGCAGCACGGCGACGCGCTGGTTCTCGAGGTGAGCCCGCACGGTCGTCACTGCGTCACCGAGGGGATTTTCACCTCGGCCGCGCGATCCGAACACGACGTTGGTGCCGAGCTCTTCGAACTGGGGCGGCGCACCGTCCGCGACCGCCAGCTCCAAGTCGGCCACGGCGGGCAAGGGGTCGTAGTCGACGACGACCAGCTCGGCTGCGTCCAGGGCCGCGGCTTCGGTCCCGGCTATCACCATGACCACGGCCTCCCCGACGAAACGAACCTTGTCAGTGGCGAGCGGCGGGCGGGCGCACGCTTCGCTGAGGACCAGGAAACCGTGGAACGGCTCTATGGCGAGGTCATCGGCGGTCAGAACTGCTACGACGCCCGGTGCCGTTTTGGCGGCCGAGGTGTCGACATTCGCGATCCGCCCGTGGGCGATCGGAGAGCGGACGAAAACAGCGCGGGCCAGTCCCTCGATCTTCAAGTTTCCGACGAAGGTCCCCCGACCGGTCAACAGGTCGGGATCCTCGACGCGGCGGACGCTGTTACCGAGGATGGATCCGGGCATGGGTCGCAACCTACCCCGACCGGGCTTCTTCACCGCTGGAATCGTGCGGGCGTCCAAGCGACCACCTCCCGATGACTTCGTATCGGGCCCCGTCCGGATGGAGGTCGCTTCGAACCAGCGTGACTTCACGCACCGTCCAGATATCTGCGACCTCGACGATCGGCAGACCGTTGAGACATTCGGGCCGGCGCCCCCTGGCCAGCGTCACGTGTCCGCGGAAGCGCCGCCCACCCCCGACGTCCCGGCCGATTTCGGAGGTGGCTGCTTCGACTGAAGACGCCAGGTCTTCGAGCCCGCCCACGGGCAGCACCCAGATGCGATCCCCAAGCCGCCGCGGTCGAGGCCCCAGCACCGCCGACGCAGCGGCCGATCGCGACGCCACCGAGGCCATACGGTCCGACAGGTCCGACCGCTCCTCTCCCACCTCACCGAGGAAGCGCAAGGTCACGTGCCATTGGTCCTCGGTGGTCCATCGCAGTCCGGACCGAGCCGGTCGGTCGAGCGCTCGTATCTGGCCTGTCGACGACGGCGGCAGCCAGACCGCCACGAACAGCCGGCTCAAGCCGCCGGCTCCACGACGGGCCCCTAACCGTCCAGTAGTCGCCGGCGTAGGAGGTCGAGGGCGGAGATGGTCGAGATCTGACGGATCTGGTCTCGGTCGCCTCCGAGCTGAAGCTTCCGGGTCATGACATCGGGGGCGCCCGCCTCTCCCATTGCACCGGAGATGGCGATCCACACGACCCCTACCGGTTGGCCGTCCTGCTCGGTCGGCCCCGCCACGCCGGTCAACGCCATTCCTATGTCGGCCCCCAGCGTGGACGCCACCCCTGTCGCCATCTGGATGGCCGCGGCTTCACTGACGACGGGCCCATCCCCCACGCCCAGCAGCTTTCGCTTGGCTTCCGACGCGTAGACAACAAGGGACCCTCGGAACCACTCGCTGGCGCCGGGAACGGCTGTAAGGCGGCTCCCGAGCAGTCCCCCGGTCAGCGATTCCGCCACCCCCACCGTGAGGCCCCGATCCCGCAGGATCGATCCGACCGCGGCCTCCATGTTTTGGTCGTCTGCGCCGAAGACGGCCGGGCCCAGCAGCTGCCGTATGGCCGCCTCCTCGGCGGTTACGAGCCCGGACGCTTCTGCGGCGCTGGCGGCCTTGGCGGTGATCCTGACCTTGATCCCTTCGATGCCGCTGGCAAGGAAGGCGATGGTCGGTGCCGGTCGCCCGTCCGCGCCCAACTTGTCCAGGGACGCCATGCGATCACCCAGCAGCTCGGCCAGAGTCGACTCGGCCAGCCCCCACGTCCGAAGGGTCCGGCTCAGGATGGTCGCCACCTCCCCGGACTGCGCGACCAGGTCGGGGATGACCGCCCGCATGACCATCTCCCGCATCTCGTGTGGCACCCCGGGGACGGCATAGACCGAGCGATCGCCAAGCCGGCAAATGAGACCGGGAGCCGTCCCCCTCACTTGCGGGATCACGGTGGCGCCCCGGGGTACCTCTGCCTGGCGCAGGTTGTTGAGCGCCATGTTTCGCCCGCGAGAACCGAAGAGTTGTTCGATCCGGGCGGCCACCTCGTCATCCAGATCGAGCGCCACCCCGAGGACCTCGGCGATGGCTTCCCTCGTGATGTCATCCTGGGTGGGCCCGAGCCCACCGCAGCAGATCACGGCGTCGCTGCGAGCCAGCGCCTGGCGTATGCAAGCGACGATGCGGCTCTGGTTGTCGCCGACCTTTACCTGGTAGTGGGAATCAATGCCGGCGATGGCCAGCTGTTCGCCTATCCAGGCCGAGTTGGTGTCGACCACCTGGCCCAGAAGGAGCTCGGTCCCGACGGCAAGTACCTCGCAGCGCACTCCTAAGAGCCCTCGCCGAAACTACTTGGGCGGCCGAAGGCCGAACCTTCAGTTTCGATAGGGGTAAACAAGTCGGGGCCGCGCCGGTAGTTTCGGTTCGGGCTCTACGCGGCGGTGCGACCGGGAGCCGCGACCGGCAAGGAAACGGCCGAGCGCCGGCTGTCGAGGAGGTACTGGGCCCCGCTGACCAAGGCCAGCCCGACGGACACCCAAAGGAGCGACTGACCCAGCCACGGGTGGTACAAGCCCGTCGGGGGCATGAGGATCAGACCGACGGCCAGGTCCTGGGACGCCGTCTTGAGCTTCGCCAGCGGACGGGCCGGTACTGAGATGCCGTGACGGGCGACTGCGGACCGGTAGACGCTGATCGTCACTTCCCGGCCGGCCAGGAGGACGACCGGCCACCACGAAATGAGCCCGATGGAGGCCAGCGACGCCAGGGCACCGAGCACCAGAACCTTGTCGGCAAGAGGGTCGAGGAACGCGCCCGACGTGGTCGCGCCTTGCCTCCTGGCGACCCATCCGTCGAGAAAGTCGGTGCTCGCCACGGCGGCCCACACGATCGCCGGCACCCAGGAGATCTTGAGGTTGACGATGAGAAGCAGCACGGGCACCGTGGCCATCAGCCGCACCGCGGTGATGGCGTTCGCCGGCGTGGCCAACGCGGAGGATTCGAATTTTCCAGCGACTTTGGCAGCCATCTACGACACCCCCGCGACGATCAACTCGGCTTCCAAGTCAGGTCCTTCGGCGCCGGTCACCATCACGTCGACCCAAGACCCTGGAGCGGCTTCGGGGCCGAGGCGGATGATCCCGTCGATCTCGGGCGCCTCTCGGTGGCTTCGCCCGACCCCGGGCCCGTCGACCAGTACCCTTGTCTCTTGGCCCACCACGGCCAACCGGCGGGCGGCCGTCACCACGTCCTGCACTTCCGAGCACTCGACCAGGCGCTCAGCGGCGAGGTCGGGAGCGACCGGGTCGGCAAGCGTGAGGGCGTACGTCCCTTCCTCAGGGGAAAAAGGAAAGAATCCGGCCCAGTCGAGCTCCGCTTGCTCGAGGAAGGCCAGCAGATGATCGTGATCTTCCTCCGTCTCACCTGGATAGCCGACGATGAACGACGAGCGCAGCGCGGCATCGGGGTGAACTGATCTGATTCGCTCTATGCGGGCGAGAAAGCGGTCACCGTCGCCCCAGCGGCGCATCCGGCGTAAGTGGGGGCGCGACACGTGCTGGAGAGACAGGTCGAAATAGGGGCACCCGGTCTCACCCATGACGTCTATGAGACCGTCGGTGAGCTCAGATGGATACAAATAGAGAAGCCGGACCCGCGACACGCGGCCCGCAACCGCCCGGACCAAGGGTTCGATCGCCTTCTGACCCAGGTCCCGCCCGTATGAGGCCAGGTCCTGGGCGACCAGTACGACCTCCTCCACTTCGAGCCCGTCGACCTCGGCCAGGATGTCGTCGATGGTCCGGGAGCGCTGAAGCCCGCGGAACGACGGGATGGCGCAGAAGCCGCACTTTCGGTCGCAGCCCTCCGCCACTTTGACGTACGCCCACGGGGCGCGAGACGGCGGTCGGGGCAGGTTGAGAAGGTCGAACGACGGCACCGGGCCGCCGGCTCCTATCTCCTTTCGGCTGAGGGTGACCGGAACGCCGAAGCCGGCCACGAGGTCGACTTCAGGCAAGGCGTCGGCCAGTTCGGCGCCGTATCGCTCGGCCATGCATCCCGTGACGACGATCCTGGCTCCGGCCCGCCGGCTGTCGGCCATTTGGAGCACGGCATCGATCGACTCCTGCCGGGCGGCCTCGACGAACGCGCAGGTGTTGACGACCACGAGATCCGCAGATCCGGGTCCGGCCGCGACCCGATAGCCCTCAGCTTCCAGGCGGCCCGCCAGCTTGTCAGAATCGACCTGGTTCTTCGGGCAGCCGAGGGTCTCCAGCCAGTACTGCATTCGGGCCAGCCTAATGGTCCCGAGCTCAGGTTCACCGAAGGCGACCTCGGAGACACCGAACGGTCTCCACGGCCGATTGTGTTCGGTAGCGCCGGTCGGAACCCGCGCTACTGAACACAAACCACCCGTGGCTTCGACCGGATGGGTGCGGTGGCCTCAGCGGGCTACTTCTTCGAGCCGAGCATCCGGTTCATCTTGGTGCCGCAAACCGGGCACGTACCTTGGGCCGCGGGCCGCCCGTTGGCCAAAGTCACTTCATGGCCTTCGAATGTCCGCTTTTCCTTGCACTTGACGCAATAGCCCTCGTAGGTAGCCACAACTGGTCCTCCTGGGTCTCCGATGGGACCTGCACAAACTACTTATCCTGAGCGGGGAGAAGGGTGATACCCCCCAGATCGGCGTCCAAGAGCCGGACGTGGCCCCCCACCCCCTGGCGCTGCATGAGAGCCCGGGCGCTGTCGGCCAGGGCCTCCGACCCCTCCGCTCGAACCACGCCAAGGAGACTGGGACCCGCCCCCGACCAGCACGACACGAGCGCCCCGGCGCCCCGAAGGCCGGCGAGGAGCCCATCGGCTTGGGGGAAGAGCGACGAGCGCTGGCGCTGGTGCAGGCGGTCCTCCCCCGCTTCTGCGATCAGTTGACTGGCGTCGCCCAACCCTGCGATCAGCAGTCCGGTACGACCGACGTTGAACACGGCATCGTCGTGGGAAACCCGCTTGGGCAGAGCGGCCCGGGCCGCCGAAGTGGGGAGCACTGCGTCGGGTATCACCACGACGAAGCGAAGGCTCGGGTCGAGAGCCAATCGGCGCCAGACCGGTTGTTCGTCGACGGTCGCGGCCACGATCAGGCCACCGAAGCAGGAGGCTGCCGCGTTCTCGGGATGCCCGTCGAGAGCAACGCCGTACGAGAACGGATCCGCGGCGCCGGCCGCGGCCGCGGCCGCAACCGCCAAAGCGGCCGAAGACCCGAGGCCGCGCCCGACCGGGATGTCGGACTCGACGGTCACACATATTCGATCGTGGCCGGTGATCCCGACGGCGACCCGAACGGCCAAGTGGTCGGCGTCGGCGGGCAGGTCGGAGCCCTGCCCGATCGTGCGCACTTCGAGCCTCGGGGCCGGCTCGACCGAGACCTCTACGTAACAAGTGAGCGCGACAGCGAGCGCGTCAAACCCTGGACCGAGGTTCGCTGCAGAGGCGGGGACGCGGGCTCGCACGAACCTGAGACGGTAGCGCCGCGGGGCTACTCACCGGATTCGTGATGGTTTTCGAGTTCCTCGATCGTGAGAAGCACGGTCCGGGCCTTGGAGCCCTCCGAAGGGCCGACGACGCCCCTCTCCTCGAGCAGGTCCATGAGCCGGCCGGCCCGGGCGAAACCGACCCGAAGCTTGCGCTGCAACATCGACGTCGATCCGAGCTGCGACCGGACCACCAGCTCGCGGGCTTGGTCGAGCAGGTCGTCGTCACCGTCTTCGCCACCGAACGCCGATCCGCCCGAGCCGTCATCGCTGCCTTCCACCCCTTCGACGTAGCGAGGAGCCGACTGGCGCCGCCAGTGGCCGACCACCTTGCGCACCTCGTCCTCGCCAACCCACGCGCCCTGGATCCGGCGAGCCACGCTCGACGAGGCCGTCAGGAGCAGCATGTCGCCCTTGCCGATCAGCCGCTCCGCTCCCGGCTGGTCGAGGATGACCCGACTATCGGCGAGTGACGACACCGCGAACGCCAGCCGGGAAGGCACGTTGGCCTTGATCACGCCGGTGATCACGTCGACCGACGGTCGCTGGGTCGCTATGACCAGGTGGATGCCCACGGCGCGAGCCATCTGGGCGATGCGGCAGATCGACTCCTCGACGTCGCGGGCGGCGACCATCATCAAGTCGTTGAGCTCGTCCACGACCACGAGAATGAACGGCAGCCGATCGTAGGTCCGGGGCGTCTCCCCCAATGCCGGTGGGGCCTGCAAGTCGCCCCGGTCGTAGGCGGCGTTATAGCCGGTGATGTCCCTGACGCCGACTTCGGCGAGAAGGTCGTAGCGTCGCTCCATCTCGTGCACGGCCCACGACAGGGCGTTGGCCGCCTTCTTCGGGTTGGTGACCACGCCGGTCAGCAGGTGCGGCAGCCCGTTGTACTGGCCCAGCTCGACGCGCTTGGGGTCGACCAGGATCAGGCGGACCTGATCGGGAGTGGCCCTCAGCAGGATCGACGTGATCAGGGAATTGATGCACGACGACTTCCCGGCCCCGGTGGCCCCGGCAATAAGGATGTGGGGCATGGTGGCCAGGTTCTCGAGCACCGGACGCCCGGCGATGTCGCGCCCCAGAGCCACTTCGAGGGGGTGGGTGGCCGCGTGGGCTTCGGCAGAGCTCAGGATGTCGCCCACGGCGACCAGCTGGCGGTTCTGGTTGGGGACTTCGACACCGATGGCGGACCGCCCCGGGATCGGAGCGAGGATGCGCACGTCGGCCGCCGCCATGGCGTAGGCGATGTCGCGCTGGAGGTTGGTCACCTTGGCCACTTTCACGCCCGGGCCGAGCTCGAGCTCGTAACGGGTAACGGTCGGGCCGACTGTCATGCCCACCAACCGCGTTTCCACCCCGTGACCGGACAGGGCGTCTTCCAGGGTGTGGCCCAGGGCTTCCACCTGGCGCCGGTCGATTTCGGCGGCCTTGGTCCGCTTCAGCAAAGCGACCGGCGGCAAGCGCCAGGTCCCGGCCTCAGCCGCGGGTCCCAGGGAGATCGAAAGCTGTTCGGCGTCGGCCGTAGCTTCGACCGGAGGGACCTGGATGGACACGTCGGCTGGATCGCCTCTCGAGCCGTCACCGCCGAACCCTTCGGCTGAGGCTCCCGGCCCCCCCTCGACGGTGGCGGCGCTATCTTCCGCGGGCGCCTTGCGACCCTTCCTGGGCCGCTTCGCCGCAGCTTCCTCTGCGTCGCCGTCATAGAGCGTGGGCTTGGACCCGCCGTGCGACGAAGGATGGCGGGACAGGGCTCGTCGCCTGTCGACCCTGTCGGCGAGTCCGGCCACCTGCTGGCTAGCGAGTCGGACGATCCGCCCCAGGCCGGCCGCGCCGGAGGCGGCGCGGTAAGCCACCTCTCGGGCGGGGATTGCGGTGACGATGAGGAGCGAGATGGCCAGCAGGGCCACGAGGACTAGCGCGGCTCCCCACGGGCCGACCCCGGCCCGCAGCGTGCCACCGATTCCCGCCCCTACCAGCCCGCCCGCGCCGCGCAACTTGCTGACCGCCCCGTGCCAGTGCGACGGCCCGTTGAGCTCGTCGATGACGCCGGCGGCGGCCACGAGCAGCACCGTGGCCCCGATGGCCACCCGGGCCGGTGGTCGCGCCGCTCGCTCGTCGGCTGCCACCGACCTGGTCGGCGCCGCCGTGGCCCGGGAGCCAACTGACGGGCGCGAGCCCAGAGAGCTGGGACGGGCCGGGTGGTGCGACCCTCGAAGCAGGGTCCAGCCGAGGAAGGCCACCGCCGGCGGAACCAGGAACCGAGCCCACCCGAGAACGTCGGCTGCGCCACGGTCCAAGCCTCTACCCGCGGGACCGGCCAGGTGGCTGTATATCCCGAACGCGCCCAGAACGGCCAGGACGAGGAAAACCAGACCCCAGACGTCGTCGGCTTGGCCTCCGAGCAGGCGCGACATGCCCTGGCGCGCCATTCGACCCGGCGAACGGGCCGGGGCGCTACGGCCCCGTCCGACCGAACGACGGTTGGACATTTGCGAGCGCTTGCGAGCGGGCTGCGAGCGCGAACCGCGCCCTTGGGTAGCCCGAGCCTTCGCAGGCCGACGGCGAGTCACAGTAGTCACAGCGTCAACGAGAGTAACAGCAGTCACTCGCGTACCAGGACCAATCCCGACCGGAGCTCCCTCAGACCTCCATCACGATGGGGACGATCATGGGCCGGCGTTTGGTGCGCTCCGAGACGAACTTTCCGAGGGCGCTGCGAGCGCGGCGGCGCAGGGCCTCGCAATCCACCGACCCAGAATCGGCGGCCTGTTCGAGGGCCTCGAGGACCGCCTGGCGGGCTTCTCCAAGCAGCTCTTCCGCCTCGGGCGCGTACACCCAGCCTCGGGTGATGATCTCTGGGCCGGTCAGGATTTCACCGGACTTGGCGTCGACGGTGACCACGACCACGACCACGCCCTCCTCGGCCAGCACCCGCCTGTCGCGCAGCACTCCCTGACCGACGTCGCCGACGATCCCGTCCACGTAGAGATACCCGGCGGGTACTTCCCCGGCGAAGTCGATGCCGCGATCGTTGAGCTCGACCACGTCGCCGTCCTCGGCCAGCAGGACCCGCGCCGGAGCCACCCCCATCTCCTCGGCCAGCCGGGCGTGGTGGGTCAAGTGGCGGAACTCGCCGTGCACCGGGATGAAGCACTCCGGACGGGCCAGCGAGAGCAGCGTTCGCAGCTCGTCGCGCTTGGCGTGACCGCTGACGTGCACATCGGCCAGACCCGAATGGACCACCTCGGCTCCGAGGCGGCACAGCCCGTCGATGACCTTCCCGACGTTGGTCTCGTTTCCTGGAATGGCATGTGATGACAGCACCACCAGGTCGCCGTCGCCGACGGACATCCACTTGTTGTCGGCCGAGGCCATCAGGGAGAGGGCGGACATGGGCTCGCCTTGGGAGCCGGTCGAGATGACGCACAGGCGGCGCGGGTCGAGGTCGCCGATGCGTTCGATGTCGATGAGCCGGTCGTCGGGAATCCGCAGCAGGCCCATCGAGCGGGCCAGGGCCACGTTCTTGCCCATCGAGCGACCGAGGGTGGCCACGGTGCGTCCGTTGGCGATGGCGGCGTCCGCGATCTGCTGGATGCGATGGATGTGGCTGGCAAAGCAAGCCATGATCACCCGCTTGTCGGGGTGGGCCGCGAACAGCGTGGCGAGGACCCGGCCGACTCCCCTCTCGCTGGACGAGTGACCTTCCTCCTCGGCATTGGTGGAGTCCGAGAGGAGGAGCTTGATGCCGGGTCCGTCTGCGATGGCGCCGATTCGGGCCAGGTCCATGGCCCGGCCGTCCACGGGGGTCAGGTCGATCTTGAAGTCGCCGGAATGAAGGATCACTCCTGAAGGCGTGTGAAAGGCGGTTGCGAAGCCATGTGGGACCGAGTGGGTCACGGGGATGAACTCGACGTCGAACGGGCCGATCTGGCGTCTCTCGCCGTCTCTCACCGAAATCAGCTCGGTCCGGTCCAGCAGCCCGGCCTCCTCGATGCGGCTCTTGGCCAGACCGAGGGTCAACTCGGATCCGTAGATCGGAAAGGACAGGTCGCGCAGTAGGAAGCTCAGCCCCCCGCAATGATCCTCGTGGCCGTGGGTGACGATGCACCCTTCGACCCGGTCGGCATTTTGTCTCAGATAGCTGAAGTCGGGAAGCACGAGGTCGATTCCGGGCATGTCGGTATCGGGAAACATGAGCCCGCAGTCGAGGATCATGATCCGTCCGCCCACTTCGACGCACGCACAGTTGCGGCCGATCTCGCCGAGGCCGCCCAGGAAGACGACCCGTACCGGTTGGTCAGGCATTCAGTTGGTCAAAGACCCGCCGGGCGCGGTCCTCGATCCCCTCCGGACCGGGGCCCATCGGGGGCCTGCACTCCCCCGCCGCCAGACCAAGGGTCCGCAGCATCGCTTTCGTCGGAGCCGGGTTCGGCGCGTCGTCGGTGGACTGGAATCGGTGCGATGGCATGAGCCGGGCGTTGACCTCGCGGGCGTGGTCGACATCGCCTTTGTGGAAGGCGGAAATCATCTCCCCGACCATCTCCCCGGCCCAGTGTGACTCCACCGAAATGGTGCCCACCGCCCCGATAGCAAGCAGCGGCAAGGTGTCTGCGTCGTTGCCGCTTATCAGCTCGAAGCCCGGAGGAGCCTCATCGAGGAGGGCTGCACTCCCCGCCGGGTTGGCCGTAGCGTCCTTGACCCCGACGATCACGCCGTCGCGAGCCAGCCGGACGATCACGTCCGGGGCGACCTTGCGACCGGTCCTCAAGGGTATGTCGTACAGGAGCACCGGCAGCCCGCCCGCAGCATCGGAGATCGCCCTCACGTGGGCTTCGATGCCCGCCTGCGACGGGCGGCTGTAGTAAGGCGTCACGGCCAGGATGCCGGCCACACCTATGCGCTTGGCCGCCTTGGTCAGTTCGACCGAGTGGGCCGTGTCCGCCGTGCTCGTCCCCGCGACTACAGGGACAGTCACCGCGCCGGTCACGGCCTGCCACAGGGCGGTCTTCTCCTCGTCGGACAGCACCGGAGACTCGCCGGTTGTCCCGGCGAGGACGAGGAAGTCGTTGCCGTGCGAGCACAGCCATCGAGCCAGGCTCACTGCGCCGTCGACGTCGAGCCGGTTGCTCTGGTCGAAGGGCGTGACCATGGCGCACCCGACCGCGCCGAACCTCCCGATCGTTGCCATGGGCGAGAGCCTACTTGGCTGCCGTTCTCCGGCTCGTGGTTATCAGGCGAGCTGGAACGCTTCGAATTCCTCGCCGGTGTCAGCCAGGTTCTCGAATTCGATCACCCCGAGCTCGGTGAAGCGGTCGCGCAGCCAGCTGTCGCCGTGGTCGAGCAGCCCCAGCTTCTTGCAGTTGGGAACGATCTTGGAGAACAACATGCGCTGGAAGAGCTGGCGCTCGGGGGAACGTTGCACGACCGCCACTGCTTCCTTCACCGGCACGCCGAGACGCTCCCACACCTCTTGCTGGAGGAACCGGTCCCGCATGCGCACCGCGGCTTCGAATGCGAACTCCTTGCGCTCCTTCAGCTCGGCCTCGGTCAGCCCGGCGTAGAACTCTTGCAGCGAAAGGACGCCGAAGGCGACGTGGCGGGCCTCGTCGGACATCACGTATCGGAGCAGCTGCTTTAACAACGGCTCCGTCGTAGTTTCGTGGATGAAGCCGAACGCGGCTAGGGCCAAGCCCTCGACCATTATCTGCATGCCCAGGTATGTCATGTCCCAGCGGCTGTCGGCGATGATGTCGTCGAGCAGCAATCCGAGGTGGGCGTTGACGGGGTAGTGACCGGAGAGCTTCTCGTTGAGGTAGCGCCCGAAGACTTCCACGTGGCGAGCCTCGTCCATGACCTGGGTTGCGGCGTAGAACTTGGCGTCGACCCAAGGCACGGTTTCGACGATTCGGGCCGTGCAAAGGAGAGCTCCCTGCTCGCCGTGGAGAAACTGGGAGAGCGTCCAGTTCTGGCTTTCACAGCCGAGCTCGAGCCACTGCTTGTCGGTCCACTTCTCGAACGGAGTCCCGGTCACGTCGATGTCGAGGCCGTTCGCTCCCATCAAAGCCCGGTTGGCGTCGACCACGGCTTCTTGGTCCACGTCGATGTGCCACGGCAGGTCCGTGCGGCCATTCCACTGAGACGTCTTGGCCTTCTCGTAGAGGCGGTCCAACCGAGGCTGCGACCCTTGGTCGTAGTTCCAGGTAAAAAGGGTGTCGAAGTGCGAGTCGACCTTGTGGTCCACCGCGCCGGAATCGCGGTTGGTGACTCCCAGGATCGCCTCGAGGTCGTTGACCTCATCCCGGCCGATCAGGTCTTCATTGGTCACGGCCACTTGGCACCCCGCTTAGTTGAGATAACAGTGTTATCTTAGCGAGGCGGCCCCGATAGTCAAGCGCGGACTTTAAGTGGCCAGGAGATCCTCGAGGCCCACGGTGACGCCCGGCCTCGTGGTCACCCCTCTGACGGCGACCAGGACACCGGGCATGAAGGATTGACGGTCGTATGAGTCGTGGCGGATCGTCAAGCTCTGACCGGCGCTGCCCAAGAGGACTTCCTGGTGGGCGACGAGGCCCCGGAGACGCACAGAGTGGATGCGGATCCCGGCCGGGCCCCGGCCACCCCGGGCGCCGGCGACGACCTCGACACGCGTCGGGTCCTCGCCCCACTCTCCCGAGGCCGCGGCCATGCGGGAAGCGGTCTGCATGGCGGTTCCGGACGGGGCGTCGACCTTGCCGTCGTGATGCAACTCGATTATCTCCGCCGTCTCGAACCACGGGGCCGCCAGCTCGGCGAAGCGCATCATGAGCACCGCCCCGATGGCGAAGTTGGGCGCGACGATGCACCCCAAGCGACCAGCCTCGGGAAAGGCCCGGCGCAATCTCGCGAGGTCATCCTCGCCGACTCCTGTCGTACCGATCACCGAGTGGATCCCGTGCTCGGCGCACCAGGTCGCGTTTGCGACCGCGGCGCCGGGCACGGTGAAATCCACCGCCACCTCGACTTCGGCCTCGGCCAGAGCTATGAGATCGGCAGCGATGCCAACGGCCGCGACGGTCTGGCCCACGCCGACGGGGTCTACCGCGGCAGCCAGGTCCAAGCCCTCGGCCGCTTCGATCGCCTCGCACACCGTGGCGCCCATCCTTCCTGCCGCGCCGATCACCCCGACTCTCACGGAGGCCGACAGTAGCGGGTCAGGCTTTCAGGCTCTTGGGTCTACCGGACCCACGCAAGCCACCGTTCGCGGTCTCGACAGCCAGCGAGCGGCCACTTCGTTGACGTGGTCAACGGCCATAGACGCCAGGCGCTCCTCCACCTCTTCGAGAGTGAGCACGCGCCCGTGGACCAGTTGGCTGTGGCCGATCCGGCTCATCCTGGCGCCGGAGTCCTCCAACCCGAGCGCCATGGCCCCCCGCACATGACCTCGCGCCGCTTCGAGCTCTGCCGCGGTGACCCCCTCGGCCGCGAATCGGTCGAACTCCGATTCGATCAGGTCGAGGACCAGGGTGGCGTTGTTGGGCGACGTTCCCGCGTACACCGCCACGGCCCCGGTACCTTTGAAACCGAGTCGGTAGGAGTACACCGAGTAGGCCAGACCCCGTTCTTCCCGGATGGACTGGAAGAGGCGACTCGACATGCCACCGCCGAGGATGTGCTCGACCATGGCCATGGCGTGGCGGTCGTCGTCGTCAGAGTCGGGCCCGGGGGAAGCCACCAGGAGATGAGCCTGTTCGGTGTCCTTGGCGAGAAAGGCCCTCGCTCGGGGGGCGGTGTCCGGAGCTCGGCGGAAAGGGGGCCGACCACCCGATCGGCCGCTGAGGCGGGCCGACAAACCATCGACGATGCGATCGTGGTCGATGAGACCGGCGGCGGCTACCACGATGTTGGCCGGACGGTAGTGCTCGGCGTGGAAGGCCGCCACGTCGTCGACGGTCATCGAAGACACGGTGAGCTGTTCCCCCAGGACCTCCCTACCGAGAGGATGGCCAGGGAACAAGGCCCGGGCCAGCTCGTCGTGCACGAGGTCGGCGGGTTCGTCGCCATGCATCAGGATCTCCTCGAGGATCACCTGACGTTCGGACTCGAACTCGTCGGGCCGGAAGGCCGGCGACCAAACGATGTCGGACATGAGATCCAGACCCATGTCCAAGTCGTCGGCGAGGAGTCGGACGTAGAAGGTCGTGTACTCCTTGGTGGTGAAGGCGTTGATGTCGCCACCAACGGAGTCGACCGATTCGGCGATGCTGCGAGCGCTGCGAGTGTCTGTGCCTTTGAAGAGAAGGTGTTCCAAGAAGTGAGAGGCCCCGGCTTGAGCCGGGGCCTCGTCTACTGATCCGGTCCCGACCCAGAAGCCGAGACAGACCGAGCGGACATCGGGCATCCGCTCCGTCACGACCGTCAACCCTTCGTCGAGGGTGTGGCCGCGCAAGGTCAATTAACAGGCCAGGTCGCGCTAGGAGCCGGCCTGCTCACGGACGGCGGCGGCGGGGATTGCGCCGGGGGCCCCGGTCGCCCTCGGAGGCGCTGCGCTCGGCCCCGCCCTGGGGACCCAGCTCGCCGAAAGTAGCGACCGCTTCTTCTTCCCAAGTGTCTTCAAACGAGACCTCGTCGGAGCCGGCTTCTCCTCCGCTCGGGGGACTGCTGACAGGCGCTGGTCTCGTAGCACCGTTTCCTGTCGATTGGCCGCCCTCGGGACCTACCAACGAGAGCGAGACCTTCCCTTGAGGGTCGATGTCGTCCACGCTGACTTCGATCTCATCCCCGAGGTCCACCACGTCCTCGACCTTCTCCACCCGCTTGCCCCGACCGAGCTTCGAGATATGAACCAGGCCGTCGCGACCAGGAAGAATGTTGACGAACGCACCGAACTTGGTGATGTTGACGACCTTGCCTCGGTAGATGGCGCCCACCTCGGCCTTCGGCGGGTCGAGGATCATCTCGATGCGACGCCTCGCTTCCGCCACCGCTGCGCCATCCCGAGCGCCGATGGTGACGGTCCCGACCAGACCGTCGTCGTCGACTGCGATGTCGGTACCGGTCTCCTGCTGCAGGGCGTTGATGATCTTGCCCTTGGGGCCGATCACCTCGCCGATCTTGTCGATGGGGATCTCGATGCTGACGATCTTGGGGGCCGTGTCCCGAACGTCGTCACGTGGCTCCGAGATGGCCTCGGCCATCACGGCCAATATTTTGATCCGGGCTTCGTGGGCCTGGCCCAAGGCCGCGCCCAGCACGTCCGCCGGCAGACCGTCGATCTTGGTGTCGAGCTGGAGGGCGGTGACGAAGTCGGCCGTACCGGCGACCTTGAAGTCCATGTCGCCGAAAGCGTCCTCGGCTCCGAGGATGTCGGTCAGGGTGATGAAGTTGTCGTCCACCTTGACCAGACCCATAGCGATACCGGCCACCGGGGCCTTCACGGGAACGCCGGCATCCATCAGCGACAGTGATGACGCACACACTGAGGCCATGGAGGTGGAGCCGTTGGACGCCAAGACCTCCGACACGAGCCTCAGGGCGTAAGGGAACTCTTCCACCGGCGGAACGACCGGCAGCAGGGCCCGCTCAGCCAGGAGCCCGTGGCCGATCTCGCGGCGCTTAGGGCTGCCGACCCGGCCCGTCTCGCCGTTGGCGTACGGCGGCATGTTGTAGTGGTGCATGTAGCGCTTCTTGGTATCGACGCCGATGGTGTCCAGCAACTGATCCATACGGGGCATACCAAGGGTGGTGACGTTGAGCACTTGGGTGTCACCGCGCTGGAAAAGGGCGGAGCCGTGAGCCGTCGGGACGACCCCTACTGAGGCCGAGAGCGAACGGATGTCGGCTGGGCCTCTGCCGTCCATGCGGATCTGGCTGGTCGCAATTCTGTGGCGGACCAGCTTCTTGGTCAGTGACCGCACCGCGGCCTTTATTTCTCCGGACCGACCTTCGAACTCCTCGGCCAGCTCGGCCTGGATCGTCTTGGTCGCTTCGGCGGTGGCCGCTTCGCGCTCGGCCTTGGTCGTGATGGTCGTGACCTTCTCGATGTGAACGGTGCCAACTTCGGCCACGCGGGCGGCTACATCGTCGCCGTAGTCGGCTTGGGGCACGTAGGCGATCGGCGGCCGCGACCCCGCTTCGGCCAGTAGCTGCCGCTGCAGGTCGATGCTCTCCCGAATCCAGGCCTTCGATGACTCCAAGCCCTCGGCAATCACGGCTTCAGTGACCTTGGGTGCCCCGGACTGGTAGAGCTCCCAGGCCGCAGGGGTGCCGCCGGCCTCGACCATCATGATGGCCACGTCGCCATCGTCTAGCTGCCTCCCGGCGACGACCAGCTCGAAGGCCGACGCATCGCCATCCTGGTAGGTCGGGTGGGGAATCCAGTCGCCCTCGGCCGTGTAGGCGATCCGCACGGCGCCGATCGGACCTTCGAACGGAATCCCCGACAGCATGAGTGCAGAGCTGGCGGCGTTGATGGCCAGCACGTCGTGGGGATTCTCCAAGTCGGCGCCGAGGACGGTGATCACGACCTGAGTCTCGTTGCGATAGCCGTCCGCGAAACTGGGCCGAAGCGGGCGGTCGATCAGCCGGCAGGTCAGAATGGCGCTGTCGGAAGGGCGGCCCTCCCGGCGGAAAAACGAGCCTGGAATCTTCCCGGCCGCGTACATCCTCTCCTCGACGTCGACGGTCAGGGGGAAGAAGTCGATCCCCTCGCGCACCGATGACGCCGCGTTGGCGGTGGCCAGAACGATCGTGTCACCGATGCGGCCCACGACGGCTCCTTGAGACTGGTGGGCCAGAAGCCCCGTCTCGAAGCTGAGCGTCTTGGACGTTGCGGTGATGGGTCCGGAGACCTTGGTGGAACTTATGGGTTTGGCGGCCATCGGGCACGCTCCTTTCGGTGCCCGGCTTTTCCGGGCGTTTGGAGCGGCGGTCGGCCAGTTCCCAGTCGGTGACCTCCCGGTGCGGAGGGCGGCTGCCCGGGAGATCTTCGACTGGCAGCTGACCTGCCGTCGCCGCTCGTTTTGATTCGTTTTTTGTGGCTACATGACGCAAGAGAGCGGCCCTCGGGCCGCCCTCTGCATGTTCTTATCGGCGAAGTCCCAGCCTGGCGATGAGCTCGCGGTAGCGCTCGACATCGTTGTCGCGGACGTAGTCCAGGAGCCGGCGTCGACGACCGATCAACTTCATCAGCCCTCTACGGGTGTGATGATCACCCTTGTGGACTTTGAGGTGTTCGGTCAGGTGGGAGATTCGCTCGCTGAGGATGGCAACCTGGACTTCAGGAGAGCCGGTATCGGTCTCATGGGTCCGGTAGGTCGCGATCGTGGCGGCTTTGTCTGGCATAGACGCAGTTTTTCCTTGAGCATGGAGACGATGGCACATCGAGTTGATGGCACACCATGGGTTCCCGGGGCTTCTAGCCCGATGAAGGGATGGGTACCCGGGCGCGGCCGGTCCCGCCGGTCACGCCACCATGGTAGCACTAAGAGGCCCGGGTGACCGTTGCCGGCCCCGATCGAGAGGGGACCAGACCGGGGGGTCTCCGGGTCGCCCCCGGAATCGTGATCCCTGTGGTCGAGCTCTCGTGGCGCTTCACCAGCTCAGGGGGACCGGGCGGCCAGCACGTGAACACCTCGAACACCCGCGCCGAGGTCATATTCGATGTGGCCGGGTCACCCAGTCTCCCCGGCTGGGCCCGCGAACGGCTCCTCGCCCGCCTGGGTCCGTCGGTCGCGGTCGCAGCCAGCGACCGGCGATCCCAAGCCCGCAACCGGGGACTGGCCCTGTCCCGTCTGGCGGCCAAGCTGGCGGCCGCGCTCGAGACCGAACCATCGCGGCGCCCGACCCGCCCGACTCTCGCGTCGCAAAAGCGGCGCCTAGACGCCAAGCGTCGCCGCAGCGGCGTCAAGCGAGACCGTCGCGACGATGGCCGCGACGGCGACTGATCGACCCCGTCGCGCCCCGGACCCGGACCCCGCCGGGACCTACTTGGCCACCTGCGGCTCCCCCAGCACCCGCCCCCGTCCCCGCCGGGACCTACTTGGCCACCTGCGGCTCCCCCAGCACCCGGCGGGTGGTCGCAACGTCGCGGGCCATCTGGTCGACGAGGGCCTGAGCCGACTCGAATCGGGCCTGGCTGCGGAGATGGGCCACGAACTCGACGCTCGCGACTTCGTCGTACAGGTCGTCATCGAAATCCAACAGATAGGCCTCGAGGAGCGACCGCTCGGCGCCTTCGTAGAACGTCGGCCGGCGGCCGATCGACACCGCCGCCGGCCGGCGGATGCCATCCGGCCGCTGGTACCAGCCCGCGTAGACCCCGTCGGACGGGAGGGCTATGTCGGTCGGAACGGCCACATTTGCAGTCGGAAATCCGAGCAGGCGACCGCGCTTGTCGCCGTGGGCCACGCGGCCTCGCACCTGATGGGGCCGACCGAGGAGCGACGCCGCCTCTCCCACCGAGCCCTCCGCCAACAGGAACCGGATCCTGGTCGACGAAACGGGCTCCTTGCCGAGCCCGTCGCTGAAGAGCCGAAGCCCGGTCACGTCGAAGCCCAGCTCGGCTCCCATGTCCTGCAGCAGAGGCACGCTGCCGAGACGCTTGTAGCCGAAGTGGAAGTCGTGGCCCACCACGACCGCCTTGGTATCCAAGCACCCGATCAATACCTCGCGCACGAAGCCCTCGGCCGACTCTTCGGACCGGGACTGGTCGAAATGGACTACCAGCGCGTAGTCAACGCCGGTGCTCGCAAGCAGCTCGAGCTTCTGCTCCAGATCCGTGAGGAGTTTCGGAGCCGAATCGGGGCGCACCACAGCAGCGGGATGATGATCGAAAGTCACGACCGCCGAAGCGAGTCCTTGTTCGGAAGCGACCCGCTTCACCCGGTCTATGACGAGCCGGTGGCCGGTGTGCACACCGTCGTAAGCGCCGATGGTCACCGCACACGGGCGGTCGGCGGCGCAGTTGCCCGGGTGGTGAAGCACTTCCATCCCGATGGAGACTAACGCTCGCCCGAGGCAAGCAACTTCATCGACGTGGGCTCTCGCTGTCCGAACCGACGAGTACGACGGTCGGCTTCGCCCGCCCCGGGCCGTGGGTCTCATATACCGCGAGCAGATCACCTGCCGGGCCGACGACAGCCCACGGACCCGAACCCGAAGCGCCCAGCGAGCTCGCATCGAGCACTTTTCCGTGACCGACGTCCGTGGCCACATCGGCACCGACGCAGATGCGCTCGAGCCATGGCACGGCCGCGCTGGGTGGGAGCAGATGGCGCTCTTCGAGCGAGTCCAGGGGCGTCGCCACCTCCTCGGTCCACGGGCCGACGGCGAGACGACGAAGCTGGCGGACGTGGGCTCCACCGCCCAGGGCGGCCCCGAGATCGGCCGCCAAGACCCGGATGTAGGTACCCGACGAGCAATCGATTCGAACCGATAACACCGGCCCGCCACCAGCTCCGCCAATGGGCTCGGTGCCGCCCCCGCCCTGTGGGTCACTCGGTCCCTCGGGCGAAGGTCTAGCCGCGGCCAAGTCGACGTCGAAGCGGGTGACGGTCACCTGCCTCGCTGGACGGTCCACCTCAATGCCGGCGCGAGCCAGCTCGTGTAGACGCCGGCCGCCCACCTTGACAGCCGACACCATTGGGGGAACTTGGGAAATGCATCCGGTAAATGCCACCGCCGCCGATCGCGCATCCTCGAGGGTCACGTGGCTCTGATCCCACCGGCCCGTAACTTCGCCCGCGGCGTCGAGCGTGGAGGTGGCCACACCGAGGACCACTTCAGCTGAGTAGGACTTGGGCAGCCCACTCATAAACTGCAGCAGCCGGGTCGCCCGTCCAAAAGCCACGATGAGCACCCCGGTGGCGTCGGGGTCGAGGGTGCCGGCGTGGCCGATCCGCTTCTGTCCGAACAGCCTCCGACACCGTCCGATCACGTCGTGGCTGGTCATGCCCGACGGCTTGTCGATGACCGCGAGGGCATCTACCACCGCTCACCCATCCGCCGCTCACCCATCCGCCGCTCACCCATCCGCGGGTGGAGGCGCAACGTCGAACGGTCCCTCGTCAGCCGGTCGTTGCGACGCTTCGGGCAGGTTGCGGAGGATTTCTTCGACCTTGAGTCCCGCGGCCACCGCCGGATCGGCGGCGAAGCGGAGCTGCGGGGTCCGCTTGAGTCTCACCTGCTTGGAGATGGCCGCTTGGAGTCTCACGCGGGCCACCCCCAGAGCTTCCTCCGCTTCCTCACCCAAGGACGAGAACATCACCAGGGCGTGGCGCAGGTCCGGATCGCAGCGCACGGCCGTGACCGTGAGCAGACCGAGCCCCTCATCGATGTCCTCCATCCGCCCCAACTCGTCGGCCAACACCTCTCGCAGGATTTCGTTGACCCGGGCGGAGCGCGGGTAGCGCTGGGCTGCGCCGCCAACCCAACGATCACCGCCGCCGCTGCGCCTACCCGATCGCCTGCGAGATCCCGCCACGTCAGGCGTCCTCATCGCTGATTGAACCGCGTCGGCTCGAAGTTACTTCGACTTCAGGGAAGGACCACACGAAACGCTCGACCGCATCGAGGACTTCGCGGGCGTGAGCGGGCGACGAGGAGACCGCAGCCACACCCACCGTTGCCAGCTGCCAGGCATCCTGGCGCCCGACTTCGGCGGCCGCGACCGCGAAACGCCGGCGCGATCCTTCGACGATCGGCCGCAACACCGACCGCTTCTCCTTGAGTGAGTGAACCGACGGGAGATGCAGCTCGATGGTTAGAGAGGCGACGTGCATGCCGGCGTCCCGACCGATGTTCAGGTTCGGGGGATCTCCCGCTCCTCGAAGGTTTCGATCACGTCGCCTTGCTGAAGGTCCTGGTTGTTGGACAGCCCAATGCCGCATTCGAAGCCTTCGTGGACTTCACGAGCGTCGTCCTTGAACCTCTTGAGCGAGGTGATCGAACCCTTCCATATGATCACTCCGTCGCGGAGGAAGCGCACCTTCGATCCCCGGGTGATCACGCCGTGGCGGACGTGGCACCCCGCGATGGCGCCGACGCGCGGGACGCGGAATATCTCGCGCACTTCGGCCTCGCCGGTGACGACCTCCTCGAACTCCGGCGTGAGCATGCCGACCATCGCGCTCTCGATCTCCTCGATGAGCTTGTAGATGATCTCGTAGGTCCGGATTTCGACGTCGTGGACTTCGGCCAGCTCTCGCGCTCCCCGGTCCGGGCGCACGTTGAAGCCGAGAATGGTGGCATTGGAGGCGGCCGCGAAGGTCACGTCGTTTTCCGTGATGCCGCCCACAGCACGGTGGATGAAGGACAACTTGACCTCGTCCCTTTCGAGCTTGCGAAGGCTCTCGGTGACGGCCTCGAGCGACCCCTGGGTGTCGGCCTTCAGGACCAGATTCAGGGTGGCGGTTTCGCCCCTCTGGATCTGCTCGAAGATGTCTTCGAGCTTCGCTCCTGTGCCAGTTGCCGACGACGACCTGCGCAGATCGGCGGCGCGGAACCTCTGCTCCCTCTGCTCGGCAATATCCCTAGCCGTCTTGGGCTTGTCGGTGACACGGAACTCGTCGCCTGCCGAAGGCACGCTGTCGAATCCGAGGACCTGGACCGGCATGGAAGGGGCCGCTTCCTTGATGTTGTCGCCGTTGTCGTCGAGCAGTGCCTTCACCCTGCCCCACGCGGCACCGGCGACCACCGGGTCGGCGAGGCGCAACGTCCCGGACTGGACGATGATCGTGGCGACGGGGCCCTTGCCGGGGTCGAGGTTCGCTTCGAGCACGACCCCGCGGCCGCGGCCCTCTGGGTTGGCCTGGAGCTCCTCGAGCTCCGCGACCAACAGGACCTGCTCGAGCAGGTCGTCTATCCCGAAGTTCTGCAGGGCAGAGATCTCGACCATGATCGTGTCGCCGCCCCACGCTTCGGGGCTGAGACCTTGAGCTGCGAGCTGTTGCATGACACGGTTGGGATCGGCGTTGTCGCGGTCGATCTTGTTGATGGCCACGATGATCGGGACGTCGGCACCCTTGGCGTGGTCGAGGGCTTCGATCGTTTGAGGCATGACCCCGTCGTCGGCGGCGACCACTAGGACCACGATGTCGGTCACTTCGGCCCCACGGGCCCGCATGGCGGTGAAGGCCTCGTGTCCAGGGGTGTCGATGAAAGTGATCAACTGATCGTGGTAGTTGACCTGGTAGGCACCAATGTGCTGGGTGATGCCGCCGGCTTCGCCGGCCACCACGTTGGTCTCACGGATGCGGTCCAGGAGGAGCGTCTTCCCATGGTCGACGTGTCCCATGACCGTCACCACGGGCGGGCGGAGCCGCAGAGACGACTCTTCTTCCCCCTCATCGTCGAAGTACTTGGCTTGGAGTTCGGCTTCCTTCTGCTCACCCGGGTCAACGAGCCTGACGGCCGCGTTGAGCTCGGCCGCGAACAACTCGATCATCTCGTCCGACAGGGACTGCGTGGTCGTGACCATCTCGCCTTGCTGGAAGAGAAATCGCACCACGTCTGCGCCGGACCGGTTGAGCTTGGGACCCAGCTCCTGGGCCGTCGAACCCCGCTCGACGATGATCTCGCCCTCGGGAACGGGTGCATTCGACGGGGTGTAATGAGTGATTTCCTGAGCTTCGAGCTCTTCGACCGGACGTCGACGGCGTCCCCTGGGCCTTCGGCCGGGAGGACGGCCCCGGTTTCCAAAGGCTCCTCCTCCGCGGCCACCCGGGCCGCCCGGTCCTCCGGCACCCGGAGCGCCTCCGGTTCTGCCGGGGAACCCTCCGCCGGGAGCTCCTCCCCCACCTCCAGGCCGATAAGAACTGGCGCCGGCCCCAGGGGCGGGTCGGGGGCCAGCCGTTCGGAAACCACCGCCGGGACCAGCCGGTCGGCCGGTACCCGTGCCAGCTGGACGCCCGGCGCCCGGCGCCGGGCGCTCACCCGGGCCGCGCCCAGGCGGAGGGGGTATGGGCTTGCCTGACGCAGACATCGGTGGGCGCCGCATGCCGGGCGGTGGCGGAATCGGCCGGCCGGTCTGCGACACCATCGGACCCCCAGCAGGTCCTTCGAGCCCGTCGGCCGCGGCGGGAGGGCGGGCGACCGAAGCGGCACCGGTACCCGGCCCTGACCCCGGCGCCGGGCGGGGCGCCGATGGCGCTTGACGTGCGGGGGAGGCTGTCGAAGGGACGGCGGCGCTGGTGCCAACCGACGCCGCCGGGCGAGCGATCGGGGACGAGGTTGCCGCCGGAGGAGCCGAAACCGCCGCGGCAGGAGCGGGAGCCGCGGCGGGGCGACGGATCGCGGGTTGGGCTGCGGCCGGTGCGGGGCGGCGGGCGGCTGGCGGGGCGGCAGCGGGCTGCGATGTTGCGGGAGCAGGCGCGGCGGGAGCGGCCGGCGGCCGGGTCACGGGACGGAGGGCGGGCCTAACAGGCGCAGTCGACGGGGCCGGATCGGATCCAGCGGCGACTCGCGCTGCGGGCTGGGCTTCTGCCGGGTTGCTGCGCTCAGCCGGACCTCGATCCTCCGATGACACCGTGTCGGCGTGAGAGGCATCGGCCCCCGACCGACTGGCAACGACCCGGGTGGATTGGGTGCTCACCAGGGCGTCTCCCGATTCGGAAGCGGCCGGTTTCGTCGACGTAGCCTTCTCGGGCGCCGTCTTCTCGGCGCTTTCGGGGGCGGCAGGCTCTGGCTGCACCGGACGGCGCAAGCCGTCCTGGTCCGCCTTACGACGAACGCGGTCGGCCTGCTGCTCCTCGATACTCGAGGAGTGGCTCTTGACCCCGATCCCCAGAAGGATGCAGAGATCTAGAGCTTCTTTGTTGGTGAGGCCGAGCTCGCGTCCTAGCTCGTAGACCCGGATCTTCTTCGGCAAGTTGCTGCGTCATTCCCTTCTGACTTGTCCAACATCACTTCGATAAAGCGCTATCCATGTTCGCACGTTCCGGGCATCGTGGCTGGCGGCGGGCCCAGAACCTCACTAGTCCCGAGGGTTCGGAACGCTCGATTGAATGCATTCCGGTTGGTCGCGGTTCCCAGGCAGTCGGCTTTCACGTACCCGGTTGCGGCATCCCGGCACAGCCAGGCGCCGCGCCCGGGGGCGAACCGACTGACCGCTAGCGACCCATCGCTAAGCCGGGCCACCCTAACCAGGTTACCGGCAAGGCCTTTCCGGCGGCAGCCGATGCAAGTGCGGACCGGCCCCGGCCTCGAGCTGGCGTCCCTTACGGCTCGCCCTCCCCACTCCCGGCTCCACCGGATGCCGCCGCGGCTTCGGCTACCTCGGCTCCGGATGCTCCCACTTCTGCTCCGGCCTCGGCACTGACCGCCTCCGTATCCACGGCATCCACGGCCGACTCGGTCGGCACGGCCGCACCGCTGGCATCGGCGGTGGGCTCGGACTGGCCCGGCTCACCCGGCTCGTCCTCAGGCGGATCGTCGACAGTGTGCGACCATTCCGCCGCGGACACCGCTTCGCCGCCCTCGGCCGGCTGCCACACCATCTCCCCGCCTTCAGTCTCCACCCACTCGCCTTCGGCCCACTCCTGATCGGCGTAGGCCTGTTCCTCCGCGACTTGGGTTTCGCTCTTGATGTCGATGCGCCACCCCGTCAACCGAGCCGCCAGGCGGGCGTTCTGGCCCTCCTTGCCGATGGCGAGGGAGAGCTGAAAGTCGTGAACAATGACCGTCGCCGTACCCGTGCCTTCATCGAGATGGACTTCCTTGACCTTGGCCGGCTGCAGCGCCCTCATCACGAACTCGCGGGGATCGTCCGAGAACGGAACGATGTCGACCTTCTCGCCACGAAGCTCGTTGGTCACCATCCGGACGCGCGCCCCTCGAGCCCCGACGCAAGCGCCAACGGGGTCGACGTTGTTGTCGTTGGACCAAACCGCGATCTTCGTGCGATGCCCCGGCTCGCGTGCCGCGGCCTTGATCTCGACCACGCCGCTCGAAATCTCGGGGACTTCCAGCTCGAACAGCCGCTTGATCAGGCCCGGGTGGGTGCGGCTGACGACGATCTGCGGGCCTTTGGTGGTCTTGCGAACCTCGACGATGTAGGCCTTGAGCCGGGCGCCGTGCTCGTAACGCTCGTATGGCACCTGCTCGGCCTGCGGCAGCAACGCCTCGACCTTTCCGAGGTCGAGCAAGGTGTAGCGGTTGTCGCTCTGCTGGATGATGCCGGTGACGATGTCGCCTTCGCGCCCGGCGTACTCCTCGTACTTGAGGTCTCGCTCGGCCTCGCGGATGCGCTGGGTCATGACCTGCTTGGCGGTCTGGGCGGCGATGCGCCCGAAGTCCTTCGGGGTGTCGTCCCATTCCCGGACCACGTTGCCGTCCTCGTCGAGCTCCTGACCGTAAACGCGGATCTCGCCGGTGTCGGGATCGATGGTGACGACCGCTTCCTCGGCTGCGTTCGGGAGCCGTTTGTAGGCCGCCACCAGGGCATTGGCGAGAGCGTCGAGCAGGGTGTCGACGCTGATGCCCTTGTCCTTGGCGATTTGCTGGAGGGCGTCGAGGAAGTCGATGCTGACGTCTTTCATGATCCGGTGTCTTTCGGGTCGTGGGCGGCGGTAGAGGCGTGCGCCGTCGCGGCGCCGACCTTCGACGACCGCGACGCGGCGCTGCGCTTGGCAGACGGCGACGTCGTCGGACCCCACACGAGGACGGTGCGCGTCCTGTCGATCTGGTCGTGACGGAGCTCGAGCAGCGAGTCTGGCCCGGCATCCTTGGGATGCAGGCGGACGACGTTCTCGTCGACGAATGTGAGCGTGCCGTAGTGGCGGCGCGCCCCTTCGATCGGGCCGGTCGTCTTGATGGTCACTTCTGCGCCGACGTAGCGGCGGTACTGCTCGACGGTGCGAAGGGTCCGCTCTACACCCGGACTGGACACCTCCAACTGGTACAGCCCGTCGGGCACGAGATCGGGACGCTGATCTAGCAGCGGCGAAATGACCCTGCTCGCCTCGGCGCACCCCTCCAAATCGATGCCACCTGGTCGATCGACGAGTATGCGGACGATGTCGCGCGACACCTCGACGTCCCAGAGTTCCAGCCCGGCGGAGGTCAGCGCGGGCCCCGCCAACGCGCGAATGCTCTCGGTCGATCCCATCACCACCTCCTCTTTCTCCAATGGGTCGCAAACAAAGGCGTGGGCACCCTGCCCACGCAGGTGCGGCCCACGCCAGCAACCGCCCGATCGGGCGGTTACCCCCAGTATAGCCACCGACCCGGTGGCGAGCCCTCAGTAAGCCTTGGCCACGACGGCGATCAGGCCCGGTTCGTCGTCGGCGTCGGCGAGGGTACCGTCGGGCCTCTGCAGGCAGCGAACGCTCACTCCCGACCCGGCCAAGCGGGCTTCTCCGTCGACGCCCACGGCCTCCCATGGCAGCACCGCGAAGCCGTCCTCAACAGCTTCGACGGCCTCGTCCACCGTCGCCACAGACCTGGTCCGATCCTGCATCCGGGCTTGGGCCTCTTCGAGGAGGCTGAGCTGAGACTCTGTGAGAGCCGAACCCACTTCTGGGCCGACCCCGGCCAATGCGACCGCCTGCTTGGTCCGATCGCTCCGCCGCACGACCGTCGCCAGCCCGTCCGCAAGGTCACGTGGGCCCACCTCGACCCGAACGGGAACGCCTTTGAGCTCCCAGTCCACAGAACGTCGGCCGAACGATATGTCCACCCGGTCGTCGAGACGAACCCGGTGCCCGGCTGAACGTAGCTCGGACGCTATTTGCGACGCCGCCGCCGCCGTCCCCTCGCCGTCCTTTACCAGCAGAACCACGACTTCGAGGGGAGCCAGACGAGGCGGGAGGCGAAGCCCGGAATCGTCGCCGTGGGCCATTATGACGGCCCCGACCAGGCGGGTCGACGCCCCCCACGACGTCTGCCACACGTACTCCTGGGTCCCCGTCTCCGACGAGAACTGGATCCCGAATGCCTTGGCAAAGTTCTGCCCGAGCTCGTGGCTGGTCCCCATCTGGAGGGCCTTTCCGTCTCCCATCATCCCTTCACAGGTCCAGGTCCGGGTGGCGCCGGCGAAGCGTTCACGGGCGGTCTTGTGCCCCGTCAGGACGGGAATGGACAGAACTTCGACCATGGTCGACACGTAGACGTCACGCAGAATCCGCAAGGCGTACTGACGAGCGTCGTCCGCGGTGGAGTGGGCCGTGTGTCCCTCTTGCCACAGAAACTCGCTGGTACGCAGGAAAAGGCGGGGCCGGAGCTCCCAGCGGACCACGTTGGCCCACTGATTGATCAAGAGGGGCAGGTCCCGATAACTCTGAATCCACTTGGCGAAGAAGCTGTTGATGACGGTTTCGCTCGTGGGCCGAACGACGATCGGCTCCTCGAGCTGCTTCCCGCCACCGTGGGTGACCACTGCGAGCTCCGGGCTGAAGCCTTCTACGTGTTCGGCCTCCCTCTGGAGGTACGACTCTGGGATGAAGAGAGGGAAGTAGGCGTTGTCCGCACCCGCTTCTTTGATACGGGTGTCCATTTCGGCCTGCATCCGCTCCCAGATGGCATAGCCCCATGGTCGGATCACCATGGTCCCCCGCACCGGCCCGTTGTCGGCCAACTCGGCCTGAGTGATGACGTCCTGATACCAGCGGGGGAAGTCGTGCTCGCGGGGCGTTATCGGCGTTGCCATGGCGGAAGAACCTACGGGAAAAGACCGGCCTCTTAGAACCCGGTTCCCGTCAACGGAGCGGGCCAGGTGGCGAACAGGGAGTCGGCGGCTTCGATACCGCCAGCCGTCAACTCCTGAACTCGCCCCGCGGCGGCGAGCAGAGAAGCCGAGAAACCTCCCAGGTACAACGAGCCCAGGTCGGTGACGGTCAGACGGACGTCCGCTTCTTCGCCGGCCCGGCCCGCCCGGCACGACGCCCCGTCGGGACCCCCCTCCAGTACCCAAGTGCCCGAAGCGGCGTCGTCCGACCCGAGCGAAGCCGAAGGGGGTAACACGTCGAGGACCACCCGACCTTCGTTGCGATAGCCGCGAGCTTCCAGAGCCGCCGGCACGTCGAGTATGCGAACGTACAGGCGGTCCACGACGTCCGTCACCTTCAGTTGGCGGGGGTCGGCGAAGCGCCAGCGAACGGGCTCGTCCACGGGACGACGCCTGGCAGTCACCTCGCCGACGAGGTCCAGGTCGAGCACGAACCTCCACAACGCGGCTTCGACTTCGGGGGTAGTCCCGCGCAGCTCTTCGACGGTGATGCGCGGCAGGTCGCCACGGAGCACATTGGCGTCGTGCGCCCGGTATGCCAGGTAGCCGTCGTCGCAGGAAGCGAAGAACACCCCGCTGCCCCCGTGGCGGCGGTTCGGGGGATCGGCGATTACCTCTTTCCACACCTGCTGGTTCCTGCTGACCTCGCCTGATCGGGTCCGCCGTTGACGGTCGTATAGGTCCGGCAGGATCTTGGCCGCCTCTTCTCGGTCCAGTAGCTGTAGATCTAGGTGGGGCGCCGGGTTGGAGAACGCCGACTCGCGGGTGTTGATGGTGAACTCGGCCATGTCGGTGGCGTGACCGAAACCAAAACGCCCGTAGATGATCGATTCCGACGCGATCAGGCCCGCGAGCGCTTCTCCGTGGGCCCGGGCGTCGTCGAGCATGGCCGCCATCATGCGGCTCAGCAAGCCCCTGCGGCGGTGGGTCGGGTGAACCCCGACCGCGCTCACACCGGCCATCGCGGTCACTGGACAAGCCCGGTCAGGAAACGCTGGCAGGGTCAGGTCCATGGTGTGGATGCAGGCGTTGCCGACGAAGCGGCCGTCGTCCGAGGCCACCCACGCCCGGTCGGTCTCCGTCTTGGCCACCCGGTCTTGATCCTCGGCGAGCTCGTGCGGATCCCCCGTGGCGGGGCTCAAGAACGGCACCGCCACCGAGCGCACGAACGCCTCCCCTTCTTCTGGCCGCAACTTCCGTACCTCGACATCCATGGCCCCAGTCTTGCCCCCCGAGCCCCTCACGGCACCTGCTTTTCCCAAGCCGTGCCGACAAGATCCCCGTTCCGTCGAGAAGGTTCCGGGGCCCGGCACCAGCGAGGGGCTGCGTCCGTTCGACAGCGGACCAGCGTCTCGCCGGTGCCAGACCGATCGACGCGCTGACCGCGAGACAGCCCGGGTGGGCTACTTCTGGCTGCGGAGGCGGCGGTCGATGAGCTCGACCCGCTCTTCGCTGTGGTTGACATCGGCGCCTCTGGCGTCGAGCAGCGCCAAGCGGTCTGCCTCGGCCTCGCCGGCCGCGGAAGAGTCCGCTGCTGCCAGGCGGGCCTCCACTCCCTCCTTGACGAGCTTCTCGGCTTCTTCCACCAGCGCCGACACCATTTCGTCCTCGGGCACGACCCGGACGATCTGTCCCCGGATGAAGAGGTGGCCGCGGCGGCGGCCGGCGGCGATCCCGATGTCAGCCGACCGAGCTTCCCCGGGGCCGTTGACCACGCAGCCCATGACCGCGACCTGCAGAGGGATCTGTTTGCCTTCGAGCGCCGCTTGGGCTTCCTGGGCCACCTTGTAGACATCGATCTCGGCTCGGCCGCACGCGGGACAAGCTATGAGGTCGACGTTGGTGCGCTCGCGCAAGCCCAGCGCTTCGAGCAGGACTCGCCCCGCCTTCGCCTCCTCCACCGGATCGGCCGTGAGGGAGTATCGGATGGTGTCGCCGATGCCTTCGGACAGGAGCGTGGCGATACCGGCGGTCCCCTTGATCGTCCCCGCTGGAGGCGGGCCTGCTTCGGTGACGCCCAAATGCAACGGATGGTCCGTCACTTCCGACAGCTGCCGATAGGCCTCGATCATCAGTGGGACGTTGGACGCCTTGACCGAGATCTTCACGTCGTCGAAGCCTTCCTCGGCGAACAGCGCCAGCTCGATCTGAGCCGACTCAACCAGAGCTTCGGGGGTCGCTGACCCGTACTTCTCATAAAGCCTTGGGTCGAGGGATCCGGCGTTGACGCCGATGCGGACGGGGACGTGACGGTCCTTGCATTCCCTGGCGACCAGCTTGATCTCCTCGGGCTTTCGGAGGTTCCCCGGGTTGAGACGCAAGCAATCGACGCCGGCGTCCAACGCCGCCATGGCCATTTCCACGTGGAAGTGGACGTCGGCCACGATGGGCACCGGGCTCCGCGGCACGATGCGTGCCAATCCTTCGGCCGCCTCGCGCTCGTTGCATGTGCAGCGAACGATGTCAGCACCAGCGCCCTTGAGGTCGTAGATCTGAGCGAGCGTCCCCTCGACGTCGGCCGTCTTGGTGATCGTCATCGACTGAAGCGTCACCGGGGCGCCGCCGCCGACGGGAACCGAACCGACCATGACTTGGCGGGTCTGGCGACGAGGAAACCGCTGGTCAGCCATCGCCTTCGAGACTACCGGTGATCAGGCGATCAGATCGCGCAGATCGAGGAACAAGGAGCTGACCCCGATGAACAGGATGATCGCCAGTCCCACGTAGAAGATCGGCAACAGCTTGGCGATGTCGGCTCTATAGGGACGGCGCCAGCTGCGCACCCCTTCGTAGAGGGCGACCACCACCCGCCCCCCGTCGAGGGGGAATATCGGCAGAAGGTTGAAGATGCCGATGAAGATGTTGATCAGCGCTATCAGCCACAGGACGGTGGGCAGGCCGCTCTGCCCGGCCTGGTGGAGTATGCGGACCACTCCGACTGGGGACTCGAAGCGGACGCTGTTGTTCGGGTTGTCGGCGACCTTCTTGCTCGAGAGCATGTGAAAGTACGAACTGACGCCTTTGAGGCTGACGAGGTGGCCAAGGGCGTCGAAGGTACTGGCCGTGGCCTGCACGAACGCCCCGCCGGCGTCGCTGATCGAAGCCGTTAATCCGGAGTGGATCACCGGAGGTAGGCCGAGACCGATACCGATGAAGCCGACCGAACCTGATGGGATGTTCTGCTTGCCGACGACCTTGACGGTGTCGGCCTTCACCGGAACCGGGTACAGCTGAACGTCACGGCCCCGCCGATCGACGACAAAGTCGAGCCTCTTGCCGGCGTGCGCCTGGATGTAGGTAACCACCGACGCCCACGAATCAAAGTGGTGACCATCAATCGAGAGGATTCGATCCCCGAGCTGGAATCCCGCCAGCTCGGCCGGGCTGGAACCGGTGGCGAGCCGGCTGATCTCCGCGATCGGGTAGGACGAGGGCGGAACTGTTAGGTACTCCCCCTGGTCCCCCACCCAGAAAAACATCGAGAACAACACGACCAGGGCGATGAGAAAGTGCATCGCCGATCCGGCCACGTCGATCGAGAGTCGGCGCCACAGAGGTGCCTGCCGGTAAGTACGGGGCTCGTCGGCTGGGTCGACTTCCTCCAAGTTGTTCATGCCGATGATGCGGCAGTAGCCGCCAAGCGGCAAAGCCTTCACGCCATATTCGGTCTCGCCCCGTTTGATCGACCACAAGCGGGGTCCGAAGCCGAAGAAGAACTCAGTGACCTTGACGCGACCGGCTTTGGCCGTGAGGTAGTGCCCGAACTCGTGGGCCAGGATGCAACCCACCAGGACCAGCACCAGGAGAATCGTCTCTCCGTATCCGGCCGCGTAACCGAATCCGATCACCGCCACGATGACCAATGCCAACCGCAACAGGTCCGCACGGGGCGAGGGGTCTCCGGGCTTAGGGGGGAGCTGATCCCATTGGCGATGGGAGGCCAGCCCCAGCGGGTCGGCCTCCAGGGTCTCGCGCCAAGACGGACGCTCGCCCGTCTCTTGGTCCCCGGAGGGGTCGAGCTGGGTCACAGGGAGGCGCGAGCCAGCCTGTCTACGGCCACGCGAGCAAACTCCCTACCTGCACGATCGGATTCCAGCACGTCATCAACGGTACTGGGGACCGGGGCGCTGCACTCGTCGAGGGCCGCGCTTATGACAGCGGGTATATCTATCCACCGGATGCGGCCGTCGAGGAAGGCGGCGACAGCCACCTCGTTGGCGCCGTTGAGCCACGCCGGCGCGGCCCCGCCCTCCCGTCCGGCCCGGTAGGCGAGGTCGAGGCAGGGAAAGGTGGCCCGGTCGGGCGGCTCGAACTCGATCGGCGGTAGCTGCGTCCAGTCGATGGCGCCGAAAGCAACCTGGAGTCGATCGGGGTAGGCCAGGGCGTAACCGATCGGGAGGCGCATGTCGGGCAGGGAGAGCTGGGCGAGGGTGGCCCCGTCGGTTGTTTCGATCATCGAGTGAACGATCGACTGCGGGTGGACCACGACTTCTATGGAGTCATATCCGATGCCGAAGAGTTCGTGGGCCTCTATCACTTCGAGGCCCTTGTTCATGAGCGTGGACGAGTCGATCGTTATTTTGGGACCCATGGTCCAGGTGGGGTGGGCCAAGGCGTCCTGCACTGTGACTTCCGCCAGCGAGCGTTGACTGCGGCCACGGAAGGGCCCACCACTGGCGGTCAGCACGATGCGTCGGAGCGGCATCGACGGGGGGTGGGGCATGCGGGCCATGTCCTTTTCCCCGAGGAGCGCCCTCAAGCACTGGTGGATGGCGCAGTGCTCCGAGTCCACTGGGACGATCTCTGCTCCGGCGGTGGCTCGCGCTACCTGCACGACCGGCCCGCCCGCGATCAGAGACTCCTTGTTGGCAAGAGCCAGGCGCCGTCCGGCGAGCAGCGCGGCCAGGGTGACGGGGAGACCGGCGAAGCCGACGACGCCGTTGACGACCACGTCAGCCGACTTGGCGATCTCAGCCAGAGCTTCGGGCCCGACCAGGAGCTCTGTTCCTGCCGGTAGGCGTTCCTCGAGTTCGGTTGCCCTCCGGGGATCGGCGAGAGCCACCCGATCGGGCCGCAACTCGAGTGCTTGAGCAGCCAATAGGTCCACGGACGTGGCCGCCCCGATGGCAACGACATGAAACGACGCCGGATCGGAATTGATGACGTCGATCGTCTGGGTCCCGATCGAACCTGTTGAGCCGACCACGCTCACGGTCTTCAACGACGCCTACCTATTGCCATTCCCGAAGCAACTTGGGGGGCTCGACCAAGTTCATGTTCCAAGTTGTTTCGTGGCGAGTCCTTAGTGGATGAGGCCGAAATAGCTGCTCACGTAGTACGCAGCGGGCAGAGCCAGCAAGATGGAGTCGAAGCGGTCCAGGAGTCCTCCGTGGCCCGGCAGGATGCTGCCGGTGTCCTTGATCCCGAGGTCGCGCTTGACCATGGACTCGAACAGATCTCCCAGAGGTGCGATCAAGCCGACGATCAGTCCGAGGACCAGGCCGTGCTTCATGCCGCCCCAAGGCGTCAGCTCTTTGCCGACGATGGCGCCCACCACAATGGCTCCGACCAGGCCGCCCAAGAAACCTTCGACGGTCTTGTTGGGACTGATGTTCGGAGCCATGGGTCTGCTCCCGATCCACCGTCCCACGACGAAAGCGACGATGTCGGCCGCGATAGCAACCAGCACGGCGCCCAGGAACAACCCCTTGCCGTGCGCGGACCTCAGCATCAGCGGCGCGTAGGACGCAAGGACCGCGATCCACACGAAAGCCATCATGGTCACCGCGACGTTCGCGAGCGGCCGGGCCTCGACTATCCCCAGCACGTACCACATCATGCTGCCGGCGAACACCAGAACGACCGCCAACGGCAGAGCCTCGAGACCCCTCCAGTACGCACCGAACGTGAGGCCGAGCGCGATGACCAGCCCTAGCAGGGTTGCGGGGCGGAAGCCGGCTCTCTGGAGCATCCCATAGGACTCAGCGAGGGTGGCCACGACTATCAGGGCCACCAGTACCACCAGCGCCTTGGGACCGATGGCGTACGCGATCACTACTAGGAGGATCAGGCCGACGCCAACTGCGACCCGGCTACCCATGTCGTCGCTCGCGATGGATCCTCCGTTCGTGCCTCGGGTCTGGGGTCTGCCCGGGCGGCGGCCCGGGGCGGGAGCGTCGCCGGCCCGAGCCGCGGAACGGGCGTGACGGGCGCCGACGGCCGGTCGGGTCGGTCGTTCCCTAGGAGCGGGCGGCTCCGGCACGGGCAGATCGTCGAAGTCGGCGACTACGGGCTGATCCCCGGTGCGCGACGTAACGCGCTCAAAATCCTCGTCGAAGGAGTACAGGTCGGACCGCTCCGAGCGAGTCTGATCCAAGACACCTTCCGGCTCGTCGTCGCCGGCCAGATCCCCGATCTGGTCTCCGTCGTCCCAGTCTTCCTCTCCGTCACGCCAGCGGATGCCGCGCGCTCCAAGCGCCCGCCAGGCCTCCAAGTCATCGTCGCCCTGGACCTCGCGGAAGTCATCGTCAGGCAAGATGCGGGGTACGTCGCCGGTCGGCGGATCTGTCCAGTGCGGAAGCTCGGCGCCACCTCCCGTGACGGTGATGCTCTCTTCGCCGCTGACCGGCCCCGGGTCGGGGACGGGCGGGGGGTCCGGTGCTTCGATCTCGGCTGTCCGATCACCGAAATCCCACCCTTCCTGGCCCCGTTGCCCTCGCGGGGTCGACGACCGCGGCGGGGTCGCCAAGGGCGGCAACTCCACGGCTTCGGCTGGATCCATCGAATCGGGAAGCGGGAAACGGTGAGCGGGTCTCGGGCCCGGCGGCGCCGGGGGGACGTCGCCGAAACGCAACTCGTCATCGGGGCGCCGGCCCGCGGCCTCGCCCTTCTCGAGCGCTTCCTGTGCTTCCTCGGCCCGGATTATGCGAACGCCTTCGGCCGCCTGGCGGCTTCGGGAGCGGTCACCGGGCTCACCGCGCTCGCTCATCGGGTCCTCTCTTCGAGGGTGCCCATGAGCGGCGCCCTGTGCTCATTGGTTCGCTCACAAGCTCCCTCACGTTGTCCCTCCTCGGTTGCGTTTGCGTCGACAAGCCGGCAAGTGGGCTTGGGACTCGGCGAGTCCTTAGGGTAGAAGTTCTTCCTCTTTGCGCTGAAGTACGTGGTCGATATCGGCGATGAACTCGTGAGTGACGCGTTCGAGCTCCTTCTCGGCTCGGTCGAGCTCGTCGGTGGAGATATCGCCATCCTTCTCCAGAGACTCGAGATCCTTGCGGGCCCCCCGGCGCAGGTTGCGGACGGAGACCCGCCCGTCCTCGGCCTTGTGATGGGCCACCTTCACCAGCTCCTTGCGCCGTTCCTCCGTGAGCGGGGGGATCGATAGTCGGATGACGGTCCCGTCGTTGCTGGGGTTGATGCTCAGGTCCGAGTTCAAGATGGCCTTCTCGATGGCCTTCAAGGATCCTTTGTCGTAAGGAGTTATGACCATCAGCCTCGCTTCGGGAACCTTGATCCCAGCAACCTCTCGCATCTCGACTTCGGTTCCGTAGAAGTCGACGCGGAGCGTCTCGACTAGAGCAGGTGCGGCGCGTCCGGTCCGGATGGTCGAGAACTCGCTCCGGGTGTGGTCTAGGGCCTTGCCCATCTTGGACCGGCAATCTTCCAGCACCGCGCCGATATAGCTGTCCTCCTCCATTAGTGGATCAGCGTACCGATTTGATCCCCCTGGAGTGTGCGACGCAGATTTCCTGGCTCCATGATCGAAAACACGCGGACCGCGAGCGAGTTCTCCTTGCAGAGGGTGATGGCGGTCAGATCCATGGCCCGAAGTTCCTTCGACATCACTTCGTCGAAGCTGACCTCGTCGAGGCGTCGGGCATCGGGGTTGGTCCTGGGGTCGCTGTCGTACACGCCGTCCGCTCCACCGTGGGTCCCCTTGAAAAAGACGTCCGCCTCGATCTCGACCGCCCTTAGAGCTCCGGCCGTGTCGGTAGTGAAGAAGGGATTACCTGTCCCGGCCGCGAAGACCACGACCCGGCCCTTCTGCAGGTGGCGGATGGCCCGCAAACGGATGTACGGCTCGGCGATCTGCGACATCCCTATGGCGGTCTGGACACGAGTCGGCTGGCCCTGGCGCTCGAGGGCGTCTTGGAGGGCCAGCGCGTTGATGACCGTGGCCAGCATGCCCATGTAGTCGGCGGTCGCCCGGTCCATGCCAGTGGCGGAGCCGGTGGCGCCACGCCAGATATTTCCTCCGCCGACAACGACTGCGATCTCGGTCCCCAAGTCGGCCCTGACCTCGGTCAGCTCTTTGGCGATCCTCTCGACCACGGCGCCGTCGATGGTCTCGTCGGCTGCGTCGCTGGCGAACGCCTCTCCCGACAGCTTCAGGACCACGCGCTTCCACGGGGGCAGATGGGACACGGCAGAGCAAGCCTAGTGCGAGCCCATAGCCGTCGTCAGCGGCCGGGATGCGGGCTCGGCCGGGTCGTCTGCGCCGAGGTCCAACTGGTCGACGGCTCGCGGAGAACCCGGGCCTCGACCCGGCTAGCCCTGACGCGTTGGGTCGGAGAGCTAACCGACCACTACTTGGGCGAAACGGACGATCCTGGCGCTGCTCACGATCTGGGCCACGCTCTGCTTGTCGTCCTTGGCGTAGGGCTGCTCAACCAAGACGCCGCCCGGAACCCTCTTGTACCAGCCGTTGAGCTTCCCTTCGACGATCTTGGCGACCGCCGCTTCGGGCTTTCCCTCGTTGCGGGTCTGGGCTTCGAGCGCCGCCCGCTCGGCCTCGACATCCTCGGCCGACACCTCTTCGCGGTTGAGGACTGACGGCCGGCCGAAGGCAATGTGCACGGCCACGTCGTGGGCCAGTTCGGGAGTGCCACCCTCGATCTCGACCAGGATGCCATTGACCCCACGGCCATTCTGGACGTGCAAGTAGGTGTCCAGCAGGTGGCCGGAGTCGGCGACGAAGCGGACCACGCGCCCGACCTCGATGTTCTCCTTGAGGGTCAGCTTCAAGTCGTCTATCGCCTCTTTGCGACTGTCCACTGCTCCTTCGCCCTCGGCGGCGACGGCCTGGGCCAGCTCGTTGACGAGGCTCACGAACGGTGCCGACTTGGCCACGAAGTCCGTCTCCGACTTGAGCTCCACCAGGGCCGCCGCGTCGCCGACCACTGCTACTCCGACGGCGCCTTCAGTGTTGTCGCGTCCCGACCTCTCGGCGGCCTTGCCCAAGCCCCGCTCGCGAAGCCACACCACGGCGGCAGGATAGTCGCCGTCGCTTTCCACCAGCGCCCTCTTGGCGTCCATCATCCCGGCCCCGGTGGCGTCGCGAAGGGCCTTTACATCTTTGGCGGAGAACTCTGCCATGACCTGCTTCTACTCCTCAGTGTTGGTTTCGACGTCAACGACTTCAGCAGCAGGGGCATCGGGCTCGACGGCCGCGACCTCAGCCTCGGCCGCTGGGACCTCGGCAGCAGGGACCTCGGCAGCAGGGACCTCGCCGGCAGGGACCTCGGCCTCGAGGGGCGGGGTCTCCCCTTCGACGCCCTCGTCGGCTGCTGGCGGCTCCTGGTCCTTGGCGGCCCTCAGGCGAAGCTCTCGCTCCGCTTGGGCGGCCGCAGCCTGGCGGCGAGCGTCGCGCTGCTGCTCGGCGCGTAGGGCCTCCTCCTCGGGGGTCAGAACCGGAGGGCCTTCGACGGCCGCGGCGGGAGCACCAGCACGGACGGCTCGGCGAGAAGCTATGAAACGGCCTTCCTCCACGGCGTCGGCAATGACCCGGCACATCAGGGTCCCGGCCCGGATGGCGTCGTCATTGCCCGGGATCACGAAGTCGATCAGGTCGGGATCGCAGTTGGTGTCGACTACCGCGACGATCGGCATACCGAGCTTGTTGGCCTCGGTTACCGCGATGTGCTCCTTCTTGGTGTCGATGATGAATACGGCATCGGGGAGCTTCGTCATGTTCCGGATGCCGCCGAGGTTGCGATGCAGCTTCTCCAGCTCGCGACTGAGGATGAGCGCTTCCTTCTTCGGCATGGCCTCGAAGTCGCCCGCCTCACGCATCCGGTCGTATTCCTGCATCTTTTTGACCCGGCCGGAGATGGTGTTGAAGTTGGTGAGCATGCCGCCGAGCCACCGCTCATTGATGTACGGCATGCCGCACACGGCGGCGTAGCGAGCGATCGGATCCTGGGTCTGCTTCTTGGTACCGACGAAAAGGATGCTCCCGTTGTCGGCGACCAGGTCACGGACGAACGAGTACGCGGCGTCGATACGCTCGAGCGTCTGGTTGAGATCGATGATGTAGATGCCGTTGCGCTCACCGAAAATAAACCGCTTCATTTTCGGGTTCCAGCGCCGGGTCTGATGCCCGAAGTGGACTCCCGCTTCGAGCAACTGCCTCATGGTGACGACAGCCATCTTGTCTGACTCCTTCCCCTCGGTTGAGTAGTCGCCCGATGTGCGCACCGCAGACAAGTCTGCAGCGACCGTGGGTACATCGGGGGATTAGGCGGTCCCGATTGTTCGGGACAGCCGACCATCCTAGCGCAGTCGCGTTCGGGCTCTTACCGCCGGCTCAGCGCTCAGCCATGATCAAGCGGCCCCGCAGCTGCATGACCGCCTTTGTGTGGATCTGGCACACCCGGCTTTCGGTCACCCCGAGGACCTGGCCGATCTGGGCGAGGGTCAGGTTCTCGTAGTAGTACAAGCTCAGGACGATCTTCTCGCGGTCACCGAGCCGGTTGATGGCTCCAGCCAGGATCTGCTTCATTTCCTCGACCTCGAAGGCGGCCATGGGCCCGTCGCCGCGATCGGCCAGCGAGTCGCCGAGCGTCACTGACTCCCCTCGGTCCGAGCCCCCTCCGGAGATCACTTCGTCCAAGGCCACAATGCCGATATATGAGATCTGGCCGAAAATTGACTGCAAGTCACCTTCGGACATCTGTAGTTCGGAGGCCACCTCGGCGTCGCTCGGGGCCCGCCCGAGGGAAGCTTCCAAGGAGGCGTAGGCCTGCTCCACGGCGCGGGCCTTGGCCCGCACCGACCTCGGCACCCAGTCGATTGAGCGCAGTTCGTCGATGATGGCGCCCTTGATCCGGGTGATGGCATAAGTCTCGAACTTGATATTCCGCTCGGTATCGAACTTCTCGATCGCGTCTATCAGCCCGAACATTCCGTAGCTGACGAGGTCCGATTGCTCGATGCTTTGCGGCAGCCCGGCCGAGACCCTGCCGGCGACGAACTTGACCAAGGGTGAGTATCGAACGATCAGCTGGTCACGCACGGCGCGATCACCCGACCGCTTGTACTCGGACCAGAGCCGGTCTACCTCGTCTAGCTCGTTTTCCAACCTTCGCCCCTATCGCGCCCGGGCGCGGCCCATTTGAGCGCGCCCCGCCAGCCGAGCCCTCGCAGTACCGGTCACTGGTCACAAAGGCTAGTGGCTGGAGGTCGCCCCGCGAGGTTTTGGGCGATATTTGGCGCGACAGGTAGGGCTAGCTGTCTCGAACCTCACCCGACGACCTTCATCCACCACCGGCGTCAGCTGCTACCGCCGCCGCACCCACCACCCCCGCTCGGAGGCCACCCAGCCGGTCGCTTCGAGCTCGTCCAAGGCCCGCAATGCCGTCCCCACGCTGGTAGCGCTGCGGTCGACGATATGGTTGAGCGACGATGGCCTCCACTCGACCGCCGCCAGCACGGCCTTGGCGGCCGAGCTCAGCACCGGGACCAGCGATGCTTCGTCCTCCACGCCCACCTGGGCCCGAGCGTGGTGAGCCTTCGAGTCCGGGAGGAACATCCCGAGGGCGTCGAGCACGTCCCTGGCGCTTCTTACCGGGCCGGGGCCGTCGTAGAGCAGCTGGTTGGTGCCGGCGCTGGCGGGGCTGTGGACGGGACCGGGTACGACCCTCACCTCCACTCCTCGCTCGAGGGCGGCTTCGACGGTAATCAGGCTGCCACCGGCCGCGTGGGACTCCACGACCACGACCATCCGCACCAGGCCGGCGATCACCCGGTTGCGGGCCGGAAAGCGCCACGCCTGCGCGGGCCGGCCCGGAGGCGTCTCGGAAACGACGGCTCCGGCGGCGACCACCTGCTCCCAGAGACCGGCATGGCGACGCGGATAAACCACGTCGACCCCGCTCGCCGCCACACCGACGGGACCCACGGCGCCGGGCTGGTCCACGGCCCGGAGCGAACCAAGGTGGGCGGCTCCGTCGATGCCCAGGGCCAGTCCCGACACCACACATATGCCGGAACCGGCCAGGTCGCGACCGAGCTCGAACGCTACCGATCGGCCATCGGGCGTGGCCCGACGCGTGCCGACGATGGCCACGCACGGCCGGTCCAGGCATTCCAGAGCTCCCCGCCAGAAGAGGACCCCCGGCGGGTGCGGATCGTCGGCCAACGCGACGGGGTAAGTGGCGAGACCAGGCCAGGTCACGCCGATCCCCCGGCCGGCGATGGGCGCCCACCACGTCTCCGGGTCGAATCCCCGCGATAGCTCCGCCCACGTCCGCCCGGAGCACCGAATGGAGCCCGAGTCGAACGCCCCGTCCAAGGGAGTCTGCCGGGTTTGCCGGGATTCGAAATCGAGCCCTTGACCTCGCGGTGGTCGTTGGAGCCGGCCGGCGCGGACCCGCTCCCACGCCCGGCGCGGTTCCCAACGTCCGAGCACCGCCACCAGTGTCGCCGGGCCCATCCCTGGCAGACCGCTGAGCGCGGCCGCGTAGGCAGCCTGGCCGGCCGCGCCTTCGTCGCCAATCACAGGACCATCTCCTCAGCCGCGAACACATCTGCTCGTAGCGCCAGGGCTCCGTAGACGTCGTCGACCGTCACCGGACCGGCCCGACCATCCAGGTCGGCGAGGGTGCGGGCCACCCTGCGGACGCGATGCAAACCGCGGGCCGACAATCGCCCTTGGCGAAGCCGTACCTCGAGCAGTCGGCTGGCCAACGGGTGGATGGGGGCCACCCGGTCGAGCGACGGTCCGGCCAGTTCGGCGTTGCACGTCACCGATCGGCCGTGGGCCAAGTGGCGCGCCGCCTGCACCCGAGCCGCCACGGTCGTAGTCGACTCGGCCCCGGCCGAGTCGGCCTTCGCTCCTCCGATGAGTTCGCCGACGTCGGGGCGGTCGACCATGACCCGCAAGTCGAACCGGTCCAATAAGGGCCCCGAAACGCGAGCGGCATAGCGGGCTCTGGCCGACTCGCGGCATCGACACGAGCCGGACCCACTTTCCATTCCGCATGGGCAGGGATTCATGGCGCCGACCAGGAGGACTCGGGCCGGGAAAACGACACTGGCCCGGGCTCGGCAGACCAGAACCCGGCCCTCCTCGATGGGCTGGCGAAGGGTGTCGAGCACGTCGGCGGGGAATTCGCCCAGCTCGTCCATGAACAACACCCCTCGATGGGCGCAGCTGAGCTCCCCGGGCCGCATCTGCGGGCCGCCACCTCCAATCAGCGACACCAACGACGCGCTGTGGTGCGGGGCCCTGAACGGCGGTCTCCGAACCAGAACGCCGGCCGGAAGCGCCAGCCCGGCAGCCGAGTGGATGCGCGCCACTTCGAGAGCCTCATCGGTTCCAAGAGGCGGCAGGAGCCCGGGCAAACGCTCGGCGAGCATGGTCTTGCCGGCGCCAGGTGGCCCTACCAGGAGGAGGTGGTGGCCTCCTGCGGCCGCCACCTCCACGGCCAAACGGGCGAGCGGCTGGCCTTTGACGTCGGCCAGGTCGGGTCCGGCCACGGACGGCTCCGGCGGGGGAGACGGCGGGCGAGCGGCCCAACCCGATTCCCCGCGGAGGACTGAGACCAGCCCCCGCAGACCCGCCGCGCTCCTGACGTCTGCGCCTCGTACCAGCTCTGCCTCGGGCACACAGGACGGCGGGACCACGACCGTCCCGGCTCTCATGGCGTGCACCAACGGCAGAACGCCGGGAACCTTCCGGACGCTGCCGTCGAGGCCCAACTCTCCGAGGAACCCCATACCGGCTACGGCGCTCTCAGGAATCTGGCTGTCGGCGGCGAGCACCGCCATGGCTATGGGTAGGTCCAGGCCGGCGCCGGCCTTGCGAACCGAACTTGGGGCGAGATTGACCGTCACCCGTTGTTGGGGCCACTTGAACCCGCTCGAGATGATCGCGGCCCTGACGCGGTCGCGCGACTCGCGGCAGGAAGCGTCCGGCAGGCCCACGATCGTGAAGGACGGAAGTCCCCTCGACACGTGGACCTCGACCGAAATGGGTGTTCCTTCGACGCCGACCAGCGTCGACGACGCCACCGTTGCGAGCACGGCTCCTCCCAACCACAGGAAATGGAAAGGGGGGCCGTGACGCCGGCCTCCAAGCTCCTTTCCACGCTACCGATGCACTAGGACGGTCAATGACATCGGTACCCGGGCTGGTTTGAAGGAGAATCTGGGCATGGACGACGCCGGCGACTGCCCAGACGACGTCGAGGTCCGGGTGGTGCATCCGTTTGAAGCCCGGAAGGCGTATGTGTGCCCCGGATGCCAACAGGAGATCCAGCCCGGGTCGGGCCACCTGGTCGCCGTGCCGGTTGGAGAGCCCGAACTGCGACGGCACTGGCACCGGCCTTGCTGGCGCAACCGGACCAACCGCAAGCCGGGAAGGTAGACCAGCCTCTAGAGCAACCCCGCTGGCGCCCCGAGCAATGCTTGATCGAGGTCGGCCCAAAGGTCCTCGATGGCCTCAATTCCGACCGAGAGCCGCAGCAAGCCCGGGGGGAGGTGCTCTTCTGCTTCCCATCTACCCCGCCGTTCGATGAGCGTCTCGACTCCGCCCAGGCTGGTGCCGGCCGTCATCAGGCGCACGCCCAGGGCGACCTCCTCGGCCGCACCGGCTCCTCCTTTTACCTCGAAGGAGACCATGGTCCCGAATCCCTTCATCAGACGGCCAGCCAGCTCGTGTCCGGGGTGTTCGACCAACCCCGGGAAGCGGACCCGTTCGACGGAGGGATGACCGGCCAGGCGTCTGGCCAGCTCGGCCGCGTTGGCCTGGGACCTTTCGAGACGGACGTCCAGGGTCCTGATTCCGCGCAGGAGGATCCACGCCTCGAGCGGGCCGGCAATGGCCCCGTGCAGGGACCTTCGCTTGGCCAGGGCCGTGACCACGTCCGGCCGGTTCGACGCCACCGCCCCCAGCACCACATCGGAGTGTCCCGACAGAAGCTTGGTCGCGCTGTGCACGACTGCGTCCGCCCCCATGTCCAGCGGTCGCTGAAGGAGCGGGGTGCAAAAGGTGTTGTCCACGACCACGTCCAAGCCGAGAAGGTGGGCGCCTTCGATCAGCGCCGGCAGGTCGATCACGTCGAGAAGTGGGTTGGTCGGCGACTCCAGCCAGAGGAGTCCTCCGGAGCCGAACGAACCCGATTGGCCCGACGGTCGGCCCGGTCCCCCAGCCATTTGGGAGCAGGCGTCGAGCGTGGCGGCGGCGTCGGTTACGTCGACGGTCCGAAACCTGAGACGCCCCCGTCCGGCGACGTCAGCCAGCAGGCGTCTGGTCCCGTTGTAGGCGTCCCCGCCGACCACGATCCACCCCGGCACGGGCAGAGACTCCATGACCGCCGCGATCGCAGCCAGCCCCGACCCGAAGAGGAGGGCCTCGCCGCCTTCGAGGCCGCCAATGACTTCCTCGACGGCCTCCCAAGTCGGGTTGCCATCCCGGCCGTACATGATCGCCCCGCCTTGATGGAACGTCGAGCTGAGCACTACCGGAACGTTGATGGGGGCGCCGGGAGTGCCGGTGGGCCGACCAAGGTGGACCACCTGGCTGGCCTGGGACAGTTGATCGCGATCGGCCTGGCTCAGAACGCGTCCTCCAGGATCTGTAGGTCGGGGCCGAGGACCGAAGCGACGTCGAATCGGATGGCGTTGGGCCGGACGGCCATGGCAGCGCCTCGCTCTCGAAGCCAGCGGGCGGCCAGGCGGCGGATGCGGGTCTGCTTGGCCGAAGTGACCGCCTCGAACGGCTCTCCGTACCTGGTTGACGTTCGCGTCTTCACTTCGCAGAACACGAGGGTCGGACCCCGACGGGCGACCAGGTCGATCTCCCCACCCGAGCACCGCCAGTTGCGATCGAGCACTTCGTACCCCTCGGCTTCATACCATTGCGCGGCCCGAGTTTCGCCGGCGGCCCCGAGGGCGCGGCGGCCGACGCCGCCACCTGGTTCCTCCGCCCGCCCCGGCGCGGGGACCGCGCCGGGGCCATGGGAGGGGCCCGCCTGGCCCGGTATGGCTAGAGCTCCTTCTCCGGGAGCTCCTCGACGTTAACGTCCTTGAACGTCACGACCCGCACCGACGAGACGAAGCGGGCCGGCCGGTACATGTCCCACACCCACGCGTCGCCAAGGGAGATCTCGAAGTAGGTCCGATCACCCTCGCCTTTGGCCTCCATCTTCACGTCGTTGGCCAGGTAGAAGCGCCTTTCGGTCTCGACCACGAACTTGAACATGGCCAGCACGGCTCGGTACTCCTGGTACAGCTGGAGCTCGATCTCCGTTTCGTACCGCTCGAGATCCTCGGCGCTCATTGGGACACCGCTTTGCTCACGAGCCCCATGATATTCCGCCGCAGGACCGTAAGGGATCGTCGCCTGACCCGGGCCCTCGCCGACGAGCCCGCCTGGGACGGTCGGGGCTCAGCGGTTGAAAGGTTGCCGCTTCTCTTTGATCTTGGCGGCCTTGCCGGTGCGATCGCGCAAGTAGTACAGCTTGGCCCGACGCACGTCGCCCTTGGTCACCACCTCGATCTTGGCGATCACCGGCGAATGAACAGGAAAGGTGCGCTCCACCCCCACCCCGAAGCTGAGCTTGCGCACGGTGAAGGTTTCCCGGACACCGGAACCTTGGCGGCGGATGACAGCTCCCTGGAAGACCTGGACCCGTTCCCGGCTGCCTTCGACGACCCTCACGTGGACCTTGAGGGTGTCTCCAGGCGCGAAGTCCGGGATGTCGTCCCGCAGGCTGTCGCGGTCTATCAGGTCGGTCGGGTTCATGGCGTGGAGCTCCTGCCGGGCGAGAAAGGAAGACTCAGGATAGTGCGTCGAGCCCGAACTCGGCCAGGAGCGCCTTCTCCTCGTCGCTGAGACCACCTCGAGCGTCGATGAGGTCAGGCCGTCGGGCCCGGGTTCGAGCCAGAGCCTGGGCCCTCCGCCACCTGGCCACTTTGGCGTGGTCGCCGCCACGGAGAACGTCGGGTACCTCCCACCCCCGGAACACTGCCGGCCGGGTGTACTGGGGATACTCGAGGAGGCCATCGGAGAAGCTCTCCTCCCAAGCCGAGCTCTCGTTGCCCATGACGCCAGGAACCAGGCGAGCCACCGCCTCCACCACCGCCATGGCGACGATCTCACCGCCGGCCAGGACCACATCGCCGATTGAGAGCTCACCGTCTACCAGGTGCTCGGCGACCCTCTGATCCACGCCCTCGTACCGTCCGCAGAGCATGGAAAATCCGGTGCCTGAGGCGAGCTCTTCAGCCCAAGCCTGGTCGAACCGCCTGCCGCCGGGACCGAGGAGCAGCAGCGGTCGGGGGGGATCGGCCGCCTCGACGACACGGAACAGCGGCTCTGGAGCCAGGACCATCCCGGCCCCGCCCCCGAAAGGGCTGTCGTCGACGGATCGGTGCGGGTCGGTCGTCCCGGACCTCAAGTCGTGCACCCGCAAGTCCAAGAGCCCTCCCCGGCCGGCCTTGCCGACCAGGCTGGCTCCTGTCCACGACAGCAGCAGGTCCGGAAAAATGGTGAACGTGTCGATCCGCAAGCCCCCTTTGACCACCGGCTCCGTCACAGGTCGAGAAGGCCTGAGGGGGCTTTCACGGTCAACCGGCCAGAGTCCTCGGCGCTGACGAAGGACAGCGGTATGAGGCGCCCATCCTCGAGTATCAGCAGGTCGCTGGCCGGGTTGGCTTGCACCGATTTCACCGACCCGATGAGCAGGCCTTCCTCGTCGTACACGTCGGCGCCGATCAGCTCGTGGACCCATAGAGCGCCGGGAACGTCGATCGGCGCGGCGCGCAACACCGCCCCCCGAATGCTCTCGGCCGCTTCCTCGCTGTCGAAGCCGGCGAACGACACCAGCCACCTGCCCGCCTCCGACAGGCTCGACGCCCGGACGATCACGAGCTTTCCAGAGGGCCCTTCGAGCTCGACCCCGGGAGCCATCCTTTCGGTCCGGTTCGTCCACAAGTCGACCACGACCCCGCCCCTCAGACCATGGGGGCGCAGCACGCGGCCGACGTCGAGCAGGGCCCCGGCCGGGGCTGAAGAATCAGCCCCTTCATGAGGGTCGATCGGCAGGGCTAGTCGACGATGTCGACGATGACATCGACGCCGTCTTTGGCCCCGGCCGCCCGCACGACACCGCGTATCGATTGAGCGACGCGGCCGCGGCGTCCGATGACCTTGCCCATGTCGTCGGGAGCGACTCGAAGCGACAGCTTGATTCCGTGACGGGTCTCGCTCGTATTCACGCTGATCGCATCCGGGTCGTCGACGAGTTTGCGGGCGAGGAACAGCAGGACCGCCTTGGCCCTCCCCCCGTCGACTTGATCTTCGTCGCCCCACTCGTCGTCGGTGCCCAAATCGGTTCCCATCCCGGCCGAGCTAGACGCCTCGGAGTCCGACACCTCCGGGCCTACCGCCGCCGGGTTCACCTCGTCGGGGTGGCCCTCAGGGGCGTTGCTCACGGCTTGACTGACCCAGCGCCCGACTTGAACTGCTCCATGGCGCCGGACTGGTCGAGCAGGCGGGCCACCGTGTCGGTCGGCTGAGCCCCTTCGCGGAGCCAACGGACCGCCTTGTCGTTGTCGATCAGGATCCGTGTCGGCTCGGAGCGAGGCTCGTAGGTACCGAGGATCTCGATGAACCGACCGTCCCGAGGCGACCGACTGTCTGCGGCGACGACCCTGTAAACCGGCTGCTTCTTTTTTCCCATCCGCATCAGGCGGAGTTTCACGGCCATTTGCTTGTTTGCTCTCTTCTCGTGTTTGGCGCCTACCGACGCTTCTTCTTCTTGTTGGATTTCTTGGCGCTGGTGCCCGCCCGCCGGGCCACCCGTCCGGACAGGCCCGGCATCGTGGCCATCTGGCGCATGTAGGCCTGCATCTGCTTGAAGCGGTCGAGCAACTCGTTGACCTCGGTGGTCGACGTGCCGCTGCCGCGGGCGACACGCAGGCGCCGGGAGCCGTTGATGATCGAGGGGTTCTGGCGCTCCTCGGGGGTCATGGATCTGATGATGGCCTCGATCGGACCCATCAGGCCGTCGTCGATCTCAGCGTTACGCAACTCCTTGGGGAGCCCCGGAATCATACCCACTAGCCCGGACAGGGGCCCCATCTTCCTGACCTGCTGCATCTGTTCGAGGAAGTCCTCGAGGCTGAAATGGCCCTGCTGCAGGCGATCGAGGGTGACTTCGGCCTGCTGGCGGTCGAGGGTCGCCTCCGCCTTCTCGATCAGGGTGAGGACGTCGCCCATCCCGAGGATTCGGTCCGCCATGCGATCCGGGTGGAACTGGTCGAAGTCATCCAGCTTCTCCCCGGTGGAGGTGAACACGATGGGCCGGCCCACCACCTCCTTCACCGACAAGGCGGCGCCGCCACGGGCATCGCCATCGATCTTGGTGAGGATCACGCCGTCCAACTCGAGAGTCTGGTGGAAGGCCTCAGCGGTAGCCACCGCGTCCTGGCCCGTCATGGCGTCGATCACCAAGAAGGTGTAGTGCGGGGCGGTCGTCTCGGAGACGCGCCTCACCTCGTCCATCAACTCCTCGTCGATCGCCAAGCGGCCGGCGGTGTCCACGATGAGGACGTCGCGGCCTAGCCGCACGGCCTCCTCGAGACCCTTCTTGGCCACGGTGACCGGATCGGAGGCCTCGCTGAACACCGGCACGCCGACCTGCTCGCCGAGCACCCTCAGCTGCTCTACCGCGGCCGGACGCTGGAGGTCGGCTCCCACCAACAGCGGGTTGCGGCCCTCTTTGCGCTTGTAGAAGCCCGCCAGCTTGGCCGCCGTCGTGGTCTTACCAGACCCTTGGAGTCCCGCCAGCAGGATCACCGTCGGAGGCCGGGGAGCGTAAGTCAGGCGGAGGGTCTCGCCGCCCAGGATGCGCTTCATCTCGTCGTGGACGACTTTGATGACCTGCTGGCTGGGGGTCAGGCTTTGCGAAAGGTCGACCCCGACCAGTTCGTCCTTCACGCGGGCCACGAAATCGCGCACCACGCGAAGATTGACGTCCGCTTGGAGCAAGGCCAGGCGAATCTCGCGGAGGGCCTCGTCGACGTCGGCTTCGCTCAGCCGGCCGCGCCCTCTCAGCCGGTTGAACACCGCGTCGAAGCGGTCTGTCAGGGTCTCGAACATCGAGCCTGTCGAGTCTCGAACATGAGGCCAACCAGCGTAGACGACCCACCTACGTGGCTCGCTGCGGCTGAGGAAATGCCATCGGCCATGGGTCCGCCATCGGATAGAAACACTTGGTGCCCGACGATCCGCTCATATCGGCGCGGGGCTTGAGGAAGGAATTCGGCCCCTTGATTGCGGTCGACAGCGTCGACTTCGCGGTAACGCGCGGCGAGGCTTTCGGTTTCCTGGGACCCAACGGTGCGGGCAAGAGCTCGACCATGCGGATGATCGCGTGCGTGTCTCCTCGTAGCGGTGGCGACTTGCGGATCCTCGGATTGGACCCCGAGCACGACGGGCCTCAGATCCGCTCCCGACTGGGGGTGGTTCCCCAGGAAGACAACTTGGATCCGGAGCTGACCGTCCGCGAAAACCTGTACGTCTACGGCCGCTACTTCGACCTGCCCCGCAAGACTCTCATGAGCCGAATCGACCAGCTGCTCGATTTCGCCCAACTCACCGAGCGGGGCCACGACCGGGTCGAGCCTCTGTCGGGCGGCATGAAGCGCCGGCTCACGATCGCCCGCTCGCTTATCAACGAACCCGAGTTGCTGCTCCTCGACGAGCCGACCACCGGGCTTGACCCGCAAGCCCGTCACGCCCTGTGGGACCGGCTGTATCGCTTGAAGGCCGAGGGCGTGACGTTGGTCCTCACGACCCATTACATGGACGAGGCCGAACAGCTTTGTGACCGTTTGGTCGTCATGGACCGAGGCCGGATCGCGGCCGAGGGCTCCCCTCGCGAGCTGATCGACCGTTACGCGACCCGGGAAGTGGTCGAGTTGCGCTTCGGTCCGGGTGAGACCGAGCGCATGGCGGCGAAGGTCGACGATCTCACGGAGCGCATCGAGGTCCTTCCGGACCGGATCCTGCTTTACACCGACCGGGGCGACGATGCGGTCGACGAGCTCAACCGACGTCACTTGGAGCCGCTGAGCGTGCTGGTCCGGCGCTCGACGCTCGAGGACGTATTCCTGCGCCTCACCGGGCGCCACCTGGTGGACTGACTTCGATGGCCACCCCTCCGTCGGTGCGGGCGATGGTGTACTTCGCTCGGGCCTACCGCCGCACCTGGCGGGGATCGCTCATGTCCACTTTCATAAATCCGACCCTGTACCTGCTCGCCATGGGCGTCGGGCTGGGCTCGTTCGTCAACAAGGGCGCCCATACCGCGTCGCTAGACCATCTGAGCTACTTGCAGTTCGTGGCTCCTGCCTTGGCCGCTACGGCCGCGGCCACCACCGCCACCAACGAGTCGATGTACCCGATCATGGGGGCCTTCCGGTGGCAGCGCACGTACTACGCAATGCTGTCGACGCCGCTCCGGGTCGGAGACGTCCTCGTCAGTCAGCTTTTGTGGATCGCCACCCGAATTGCGACTGCGGTCGGCGCCTACCTGGTGGTCATGGCGGCGTTCGGCACGACCCTGTCACCCTGGGCCATCGCCGTGCTGCCAGTCGGCGTTCTCACCGGCATGGCCTTCGCCGCTCCTCTCGCCGCCTTCGCGATAACGCAGGAGACCGACAACGCGTTCCCGCTGGTCTTCCGGCTCGGGCTCGTCCCACTGTTCCTCTTCTCCGGCGTGTTCTTCCCGATCAGTCAGTTGCCCGGTGGTGTCCGCTGGATCGCTTACGTGACGCCTCTATGGCACGGCGTGGACCTCAGCAGAAGCCTGGCGCTCGGCCGGGTGAGCGCCGGTTCGGCCGCAGTCCACGTGCTGTTCTTGTCGGCGCTGACGGCGGCGGGAGTGTTGGCGGCCAACCGGACCTTCCAGAACCGGTTGCGGACGTGACCTCCCGATCCCTGCCGTTTCGGGTGCTGCCTCCCGGCGCGCTCGGTCTTGGTCGGGGCCTCCGCCTAATCGAGCGAAACGCCCTGGTGGCCCGCAAGATGCCGTGGGTCCTGGTGTCAGGATTCTTCGAACCGCTGTTCTATCTCCTTTCGATCGGGATCGGCCTCGGCAAACTGGTCGGAGGGATACCGGGGCCACACCACACCCTGGTGCCGTACGCCACCTACGTGGCTCCCGCCCTCCTCGCCTCCTCCGCCATGAACGGCGCAGTCATCGAGAGCACCTACAACGTCTATTTCAAGCTCAAGTACACGCGTGTCTACGACGCCGTCCTGGCCAGCCCTATGGAAGCTTCGGACGTCGCCCGCGGCGACATCACCACCGCCTTGGTCCGCGGTTCGATCTATGCCGGCGCCTTCGTAGTCATGATGGCCGCGCTCGGTGACATCGATTCCGTTTGGGGCATCCTGGCGCTGCCGGCCGCGATCCTGATCGGGTTTGCGTTCGCATCGGTCGGGATGGCGGCCACGACGTACATGCGGGGTTGGACCGACTTCGACTTCGTAAACCTGGCGCTCCTGCCGATGTTCCTCTTCTCGACCACCTTCTATCCCTTGGCCATCTACCCTCGATGGCTGCAGATCGTGGTCGAGTGCACGCCGCTCTACCATGGCGTCAACCTGCTCAGAGCGCTCACCTTGGGTGATGTAGGCCCGGCTGCGGCGGGCCACGCCTTGTACCTGGCCGCGATGGGCGTCGTGGGCGTCGCCGTCGCCAGCCGGCGGATACGGGTCCTCCTGCTCAGCTAGACCCCACCATCGCACCGGGGCGCTCCCTATGGCCAAGAGCTCGCCCCTAAGGGCCGATCAGGGCTTCCACGAACTCGACCGCGTCGAACACGACCAGGTCGTCCGCTCCCTCTCCGAGTCCTACGAGCTTGATCGGAAGATCGAGCTCGGTGCGGATCGCCACCACTATCCCGCCTTTGGCGGTGCCATCGAGCTTCGTCAGGACCACTCCCGTGACGCCGGCCGCGGCGGCAAACTGTTGGGCCTGGATGAGGCCGTTCTGGCCGGTCGTGGCGTCGATGACGAGCAGCACTTCGGTCACCTGCCCAGGGGGACGCTCGGCCACGCGGCGGACCTTTTTGAGCTCTTCCATCAGGTTGGTCTTGGTGTGGAGGCGTCCAGCCGTGTCGGCCAGGACCAGGTCGGATCCTCTGGCCGCGGCGTGCTGGACGGCGTCGAAGACGACGGCGCCGGGGTCCCCACCTTCGTTGCCTCGAATGATCGACGCCCCGGCCCGGTCGGCCCAGGCTTCCAATTGGTCCGCCGCCGCGGCCCGGAAAGTATCGCCCGCAGCCATGACTACGCGGCGGCCGGCGCGGACCTCGCGCATTCCGAGCTTGCCGATCGTGGTCGTCTTACCCACACCGTTGACCCCGACAAACAGCCACACGCTGGTGGCGTCTGGGGCTGTGTGGAGGTCGGTGTCGCCCTGGAGCCGGGTGACCAGTTCTTCCTTCAAGGCGTCGACGAGGGCGTCCGCGTCGTCGATTCCGTCGCGCTCGACACGCGCCCGGAGGTCGTCCAAGATGGCCGCCGTGACCGTCACGCCGACGTCGGCGAGGATCAGCGCCTCTTCCAGCTCCTCCCAGGTCGAAGCGTCGATGCTGTCGCGGGATCGGACCGAGGTCAAGTAGCCGCTGAGCGTCGAGCGAGCCCGGTCCAGGCGGTCCCGGAACCGGGGCTGGGCCTCGAGCTCAGTGACCGCAGGCGCGCCCGCAGCAGCGGCGGGTCTGGCCGCGGGTGGGGCCGCGGGCGCAGCGGGTGCCGGAGGTGCCGGGGGGCGCGTCGGGAGGGGTGTGGCGGGCGGAGGGACGGGCAGGCGGCGGCGCCCGGCGACGACGAAGCCCGTGGCAGCCAACACGATCACCGCGACCGCGATCAGCACGATTAGCAGGATGACCATGGCCCGCCGAGCCTACCGGGGGGCCTCAGAGCGCGGCGGCCGAGACCCGTTCGCTGATCACCCGCGACGACGCACCGGGAGCCATGGTCACCCCGTACACGCAGTCGGCCGCTTCCATCGTCCGCTTCTGATGGCTGACGATCAGCATCTGAGCCTCGTCCCGGAACTCGTTGACCAGGTCCAGGAATCGGTGCAAGTTGACGTCGTCGAGGGCGGCTTCCACTTCGTCGAGCATGTAGAACGGAGAGGGCCGAGCGCGGAACACGGCGAAGAGGAACGCCATGGCAGCCAAACTGCGCTCGCCTCCAGAGAGCAGCGACAGCTTCCTCAGGTTCTTGCCCGACGGTCGGGCCTCCACCTCGATTCCCGATTCGAGCAGATGATCGGGGTCGGTGAGCCGAAGTCGGCCCTCTCCGCCGGGGAACAGGGTGGCGAACAGATTCTCGAAGTTCTCGGCCACGTCTGCATAGGCGGCTCCGAACACTTCGACGATCTCGGTGTCGATCGCCCGGATGACCTTGGCCAGCTCCCGCCGGGCGTTGCGCACGTCCTCTAGCTGGCCGTCGAGGAACTCGTGACGTTCCTGTAGGGCCGTGTGCTCCTCCAAGGCGAGCGGGTTGATGGGCCCCATCAACCTGAGCTCGCGTTCCAACTCGGCGCGCCTACTGGAGGCGCTCGTCCCAGGCGGCAGCTCTGGGCACGGCGCCGCTCGTACCCGGTCGGGCTCGCAATCGAGGTCCCGCCGGATGGACTCGGTGAGGCCCTCCAGCCGCAGCCGGGCTTCGGTGTCGTCGAGCTCGACCCGGTTGAGCCGCTCGCGAACCTCGGTTAGCTGGCGTTCGGCCGCGCTGCGCTGTCTGCGCAGCTGCTCCAGGCGGTCGGTGCAGTCACGCGCCCTGTCCGACTCCGCTCGTCGTGATTCCCTGAGTCGTGACAGGGCGGAGTCCAGAACGGCCTCGCGGGTCCGGACGAACTCGAACAGCCGGTCTGTGACCATCGCGGTCCGCTCGGCTTCCTGGCGCCTGGTACCCGCTTCGGCCCGCTCGGTCACGTTGCGACGGAGGCGCGCCTCGACGTCGTGGAGTCTCCGGGCGGTCAGGGTGCGTCGCTCCTCCAACCCCGCCGCTCGCACTTCGAGCTCGCGGCGCATGCTCGCGACCGACGCCACTCGGGCCGCCAGGCGGGACCGGGCCGCCCGCTCCGCAGTCGCCCTTTCAGCCTCGGCCGCCGCCATGCGCTGCAGCTCCGGAAGCATGGCCTCCAACTCTTCGATTCGCGCCATTTCTCGTCCGTGTCGGCCGGCCAGCTCCTGGCGCTGGGCCCGGGCCGCGCTCAACTCGCTTTCGTTGTCCGCCACTTCGCCCTGCACCCGTTCGAGGGCCTCGGCCGCGGCCCGGGCGCGCCTCTCGGTATCTTCGGTCGCCCGAGTCGCCGAGACGCGTGCGGCTCGGGCCGCTTCGACGGCCTGGCGGGCCTCTTCCAAAGCCGCGCCGGCTCGGGCGGCCCCGTCGGACGCCGCTGAAGCCCGGACCCGCGCCTGCTCGAGGGCGGAACCGGTCGCACCCGCTCCGCCGGCGCCGACCCGCCACAAGCCCGCAGAGCACCGGTCCCCGGAGGTGGTCACCACCACGAGGTGGGGATTTGCGATGGCAATGTCGATGGCGTCCTGCCATCCGGTGCCAACCACGACCGCCGAGCGCAGGAGCTGATCCAAGAACGCATTGACGTTGGGCAACCGGGCCCGGACTTTGTCCCGCAAGCAGAGCGCCCCTTGAGGCGCCTGCGAGGGCCCAGCCGAGCCCATGGCCACGTCCGGCAGCGCCAGCACGGCGCCCGGCGCCTCTTGCCGCTGCAGCTCGGCCAGACCCTTCCTGGCCGAGTCGAACCCGTCGACGACTACCGCGGCGAGAACTTCGCCCGCGGCGGCTTCAAACGCCGACTCGTAGCCCTCGTCGACGTCGACCAGCTCCATCAGGGTCCCCACCACGCCACCGACCTCGGCCAGCCGCTCAGCCCCAGCCCGCGCCCGCGCCTGGTCGAGGGCTTGAGATAGGGCTTCCTCCCTCGCCACCCACTTGTGTCGTTCGGCTTCAGCGTGACGCTGATGATCGTCGGCTCGTTGCCAGGCCGCGTCGGCCTGGGCTTCCGAATCGCGAGCCACGCGTTCGGTCGCATCCAGACCGGGGCAGGAGGCGGCCGTCTCCTCCACCACGGACCGCAGCCGCGCCGCCTCTTCGCCCACTCGGGCGCCCCGCTGGGTGAGAGAACCGAGCCGGGATTCGATCCTTCGGACCTCCTCGGCTGACCGCTCGATCGACGAGCGAAGGGCGCTCAGCTCACCCCTGGCCTCTGCCGCCGGGTTGGCGGCGGCCGGGCCTTCGGAGCCCCACTCGGACTCGAGAGTGACCGTCTCCGCGGCCACGGCCCTTTCCGCTTCGGACAGAGCGTCAGCCTCGGGCAGAAGGGCGGCCGCGTCGGTCTCGGTGCCGGCCAGCGCCTCGGTCAGAGAGGCCGCTTCCGCCTCGAGGCTGGCTATCACGTCCTGGTCGACGGTTGCGGTGAGCGATCGTTCGAGGGACCGCTTGCGCTCCCCCATCAAAGCCACCAGGCCGCCGGCCCGGGCGCGTAGTCCTTCGGCGCGCGAGACCAGCTCGGCCAAGTCCACCACTTCACTCGAGAAGCTCGCTTCCATCTGGATCTCGGCGACCTTCACTTCGCTGTCCAGCCCTGCGAGGGCCTTGCGGATCTCTCCCTCGGCGTGCGCCAGGTCTTGGCGGTGCCCAGCCGCGGCCGCCAGGCGCCCCTCGACGGCTGTCAGGTCCCGACCGAACAGGTGCCGGCGAACCGAAGCCAGCTCGTCCACCAGGTCTCCATGCCGTCGGGCCGCCTCGGCCTGCTTCTCGAGGGGTCGCAGCTGGCGCCGCACCTCTCGCAGCAGGTCCTGCAAGCGCACCAGGCTGGCTTCGGTGGACTCGAGACGCCGCTCGGACTTCTCCTTGCGTCTCCTGAACTTCAAGATGCCAGCCGCTTCTTCGATGACGAGCCGACGCTCTTCCGGGCGTGCGTTGAGGATGGCGTCGAGGTTCCCTTGGGAGACGATGACGTGCTGCTGACGTCCGACCCCAGAGTCCGACAGCAGGTCCTGGATGTCCATGAGCCGGCAAGGGACCCGGTTGATGGCGTACTCGGACTCGCCGGTCCGGAACAGGGTGCGGGTGATCGTGACTTCCGAGAACTCGATCGGGAGGAGCCCGGCGCTGTTGTCGATGGTCAACGACACCTCGGCTCGGCCCAGGGCCGGGCGCTTAGGAGTGCCGGCGAAGATGACGTCTTCCATTTTCGTCGAGCGCACGGTGCGGGGCCCTTGCGCGCCCAGCACCCACGCGACGGCGTCGACGACGTTGGACTTGCCGCTGCCATTGGGCCCGACGACCACGGTGACCCCCGGCTCGAAGTCGAGGGTCGTGGTGTCGGCGAACGACTTGAAACCCTTGACGGTCAGGGACTTCAGGAACACGGCGGGACCAATCTAGTGGGACGCGTCTGCACCCTTTAACGCTGCCCGCTCAGACAACCAGATTGGTGGATCGGAGGAATTTCCGGGTGCTGGCCCGGTCAAATCTGGCAGCGGGGGCAGAAAAAGCTGCTCCTCCCGTTGGCCTTGGCCCGGGTGATGGTGCTGCGGCAGCGCGGGCAAGGGGCCCCATCCCGGTCGTACACGTTGTGGAGGTGCTGGAACTCCCCGATGTCCCCGAACAGATCCCGGTATTGCTCGTCCGCCAGCGATGAGCCGCGGTGCTTGATGGCTTCCTGGAGCGTTTCGATCATGGCCCGAAACAACCGGCGGATCTCTTGGGGAGTGAGCTCGTCAGAGCTTCGGTCCGGGCGCAGCCCGGCGGTAAACAGGATCTCATCGGCGTACATGTTTCCGATCCCTGCCACGAAGCGTTGGTCCATCAGCAATGGCTTGAGCTTGGCGTGGCGGGATACGAGCATTTCGGCGAAACGGGTCCAAGCCATCTGGTCGTCGAGGGGGTCGAACCCCAGGTGGGCCAGCTCCGGTACTTCCTGCTCGAGGCGCTCCGGTGTCGTCACGAACAACTCGCCGAACGTACGGGGATCCACGAATCTCAGCTGCGGGGCTCCGGCGAAGTACAGGACGACGTGGGTGTGCTTGTGGATCGGCTCCTTCGGGTTGACCCTGAGGAGCTGGCCGCTCATGCCGAGGTGGGCCACCAGCACGTCGCCGTTGTCCAGCTTGAGTATCAAGTACTTCCCTCGACGGCGGGTACCGACGAGCTTGCGACCTTCCACCTTGGCCACGAAGTCCTTGGAGGTCCGGTGCCGCCGCACCGAGCGGGCCCCGGTGACGTCGACCTTTTTGATCTTCTTGTTGACGAACTCCTTGTCGATGTCACGGCGGATGGTCTCGACCTCGGGAAGTTCGGGCACGCTTAGCCCCCCGTTCGTGCGCTCGGCCCGACTCCGGCGGACGGGCCAGGGACTTCGTCGAGGTCGGCTCGCAGCCGTTCCCAAGCTTCCTTGGCCGCGGCCTGCTCGGCTTGCTTCTTGGACCTGCCGCGGCCGAAGCCCTCGGGTCGTCCGTGCACGTGGACGACGGCTTCGAAAGCTTTGGCGTGGTCGGGCCCCTCGTCCTTCAAGGAGTAGATCGGCAGCTGATCGAACCGGCGGGCGCACAGCTCCTGCAGTCGGGTCTTGTAGTCCTGGCCTCCCGGTCCGGCCGACGCCACCTCGATGCGCTCTCCGAGCAGAGCCATCACCATCTTGTTCGCAGCCAACCAGCCGCGGTCGATATAGACCGCACCTATCAGGGCCTCAGCCGCGTCAGCAAGTATCGACGGCTTCTCCCTGCCCCCCGACTGATCCTCTCCCTTCCCCAACATGAGTCCGGAACCCACGTCCAACTCCGCCGCCAGCTCGGCGAGGGACGCCGAGTTGACGACCGAGGCGCGAACTTTGGCCAGCTCCCCCTCGGGCATCTCCGGGTAGGTTCGGAACAGGTGGTCCGTGACGACCAGTCCCAAGACGGCATCGCCTAGGAACTCGAGTCGTTCATTTGAGCTCGTACCGGGGTTCTCGGCGCACCAGGAACGGTGGCAAAGCGCTTGCAGCAGGAGGGACTGGTCTCTGACCGCCCAACCGAGCCGCGTGGCGAGCTGGTCCCTCGTCGACGACTTCTCGGTTCCCGGTCCGTTCGGCTGCGTCGGGTCGTCTTCTGCCGGGCGTCGCTCCAGGACTCAGCTCGCCTCGAGCTTGGCCACCACGTAGTCGACCGCGTCACGAACGGTCTTCAGATCCTCGAGATCCTCGTCGTCGATGCGAAACCCGACGGTCCGCTCCGAGAGCTCCTCCTCCAGTGCCTCGACCAATTCGATCAGGGCGAGTGAGTCGGCGCCGAGATCGTCACCGAACGACGCCCCTTCGGTGATCGTGTCCGGGCTGATCTCCAAGATGTCGGCCAGACACCCCTGGATCAACTCGAATACCTCCTGGCGATCCAGGGGGCTGCGTTCGACGTGGGTCTCAGCGGGCACCAAATCTCCTCATCTGACTGGGTCCAGATGATATCGCTGTCCAGCCCGCGACCAGGTTCCGAGCCCGGAATGAGGGGGTGATCGGCCCGTTTAGCCCACTCTCCGTGATATTGATACCGCGAAGCGTGCAAACGGCCTCAGTTGGTCGAGATCGCCGTCCTGAGCTGCTCGACGAGGCCTTCGGTGACGGCGTGGTGGGCCACGCCGACCGCGTTGTAGATCGCCCTCGCCGACGACGATCCGTGGCTGATGATGCAGACCCCGTCGACCCCCAGCAGCATGGCCCCGCCGTAGGTGTCCGGATCCAGTTCATCGACGAGGGGTAGCAAGGCGGGCAGGATCGCTTCGGATGCCGCCTTGGCTTCGTCGCTCGACGACATGGCGGCCAGAACGGTGTTCAAGGCGAACTTCATGGAACCTTCGAGGGTCTTCAACACCACGTTCCCCGTAAAACCATCGGTTACGACCACGTCCACCACGTCGGACATGACATCTCGGCCTTCGACGTTGCCGATGAACCTCACGCTCGGCCCCGCTTTGCCGGCATCGAGCAGTGCGTAGGTCTCCTTGACCAGCGGGCTTCCCTTGCCAGGTTCCTCCCCGATGGACAGGAGACCGACCCTCGGGTCCGCAATACCGAACCGCTGGCGGGCGAAGGCCGCCCCCATCTGGGCGAACTGCAGGAGCCAGGCTGCGCTGCACTCGGCGTTGGCGCCGGAGTCGAGCAAGACGGTCGGAGTGGTCCCGGGAACCGGTATCGCCGTCGCGATGGCCGGGCGCCCCACGCCCCGAATCCGGCCTATGCGAAACAGGGCGCTGGCCATGGTGGCCCCGGTATTACCGGCGCTCACCATCGCCGACGCCCTGCCGTCGCGCACGGCTTCGGCGGCCCTTACCAGCGAGGAGTCCTTCTTGGTGCGCACGGCCCGGGCCGGATCCTCGTGCATTTCGATGGTCTCCGAAGCCGGGATGACCTCCAACCCACCCGCATCCCCCATTCGTTCGGGATCCCCAACCAGCACGACCGGCAGCCCCGACTCTGCGGCCCGGAGGGCTCCGGCCACTATCTCACCTGGCGCCCGGTCACCCCCCATGGCGTCCACTGCGACGGGCAGGGGACTTGGGTGAGGCGCCGAGGATTCAGCCAACGTCGACGGCCCGGCGCCCCTTGTACCATCCACAATTCGGGCAGACCACGTGCGGCAACTTGGCGTTGTGGCATTGAGGACAGAGGCTTCGGGCCGGCGCGTCGAGGGTCCATGCGCTGGCCCGGCGGCTTCGGCTCTTGGCCTTGGATGTCTTCTTCTTCGGGACGGCCATGAAAACGGGCTTTCTGTGTCGGGGAGCGGGCCTCGATGTCGGTCGAGGGGCGGCGCTGAAGGGCGAAATGTCGCTTTAGGCGGGGCCTTGATGCCGGCCGGTGCCAGGGAAGACCCCGTACAGCGACCGAGCCAGTTTATGTCGTGGCGCCGCGGGGCGCATCGCCGGGGTGTCGACGTAGGACATCCGACGCACCGCGCTCTGGATCTCGCACTTCAATCGAGCAGTCGCAGCCGTCCGTATTCCGGTCGGCGCCACAGGTCGTGCAGATACCCAGACAGTCCTCTTGGCAAAGGGGCGCCATGGGCAATTCGAGCAACAGGGCGTCACGCACCAGGGGCTGCAAGTCGAGGTGGTCGGGTTGGAGTCGGTACGTATCGTCGTCGTCGTCGAAGCCTTCCTCCGTCCGACGAGGCCGGTAGACCTCGCGCACTTCACAACGCAACTCCCCCTCCACCGAAACGAGGCATCGTCGGCACTCGCCTATCCAGGGGGCCGTGACCACGGCACTGACCTCGATGCCGCCGTCGACCGAGTCGAGGATGGCATCGGCTTTGGCGACGGCGCCGGCCGGAACGACGCTCTCAGCAACGCGTAGCTCGCCGACCGGTCCCACCCGTTCCTCCTGCCTTCTGGCTCCGATCGATCTCCGCATCGTGGTGATCGGAACCAGCCAGGGGTTGGCGGTCATTGCTGCCTCCCGACCTTGGTGGCCTACGATCGATCCTGGTCGAAAAAGGCCTCCTCTGCGCCGAAGTCATCGGCGTCGATTCCGGCTATGTCGGTGTCAGGCCCGTCGAAGATCGGAAGTGGCGTCACCGACAGCTTCTCCCGGCCGGCCGACACCGTCTTGATGGTGCGATCGAGGACGACCTCGAAGGCGGCCAGCTTTTGATCGCAGTAGTCCTCGGCCTCCAGTCGCAGCCGGCGGGCTTCGTCTCGTGCCGCCTCCACCGTACGGCGGGCCGTCTGTTGGGCTTCCCGGACGATTTCGGTCCTTTGGACCATGCGCTCGGCTTGAACGCGGGCCTCCTGCACGATGTCGTCGCCCTCTCGTTGCATCTTGGCCAGGTACTCGTCCCGCTCCTTGACGAGCCAGCGGGCCTGCCGGGTCTCTTCCGGCAACCGTTGGCAGGCCTCCTCGAGTAGCTCGAGAACCTCTTCCTTATTGTCCAGCTTCACTGACGACGACAGGGGAAGAGCCCGGGTCCCGTCGATGATCTCTGTCACCCTTCGGATGAGCTCCTCGGTTTCGGGGGATGACGGGGTCTCACCGGCGACGGTCATTGCGGCGCTCCGCTCACGTGAACCTCTCCTTGAGCTTGACGAGCACGGGCGCGGGAACGGTCGCCCCGATCCTGTCGGCCCCGCCGTAGCGGGCGAAGTCACGTACGTACTTGGAGGCAATAAACGAGAACTCGGACGACGACGGAATGAAGACGGTCTCGATCCCTGCCACCCGCCGGTTCATCTGGGCTTGCTGAAGCTCGGCTTCGGCATCTGAAGCCACCCGCAGGCCCTTGATCAGGACGTCGGCACCGACCTCGGTGGCCAGATCGACGACCAAGCTGGAAAATGACGCCAGCGTGACATTGGGCAGATGGGCCACCGAGTCCGCGATCATCCGCATGCGTTCGTCCAGGTTGAACAGCGGATCGCCTTTCTGGGTATTGCGCATGGGCGCCACGACGACCCGGTCGAAGACTTTCGACGCGATCTCTACGATCTCCAAATGTCCGTTGTGAAAAGGATCGAAAGATCCCGGAAACAAGGCGGTCTTCACATCTCACCTTCTTGGCGCACTACGGCCGTCGGACGAGCATTCGGCCGCGCGACCGTTACCACGGTACCGCCGTATTTCTTCACCACCACAGTCTCCCACGCAGGACCAGGGTTCCACTCGGATCCCGTCTCGGCGACGAGGGTCTCGGTCCGGGACATGAGCAAGTCGAGGAGCGCCGGCCATGACGCGAAGCCGTAGGGCGGGTCGGCCAGCACGACGTCGAATTTGGGAGCGCGGGCGCAATAGCGGAGGGCGTCACCCCTTACCACCGTCGCCCGGGCCTTCAGGTCGCCGACGACCGCCAGGTTGGCCTTGATCGCCTCTTGGGCCGAGGAGTCCGAGTCGACGAAGGCGACCGACGCTGCTCCCCTGGATAGCGCTTCTATCCCAAGCGCTCCGCTGCCGGCGAACAGGTCGAGCACCTCTGCACCCTCGACCGCCTGCATGCTCGTGAGGATTGAGAAAATGGCCTCCCTCACCCGATCGCTCGTCGGCCGGGTCGACCGCCCGGCCGGGGCGCCAAGAATGCGACCCTTCGCCACGCCGGCCACCACTCTCACAGCGTGAGAAGGTATCTGCATGATCCCCGAGGCCACGATCACCTGCATCGACTGCGGCGGGCAGGCCCACCTGCTGACCACTTGGCCCGAGGACGATCCGCCCCAACCGGGGGACGTGATGGCCTACCGGTGCGCAGACTGCCTGGATCGCTGGGACCTCGTGCTTCCGGACGAGGCGGATGCCTGATCCGTCGGCTCTCTTTAACAAGAAGTCCCTCAGCTCTTGAACAAGAAGTCCCTGTCGTCCTCATCGACGAGGTAGCGGATCTCCTGGGCCAGGTCTGGGAGACCAACCAGTCCCGGATGGCGGTCGACGAGATCAAAGGCCACCTCCCGGGCCGTGGCCACCAACTCCTTGTCCCTCCTCAAAGACGCCAGCTTCAAGTCGGTGGCCCCCTTCTGTCGGGTGCCCAGGATGGTTCCTTCCCCTCGGAGTTCGAGGTCGACCTCAGCCAGCTCGAACCCGTCTGTCGAACGCACCAGCGCACCCAGGCGTTGACCGGCATCGGTGTCGCCATCTCCGTCGCCCCCGCCGAGGAGGTAGCACCACGACCGGTGCTCACCCCGGCCCACCCTTCCCCGCAACTGGTGCAGCTGGGCGATGCCAAAGCGGTCGGCGTCCTCCACCACCATCACGGTGGCGTTCGGGACATCCACGCCCACTTCGATGACGGTCGTGGCGACCAGAACGTCAGTGTCCCGGGCCCGGAAGGAGTCCATGGCGGCCTCCTTCTCCTTGGCGGGCATCTGACCGTGGAGGAGCCCGACTCGCAGTCCTGACAACTCGGCATTGGCCAAGCGGTCCCGCTCCTCGGAGGCCGATCGGGCTTGGACCCGCTCGGACTCCTCGATCAGCGGGCACACCACGTAGGCCTGGCGGCCCGCCTCTACCTCGCTTCGGACCCGGTCCCAGACGGAGGCCTCTTCGAGGGGTCCTCTGGCCCACTTGGTGGTTATGGGAATTCGCCCGGGCGGCATCTCGCCGAGGATGGTGGTGTCGAGGTCGCCGTAGACGGTCATGGCGGCCGTGCGAGGGATCGGCGTGGCCGTCATCACGAGGACGTCGGGCACGACCAGGCCCGGTCCTTTTTCCCGGAGAGTGGCCCGCTGCTCGACCCCGAAGCGGTGCTGCTCGTCGATTACCACGCATCCCAGCGACCGGAAAGCCACCTTTTCGGTCAACAGCGCGTGCGTGCCAATAAGGATGTCGACCGTACCGTCGATGAGAGCCGCTTGCAGCCGGGCCCTCTCCGCCGCCCCCGTGCGATTGGTGAGAAGCGCGACTCGCAGCGGGCGGTCGGATAGCAAGGTCTGCTCACTCGGCACCGTCAGGCCGCTCAGCAGGGAGCTCACGGCCGCGTGGTGCTGCTCGGCCAGCACCTCCGTCGGGGCCATCAAAGCGCCCTGATGGCCGCCTTCGACGGCCGTCAGCAACGCGGCGACGGCCACGACCGTCTTTCCGGAACCCACGTCACCTTGGAGCAGGCGGTGCATCGGATGAGGGCCGGACATGTCGGTTGCGATCTCCGCTATCGCGGCCGCTTGCGCCGCAGTCAAGGCAAAAGGAAGGCCGTCGCGAAATCGGCCCACCAGCGGTCCGTCGGCCTGATGGCGGATGCCGACCGCATCCTGTTCTACCGCCCGCTTTCTCATCACCAGGATCACTTGCAGCCGCAGAAGCTCGTCGAAGGCCAAGCGCTGGCGGGCTTTCTTGCTCGCCGCGATCGAGTCGGGTTCGTGGATCTGGTGCATGGCCCAGTCCCGCCCGACCAGGTCCAAACGGTCGCGCCACTCCTGCGGTAGCGGATCATCGAATCGTTGCGCCCGTCGTAGAGACTCCGCGACCCAACCGCCGATCTGCCATGTCATCAGCCCGGCTTTCTCGGACTGCGGGTAGACGGGGATTATCCGGCCGGTGCGGTCACCGACGAGGTCGACCACGGGATTGGTCATCTGCCGTCGGCCCCGGAATCGGTCGACCTTTCCGAACAGGATCGCTTGGGTGCCCTCGGGAAGCTGCTTCGCTCGCCACGGCTGGTTGAAAAACGTGGCTCGCAAGTAGCTCGACCCGTCGAACAGGTCGATCTCTACCAGCGAACGCCCCTGCCGGGTGCGACGACCCGCTGTTTTGCGAACCGTTGCCAATACCATGGCCTCTTGACCGTCGACCAGGTCCGCGATGGCAGCCTGGCTGGTCCGGTCCAGGTAGCGGCGGGGATAGTGGGTCACCAGGTCGAGGACGTTCTCGATCCCCATGCTGGCCAGCGCGTCTTGGTTCTTAGATCCGACGCCGTTCAGCCGCTCCACACCGATATCGGCCAGATGGGGAAGCGACGTCACCAGCCCAAGTTATTTGGCCCGGAGGACAGGGACGGGAAGGTGCAGGTCACAGCCCGCCTCGAATGGACTTGCGACGCCGGGCCGCACCGAAGCGGCGCCGGGTCGGGCCGAACCGACCAACCAGTCTCCGATCGAGTCGCCGAAAGACGCCGATATCGACTCGCGCTCCGCGGGAACGGAGTCAGGTCAGCGGAGACGAATCGGGTGATCGGGATCGAGCCGGTATGCGATCCGCGTGAGCGCCTTCGAAGTTCCGAGCGCTCCCCTCATCGCCGCAGCCCTCGCCCTATGACTAAACGTCCGACTTGTCGCTTGCCCGGGCTCATACCAGTACGTTTTGCGGTCGCCGCTGAAGACGTCCACATCTTCGACCGTGTAGTAATACAGCGCTATCGACCGCCGAACTTCGGGCGCATTCTCGGATATGGGTGTCACACCGTGGACCGAGCGATGATCAGTCGTGAAAATAACGCAGTTCCCGTAAAGCGGGACAACTGATATCACAGGGTGATCGTCACCCAGGTTGAACAAGGCGACTTCACCACCGTCGCCCTCATTCCAGTTCGGGTTCAAGTATACGAGGAGGTTAGCTCGCCGAAAGAGCTTGTGACCTGTATGGACATGAAAATCTGTATGCGGTGACAGCTTTCCGCCAGGCAAGCTGTAGTGAAGCCCTCCACCTACGAGAAACGGGTCGGGGAGAAGGTTCGGAATACCCGTCAGGTTCGACAAGGCTTGAAGGAACGTGGGTCTGGAGAGCTCATTGATCATCTCGCCGAGTAATGGCGGCATCAGTTCGATGTTGTCGCAATACGACTTTCCGGGCTGATGTTTACCCCTGCCCACATCGATCCAGCCCTCCCACTTCGTATCTGGGAAGGCCTCTACCACCTTCTCAGCGGGGGCCAGCACGAAGTCCTCGAGAACCACGTGCGGGAAGGGCTCAGCCAGCGCATAATCCTGAGCCAGCTGGTCGGCGCCAGGCCCCTCTAATCGACTGAGATCAAAAAATCTCACGGTTTACGCGCCTATCACAAGGCGGCCAGCAGTTGGCCGGCGCACGAGCCATCCGTAGAGCATGTTCGTCAGGCTGCTACGTCGTCCCACGGTGCCTCTTCTCGCCGTCCGATTTCGGATAAGAGGGTACACCAGCCCCGAGGTCTGGCGTTTGGGACTCAGATATGACTTCACCGTCGCTTCACGAGGCGCGGCAGGACCCAACGGTAGCTGGGCGACCGGAACCAGAAACAACAACTATCAAAGAATAAAACTTCGGGACGGTCGTCGCCAACCCTCAAGATCGACTGAGGTGTTCGAAGTGTGGCCATAGGGACAAGTCGATGTTCTCCCAGCGATCCGCGAGCATGCGCACCTCGTCCTCGTAATCGCGCACGAGCTGTAACCTCAAATCGGCTGGCACGTTGACGTGTGGCACTTTGGCGCCGTGAACGCGGTCCCCTATATTCTCCGGGGAATAGCCGGGGTCGACCCCGAGGAACTGCAACGTGCGTCGATACTCACCGGCCGGATCCCTCAGGCACGCCTCGAATTGCAGGACGAGTATCTGCTCTTCAGGAAAGTACTGGAGCAGCCGGTTGATTTGCGAGGCATATCGGCCGCGCTCGAAGTTCTCCACAAGCATGCGCGTTTGAACGATTCCGAAGCGGTGCAATTCGTGGGTGGCCCCGGACCGAAAACGGTCGACCGGGTCCCGCAGCATCACCAAAAGACGGGCGTTCGGAGCGGAGGCCGCGAGTCGGCCCGGGGTCCACGGATCTACCGCGTAGCGGGGGGTCCACTCTCCAGCTAGCTGTCCCTCTGTCCGGGGAAAGTACCGGTGGTAGGCCGCGATGAGTTGCGCGTCGAAGTCGGCATCCCAGTGGTGCTGGAAGTAGTGCAGTTCCTTCCGCGGCACTCCGACGATTTCCGGGTGGCTGACAAGCAATCGGTACCACCAGGTCGTTCCGGACTTCTCTGCTGCGACACCGACGTAATCCGGAGGGCCGATGAACTGGCCATCCAATGGCGGTGGCGGCTCGAACGGACCGGCCAGTTCCTGCCGAAGGCGCATGGCCGCTTGTTCAACAAACTTTGTCAGCGGGTCGGGCGGCGCGGGGGCTCTTCGCCGTCCCAAGCGCGCCAGAAGCGCGGACGCCCGTTTCATTGCACGACGGTAGCAGACCTCGTTTATGCCACGGCGGCCTACGACCGGCTGGCAGATCCGGGTCCGCCGGGCCGAAACAGTTCTACATCGACCCCCTGAATAGGCGCGCTATCGGGGGCTCAGAATGGCATCACCAGGCGCAGATGATGCCATCGGGTTAGGAGATCCAAGTCCGGCCGCCGAGCGCATATGAAAACATTCCGTCGAACGCTGGTAACGACCGTCGCCGTCGAGCTCCCATGCCAGGTTGTGATGGCCCCTTATCCCTTTCAGCTCGGCGAGCCGGTAGTACAGCTCGACAGCGCCTATCTGGCGGAAGGCAAAGATAGCGGCTGCCCAAGGTGGCTTTCCACGCTAGGTGCCACGTGGAAGAGGCGATTCGTCTCCCCCCTCCGCAGATCGGCGTATGGTCGCAATCGCTGGTCCCCGCGGCGTACGACCGTCTGTGGCAAGGCAGATAGGCCAGGATCTCCTCGGTCGGCTCCTGCGACGCCGAAGCCTCGCAGGGTGACTGCACCCTGACCTCGTCATTCACGCAGGTCCGGGGCGGCTCTATTCGATGCTGAAGAGGTACGGGTACAGCGGCTGGCCCCCCTGGTGAACTTCGGCCGCGACTTCGGGGTGGATCTCGGCCACCCACTCGGTGATCCTGCGGGTGCTCGCGACCGCCGACCCTTCGCCGGCAATGATCGTCACGATTTCGTGGCGATCTCGGTCGATGAGCCTGTCGAGCAGGGCGGTGGCCGCCTGTGCCAGGTCGGGCGCCACCACCTGGATTCCGCTGCGGGACAGCCCGAGGTAGTCCCCTTCAGCGATGGGGCCGGCCTCGCACACGCTGGCCCGTACCGCTCTTGTCACCTCTCCAGCAACCACTCGGGAGGCGCTTTCCGACATCAGAGCGACGTTTGACGCCGCGTCGCCCTCAGGGTCGTATTCGAGCAGGGCCGCGAATCCCTCCTGGATGCCTTGCGTCGGAATCACCTTCACCGGCTTGCTGGCCTGCAGGGCCGCTTGCTCAGCAACCGGGACGATGTTTTTGTTGTTTGGAAGGATGACGACCTGCTCACCAGGGGTTGCGTCGATGGCGGCGAGCAGGTCAGCCGTCGAGGGGTTCATCGACTGACCGCCACTCACTACGTGATGAACTCCGAGCGACCGGAAGATGCGTCGTATGCCATCCCCGGTGCAGACCGCTACGACCGAGCAGACGGCCGGCTCCTCAGGTGGCTCGGCTCCGGCAGCCGTCCCAGCCGCGTTTCTGACCCACCGCTCTTCTTCGACCTGCTCGAAGAGGTCGGTGACCCGGATCTGCCGTGGGCGGCCGGCTTCGAGCGCAGCTTCTATGCATGAGCCGATGTCGTCGGTGTGGATGTGGCAGTTCCAAAGGCCGTCCCCGCCGACAACGACGATCGAGTCGCCGATTCCGGCCCACACTTGACGGAAAGGGGGGATCAGGTCGTCCGGCGCTTCGAGCAGGTACATCACTTCGTAGCGCAGCCCGTCGGCCCCGGCCTCACCCGGATCGTGTCCGGTCAGGTCGACCCTGACCCCTCCCCCGTCGACTTCGGGAGCCTCAGGGAGCGGCCGACCGTCGGCCACGTGTAGGAATGCGTCCAGGAGCAGCAGCAGACCGGTGCCACCGGAATCGACCACCCCGGCCGCCTTCAACACGGGGAGCAGATCGGGGGTGCGGGCCAAGGCTTCGTCGGCGCCGCGGCGGGCCGCTTCGAGAACCCGGATGAGCCCGACATCCTCGCCGGGCGCGGCCGCCCCGTCGGCCGCGCCGCGCGCGACGGTCAGGATGGTTCCCTCGACCGGGTTCTGCACGGCCTTGTAGGCGCCGGCCGCGGCCCGCTCCAGCCCGTCGACGAGCACTGCGGCGTCCATGCCGTCGCTGCCTCTGACCGAGTCGGCCAGGCCCCGAAGAATCTGAGAGAGGATCACGCCCGAGTTGCCTCTGGCTCCCATGAGCGACCCGTGGCTGATGGCCTGCGCCACGCTGGCCATGTCGGATGCTTCGCACCCCGACAACTCCTTGACGACCGATTCCAGCGTCAAGGCCATGTTCGTACCGGTATCCCCGTCGGGCACCGGGTATACGTTGAGTCGATTGATAAATACCTGATGGGTACGTAGCGCGTCGCGATAGGCGGTCACCACGTCGACCAGCTCGGGCGCAGTCAGGCGCTGCTGCGTCTGCATAGCGGGGATGCTAACCTGACCCGCCGGTCAGGACCGGTGAGTCCCTACAGAACGAGGTGTGGTACCCGATGGCTGCGGTTTGTGACGTTTGCGGCAAGCACCCCTCGTTCGGCATGAGCATCAGCCACTCTCACCGCCGGACCAAGCGCCGGTGGAATCCGAACATCCAGCGGGTTCGGGCGGTCGTCGGAGGCACCACCAAGCGGGTTCACGTTTGCACTTCCTGCTTGCGTGCCGGGAAGATCACCAAAGCCGTCCGCTAGGGAGGCCCAACAACACAGCCGTCCGCTAGGGAGGCCCAACAACACAGCCGTCCGCTAGGGAGGCGCAACAACACAGCCGTCCGCTAGGGAGGCGCAACAACACAGCCGTCCGCTAGGGAGGCGCAACAACATCGCCGTCCGCTAGGAAGGCGGCCGCGGGATCTACTTGAAAGCGGTCTCTTCGGAGCCCGACAGCAGCTTCATCACGTCGTCACGGCGAAAGCGCAGGTGGCCTCCGATCGTGCGCAAGCTGGGGAGCTTGCCGGCTGCGGCCCAGTTGATGACCGTCCTTTCGGTCACGTCGAAGATCGATGCGACCTCGTGGCTGCGAAGGAGCTGCGGGGGTTCGCCGATGGAAGGCCTCGTCCGGGATGGGACCGGGACGGGAGTCGGAGCGGGCTTCGGCACGCCCAGCAGGACGGGCCGCTGTTCCTCGGCCTCGACCGGGCGGCGCACTTGGAACAGATGTCCGGTGAGCTGGCGGGCCAGGGCGCCCATGGCTCGCTGTTCGCGTTTCGTCAGCTGCCTCAGCCAACGGTCCATGACGGCTACCACGCCCACCGTCGCACCGTTCGCGTCGCGCAACCCCACGCCATAGGCCCATCTCATCGAGTGGGGCGGGAGCACGAGGGGGCTCTTGGGCAAGCTGGTGACCAAGTCGACGAACTCGGCCGGCCCGGCGCTACCGGCTATGGCGTCGAGCAGCAGGGCGTCGTTTAGGCCATCCCTGGTGTCGAAACCGTGGGACAGCGTGCTCCAGCCACCCCCGGCTTGCGGGACCGACAGCACGGCGACAGGTGCCTGACAGGCCAGCGCCCCAAGCAGTAGGAGGTCGGCGAACACTTGGCCCGGAGGATTGGAGATCCCCGACAGGCGCACGTATCCGCCTGCGGGCGCACCTGCCTCGGCCAAGCCGCCATTGGAACGGGATGAGCTGAGACGTGACACCGTCATGGATGATGAGTCGGCGTCGACCGGATCGGACTTGAGAGAAAACTAGGAAAGACCGCCCAAAGCCCAACTTGGGTCCACCGGGCCGGGGCCGCCACCGAGCCCGAACCCTCCAGCAATGGCCCGGGTCACGAAGGCTTTCGCGGCCGCACACGCCTTCGGAATCGGGATGCCCGCGGCCACCTGCGCCGTGATGGCAGCCGACAGGGTGCATCCGGTGCCATGGGTATCGCCGGTGTCGATCCTCGGGGCGTCCAGCCAAGTCGTGGCCCCTTCAAACCAAAGCAGATCACGAGCCACGTCGCCTTTCAGATGCCCCCCCTTGAGCAGCACGGCTCGCGGACCCATGGCTGCCAGCGCGGCCGCCGCCTCGGGCATGTCACCGGCTTCGATAGGGCTTCCACCCAGGAGTGCTTCCGCCTCCGGGATGTTGGGGGTCAACAGGGCGCAGAGAGGAAGCAACTGTTCCTTCATGACCCTGACCGCGTCGTGATCGAGGAGCTGGGCGCCCAAGCTGGCCGCCATGACGGGATCAACGACGAGATTGGACACGCCGTGATGGGCGACGGCTGCCGCGACCGACTCCACTATCTCCGCGGTCGCGAGCATCCCTGTCTTGACTGCGGTCGGGCGCATGTCGTCAGCAACCGCATCGAACTGCGCCCTGACCATTGCTGCGGGCAGCACGAACATCTCGACTACGGCTGCGGTGTTCTGGGCGGTCACGGCCGTAACCGCGCACGCGCCCCAAACTCCGAAAGCGGAGAACGTCTTCAGATCGGCTTGGACGCCTGCGCCGCCGCTCGAGTCCGATCCGGCAACAGTCAGGGCTACCGGCGGCGCCGCCCGGGTCAAACCCAATGCTCCCATCCGGTCGGCGCAAACTCTCTCCCGGCGATGGTCCTCTCGGCCGGATCGGACGTACAGGTCCCGATCCTGATCGGCCGCACGAGCCCGTCGAAGGCGTCCTCGATGGTCGCCGCCTCCGGCGCGCAGAACGTCAACGCGTAATCGTCTCCCCCGCCCATGGCCTCGTCGGTGGTGGCTCCCCGTGCCACCGGCACGGATTCAAGGCGCAGGCCGACGCCCGACGCTTCGGCGACGTGGCTGAGGTCGGCCGCCAAGCCGTCGGAGATGTCGATCATTGCGCTCGCCCCGCCGAGCCGGGCCGCCCTCCCCTCTGGGATCGCGGCCGAAGGGCGAGCATGGGCCCGGAACAGGAATTCGGCGTCTGAGTCGGACAGCCCGTCCGGTGTCGAGTCGCCCGCCGCTCGCGCCCGCAAGCGGCGAAGCCCGGCGGCGGCCGCCCCGAGCGGCGCCGACACCCAGACCAGGTCACCCGGGCGGGCTCCGCTACGGACGACTGGGTCACCGTCGCATGTGCCACTGACGGCGACCGTCACGACCAGCACCGCGGCTCCGGTCAGGTCACCACCGACGATGGGGCACCCGTACTCGCGTGAGGCCGCCGCCAGACCTTGATACAGCAGGTCCAGGTCGGTGCCGGGGGGGCCGGCCACCGTGACGAGTGCGTGGGCCGGCTCGGCTCCCATGGCGGCCAAGTCGCTGAGAGATGCCGTCATGGCCTTCCAGCCCAGGTCGTCCAAGCCGGTGAGCGACAAGTCCGCGTGCACGCCGGCCACCACCGTGTCTGCGGCCCAAAGGGTGGGTCCGTAGCCCGGACCGGGCAGCACGGCGGCGTCGTCGCCGATCCAGACCTGGGTTGAATCGGGAGGTTGAGGAAGGCGGGTGAGGATCCTCGCGATTGCCGCGAACTCGCTCGTCACAAACCTGATCCACTAGCGTCGTCCACAGGGAGATCGTAGGCAAAGTCCAAAGGAGAACTGTTCACCCGTGACCTCCACCGAGCCTCTCACCAGGCACAGGCGTTTGCGCCAATGGGTAGATGATTGGGCGGCCTTGACCCAACCAGATGACGTCGTGTGGTGCGACGGGAGCGCCGCCGAGTACGACTCATTGTGCGACTCGTTGGTGGCCAGTGGAACCTTCAAGCGACTATCGGACGCCAAGCGCCCGAACAGCTATTGGGCCAGATCGGACCCCGCAGACGTGGCCCGCGTCGAAGACCGTACTTTCATCTGCTCCGTCGACGAAGCGGACGCCGGCGCCACCAACAACTGGCGGGATCCGGCAGAGATGAAGAAGGTCCTCACCGAGCACTTCCGCGGTTGCATGAAAGGCCGCACCATGTATGTGGTGCCCTTCTCCATGGGCCCGCTCGGATCCCCGATCGCCCACGTCGGAGTCGAACTGACCGATTCGGCGTACGTGGCAGTGAGCATGCGGATCATGACCCGCATGGGCAAAGGCGCCCTCGAAGTGCTCGGAGATGACGGCGAGTTCGTTCCTTGCGTCCACTCGGTCGGGGCGCCGCTGAAGCCGGGGGCGGCCGATGTGGCGTGGCCCTGCAACGCAGACAACAAGTACATCGTCCACTTCCCCGAGACCCGCGAGATCTGGTCCTTCGGCTCCGGCTACGGGGGGAACGCGCTACTCGGTAAGAAGTGCTTCGCCTTGCGGATCGCCTCGGTCATGGCCAGGGATGAGGGATGGCTGGCCGAGCACATGCTCATCCTCAAGCTGACCTCGCCGGGCGGTGAGGTCCGCTACGTCACTGGGGCCTTCCCGTCAGCATGCGGCAAGACGAACCTGGCCATGCTGGTCCCGACCCTGCCGGGCTGGAAGGTCGAAACCGTCGGCGACGACATCTGCTGGATGAAGTTCGGGAGCGACGGACGGCTGTGGGCCATCAACCCCGAGTACGGGTTTTTCGGCGTGGCCCCGGGCACCAACAACAAGACCAATCTCAACGCCATGCTGACCCTCTCTGGCAACTGCATTTTCACCAACACGGCCTTGACCGATGACGGCGACGTGTGGTGGGAAGGCATGACCGACGAGAAGCCCGACCACCTGACGGACTGGAAGGGCGAGTCGTGGACCCCCGAATCGGGCGCACCGGCTGCTCACCCCAACGCCCGGTTCACCGCCCCCGCGGCCCAGGACCCGGCCATAGCCCCAGAATGGGAGGACGGCGTCGGCGTGCCGATCTCGGCCATCCTGTTCGGCGGGCGCCGGTCCACCGTCGTGCCGCTGATTACAGAGGCCTTCGACTGGCAGCACGGCGTCTTCATGGGCTCGATCATGGCGTCCGAGACCACCGCAGCCGCCGCCGGTGCCGTCGGAAAGCTCCGGCGCGACCCCTTCGCCATGCTGCCTTTCTGCGGCTACAACATGGCCGACTACCTGGGCCACTGGCTGAAAGTGGGGCGTCAGGCCGACCCTGAGAAGCTGCCCCGGATCTTCTACGTCAACTGGTTCCGCAAGGACGACGAAGGCAACTTCCTCTGGCCCGGCTACGGCGAGAACAGCCGGGTCTTGGAGTGGGTCTTCGAGCGGTGCAACGGCGGTGGAGAGGCGGTGGAGACCCCCATCGGGGTCCTTCCGAGTCCGGGCGCCATCCCGGCGGAGGGCTTGGACGTGTCGGAGGGCGACATGGACGAGCTTCTTAGCGTCGACATCGAAGGGTGGCGGCAGGAACTGCCGTCCATCGAGGAGCACTTCAACGCGCTCGGCGAAAGGGTGCCGCCGGAGCTGCTCGACGAGTTGGCCGAGCTCGAGAAGCGGCTCGGCTAGATCACGCCTACCATCTCACGGCAATCGAACATCCCTCAGGGCTCGCCACGAGCCCTCACCGGAGAGGAGCCAGTTGGTGCCCGTGAGCGCTTACGTACTGATCCAGACCGAGGTGGGCAAGGCCGCCTATGTGGCGAGCCACGTGCGCGAAATCGCCGGCGTCATCGCGTCCGATGACGTCACCGGCCCTTACGACGTGATCGTGAGGGCCGAGGCCGGCTCCGTCGACGAGTTGGGACGGATGATCGTCAGCCGCCTGCAGATGATCGAAGGGATCACGCGGACCCTGACCTGCCCAGTAGTAAACCTGGAGTAGCCCACCAGGCGCCTAGCGGACGGCCTCCGCCACGCGCAGCTCGGCGACCTCGTCGGCCGAGAAGCCCCAGTCGAGGAGGGCTTCGTCGGTGTGCTGGCCGGGGTGAGTCGGCGGTCCGCCTATTTCCGGTGACGTGCGGCTGAAGCGGGGCGCCGGCGCCGGGTGGACGATTCCCTCCACCTCGGTGAAAGTACCCCGTAGCCGATTGTGCGGATGTTGCGGTGCTTCGGATGGCCCGAGGACGGGCGCGAAGCAAGCGTCGGTCCCTTCCAGGAGCTCGCACCACTCGTCGCGCGTCTTGGTCTTGACCAGATCGGCCATGCGCAGCTTCATGTCCGGCCACGTCGACTTGTCGTTCTGATCCGGGACCGGGCCCAAACCGTCGACGTCATCCGCCAGACCCGTGATCCGCATCATTTCCTGGAAAAATTGCGGCTCTATCGACCCAAACGACACGTGGCCTCCGTCGGCTGTCTCGTAGACCTCGTAGAACCAGGCGCCCGTGTCCAAAAGGTTGCTACCCCTGTCGCCCCACATGCCGGTCGTCCGGAACCCGTGGATCATGGCGGCCAGCAGGGCGGAGCCGTCGACCATGGCCGCGTCGATCACCTGACCTCGGCCCGAATGGCTGGCCTCGAGGAGTCCGCAGACGACACCGTAGGCCAGCACCATCCCGCCTCCTCCGAAGTCGCCCACCAAGTTGAGCGGAGGTACCGGAGCTTCCCCGGCCCGGCCGATCATCGACAGAGTGCCGCTCAGGGCGATGTAGTTGATGTCGTGGCCTGCCGTCGAGGCGTAAGGCCCCTCCTGGCCCCATCCGGTCATGCGTCCGTAGATGAGCTTGGGGTTGCGGGTCAGGCAGTCATCGGGGCCGAGGCCGAGCCGCTCGGTCACTCCGGGCCGGAATCCTTCGATCAGGGCATCCGCTCCTTCCACCAACCGTAGGACCGCTTCCCGGCCTTGCGGATGCTTGAGATCCACGCCAACCGAACGGCGGCCGCGCCCCAGGATGTCCGCCAGCGGCGGGCGAGCACCCTCCCGAACAGACTGGGCTCGGTCGACCCGCAGGACTTCGGCGCCCATGTCTGACAGCATCATTCCGGCGAAGGGCCCGGGGCCGATGCCGGCCAGTTCGATGATCCTGTACCCCTCAAGCGGTCCGGCCACCCGGTCGCACCTCCATGGTTATCGGCCCGGCCGTGCCAGCCCGGCTCTGGTTATCACTGTCGATGCTTACCGCGGCCCGAGCGTCGCCGCCAACCGCCGCAGCCGGACGAGCGCGGCCGGAGTGCGCGCTCCCCACCAGAAGAGGTCCTGGCCGTCGACGAATACGACGGGCGCCACTTTCTCCAGTTCGTCTCGGTGCCGCTCGGAGAACGGGTAGGGCTCGGACGGAGCCAGGACGAAGTCGGGGGTGCACGCCGCCGCCTCCTCGATGGTGGTCGTCGGATAGGGGACGTCCGAGGTAGCGAGGACGTTTCGCAATCCCGATTCGGCTAGGAGCGACGATCCATAGGTGTCTCCGCCGATGGACATCCACGGCCGGCGCCAGATCGGCACCCAGACCCGCGGCTCCGCCCAACCTCCTTCGCCGGTCGCGCCCGGCGACGTTGCGTCGTTCGGATAAGACACCGACCCGTCCGGGCGACCGTCAGCGGGGCCCGGGTCGGGGTGGCCCAGCACGTTCCAGAGTTGTCGCAGGGTGGATCCCACGTCTGCGAAGCAGCGAACCCGGGTGGCGTGGACCCGGACCCCCGCCTGCCGCAACGCCTCGGCGTCCTCGACCCGGTTCTCCTCCGCGTCCATCAAGACCAAATCTGGAGACATGGCGATGATGGCCGGGACGTCGGGAGTCTTCGTCCCCCCCACCGTCGGTAGGCCCGGGGCTGCGCAAAAGCGGGTGACGGCTGCCGGGCGGATGCCCCAAGACAAGAGCGTCTCGGTGATGGATGGCACCAGGCTGACCACCGCGGACGCTTCAGGGACCAAGCGGGTCACAAGCGGTTCAACAGCTCGACCTTCTTTGCCTCGAACTCCTGGTCGGTGATCACGCCACGACGGCGCAACTGATCGAGATGGTCTATCTGGGACGGGATCGACGGTGCGCCGGCGGCCGCTCCGGGCCAGGTAGCCGGACCGCTGCGAAGGAGCTGCATCTGGGTGAAAATCACGTTGTGGATCCGCGCCGGGTTCGGAAGATCCGGGAACGATTCCTGGCTCTCGCGACCGGCGGACTCGATCACCACGTCTCCCGCCCCGATGATCCGGTCGAAAATGGTCTGCCGATAACCGATGTCGGTCAGGGCGGACAACGGTATCTCCCGACCCCTTCTGGCCACGATGCCCCGCCGCTCGATGATCCGGCTGGTGGTGACGACCAGCCTGGTCGTCACCCAACGTAGGTACCGGCTCACGAGCCACAACGCGGTCAGCCCCAAGGCGGCCAGCAGGAGCCAGGAGACCCAGCCGGGTGTCCCTTCGATTGCGCTGGCCACGGCTCCGACGATCACTATCACCAGGGCGGCGACCGGGGCCGACAAGTACCGCCAATGCGGCCGGACGTCCACAATCACGTCCTCACCGTCGTTGAGCAGCCGTCGGGCGTACCGCACGTACCCAAAGGTAACCGGATCCACAGATCAGCGGCGGGCGGTCCAGGTGGGCCCGGGCCACGGCTCCGACGGCCCCTTGGAATATGCCGCCGCGCCGACCAGGCGACACAGATGCTTGACGAGCGGCTCGGATCGGGGCACACTCCTGGCATCGATAGGCACCCGGTTGCAGCGCCGGCCGGATGATTCGGGGGGATCACCCACCAGGCGCGCAACCGGGTCCTCGATTCCAGGGGATCCACCACACCGTCACACCCCCTCCGTATCGTCGCTTCGGTGCGGGAGGACGCAGCAACCGACGATTTGCTCGCTGGGCTGACGACCTCGCAGCGCGCTGCGGTGGTGAGCACCTCCGCTCCGCTATGCGTCCTTGCCTCGGCTGGGGCGGGCAAGACTCGGGTCCTGACCCGAAGAATTGCGTACAGAGCCAGTGTTGGCAGCGGCGACGCAGGCCACACGCTCGCTCTGACATTTACCCGCAAGGCCTCGGGTGAATTGCTGCACCGGCTCCGCCAACTCGGATTGCGGGAGCAGGTCGCGGCCGGGACCTTCCACGCCGTGGCCTCGGCCCAGCTGCACCGGTGGTGGTCCGATCGCAACCAGCAACCTCCGACGCTCCTCGAGCGCAAGGGTCGGCTTCTAGCCCCGTTGGCGAGCTCTCGCCCGGGACTGGCCCAAGCGTCGGTGGCCGATCTGGCCGGGCACATCGAGTGGGCTCGAGCCCGCATGATCGGCCCCGAGCAGTTCGAGGACTCAGTACGCGCCGAGGGGCGCTCACTGCCCGCGGGTGTCACCCCGGGCGGCCTGGCCGGCCTGTACGACCGCTACGAGAACGAGAAGCGGCGAAGGGGCCTCATCGACTTCGATGACCTCCTCGGACACTGCGCCGACGCCCTCGAGCGGGATCCCGAGTTCGCGGGAGCACAACGGTGGCGCTTCCGTCACATCTACGTCGACGAGTTCCAGGACCTCAACCCCCTGCAGCATCGCCTCCTCCTCGCCTGGCTGGGGACCTCGAGGGACCTGTTCGTAGTCGGCGATCCGCACCAGGCCATCTACGGATGGAACGGCGCCGATCCTGGGCTCCTCGCCCAGGTGCCCCAGCGATGGCCCGGGACCGAAGTCATCCATCTAGACGCCAACCATCGCTGCACCCGCCAAATAGTCGAGGCGGCGGCCGCCGTATTGGGGCCGCCGGGTGGGCACCTCCATAGCGCCGGCCGGGAAGGACCGACCCCCGAAGTAAAGGCCTACGCATCCGAAGTCGCAGAAGCCAGCGGGATCGCAGCCGAGCTGAAGCAGGGTCACGCCGACGGACGGCGCTGGGGGTCCATGGCCGTGCTCACCCGAACCAACGCCCAGCTGGTGCCCATTCAGCAGGCCCTCGGGGCTTCGGGGATCCCGTTCTGGGCCCCATCTCAGGCCGCCGTCCTCGACGACCCGGCAGCTCGCCAGGCCCTGCAGCGGGTACGCCGCGACCCCGGGCGGCCCATGCAAGCCGTAGTGGCCGACCTGGCCGCCGAAGCCGAGGAGGCTCGACTAGCCGAGAGCGAGACCGGCGACGACGCCAGCCGGGGCGTGCTCACCGTTCTCGTCGATCTGGCCCGGTCGTTCGCCGGACAAGAGCCGGGCAGCACGTCGGGACGGTGGCTGGCCTGGTTACCGACCGCCCTTCGAGACAGTTCGGACGGCCCCGGGCGGTCCGACACCGTGACGCTTTGCAGCTTTCATCGGGCCAAGGGACTCGAGTGGGCCTCCGTTTGGGTCGCCGGGCTCGAGCAGGGCCTGGTGCCAATCGGTCGGGCCGCCACGGCGGAGGCCGAGGCTGAGGAGCAGCGCCTGTTGTACGTGGCCCTGACCCGGGCCGCCACCGAGCTCCGTTGTTCTTGGGCCCGCCAGCGGACCTTCGGGACGCGTCCCGTCCCCAGGGACCCGTCGCGCTGGCTCGGACGGATAGAAGGCTCCGGCTTCGGGGCGCCGCAAACTGGCGGTGGGTCTGGAGCCAGGTCCACCAAGGATTGGCGGGAGCGCCTCGACGAGCAACGTCGTGGCCTGCGAGACACAGCCCGGACCAAGCGAAGCGCGCTGGGCTCTCGGTTGCCCGAACGCTGGCCTGACGCCGATCCCGAACTGATCAGCTCGCTGCGGGCGTGGCGGCTCGAAACGGCGCGCTCCAGTGGGGTGCCGGCCTACGTGGTTTTGCACGATGTGACGGTGGAAGCGCTGGCCGCGCTGCGACCCCGCACGGCCGAAGAGCTGCTGGCGGTTCCCGGTCTGGGGCCCGTCAAAGCCGGTCGCTACGGACCGTCTCTACTGACGTTGGTTGCAGAGCGGGCCGCTTCGGCCTAAAAGGGTCCGAACGCGAACGCACCGCCGTTTCCGGCGAGCGGGGGTGGAGCGCGGCCCCAATGGGGAGTACCCTTGCCATCTGTGAGTTCGTGGTATTCGATCGAGGTCTTTGACGGCGCCACTTCCGCGTCGGTGTGGGCGGAGGCCTACCGGGACGTTCTGATCGAAACGGCTATCACGCAGGGCGCCACCGATTGGTCCTGGCACCGCCATACTTGGGGCGTCGTCTTCGAGGTTTCGTTCGCCGGCGAAGGGGCGTGGGACGGCTTCACCAACCTGCCGGTGGTACGGGCCGCGCTCGACTCGGTACCAGACCCCGTTACCGGCCTGATCGTCTACCGCGGCCGCGGCGGCAGCTCAGGCGCCCAGTACCCGCGAAAGCCCCGTCCCCTCCTCGGCTCCGGTTCGGCCGCCCTTCCGCTCCCGTGGACCCTCGGCTTTGAGGAGTCGCTGCACCTTTCGGCCCTGGGCTTGACCCGGGCCAACCTGGTCGGCGCCGGGCTGTAGCCCGCCGACCTCAGCGTTCTCGGTTGGCAGACAAGGCTCGGAAGCGCTCCGGCGTGATGGTGACGAACAGCCCCGTGGCCTCGGCCGTCAGAGCCTCGCCGGCATAGAGCTTGGACGAAGTCAGGACCTTGCGACCGCTGAGGCCGTCGAGGCGACCTTCGAAGCGAAGGTCGGTATGTAGAGGGGTGGGTTGCCTGTACCGGACCGTCAGGGTCCCAGTCATGCCGACCTGGCCGGACAGGGATTGAGTTAGCCCCAGGATCTCGTCGAACGCAGCCGCGATCGATCCCCCGTGTACGCAGCCGGGCGGACCCTCGTACGCGGATCCGAAGCTGACCTTTCCTATGACGATCCCGTCCTGGATGTCCACGTAGATCGGTGGGGCGAGCGGGTTCGAGAGGCCGAGCTGAGGTGACCAATCGAAAAAGGCCACGTCGTGACCCAGGCCGGAAGCCTCGGCCAGCCCTTCGTACCTCCGGTTCGAGCCGTGTCCGGATAGAAGGTCCACCACTTCCGACATCGTCTCGGCCGCCTCGAGGAGCACTTCGGCCGAAGCCGTCGTCGCGGTCATGAGGTCGATTACGGTCCTCACCGCCTCTCCCACCCGACGGGCTGCCACCTGACGATCGTCCCCCGTACCGACGCGTATCGCCGCCAGCTCGGCCGCCAGTCGCTCGGCCATCGGCCGCTCGTTATCACCCTCTGGTATCAAGCGCTTGCGGCTTCTAAATCGACGAACACGGGTGCGTGATCCGATGGCAGCTTCCCTTTACGGGCGTTGCGGTCGACCAGGGCCCAGGTGAGCCCTTGCGCCAACCCTCGGGAAACGAGCACCAGGTCGATCCTCATGCCCCGGTGCTCATGAAAGTCTCCAGCTCGGTAGTCCCAATAGCTGTAGAGCCGGTCCTGCGGATACAGCTGTCGGAAGGCGTCGACGAGACCCCAGGCCTCGAGTGATTCGAGCGCCGCTCTCTCCTCGACGCTCACGTGGGTCGACCCAACGAACGCCTTCGCATCCCATAGGTCGATGTCGGCGGGGGCGATGTTGAAGTCCCCGCACACCGCCAGCCGGTCGTCCGGCTCGCTCAGAATGTCCAAGTGGTCCCGCAGCCTGCCGAGCCAGGACAGCTTGTACTGATAGTGATCTGAATCCAAGCTCCGCCCGTTGGGTACGTAGACGCTGCTCATCAGGATTCCCCCGCATCGCGCCGTGATGACGCGGGTATCAGGGTCGGGGTCCACGGACTTGGCGAAGCCGTCCACCACGTCATCGATGCCGACCCGCGACAATATGGCGACCCCGTTCCATCGACCGTCCCCGTGATGGACGCTTTCGTAACCGAGGGCCGAGAACGCCATGTGTGGGAAAACGGCGTCGCTGAGCTTGGTTTCCTGCAGACACAGGACGTCCGGATGGGCGTAGCCGAGCCACTCCTCCACCCTCGGAAGTCGAGCTTTGAGGGAATTCACGTTCCACGTAGCGATTCGCATGCGACCGCTATCGTAGGGAATCCGTGGGACCAGGTCCGGCCCGCCCGCGTGTCGGGTGAGGCCTCGACGGCCGATAGCGGTGGTCAACCCGGGCAGCCTCTCCCTGCGGACTCGCCGTACCCGCGGCTCCACCCTCGATATCTCGGACGAGAAGGCTTAAGTGGACCCAAAAACGGTAGTAGATATCACCCACATCTCATGAAAATGGGCTTGCCGCTATGTTCGACGCCGGCCCGGCTTCTTCGGGCTCGGGTCCTGGTCGGCCGGGTCGGCGCTCCGCACCGGGGCTGGTGGACGTCGGCGGGGCACGGCCGTCTCGTTCTGGGCGTCGTCCGTCGTCGGCTTGGCCCCTACGGCCGCCGATGGGGCCGCCCCACGCGAGGGCAGAGCCGCTCGTTTGGCGGGCGCAGCCCTTCCGGCCGGCCCGACCTTCTTGGCCGGCCCGACCTTCTTGGCCGGCGCATCCTTTTCGGCCGGCGCAGCCTTCCTGGCCGCCTTATCCCTCTTGGCCGGCAACATCGGCGCCGCGGTTCCGGCCTTCGTGGATGCTCCGACGCTCGGCGACCCCGCCCTTTTGGCGGACTCAGCCTTTTTGGCGCTGACAGGCGCCGCCGCTCCGGCCTTCTTCGTCGGCCCAGCCTTCGCCGGTGCGGCCACCTTCTCGGCCGACCCAGCCTTCGCCGGTGCGGCCACCTTCTTGGCCGACCCAGCCTTCTTGGCCGGCCCAGCCTTCTTGGCCGGCCCAGCCTTCTTGGCCGGTCCAGCCGGCTTCGCGGGCCCACCTTTCTTGGCCGCGGCTGAAGCCTTCCGGGCGGGCTTCTTCGGCGCCTCGGCCGAGGCCTCGTAAATCTCGGCTTCGACCGTCTCAGCGGTCGGGCTACCGGCGACCCGCGCGAAGCCTGGGATGGCGAGCTCGATGCCTCGTCTCTGCGGGTCGAAGGCCTGCACGGCGAAGAGGCGGGATTCGCCCTTAGCCACCACCTCGCGCGCCCGGCGGGGAGGCGGTTCCGCCATGGCCGATAGTGGCACGTAGCACCGTGCGCCGTCGGCCTGAACGAAGACTCCGTGCGAGGAGTACTCCAGCACCGATCCGACCACCTCGCTTCCGAGCGGGTGGGCCGCAATGAAAGTGATGAAGGCGAGGGGCTCGTTGACGGGATCCGAGGGAGGCTCCCCGCCCCGGCGCCGCCGGCTCTTCCCACTCGCTTTGGGTTCGACCACCTCCAAGGTGGCCCGGGCAATGGCCCGGTCGACTGACTTGGGACGCCCTTTGGCCTTGGAGCCGGCGCGTTCGAGCCCCTTGACCCCAACCGCGTCGTCACCATCTGTGCCGCCGTCACCATCAGCCCGCTTCTTGCGCTTGGCCTCCTTCACGACCTCGCGGCTCTTCTGACCCCGCACCGGGGTGCGATCCATGAAGATCCAGCCCACCCCAGGGACCGGCTTGCCACCCACCAGCCGGCCCTTGTCGAAGAGCCACTCGTGATCCACGTGGAACTCCTGAAAGGAGTCGTTCGACAGCACGGTGGCCCCGGTCTTCTCAGCGATCCGAAGCAGGAACGCGTCACCACGGCCGATGGCGCCGGCCGGGGGCGAGATGACCTCGCCCGCGGACTCGGCTTCCTCGAACGTCGGCAGCTCCGAAGGGTCGATACGGTGACCGAAGGAAGCGTCGACCACCACCGTCACCACGTCGCTTGGGTTCTCGGCCAAGAACTCCCGAACGGCCTGATCCAGTTGGTCCAGGCTGGGCATGGAGCGGCCCTCGGTCGCTAGGTTCGAACCATCGACGATGACGTGGCGGACAGGCATGACAGCCGTAGAGTCAAGCATCCTTGGCCCGCCGAGCGGGGAACCCCGACGTGCCAGGGGGCGAAGGCGGCCCCCTAGAGTTCCGGCTGTGGACACCGCAAGCGACGGACGAGGTGGTCCCAAAGTGACTGCGGTGCTTTGGGACTTCGGGGGCGTTTTGACGACGAGCCCGTTCGACGCGTTCGCGGCGTACGAGGCGGCCAACTCCCTTCAACTGGGCTTCATCCGGCGGCTCAACGCCACCAACCCCGACACGAACGCCTGGGCCGGCCTCGAACGGGGCGAGCTGAGCCTCGATGAGTTCGCGGTGTGCTTCGAGGCGGAAGCGGCCGCTTTGGGGGCGGTGATCGACGCCCGGGCGGTCCTGAACGAACTGAGCGGCGAGCTTCGACCGGCAATGGTTGACGCCCTGAGACGCTGCCACCAGAGGCTCAAGACCGGGCTGCTAACCAACAACTTCACAGCGACGGCCGCGGTAAGCAGCGATTCGGGCTACGCGCCCGTGCTCCAATACTTCGACGTCGTCGTGGAGTCCTCGACGACAGGGTGCCGCAAGCCGGACCCCCGCTTCTATCGGATCGCTTGCGATCTCATGCAGATCGAGCCCGTTGAAGCCGTCTTTCTCGACGATCTCGGCATCAATCTCAAGCCGGCCCGAGCCATGGGCATGCACACGATCAAGGTCGAGGACCCGGCGAGCGCCCTCCTCGAGCTCGAAGCCGTCGTCGGTTTCACCCTGCTTTGATGCGCGAGTTGACTTCGACGCCGAGCAATACCCGGCCGTTCGGCTTGAGGATCCTCGGAAGCCCGGACGAACCGGCCCGGACCACCAGGATTCGCGTTCAGGTCCTGCTTACCGGGCTCCTCCTCGGCTCCAACCTGGTCGGAGTGGTATCGGCCGCGGCGTTCGCGAGGTTCGTCCTTCCCGGTCCCACCCCGCCGGACGTGCCTCGGGTGATCGTCCTCAACGTAATCCTCGGAGTCGTCTTCACCGCGGCCTTCGTGATCGCCGCGCTCACGTGGGGCGCCCGCGTGGTGACCCGGCACGCTCAATGGCTGCGCTCCGGGCGCCCTCCGACCGAAGCAGAGCAGCGCGTCGTGCTGCAGATTCCCCTGATCCTCACCGGCGTCCAAGCGGCCCTGTGGCTGACGGCAGCTGGCTTGTTTGCCGGATTCAACGCGCTCATCGGCGATCACCTGACGGTGCAGATAGCGCTGGCCAACATGCTCGGCGGTCTCCTGACCTGCGCCAACTCCTACGTCTTGGGCGAACTGCTAGCCCGTCCGCTCGCGGCCCGGGCGCTCGCCAGTGGGCCCCCGTCCCGCCTCCAGGTCCCGGGGGTTCGCGCCCGGGCCATACTGGCTTGGCTGCTCAGTTCCGCCGCCCCTGTCGTGGGTCTGATGGCCGTAGCGGCCGCCGCCCTGACCCGGACGGGCATCTCCACCACCCGGCTAGCCATAACCGTGCTGGTCCTCGGCGGGATCGTGCTCACGTTCGGTCTGCGGATCACCGCCCTCGCGGCCCGAGCCAATGCCGACCCCATCAAGGGGCTCCGCAAGGCGGTGCAGCAGCTCGAGAGTGGAGACTTGGACGTTTCGGTCCCGATCTACGACGGGACCGAGATCGGCTTGCTGCAGGCCGGGTTCAACCGAATGGCCGAAGGGCTGCGCGAGCGCGAGCGCATCCGGGAAGTGTTCGAGCGCCACGTCGGCGAGGATGTGGCGCGCTCCGCACTGGAAGGAGATGGCCACCTCGGCGGCGAGGTGTACGACGTCGGCGTCCTGTTCGTCGACATCATCGGGTCGACCGCCATGGCGGGCCGGCTCCAACCGAGCGAAGTCGTCCACCTGCTCAACCGCTTCTTCGCGGTCGTCGTCGAAGTGGTCTCAGAGCACGGCGGGTCGGTCAACAAGTTCGAGGGAGACGGTGCCCTCGCCGTGTTCGGTGCCCCGATATCGATCGACGACCCAGCCGGCTCCGCCTTGGCCGCGGGTAGGGCGCTGACGAGGCGTCTGGCCGCCCACGCCGACCAGTTCGAAGCGGGCATCGGGATCTCGGCCGGACCGGTCGTGGCGGGGAACATCGGCTCCCCCGCCCGGTATGAGTACACCGTCATCGGAGACCCCGTCAACGAGGCGGCGCGACTCACCGATCTGGCCAAGGGCGTCCGCGGCCGAGTCCTCGCATCTTGGGCGGCAGTCGAGCAGGCCTCGCCCGAGGAGGCCGAGGGCTGGCAGAGAGGAAAGGAAGTGTCCCTGCGCGGACGGCCCGGGCGGACCCGGATAGCCACCCCGGTCCGCTCAGGCTGAAGCGAGAGCCGGCCCTAGCCCAGGGCCCGTTCGATGAGGTCCGCCTGCTCGAGGTCGTGCATCGAATGGCTTCCGGTCGCAGGCGAACCGGACGCCACCCGGCTGACCCGGGCGATGCGGTAGTCGCCGCCAAGCATGTCGTCGAGCCGATCCCGCACGAAGGTCCAAGCCCCCATGTTGGCGGGCTCCTCCTGCATCCACACCACCTCTTCAGCCCGCTCGTAGCTGGCGACCGCGGCCGCGAGCTGATCGGCCGGCCACGGATACAGCTGTTCGGCGCGGATGACGGCCACGTCTTTGCGGCCGGCTTTTTGGCGGGCCACGATCGTGTCCAGGGCCACCTTGCCAGTGGCCACGACGACCCGTCGCACAGAAGCCACGTCTCCGGTCGCTAGGAACGGGTCGTCCAACACCTCCCGGAAGTGACCGCTCGTGAAATCATCAGCCGCGCTGTAGGCCTCCCGGCCCCTCAGATAACGCTTCGGGGTGAAGAGCACGAGCGGCTTGCGGGTCGTCCGCAGAACCTGGCGGCGAAGCAGGTGAAAGAGCTGAGCCGAAGTGGTCACGTCTGCCACTTGCAGGTTGTCCTCCGCGCAGAGGTCCAAGAAACGCTCCATCCGCGCCGAAGAGTGCTCGGCGCCCTGGCCCTCGTAGCCGTGGGGCAGGAGCAACGTGAGACCCGACGTCTGGCCCCACTTGATCTCAGCCGCAGCGAGGAACTGGTCGATCACGATCTGGGCGCCGTTGACGAAGTCGCCGAACTGGGCCTCCCACGCCACCAAACCGTCCCGGGCGATCAGCGAGTAGCCGTACTCGAACCCCAGCGCCGCGTACTCCGACAGGAGGGAGTCGTATATCGAGAACCGTCCCGGGCCCAGGGCTCCGAGGGGTACGTACTCGGCGCCGGTGTGGTAGTCGACCACCGCCGCATTGCGGTGACCGAACGTACCCCGTCGGGTGTCTTGCCCAGCCAACCGGACGTCGCGACCGTCGAGCAGCAGCGTGCCGTAGGCCAGCGCCTCGCCGAGGGCCCAGTCCGCCTCGCCTCCGGCCCACAACTTGGCCCGGCTGTCGAACACTTTGACCAGCTTCGGATGGACCGTGAAACCCTCAGGGAAGGACTGCAGCGCGTCGACCACCTGCTGCAACACTTCTGCCGGCACGCCGGTCTCGATCGGGGGCAGCACGGGAGCCGGCTCGGGCGTCGGCGGGAGGGCCGCCGGCTGAGGCGGAGCCGAGGCCCTGGTCTCATCGAGGGCGGACTGCAAGCGGCTCGAGAAGTCGCGCAACACCTCCTCGGCCTGTTCCAAATCGATGTCGCCGCGTCGCACCAACGCCTCGGTATAGAGCTTGCGGACGCTGCGATGCTCCTTGATCAACTGGTAGAGCAGAGGTTGGGTCAGGCTGGGGTCGTCCTGTTCGTTGTGCCCGTACCGGCGGTAGCACACCAAGTCGATCACGACGTCCTTGTGGAAGCGCTGACGGAAGGCGAACGCCAGCCGCCCGACCCGAACGCAAGCCTCCGGGTCATCACCATTGACGTGGAATATGGGCGCCTGGACCATCTTGGCGACGTCGGTGGCATACACCGATGACCGCGCCGAATCCGGGTTGGTGGTGAAGCCGACCTGATTGTTGATCACCACATGAACGGTGCCGCCTGTCTCGTAGCCGGGCAGGGCCGACATGTTGAGGGTTTCGGCCACCACCCCCTGACCGGCGAAAGCAGCGTCGCCGTGTATGAGCAAGGCCAGCACCGGGTGGCGATGGGTGCTGTCTTTTTCGACGATCTGGTCCTGAAGGGCCCGGGCCATGCCCTGCACCACCGGGTCCACGGCTTCGAGATGGGACGGGTTCGATGCCAGGATCACGTCGATCGTCTGCCCCGAACGGCCCGTGAACTTGCCCCGGAAACCCTTGTGGTATTTGACGTCCCCGGAGCCCTGCACAGTGCCCGGGTCGATGTTTCCCTCGAACTCCTCGAACAGCTCGCCGTAGCCCTTGCCCACGATGTTGATGAGAACGTTGAGACGACCCCGGTGCGCCATGCCGATCGTGACTTGGGACTCCCCGGCCACTGCCGCGTCGTCGATGATGGCATCGATCAGCGGTATGGCCGACTCGCCCCCTTCGAGACCGAATCGCTTCTGGCCGATGTACTTGGTGTTGAGGAACTGCTCGAGGGCCTCGGCCGCGTTGAGGCGGTCGAGGATCCAGCGCTGTTCCTCCGGTGTCATCTGGGTGGAGACGCCTTCGACGTGCTCCTGGATCCAGTGCTTCTGGTCGGGCTCCTGGATGTACATGTACTCGACGCCTACCGTGCGGCAGTAGGCGTCGCGGAGGACCCCTAGGACGTCGCCGAGGCGCATGCTCTCGTTTCCGGCCAGCCCGTTGGTGAGGAATTCCCGCTCCAAGTCCCACACGCTGAGGCCGTGCGTGGCGGGGTCCAGCTCGGGGTGCATGTGCGGGTCTTTCCAATCGAGAGGGTCCAAGTGGGCGATGAGGTGGCCGCGCACCCGGTACATGTTGATCACGTTGTCCACCTCGATCTGCTTGTGGAGGTGGACCGAGGTGCCCTCGGCCAGGTCGTTGACGTCGCGATGGAAGCGCACGGGTTCGTAGGGAACGCCCATCGCTTTGAAGACCCTCTGGTAAAAGTCGTCCCCGCCGATGAGCAGCTGGTGAACCTTCTGGAGGAACGTCCCCGACTCCGCACCCTGGATGATCCGGTGGTCGTATGTCGAGGTAAGGGTCACCACCTTGGACACACCGAGCTCGGCCAGAACCCTCGGATCGGCCGCTTGCCACTCGGCCGGGTAGTCGATCGTCCCGACGCCGATGATGACCCCCTGGCCGGGCATGAGCCGCGGGACCGATTGCATGGTGCCGAGGGTGCCCGGATTCGTCAGGCTCACCGTCGCTCCAGCCAGGTCGTCGGCCCCGACCTTTCCCGATCGCACCTTTCGGATCAGATCCTCGTACGCGGCCCAGAAGTTCCGGAAGTCGAGCTCGTCTGCCGACTTGATCACGGGCACCAGAAGGGTGCGAGTGCCGTCTGACTTCTCGAGGTCTACGGCGATGCCGAGACCGAGGTGGTCGTGATGAACGACCGACGCCAGCGCCTTCGGATCGCCTTCCGCCGCGGCGACAAAGGTCGAGTTCATGACCGGGACGGCCCTGATGGCCTCGACGACCGCGTAGCCGATGATGTGGGTGAAGCTCACCTTCCCGGCGCTTCCTGTACGGCTGAGCTGATTGTTGAGGATCTTGCGGTTGACCTCGAGCAGGCGGGCCGGAACGACCCTGAAGCTGGTCGCGGTAGGGACGCCAAGGCTGGCGGTCATGTTGGCCACGACGCGTGCAGCTGCACCCCGCAGCGGAGTCTCGACCTCCGCCGCCCTGGCGGCTGTCGCGGCTGGCCCGTTTGCGGCTGGCCCGTTTGCCGCTGGACGATCTGTCAGGGCCACCCCCGGAGACGCCGTAGCGGCCGTCGTAACGGTCTGGGCCGCGGCAGGCGTGGTCGTCGGGGCCGCAGTCGCACCACCTGACCCGGCGTCTAACACGACCGCTCCGTCGGCGCCGGGGTCGACCGCGGCTTCGACGTCACGGTCGGCGAAGCGCAACTCGGGCGTGGCCGGCCGAGCCAGGTTGGCGCCCCCGGGCCGGTAGTTCTCGAAAAACTCCCGCCAGCTGTCACTCACCGACGAAGGGTCCTGGCGGTACTGCTCGTACATGTCGTCGACCAGCCAGGCATTGGCCCCGAACGTGACCGAACTCTCAGGTTGTTCGCTCATAACGAAGCCAGCGTAGGTCGCGAGGCCCCCGATCAGATGGGAGGCCAACCTCCTTTTCTGGTGTTTGGCGCGCCGGGCCCCGCGAAAGGGCCGGGGCGCCGGATACCGGCGAACCGAGCGGGCAGGGCAGACTGAGACCCATGCCGGCCCAGTTCATATTCACCATGCGCGACTTGAGACGCTTCTACCCACCCGACCGGGAAGTGCTGCGTGGGATCAACTTGTCGTTCTATCCGGGCGCCAAGATCGGGGTGATCGGCTCCAACGGATCCGGGAAGTCCTCCCTGCTCAGGATCATGGCCGGAGTCGACGACGGGTTCACGGGTGAAGCCCGGCTCACGGCTGGCTTCACGGTCGGGTTCCTCTCCCAAGAGCCCGAGCTGGATCCTTCTAAGGACGTCGCCGGCAACGTCACCGACGGGGTAGCCGAGATCAAGGGTCTGCTCGTCCGTTTCGACGAGGTGTGCGCAGCCATGGGCGAACCCGACGCGGACTTCGACAAGCTCCTGACCGAGCAGGCGCGACTTCAGGAGCAGATCGACGCGGCCGGCGCATGGGACCTGGACCGCAAGCTTGAGATCGCCATGGACGCCCTGCGCCTACCACCCCCAGACGCCGATGTCGAAACCTTGTCGGGCGGCGAACGCCGCCGGGTTGCGCTGTGCCGCCTTCTCCTATCGAGCCCGGACCTCCTTCTGCTGGACGAGCCCACCAACCATCTCGACGCCGAGTCGGTGGCCTGGCTGGAGCGGACCTTGCAGGACTACCCGGGGACGGTGGTCGCCGTCACCCACGACCGCTACTTCCTCGACAACGTCGCCGGCTGGATCCTCGAGCTCGATCGAGGCTTCGGCATCCCGTGGGAGGGGAACTACTCGTCGTGGCTGGATCAGAAGCAGGCCCGCCTGGCCGGCGAGGAGAAGGCCGACCGGGCCCGTCAGCGGACCCTCGAGCGCGAGCTCGAATGGATCCGAATGTCACCCAGGGCCCGCCAGGCGAAGAGCAAGGCGCGGGTGACCGCTTACAACCAGCTCGTGGCCGACGCCGAAGCTTCCGAACGGGCGGCTGACAAGCTCGAGATCACCATTCCGCCCGGTCCGCGACTCGGCGATGTCGTCGTCGATGCCGCCGAACTCACAAAGGGTTATGGCGACCGGCTTCTTATAGACGGGCTGTCATTCCTTCTTCCCCCCGGCGGGATCGTCGGCGTCATCGGGCCCAACGGTGCGGGCAAGACGACACTGTTCCGGCTCGTCACGGGAGCCGAGTCCCCCGACGCGGGAACCATCAAGCTCGGCGACACCGTCTCCATCGCCTACGTCGATCAGTCGCGGGCCACTTTGGAACCGGACAACACCGTCTTCGAGGAGGTGGCGGGAGGCCAGGAACGCCTGGTCGTGGGCGGCCGGGAACTCCACGGCCGGGCCTACGTGGCCAGCTTCGGTTTCAAGGGGAGCGACCAGCAGAAGAGGGTCGGGGACCTGTCCGGCGGCGAACGCAACCGTGTCCACTTGGCCAAAGTCCTTCGCACCGGGGGCAACGTCCTGCTCCTGGACGAGCCGACCAACGACCTCGACGTCGACACCCTCCGGGCTCTCGAGGACGCCCTCCTCACCTTCCCGGGCTGCGCCGTGGTGATCAGCCACGACCGCTGGTTTCTGGACCGGGTAGCAACCCACGTCCTGGCGTTCGAGGGCGACTCGGAAGTTCGCTGGTGGGAAGGCAACTTCTCCGACTACGAGGCCGATCGCCACAAACGGCTCGGGGTCGACGCCGACCAGCCCCACCGAATCAAGTACAAGCCCCTCGTACGGGACTAGCCCGGACCGCCGGGCCGGGGCCTGGGCGTGAGACCGGGGCCGGGGGCGTGAGACGGGTCGAGGTGTGTTCAATTGGTATTAGTGTGTTCAAAAGATGTCGTCAGACGACAACAATCGCGCACAAGATACAAAATCGGACACGCGGAATGGGCCAGGCGCCAGTGGGCCAGCCGCCAGCGCGCCGAGGGCCGGTCGCCAGCGAGCCAGGTGCCAGCGCGACGGGACCCCAGCGCGACGAGAGCGCAGCGCGCCGAGCGGGCGCGAGCCGGGCGGACGGGAGCCGGAGTCAGTTACCTTTCCCCGAGTGACCGAAACAACGGGGTTGCGGGTGCTGCGCCGCCAGCCAACCGAAGAAGGTCCCGGCGCCGGTCGGCTTCTGATCCTGGTGCACGGATCCATGGATCGCGCCACCAGCTTCACCCGCCTAATGGCGAAACTGCCCGATTGGTCGGTCCTCTACTATGACCGCAGGGGCTATGCAGGCTCAGCCGAAACGGGACCGGCCGAAACCTTCGGACACCAGGTCGACGACCTGCTCGCCGTCCTCGACGGGGAGCCGGCGGTGGCGTTCGGTCACAGCTTCGGCGGTGATGTCGTCCTGGCTGCCGCCTCTCACCGCCCTGAGCTCATCCCGGCGGCGCTCGTCTGGGAGGCGCCGCAACCGTGGCTTCCCTGGTGGCCATCCCACACGGCGGCCGGCGGAGCCCAAGAACAACTCGAGCCGGACGAGCGAGCCGAGTGGTTTATGCGCCGGCAGATCGGCGACCGGGTCTGGGAACGACTTCCGTCCGCGACCCAAGCCCGGCGGCGGGCCGAGGGCCAAACGCTCCAAGCGGAGATGGCCAGCCTGAGAGGCGGACCGGTATTCGATGCCGCCCGGGTATCGATCCCGGTCATCGTGGGCCGGGGCACGCTGTCCTCGACCCACCAACGTCGATCGGCCCGCGAGCTGGCCGCGGCGCTGCCCAACGGTGAACTGGCCGACATCCCCGGGGCGACCCACGGCGCCCACCTGAGCCACCCGGGTGAAGTGGCCGACCTCCTGAGGCGTGCAGCCGCTCGGGCGCTCTGAGCCCACCGAGATCGACCCGTCTGGCCCACTCACATCACCCGATGCGACCATGAACGGATGGGAGCCAGCCAGGCAGCCGACGTAGCCGTCGTAGGCGCCGGTCCCGCGGGGTCCGCCGCCGCCATCACGCTGGCCCGCCTCGGCCGACGGGTCGTGCTCATCGACAAGGCCACATTCCCTCGAGACAAGTGCTGCGGCGACGGCCTCACGACCGCCGCCCTCCGCCGGGTCCAGGACTTGGGCTTGGATCCCGGCTCGGTCAAGTCGTGGGAACCGGTCGATGGGGCCATCGTCGTCGCCACCGACGGCTTCCAGGTCGACCTCCGACTGCCGCAGGGCCAAACCCAGTTCGCGGCGTCGGCCCGCAGAGCCGACCTGGATGCCGAGCTGGTCAACCTGGCCCGACGGGCGGGCGCCGACGTGATCGAGGGCCACGCCGTCGTGGCTGCTGCCCCCATCTCCGACGGCGCCGGGGTGGCGCTCGACCTCGACGACGGCCAGCGGGTCCGCTCCCACTACGCCATCGCATGCGACGGGGCGTGGTCGCCGGTACGGAAGGCCCTGGGCCTTTCGGATGCCGGATATCTAGGCGACTGGCAGGCCGGCCGGCAGTATTTCGAGCACGTGGGCCCCAAAGCCAAGCGGCTGTGGGTGTGGTTCGAACCCGACATGATCCCGGGCTACGCCTGGTCCTTTCCTTTGCCCGACGGAACCGCGAACGTCGGATACGGCGTCATCCGCCATCCCGATCGGCCCCTCGGCGAGCTCAAGGGTCAGCGCATCGACTTCCTCGACCGACCCCACATGGCCGACGTTCTCGGACCGGCAGCCGCCGCCAGCAGCCCTTGGAAGGCCTGGCCCATCCCAGCTCGGATCGGGACGACGGTCCTCTCCGGTCTCGGCGGGCGGGTGCTGTTCGCCGGCGACGCCGCCAGGGCGTGCGATCCCATGACGGGCGAAGGCATCGCGCAAGCGATCGAGACCGCAGAGCTGGCGGCCCGAGCCATCGCGACCGCCGGACCTCACGGCCCGGAGGCCGCAGCGGCCCGCTACCAACGGCAGGTGCGGTGGGGCCTGGCCCTCGACGACCACCTGGCGCGCGATCTGGCGGCTGTCCTGGCCCGTCGTGGGGGTTCGACCAAAGCCATGCAAATCGTCGATGCCAACGGCTGGTTCCGCCGCCAGTTCGCCCGCTGGATGTTCGAGGACTACCCCCGCGCCGCCTTGGTGACGCCGCATCGCTGGCGTCGCACCCTGTTCACCCGGCCCGGGGCCTACGCCACGACCGCGCCGCCCACCCGGGACGGCTGAGGGCTTCCGCGAACACCGACTTCTATTCGAGCAGCCTCACTTCGTGGCGCAGGTACCAGCGGTGGCCATCGCCGACCATCACCCACACTTGCTCGGCTCGGCAAGGCAACGGAAGCCGGCCGGCGAGGTCGGCCGCCATCGGCACCAGTTCTACGCCATCGCTGGCGTGGGCGACGGTCAGGTGAGGAACAACCTCGTCGAACTCGTCGTCCCACGGCGGGGTGCCGAAACGGCCGGCGAGCCGGTTGGTCAGATCCCGGAAGGGGCCGGGCGGCTCCGGCGCCACCCACAACACCCGCCGCCCGAACCAGTCGACATGGGCCAGCTCGAAGTCGAACGCCTTGACGTCGGCCAGTTCCTCGTCGAGCTCCTGCAAGTCGGACGGGGTGATTTCGCCCGGTGGAAGCCAGGGAACTATCAGGGTTATGTGGGCCGGCACCCCGGCCATGGCGACCGGGTCGTGCTCGTGACGCCACCGGCCGACTACCGCATCGGCGGCAGGCACAGGGATCAGGATCGCGCTTTGCGTTCGACCGCTGCTGGTCCCAGGGCTAACCACGGGCTACAACGCTAGCCATTGGCCCCGAACACGTCCGCCAGAAGGGCCGGAACGGCCACATCCAGCTGGTCGTAAGTGCAGCTCGAAGGCTCCCGGTCAGGACGCCACCGGCGGAACCTGGCCGTGTGGCGCAGGCGTCTGCCTTGCAAATGCTCGAACGCGGCTTCGACCACCAGGGTCGGGCTCAGCAGCTCGAAGCTGAGGTCCTTGCCGGCGTTCCACCTGCTCATGGTTCCTGGTTGGCGGCCTCCGTCGGCGACCATGAAGTCGGCCCACTGGCTCCAAGGGTGGTCGACCGGATCACGATAGGAACGCAATTCGCCGACCAGCTCGCGGCGCTTGGCCGCGGGGAAGGATCCGATGACGCCGACGTGGTGCAATTCGTCGGCATCGTAGAGCCCGAGCATCAAGGAGCCGACGACGGAGCGGTCGGCTTGGTACCAGCGAAACCCAGCCACCACGAAGTCGCCGGTGCGCTCGTGCTTGACCTTGATCATGGCTCGCTGGTCGGGAAGGTAGAGGACGTCGGCGGGTTTGGCCACCACGCCGTCGAGGCCGGCTCCCTCGAAGCGATCGAACCAGTCGCCCGCAGTAGCCACGTCTGAGGTGATCGGCGTGACGTGCACGGGCGGAGCCGCCCGATCGAGGGCTGCCTCCAGCTCGGTCCTCCTGGAAGAAAAGGGGTCGTCACGCAAGTCCCGGTCGCCGATGGCCAGGAGGTCGAACGCCACGAAGGAAGCCGGGGTCTCCTGCGACAGCAACGCAACCCGCGACGCGGCCGGATGGATGCGTTGAGACAGCACGTCGAAGTCGAGCCCATCGGACCCGGCTATGACCACTTCGCCGTCCACCACACAACGAGGCGGCATGTGAGCCCGAATCGCCTCGACCAGTTCAGGAAAGTAGCGAGTGAGGGGTTTGCCGTTACGGCTGCCCAGCTCGACTTCGTCGCCGTCCCGATAGACGATGCAGCGAAACCCATCCCACTTGGGCTCGTACAGGTAGTCACCGACTGGGAGCTCCCGGGCGGCCTTCGCCAGCATGGGTGCGACTGGCGGCATGACAGGCAGGTCCACCGTCGGGATCCTAAGGGCTATTGCGATCTGCCGGTGTTGAAGGCGTCCGCGATGGCGCGCGGGAGGGCCAATCCTTCGATTTCCTCGAGGGGCAGGGGCAGGGCGATGCTCCAGTTGGGCCACTCGTCCACGGTGCCCGGCATGTTGGGTCTCTCCTCGACCGCCAAGGCGTCGTCCAAGGTGGCCGCCAGCAGGGCGCACGGGGCCCTGGCCAAGTCCCGATGAGCGCGGGCGATCACGTCTGCAACCGGCGTGTCGTCGTTGCTGGCGGTCCGCTGGAGGAGGCTCTCACGCACGTCCGCTGACGCCTCCTCGTTCGGCTGCAAGCCCAGTCTCCGCTGGGCCTCGATATCGGAGCCGCTGATGACTCCGGCGACGGTCGGCAAGTCGTGGGTGGTCATCGCACCGAGTGCCTGATGCGGCCAGCTCGACGGCGAGCGTTCGTCAAAACACCACAACCGGTACGACATGACCTGGCGTTGACCCAGGTCCTCGCGGACCGAGTCCTCCACGGTTCCCAAGTCCTCGCCCATCACGAACGCACCCGCCCGATGGGCCTCCAGGGCCAGGATGTTGAGCAGGTCGTGGTGGGGATAACGGACGTACGCACCCTCCGACGGGGCGGCTGCGGCGGGTATCCAATACAGGCGGAACAGCCCCATGACGTGATCGATGCGCAGTCCGCTCCCGTGCCGGAAGCCGGCGCGCAAGGACTCGATCCAAGGCTCGTACCCCGCCGCTTGCATCCGCCAAGGGTCGAGCGGCGCAAACGCCCAGTCCTGACCCTTGGTGTTGAACCGGTCAGGCGGGGCGCCGACGTGCATCCCTTCGGCGAAGGTGTCCTGCCAGACCCAAGCGTCGGGTCCGTCGGGATCGACTCCGACCGCGAGATCCTGCACGAGGTCGATATGGCTTGATGCGCGGGCCAGTTGGATGTCGAGCAGCCACTGAAGCCAGGCGTGGTAACGGACCCGCAGCCGGCCGATCGATGAAGCCGCGAACTGGCGCGTAGCCGCACTCGCCGGGTGCTGGAACTCCGTCGGCCATTCCCGCCACGTCGGACCGTGCCGCTCGGCCAGGGCGCAAAAGGTGGCGAAGCGGTCCAAGGATGCGCCCCGCTCGACCTGGAACGCATCGAAGTGCGGGTCTCCCGAGAAATCGGAGAAGACCGCCTCGAGGGACTTCGACTTGAGGGACCAAACTCGGTCCCGGTCGATGAGCCGCCTGCGATTGAGTTCCCGCCCCTCCGCGGCCGCCGTGACGACCTCGTCGCGCCCGGCGGCGCCGGGCACCTCCTCGATCGAAAGGTATATGGGGTTCACGAAGCAGCGGCTCCCGGGGAAATACGGGCTCGGCTGTTGTGGGTACGTCGGACTCGATGCGTGCAGAGGGTTGACGAGGACCACCGCGGCTCCGAGGGACGCCGACCAGGAACCGATCCGCCGGAGGTCCGACAGGTCCCCGATTCCCCAGCTGGAATGCGAACGGGCCGCGTACAGCTGGGCCGAGAATCCCCAAATGTCCTCGGCGGGGACCGGCACCCGGCCGGGGCTCACCACCACGGGGTATGGAGCCCCTTGGCGCGGCTCGAGCAGGTGGTAGCCGGGCGGCAGGTCCGGCGGAAGTCGCCCGTCGATCGTCGCGTCTCCCCCGTCCTCGAACACCAGTCGGCCGGGAGGCACCTGCGGTAGACGTCGGTCGAGGCGCACCGTCGTCAAGGCCGGCGTGGGCGGCCCCTCTCCTCCTGCGCCCATCGCCTCGAGGATGGCGCGCACGGTGGCCTCCGGCGCTTGGCGCCAGCGTCCGCTGATGTCCCAGAACCCGGCTCCCACGCCCCAGTTGCCTAGGCTGCGCGGGTGGCTGGAGGCGTTCACGGCCCAGATGATGACGTAAATCAGCCAGCCGTCGCGCTCGTTGAGGTCGGCGCCAGCAAGGTTCTCTTCGGCACCACGTCCTGGGCCGACCGCAGCCTCGTGCAAGCGGGGACCTTCTACCCACGCAAGACCATGACCGCGCGAGCCCGGCTGGCCTACTACGCCAGCCGCTTCCCTCTGGCCGAGATCGCCACCACCTACCGCTTTCCGCCCACCCCGGAGCTCGCCGTTCAGTGGGTAGAAAGGACCCCGCCGGGCTTCACGTTCGACGTCAGGGCGTGGTCGCTCTTGACGGGAGCGCCGACCCTGCCCGATTCCCTCTGGCCCGACCTTCAGGACGAGGTCAGGGACCGTTCACGGGACAACCGACGCCTCTACTCGGCCCACATATCGGCGGACGGGCTCAACGAATGTTGGGATCGGTTCGCGCACGCCCTCCGACCCCTCAGCGACGCCGGCCGGTTGGGCGTGGTCATTCTGCAGTATCCGGGGTGGTTTACACCCCGCCCTGAAGCCTGGGCCGAACTCGCCGACGCGAGCGAGCGCCTTCCGGGATGTCGATTGGCAGTCGAGCTGCGCAGCTCCAAGTGGATCGAAGGGGACGCTTTCGAGCCCACCCTCGAATGGCTGGAAGAACGGGGATTGGCCTACGTCTGCCTGGACGGGCCCGCAGCCGGTCCCAAAGCCGGCCCGGGCGTGGCGGCGGCGACGGCCGACATCGCAGTCGTTCGCTTCGTCGGTCGTCGCCAGATCGAAGGGGAGCCCTGGACCTCGCCCTACCGGTACACCACCGAGGAACTGGCCGACTGGATACCCCGGATAAGGAGCTTGGCCGCGTCGTGTTCGGAAGTGCACGTGGTCATGGACAACTGCTGGGGAACAGACGCCGTAGACAACGCCGCCCTACTGGCTGATCGGGTGAGAGCTGACCTGGACGACTGACCCGTGGTGACAGATCAGGCGCCACCGCCGAGGATCAGCGCTGGCCACGAAGATGTTGATCGTCGCCACCGTGACGCCACCTTGATCGCCCAGCAGGTTCTCGTCGAGAGATACCCACGCGGTGTCACCGGCGACCGTGGCTCGCTGACGGGTGAGGACGAACTGGATCTGCTGACCGTTTTGGAAGAGGGCGAAAAAGGAGGAAGCCACCGCGCCCCATCCCTCGAGGGTGGCCCATCCGGGGTGGGTGCAAAGGGCCCGGTCGGACCGCTCCCACACGTCGGACATGGCGTCGAGGTCCCTCGCCTCGAAGGCCTCGTAGTACTGACGATTTGTAGCCAGGACGGCTTCGGACGCTTCCACCGCCCGACCGTAGCTCCCGACGGAGGCCTACCCGCTCGAGGGGCGACATTTTTCCGGCATCGTCTACCGTCCCTGCCATGGAATCCCCCACCGCCGCAAAAGCCGGCCCTCGGGTCCGGGGGGCCGAGGGGGTAGAGCTGGCGACCTTCCACCTCGGCGGCGACGGGCCGCCCGTGATCGCCATGCACGCGACCGGGTTCCACGGACGGTGCTGGGGTCCGCTGGCGATGCAGCTCGCGCCCAGCTTCAGTGTGTGGGCCGTCGACCAGCGGGGCCACGGCGCGTCCGGCAAGGCACCCAGCGGTCGGTACGACGATTGGAGCGTGTTCGTCGACGACCTGTTCGCCGTCCTCGACGCACTCGGTGAGGACGATTGGCGCGCCATAGGTCACTCGATGGGGGGCGCGGTCCTGATGCTGGCCGAGGCCAGGCGGCCGGGCACGTTCCTGGACCTGTGCTGCTACGAGCCGGTCGTGTTCCCGCCCACGCTCGCCTCGCCCGACGGATTCGCGGGACGGGTGCCGATGGCCGAGCTCGCCCGCAAGCGACGTCCCACGTTTCCGTCGCGCCAGGCCGCGTACGACAACTACGCCTCGAAACCACCGTTCGAGCGGCTGGACCCGGCTGCCCTCGCCGCCTACATCAATTTCGGGTTCGTGGACGAGCCCGGCGGGGGCGTGACGCTGGCCTGCGCCCGGGAGGACGAGGCCTCGGTGTTCGAGGGTGCGCCTCGAAGCGGGGCGTGGGACCGCCTGGCCGAGGTGCGGCCCCCCGTCACCCTCCTTGGCGGGGGTGACATGACGGACCCGGTCAGCTTCGCGCTCGAAGAGGTGGCCCGCCACCTCCCGCGGGGCGGCGTGAGACGGTTCGCGGGTTTGGACCACTTCGGTCCCTTCGAAGACCCCGTCCAAGTCGGCGACGTGATGGCCGAAGCCCTCGGTGGCCGGGCGGTCCACCATGATCGTCTCACCCCGTAGTTAGCCTGAACTCCTGATGGCCCTCCCCCTGCCGACCTCGCTGTCGCCGTCGAAAGTGTCGTCCTTCAAGGACTGTGCGCTGGCGTTCCGGCTGTCGGTCATCGACAAGGTTCCCGAGCCGCCGTCCCCCCACGCGGCCAAGGGCACCCTCGTGCACCGAGCCCTGCAGTTGCTCATGTGGGAGGAGGACCCCGACAACCGCACCGTGGACGTGGCGCTCGAGAAACTGGCCCGCGCCGTTCCCGAAGTCCTGGACGGACACGAGTACGAGGCACTGGGACTCGGTCCGGACGAGCGAACGGAATTCATCGAGGATTCAAAAGTGCTGGTGCGCAACTACTTCCAGCTGGAAGACCCCGCCGACGTTCAGGTGCTAGGCACCGAATTGCGCATGTCGGTGACGATGGGGAGCCTCAAGCTGTCGGGCATCATCGACCGGCTCGAACTGGACGGCAACGGCGACCTGATCGTGACCGACTACAAGACCGGCCGGGCCCCATCGGCCAACTTCGAGCAGTCCAGGCTGGGCGGGGTGCACTTCTATGCCTTTCTGTGCCAGCAGGTCCTGGGGCGCCGTCCGGCGCGAATCCAGCTTCTGCACTTGCGCGAGCCCATCGCCATATCGGCCACGCCATCGGATCAATCGATCAGAGGGCTGGAGCAGCAGACCGGGGCCATTTGGTCCGCCGTAGAGCAGGCCTGCGCTCGGGAGGACTTCCGGCCCAAACCCGGGCGCCTCTGCGACTATTGTTCCTACCATGAGTTCTGCCCGGCGGTGGGCGGTGACCTGGCCCGTCTGGTCCCTCGCGGTGAGCGGCTCGGTGGCCTGGTCACCGATGCCGTTGCTGCTTCGTTTTGACGAGTCGAGTCCCGTACTGACGGCCTTCAAGCTTTAGCCGTCATCCCCACGCTCTCGCCTTCCTGCGCCATGTCACCTCCTCGATGGACGCCTCCGACCGTCCCGATCCCCTCGGGGTTCGAACGCTTCGACGACACCGTCGACCGCTGGTTCGAAGATCACATGCGGGGGCGCAGCGCGGCCGACGCCGTCATGTACACGGCCAGCGCCGTCGGTGACCACGGGATCATCTGGTTGGCCCTGGCCGTCCTCCAGGCCGGCCGGCGGCGCCAGGGTTGGCAGAGGCGGCTGTTGCGGGCTTCGGCCGGCCTGGGTATCGAATCGGCGCTGGTCAACGGACCGGTCAAGTGGATGTTCCGCCGGACCCGACCGGTCCACGAAGGGCCGAGACCGCACCACCTTCGCCAGCCGCGCACGAGCAGCTTCCCGAGCGGACACGCAACCGCAGCCTTCTTCGGGGCGGCTCTACTCAGAGACGACGACCCGCTGTGGCCCTTGTACTACCTGATCGCAGTGGTCGTGGCCGCCAGCCGGGTGCACGTCAGGATCCACCACGCGTCCGACGTCATCGGCGGGGCGACCATAGGGATCCTCCTCGGCGAGCTGGCCCGTTTGCTCGTGCCGGTCGGTACTCGAGCCCACGACGCCGCCCCAGTCCAAAGGGTCGGCTCTCGGCCCGGCTCGGAATCCGGGAGACAGCCGGAGCGTTGACCAGGTCATGACCAAGTCATTCGCCGTCACGTGGGACTACCGCTGTCCATTTGCCCGCAACGCCCACGAGCACCTGCTCGCCGGGCTTCAGGGCGGCGCCGACTGGGACGTGCAGTTCCCGGTCTTCTCCCTGGACCAGGCCCACATCGAGGAGGGGCGGCCGCCGGTCTGGGAGGAGCCGGACCGCTATCCGGGCATCCTGGCCAACCTGGCCGGCGTGGTGATCCGAGACCGGGATCCCGAGCACTTCCGCAGCGTCCACCGTGCGCTTTTCACGGCGCGCCACGATCAGGCCCTCGACCTCCGCGACCGGGAGATCCTCGGCAAGGTGCTCGACGAATCGGGCGTCGACGGGTCGGGGGTCCTGTCAGAAGTCGAGTCCGGCTGGCCGCTGCAGGTCCTCAAAGCGGAGCACACCGACGGGGTCGAGCGGTTACGTGTGTTCGGTGTCCCGACGTTCATCTCGGGGGATCGAGCCGTGTTCGTGCGCTTGATGAACCGCCCCGGGGACGACTCGGCCCTGGCCTCCTCCACCATCGATCGCGTCCTGGATCTGGTCGATGGCTGGCCAGAGCTCAACGAGTTCAAGTACACGACGATCTCCCGCTAGACGTTCGAACTGCCTCTTGTCAGACGGTCTCGCCATACTCGGCCTCCGAGAGGGGGAGATGGTGAGGTGGAGGCCACTGCCCGGTGGCCGTTGGCAGCAGGGCAGCGTTACCCATCGCGAACGCGATGGAAGCGTCGGGATCACCGATCGGCGCGGCCTGGCCCGCAGTCTGGCGGTCAATCGGCTCGAGGTCAGCTGCGCCGGGCCCCGCGGCGCCTCGCGATGGGAACCGTTGATCGACCGGGTGTCGCGCTCGGAGCAGCTGCGTCTGCTCTAGCTCCGGAGCCACTCATCAGGGGCCGGGTCGGACGCTGAGGAGCCGACCTTCTAAGAAGCGAAGCTCGGCGGCGTTGTCGACCAAGCCGAGCGCAGCCCGATAGGCGTCGGCAGCCTGGTCGACGCGACCGAGACGTTGGAGCAGATCGGCTCGGGTCACGTGGTAAGGGAGGTAGGACCACAATTCCAGGTCCTCGATGGCGGCGAGAGCAAGAGCCGGACCGTGCACTTCGGCCACGGCAACCGCCCGGTTGAGAGCGACGACCGGCGTGCCCGCGATCGCCAACAGCTGGTCGTAAAGGGCCAAGATCTGGGCCCATTCGGTGTCCTTGGCCGATCCGGCGTCGCTGTGGACGGCGTTGATGGCGGCCTGCAGCTGGTACGGACCTGGACGGTTGCGGCGAAGACAGGCCCGAACGAGGTCCTGACCCTCTGCTATCAGATCACGATCCCACGCCTTGCGGTCCTGGTCGGCAAGGAGCACCAGCTCTCCCTCGGCCGAGGTTCGAGCCGGGCGCCTCGCTTCTATCAGCAGGATCAGGGCCAGCAGCCCGAGCGCTTCGAACTCGTCCGGCATGAGCTCGGCCAGCAGCCGGGCCAAGCGGAGCGCCTCGAGGCAAAGTTCGGTTCGGATCAGCTCGTCGCCCGCCGAGGCTGCGTACCCTTCGTTGAAGACGAGATAGACGACCGCAAGCACGGGTGGGAGCCGATCAGGTAGCTCGGCGTCTCTCGGCACTCGGTACGGGATCCCGGCCTCGCGGATCTTCCGCTTCGCCCGCAGAAGCCGCTGCGACATGGTCGGCTCCGGCACCAGGAACGCACGGGCGATCTCCGGCATGCGAAGTCCCGCTATCAGGCGCAGGGTGAGCGCGACCTGAGCTTCGGGGGCGAGGGCTGGGTGGCAGCAGGTGAAGATCAGGCGCAGCCGGTCGTCTTCCACCAGTCCGTCCTTCGGTCGCTCGTTCGCTTCGTGCAATAGGGCCGCTTCGGCGTGCCGGTCACGACGCGACGACTCACGGCGCAAGCGGTCGAGCGCCTTGTTGCGGGCGGTCGTGACGATCCAGCCGCCCGGGTTAGGCGGAAGCCCGGAGCCCGGCCACCGTTCGACGGCCACGAGAAAGGCCGACTGGACCGCCTCTTCGGCGATATCGATGTCGCCGAAGAGGCGGACCAGGGTTGCAACGGCTCGCCCCGACTCCTGCCTGAACGTCCGCTCGATCGCGTCGTGTGTCGGCATTTAGGGCTCGCCTAGCACGACCTACGCCTCGGGGAGCTCCTGGAATGGCCGAACCTCGACCAGCCCGCCGCACGCGGCCGAACCCTTGGCCGCCAACTCGAGTGCTTCGTCGAGATGGGCCGCGTTGACGATCCAGAAGCCACCCAGCTGCTCCTTGGTCTCCGCGAAGGGCCCGTCGGTCGTGACGACATCGCCGTTGGTGACACGCACCACGGTCGCTGATGACGGCGGATACAGGCCACCCGCGAATACCCACGCACCGGACGCCTTGAGTTCTTCGTTGAAGGCATCGACCCGCTTGTACGACTGTTGCATCTCTTCCTCGGACGGCGTTGGCTCACCATCGACCATGTGCACCGACAACAGGTACTGCTTCATTCTGTCTGTCCTCCCTCACTAATGGGTTGGAACCGTACCGACCCGTCAACCTGACTACGAACGGCAGAGGCCGGATCCGACAGCGGCGCCCAAGATTTTCTCGTGCCGCACCGGCGGGCGCCCTGGGCCAGGCACCGGGCTCAGCCGACTGGGGCCAGGTCCCTGACGGCTTGGCGCAGGTCGATCCCGAAGTTGACCACGGCCAGGGCCGGGGTGGTTACGCCGTTGTCGACGTAGCGCTGCACTTTGGCTCGGACCTCGGACGCGCTTCCATGCAGCACCAGGGCGTCGACCACCTCATCGGGGATGGCGGCCAGCGCCGCCTTGCGGTCGCCGGACTTCCAGGCCGCCCACATCCCTTCGAGGAGCGGACCGCGCCCGAGCCACTCGTGGAAGGCGGCGTAGACCGGGACGTTGAGGTAGGCGGCGATCATGCGCCGGGCCACGGCCCGGACCGTGACGGTGTCCTCGGACGGGAAAACGAAGATGCGCGCGACGATCTCCTTTCCGGAGCCGACTTCGGCTACCACCTTCGCCACATCCTCCGCTCCCAGCCAGTTGATTATGGCCCCGTCGCCCTCTCGTCCGGCCAGGCGGAGCATGCCGGGGCGCAGACCGGCGACGAGGATCGGAGGGACGACCGCCGGGGCTCGGCCGAGCCGGAACCCCTTGACTGAGAACGTGTCGTAAGCGGCGTCGACCTTTTCGCCGGTCAGCGCCAGGCGGAGAAACCGGACCATGTCTCTCGTGCGCCTATACGGCTCCTCGAAAGGAATGTCGTTCCACCGCTCGACGATCACGTCCGACGACGTCCCTACGCCGAGGGCGAACCTCCCGGGCGCGGCCTCGGCCAGGGCCGCCGCCGTCTGGGCCAGCAAGGCCGGCCCGCGGGTGAAAGTGGGAATGATGGCGGTACCCAGCCGTAGGCCGGGAGCCCAGGCGGCGGCCAAAGCCAGCGGAGTGAAGCCGTCCGTACCGTCGGCTTCCGACGACCACGCGTCGGTATAGCCGAGCTGCGCCAGCTCCTCGTACCACTCACGGTGCTCTGATAGGGGAACGCCATCGAATGGGACCGTCATTCCGTAACCCATCCAACAGATGCTAAACGGTGGCCACGTTGCCTTAAGCCGCTGCCGCCCCGCCTGCCCGCTCGAATGCGGCCATTCGGGTTTCCATCAGCACTCTGCGGGCTTCGGCGACGCCCCGACGACCGATCTCGCGCGTCCGCTCGTCCAGGCGGACCATCTTCTTGTCCTCGTCGAGGAGGACGAGCTGCTGTGCCATGTAGAGATGATCCCATGAGGGTGTGACAACATCCTCTCTGGACCTCCGGCCAATCGGCTCCGACGGCCCGAGCGGTCCGGCCCAGACCCCAGATAGCATCACGCCATGCCTGAAGTCGTGATCATCGATGCCGTGAGGACTCCCGTCGGTCGGCGCAATGGGGGGTTGTCCACCGTCCATCCCGCCGACTTGCTGGGCGCCGCCCTCGTCGCCCTCGTTGAGCGCACCGGCATCGATCCCGCCGATGTTGGGCAGGTCGTGTCAGGTTGCGTGTCGCAAGTGGGCGAGCAGTCCTTCAACATCGCCCGCACGGCCTGGCTGGCAGCCGGCCTCCTCTCACTACCGCGGCCACGACCGTCGACACCCAATGTGGATCGAGTCAGCAGGCGGCGAACCTGGCCGCCAGCCTCGTCGCTTCTGGAACGATCGACATGGCCATTTGCGCCGGAGTGGAGTCGATGACCCGGATCCCGATCGGCTCCAATTCCTCGAAGAAGCTCGGCTTCGGGGTGCCGATCCCGAAGAGCTACTTCGGGGGCTACGAATTCACGTCGCAGTTCGAAGGGGCAGAGCGAATCGCCGATAAATGGGGGATCACCCGGCAGGACACCGACGCCTTCGGTCTGGCGTCGCAGCAGAACGCGGCCAGGGCCTGGTCCGAGGGCCGCTTCGACACCCAGATCGTGGCGGTGTCGGCTCCGGTGCTGGACGACGAAGGCAAGCCGACCGGTGAGACCATCGAGGTCAGCCGCGACGAAGGACTTCGGGTTACCACGGCCGAGGGTCTGGCCGCGCTCAAGCCGGTCGCTCGGGAGAACGGCGTCCACACGGCGGGCACGGCGTCGCAGATCTCCGACGGTGCGGCTGCCATCCTCATCGCCACACCGGAGCGAGCCGCCCAACTCGGCTTGACGCCGAAAGCGAGAGTCTCTCACCACTGCCTGGTCGGCGTGGACCCGGTCCTGATGCTGACGGGGCCCATCGACGCCACCAATGTATTGCTGGATCGGGCCGGCATAGGGATCGGCGACGTCGATGTGTTCGAGATCAACGAAGCGTTTGCCTCGGTGGTGCTCGCCTGGGAGCGCGAGGTCAAGCCCGATCCGTCGGCGGTGAACCCCAATGGCGGCGCCATCGCTCTCGGCCACCCTCTGGGCGGCACCGGGGTCATCCTGCTCACCAAGGCCTTGCACGAGTTGGAGCGAATCGGCGGGCGGCGGGCCCTGGTCAGCATGTGTTGCGGCGGCGGCCTCGGGACCGGAACCCTGATCGAGCGCTGATTGACTTCCCTAGTCGAAGCCCTCGGCTTCCCCCCGGACGCCTCCCTTCTGATCGTCACGTGCGACGAGCTGGGAGTTTCCTACGCCAGCAACTCGGGCGTGTACAGCGCGCTCCGAGAAGGCGTGGCCAAAGACGCCGGCCTGGTGGTACCGGGCCCGTGGGCCAGAGAAGCGGCGGCGCGATACCGCGGCGAGGACGTCGGAGTCCACCTCACCCTCAACGCCGAGTACGACCTCTACCGGTGGGGACCGATCACCCACTGCCCCTCGCTCCTCGACGGCGACGGCGGATTTCCACGCACGGTGGAGGACTTGTGGGACCATGCGGACACCGACGAAGTGCGCCGGGAGTGCCGGGCCCAGGTCGAGAGGGCCATCTACTGGGGGTTCGACGTCAGCCACCTCAGCTGCCACTTGGGCGCCCTCGAATCACGGCCGGAGTTCTTCGACGTGGCTTTGGAGCTGGCCGTCGAATTCGCCTTGCCGCTGCGCCTTCCCGACGCCTCAGCGGAGCGGCAGTGGGGCTTTCCCTTCCGCGCCCTGGCCGCCGAAGAAGGGGTGATCTCACCGGACTACCTGATTCGGGTCAAGCGAACCCGGAGCACCAAGCACGCCCTCGACGAGCTGTTCAGCGACCTCAAACCCGGGGTCACCGAGATCGTGCTCCGACCCGCCGCGGACACCGCCGAGCTGCGCGCCGTCGCGCCTGACTGGGCCGAGCGCGTGGCCGACCACGACCTATCGATGACCGACGGTTCGCTGCGCGCCTTGTTGGCTCGAGCCGGCGTTCACCTGATCGGCTACCGCGAGGTGCGCGACCTCCAACGCGGGTAGAGGCTAAGACGGGCCACTCATCCCTGTCCTCTTAGCTCCCGCCGCCATCAAGGAGGCGCGCTGCGAGGCGCTCCAGCCCGGCCACGCGGCTCGCTTTGACCAAGACGGCGTCATCGGGACCCAAGGCGCCCAGGCGCTTAATCGCATCGTCGATGCTCGCCACTGGTTCCATGTCGTAGGCGTCGGTCCCTAGCGCGATCACCTCGATGCCGAGCCCGGCCGCCAGGCCCGCTACGGCTTTGTGCTCCGACTCGCTGGAGGAGCCGAGTTCTGCCATGCGCCCGAGCACGGCCAGTTTGCGGGAGCCGGGCAAGCTGGCCAAGGCGCGGAGGGCGGCAGCCATTGATGCGGGATTGGCGTTGTAGGCGTCGTTGACGACGACGGCTCCGCCCGGGGTTCTGCTCACCTCCATGCGCCACGGCGACGGGCTCGCCTGAGCGAGTGCCGCGCTTGCGACTTCGAGGTCAACTCCGCAACGCAACGCCACCGCAAGCGCGGCTAGAGCGTTGCCGACCTGGTGAGCCCCTCGAGCCTCGAGTCGGACCGGAGCCGATCCCCACGGCGAGCGCAGGACGAAGCTGGGTCGGAGATCCTCGTCGAGGGCGGCGCTTTCGGCGACGAAGTCCGCCTTGGCGGCCGGAGGATTCGCGGCGGAATACATGAGCACGTCTGCCTGCGTCAGACGAGACATGGCCGCCACTCGGGCGTCGTCGGCGTTGAGCACTGCGGCGCCCTCCCGCGGCAGGGCTTCGACCAGCTCGGCCTTGGCGACGGCTACTCCGTCCAGGCCGCCGAAGGCCTCGGTATGCGCCATCGCTACTGACGTCACCACCCCGATGGTGGGGCGAGCCACCCGGCAGAGCTTGGCTATATGGCCACGGCCGCGCGAACCCATTTCGACCACTGCCACCTCCGTCGACTCGGGCGCGTTGGCGAGGGTCAGCGGAACGCCGAGTTCGTTGTTGAAGGACCTCTCGCTGGCGCAGGTCTTCAACGTGGTGGCGAGAGCCGCCGCCGCCATGTCCTTGGTCGAGGTCTTGCCGACCGAGCCGGTTATGCCGATGATGGGCCCGGCCAGGCGATCTCGGGCCGCCACCCCGACGGCGAGGAGGGCTCCGGCCGTGTCGGGCACGGCGACGATGGGGACGGCCTCCTCGGCGGTGGCCAACCACGACTCTTCGATCAACAAACCGCCCGCCCCGGCCCGAATCGCGGAGCTGATGTAGTCGTGGCCGTCTCGATCGGCCTTGATGGCGACGAACAGGTCCCCGGGCACCAACCGGCGGGAGTCGATGCTTATCCCGCCCAGGCCGCCGGACCCTTCGGCGTCGGCCCCGGAAGCGGCCGACAATGTATCGGCCGGAAGCGCCACCAGGGTCCCTCCCGTAGCCGCGGCAATGGCGTTCATCGACCAGCGCATCGCCCTCGATATTGGCAGGCTCCCGCTAGCGTGGCGGTCCATGGCCGGACCACCGCCCGGGAAGAAGATCAGGCTGCTGGTCCTGTACGGGGGCCGCTCGGCCGAACACGAGATCTCATGCATTTCGGCCTTCCACGTTGTCGCGGCCGTCGACCCAGACCGCTACGACCTCCGGTTGGTCGGCATCACGACAGGAGGCGAGTGGGTCGAGGCCACCCCGGGGATCGGTTCTCCAACCTCCGGATCGGGTGGCCCGCCGAAAGCGCTGCCTTCACCGGACACCATCACCGATCCCGCGAAAGGCGCCAGCGCCCTCGAGCGGGTGAGTGAAGTGGCGGCCGACGGTGGTAACGACGGTCCGCTGGTGGTCCTTCCGCTGCTGCACGGCCCGATGGGAGAAGACGGGACCGTTCAGGGCTTACTCGAAGTCGCCGGCGTACCGTATTGCGGCCCGAGCGTGGCCGGCTCGGCCGCCGCCATGGACAAGGGCATGACGAAGGATCTTCTGGCGGCGGCCGGAATCCCACAAGCCCGCCACATCTTCCTGCGAGAGGGCGACGTCGACGACACCCTCGTGGGGCGGGTGGAAAGAGAGCTGGGCTGGCCCGTGTTCGTCAAGCCGGCCAACATGGGGTCGTCCATAGGCATCTCACGGGTCAAGGACCCCGGCGGCCTGCAGCCGGCGCTCGAGATGGCGGCCCGGTACGACGAGTACCTGCTCATCGAAGAAGCCGTTAGCGGTCGGGAACTCGAGATCGCAGTGCTCGGATGGCCCGAGTTGAGGGCCTCGGTGCCAGGTGAGATCAAGCCCAGCCACGACTTCTACGACTTCGAGGACAAATATCTCGACGGAGCCGCCGGCCTGGAGGTCCCGGCTCGACTTCCGGATGGCGTCGCCGACGACATGGCCGCGCTGGCCATCGCCGCCTGCCGGGCCCTCCGCGTGGACAGCATGGCGCGCGTGGACTTCTTCTATGAGGAGGACGGGCGGGGCCTGTTGATCAACGAGATCAACACCATCCCGGGTTTCACCCCGATCAGCATGTACCCGCGAATGTGGGCGGCCTCGGGAGTCTCCTACCCGCAGCTAGTGGACCAACTCGTGGATCAGGCTCTCCGCCGGGCCGCCCGGCGGGCCCGCTTCGAGACGCATCGGCTTTAAGGACCGCCACCGGCTGCGGAGCGGCCGTCACTCCCATGTCCGAAAACCGCCAGTAGAGTCGCCGAAACGGGTCCATGCTGGTGGCGTGATGGATGACGAGCACTGCTACCGGGCCATGGCCGGCCGAGACGGCCGCTTCGATGGCGTCTTCGTCACGGCTGTCACTTCGACGAAGATCTACTGTCGGCCCAGCTGCCCCGCCATGGCCCCCAAGCGCGAGCACATGCGCTTTTACGCGACTCCGGCGGCGGCCCAGGAGGCCGGCTTCCGGGCTTGCAAGCGGTGCCGGCCTGATGCCGCACCGGGTTCACCGGACTGGGACCTCCGCGCCGACTTGGTAGCTCGGACGGTTCGCTTGATCGGCGACGGCGTCGTGGAGAGAGAAGGCGTGTCGGGACTGGCTCGACGGTTGGGTTACAGCCCCCGCCAACTCCACCGTCTCGTCTTCGCCGAGCTGGGAACGGGCCCCTTGCGGCTGGCTCTGGCCCACCGGGTCCAGAATGCGCGAGCCCTCCTCGAGACCACTGACCTCCCCGTCAGCGACGTGGCCTGGGCGGCGGGGTTCGGCAGCATCCGGCAGTTCAACGACCGCATCCGAGAGGTATACGCCCTCTCCCCCACCGAGCTGCGTCGCAAGACCACCCGGGCCGGGCGGGGCGGGCCGGTTCAGGCGCCAGGCGCCATCCCGGTGCGACTCGCTTACCGTCCACCTCTGGACCTGACCGGCCTGCTGGGCTTCCTCGGCCTTCGAGCCGTCCCCGGCGTCGAGGCCTACGACGGCCAGACCTACTGCCGGGCCCTGCGCCTCCCGCACGGTTTGGGCGTGGTGTCCATTCCGACCGCCGGAGCGAAAGAAGTGCGTCCTTCCATCGGGACCTACCCGCGCCCGCAGTACGTCGACTGTGAGCTCCGTCTCGACGACGTACGCGACTTCGCAACGGCGGTGTCTCGCGTAAGGAGGCTCCTGGACCTCGACGCTGATCCGGCCGCCGTGCACGCCTCTCTCCGAGACGACCCCGTGCTCTCGAGCTCGGTCCAAGCCAACCCGGGCCAGCGGGTCCCGGGTGCTGTGGACGGGGCAGAGATGGCCGTGCGGGCCATCCTCGGCCAGCAGATCTCGGTGGTCGGGGCCCGCACGCTCCTAGGCCGGCTGGCGGCCCAGTTCGGTGAGCCGTTGGCGCGACCGTCCGGCTCCATTTTCCGGGCCTTCCCATCAGCCGAGGCCCTCGCGGCCGCTGACCCATCCGGCTTCCCGCTGCCGGCCCGCCGCGCCCAAGCCCTGCGGGCACTGGCGTCAGCCATCACAGAGGAGCGCGTAGCCATCGGCCCGGGCGCCGACCGCGACGAGACCGAAGCCAGCTTGCTGGCCCTTCCGGGGATCGGGCCGTGGACGGCCTCATACGTACGCATGAGGGCTTTGGGGGACCCAGACGTCTTCCTCCCATCCGACTTCGGGGTCAAAAAGGCCTTGGCGGCCATCGACGGTCCCGTCGACCCCGACACATGGAAGCCGTGGCGGTCCTACGCAACCCTCCACCTATGGGCGACCCTCTCGACCCAATCCGACCATCAGCACCGACCCAAGGAGAATCAAGAGCCATGAATGCTTCCCCATTTCTCGCCACGCGGCCCAAGACCAACCGAGCTCGACTCTTCTGGGATGAGATCGCAGTACCGCTCGGAGACCGGAAGACCGACATCCTGCTGGTCAGCGACGGTGAGGCCTTGGTACGCACCTCATTCGGGCCGATGCATCCCGGCCGTAGCCGGCCGGCCGACTGGATACACGACCCCAAGGGACTGGCCGAAGCGGCGGCCCAGCTCGAGGCCTACGCAGCCGGCGACCTGACGCAGTTCGTTCTATCTATCCGTCCGGCCGGGACCGAGTTCCAGCTCCGTGTGTGGAGCGCCCTCGTGCAGATCCCCTATGGCACGACCACCACCTACGGGCACATAGCCGCCGAGATCGGCCATCCGACCGGAAGCAGGGCTGTCGGCGCCGCGGTTGGGGCCAACCCGCTCGGGATAGTCATTCCCTGCCACCGGGTCATCGGCGCCAACGGATCCCTGACCGGATACGCGGGCGGACTGGACAACAAGGTCGCCCTACTCCACATCGAAGGCATCACCGCCTTCTAGCGGCCCTGGGCCCACGACCCGCGGCCGTTCTGGTGGCAATCCGTGAATCTCGCGTAGTCGATCGTGCACCCAAAGGGCATGATCTAACACCAAGCTTCGCCGTTCGCAACGAGATGTAGTAGCGGCGAGCGGCCAGCGGCGGCGAGGCCGGAGGCGCGAGCCCGCCTCCACGCCGATGGTGAGTCGTCAGTCGATCACACCGGCCGCGACGGGCGCGTGCGATGTGGTGACGACGCCGCCGGCCACTTCGACCGTTACCGCTAGGGCTTGGACCGGTGACCCGACGCGAAAAGCCGTTACCGGCGCCGGGCTGCTACCGATCAGCCCGTAGGAGACCCGCTCGGTGCCGGTGACGCCCCAAAGCTGGTACGTGAGCGTCGGCGCCAGCGGAGCCAGGTCTGAGTGGTACAGGTACCCGCTCCCGTTCGGCAGGATCACGGCGTCGAGCGACGCGGGCCCTCCGGCGAACGAGCTGAGGGTGACGCGACGGGTTCCGGGCTCGGCCAGGGCGGCCTCAACGACTGCCATCGTGGGCTGGTGGCTCATGGCGACGACCTGGCCACTGACATGATCGATGCGATGCTGCAATCGAGCCACTTGCACACCCAGCAGGGCCACCAGCACGACGGCTGCGGCGGCGATCAGCGACACCGTCCGAACGGCCCTTCCTCCGCCGATCGACCGGCGCGCCACCCGACCTGACAGAGCGTCCGGATCCGATTGAGCGATGACGACAGGGTGGCCCCCGCTGATCGGAATCGATGATTTGCTCTCGTGGCGACGCACCCCTTCGACGACCCGGTCCCACAATCCTGGCGGCGCTTCCGCGCCGGAATATGAAAGCAAGCCGACGACTTCGCGGTGGTTGCGGAGCTCATCGCGGCACCGCGGGCACGCTTCGAGGTGGGATTCGATGCGCACCGCTTCGTCGGGCTCCACTGCGTCCAGGGCGAAGGCTCCGAGCAGCTCGGAGACCTCCTCGTGACCCATCAGTCCCCCCATGCCGCACCCACTGTCGTGTCGACCAATGACGCCCTGAGCCTCTTCAGCCCGGAACGGATACGGCTCTTGACGGTGCCCTCCGGCGCTCCCAGCAGTGCCGCGACTTCGCGGTAGGTGCGGCCACCGAAGTAGGCGAGCTCGATGGCCCGCCGCTCGTCCTCTGGAAGCGTAAGGACCGCCTCTCTCACGCGATCAGCGACGGCCAGATCCCACACTTCGTGCTCGAGGTCATAACCGGCCTCCGCCGCGCTGCGAGCGTCTCGCGCTTCGCGCTCCTTGCGGGCGCCGTCCGAGCGGAGTACGTCGACGGACCGCCCGTGGGTCTGGGCCAGGAGAAAGGACCGCAACGACCCTCGCTCGGGATCGAATCGCTCGGGTTGGTTCCACAGTCGAACGAAGACTTCCTGCACGATTTCCTCGGCGCGACCGGCGTCGCCGAGCACCCGTCGGGCCAGGGCGAACACCGCTCCGGCGTGCCTGCGGAACACCTCCGCCAGGGCGTCGTCGTGCCACCGGCCGATGGAGACCACGAGGGAGGCGTCGCTTGCGTCGGTCAAAGGGCGCGCCATCTCATGGTGTTCTTCGGAGCCGGCCTCTCGCTGGATGACATTTCTTAGTTCGAACCATGGGTCGCTGAGGTCTCCTCTGCCAGCGCGGCCACCTGCTGTCGCCAGGTTAGGAACGATTCCCGGGTCGTCGACTGGAGGAATCCGAGCAAGAGGGCTCCATCGCCGGTGGCTTTGAGCCGGCCTCTCATGAAGGCCACGCTCGGCTCGACTTCGCCCGTGATGACCTCGACGGCGTCCGGGCCGGAGAGCGTCAGCGCCAGATCGACGTCGGACGGCACGCCCGCAAGGTCGCCCACTGGCGTTCCGTCCAGGTAGCGCCACGGCACGTGGACCTCCCGCTTGGCGACACCGATCACGGCAAGCGATACCGTCCCAGATGCGCCCGGCACTGGCGGGAGCAGGCCAGCCAGACCGGCCGCGGCGGCGGCCCACTCTTCGCTCAGCCACGCCACCATCAGCGGACCGTGACCGCATCGACGCCCGCGAAAAGGTCGTCGGTCGGGTTCGGCTCGCCCGTGAGGTCGCGCGCCACCTCGTATTCCTCGTAGGGGTACAGCGAGTCGGCGACGTCGGAGGGCAAACCGAACCACCACGGGGAGTTGGGGTCGACTTGGGTGGCGTGGGCGAGAAGGGCTTCTCGCATTACCGACGTGTGGCCGTGGATGTCGACGACGACTCGGGGTCGAGCCGGACGCTCCACCCCGTCCGTTTCTTCGCCCTCGGCCTGCAGGAGCCGAGCGAGCCTCTCCTCCGACATCGGCGACTCGAGACCCAACTCGAGGAACTTCTCGTGCATGGCCCGCATCCGCTTGACCGACCAGCTGACGTAGCAGAGCCGCTGGGGTTGCCACAGCGCTCCCGCGTCGGGATAAAGCTCGGGATCGCCAGCCGCGTCGAATGCGATTTCAGAAATCTCGTTGACACGCAAATGGTCGGGGTGGGGATATCCGCTCTGTTCCTGCGGGTAGGTCACGACCACTTGTGGACGGGTGCGTCGGATGACTGCCACGAGGCGCCCCACCGCGTCGTCCAGTGGAGCGGCAGCGAAGCTGCGCGGATCCGCGTTAGCCGGACTGTCCGGCATGCCGGAGTCGCGATACCCGAGCAGGACGACCTCGTCGTAGCCGATTATCTCGGCCGCCCGGTCGAGCTCGGCTCGGCGTACGTCGGCCAGGTTCTGGCGCACGGCCTCCACGTCCATGGCCGGGTTGAGGATCTCTCCTTCCTCGCCTCCGGTGCAAGTGACCAGGACGGTGTTGACCCCCTCGGCGTGATAGCGGGCGACGGTGCCTGCACCCTTCGACGCCTCGTCGTCTGGGTGAGCATGCACGGTTAGTAGGCACAACGACGGCATCCGTACAGATTAGGACTCGCCACGAAACAACTTGGAACATGTCCTTGTCCAGGAACTGCTCTGATGGCGAATAATTGGGTCGAGTTGTTTCGTGGGCGAGCCCTTATGGGGAAACGGGAGGGTCGCCTCGTTGGTTCCGCCCGCCTCGGGTCGTGATCATCAGGTGCCGAGGGCGTCTATGGCCTTCGCCAAGTCGACGTCGAGCTCGGTCAGGCCGCCCGCGGAGTGGGTGGAAAGCCTCAAGGTGACCTTGTTCCACGATATGGCTATGTCCGGGTGATGGTCGCGGGCCTCGGCCAAGGCGCCGACGTGGTTGACGAAGGCGAGGGCGGAAGCGAAGTCCTTCCGGGTTTCGGTCTTTACCAGCTCGTCACCTTCGCGCTGCCAATCGAGGGTCTCGAGGGCCTCTTCGACGGCTTCGTCTGAGAGCAGTTGCGGCGCCATGGACCATTTATACCCGGTACGCTCGCCTTCGGCTTCCCCCGCGATACCGGCATGGCGCACCCGTCGAGTTGACGGCGCGCTCCGACGCGGAGGTCATTGTCCTTGACCAACTCTCATCTGGCCCGGCTGCAGCGCCATTTGGCGGCCGCCGGTGGCCGCTTGTACGTTGGAACCGTAAACGGTGGCTTGGTCCTCGCCGGCCCGCAACAGGCGGTGCTCGTCCTCGGGCCTCCGCGTGCCGGCAAGACCACCGCCGTCGCCATCCCCAACGTGCTGTGCGCGCCGGGCCCGGTGATAGCTACATCCACCAAACCCGACTTGTTAGCCGCCACCCTCGCGGCCCGGGCGCAACTCGGTCGCTGCTGGCTGTTCGACCCGTCGGGGACGACTTCGAACCTTCCCGGGCTGACCCGGCTGCGGTGGTCGCCGGTCGCGGCGGCGACCACCTGGGACGAGTCGCTCGTCCTGGCCCGAGCCATGACTCGAGCGGCCCGGCCCGTCGGCCGCCACGGTGAATCTGCTCATTGGACCGAAAGGGCCGAGGCCTTGCTGGCTCCGCTGTTGCATGCCGCCCGTTTGTCCGACGCCGGTATCGAATCGGTGCTGCGATGGGTCCTTCGCCAGGATCTCGACGCCCCCCAGGCCGTGCTCGCTGGTCACGGAGTCGACGTCGGTTCTGATGTCCTGGCTGGGATCGCCGCTACCGACCCCAGAGAGCAGTCCGGGATATGGTCCAGCACGGCCGGCGTCCTGGCCGCTTATCGCTCGGACGCGGTACTCGACAATTCGGCCGCGGTCAACTTCGACCCGACGTCGCTTATCGACACGTCCGACACCGTCTACATCTGCGCCTCAGCTCGACAACAGGACCTGGTGGCGCCGATCGTGGTGGCCTTTCTCGAGCAGGCCCGGGCGGGCTGCTACTCGGCCTGGGGGATGTCGACCTCACGGCCACCGCTGACTCTGGTCTTGGACGAGGTGGCCAACATCGCCCCGCTGCCCGACTTGCCGGCCCTCGTCAGCGAGGGCGGAAGCCAGGGGGTGCTGACCCTCGCCTGCTTGCAGGACCTGTCGCAAGCGCGGGCCAGGTGGGGCCCGGCCGCGGACGGTTTCCTGTCGCTGTTCGGTACCAAGCTGGTGCTACCCGGCATCGGCGACCTCTCCACGTTGGAGCTGGTGTCTCGCTTGGGAGGCGAGATCGACGTCCCGGCGCGGAGCGTGAGCCGGGCTCCTTGGTGGACCGGTACGGGCGGCGGCGAGACCGTCACCTGGTCCAATCACCGCCAGCGTCGCCTGCCGGTGGACGCCGTCAGCCAGCAGCCTCTGGGAACAGCGGTCCTGTTGGCCGGTGCTCAGACACCAGAGCAGGTCGGGCTCCCACCGTGGTGGCACCTCGAGCATCTCCGGCCGGACCGACCGGTCGTCGTGGACGCCCCAGAGCCTGGATTGGCTGAACCGGGACGTGACCGGCCCCGCAACCGTACGATCGCTGAATGAGCTCCGACCGGTCGCTGGATCGAACGCCCGCGTTGGGGTTGGTATCGGTGGGAGCGATATCGGTTCAGTTCGGCGCCGCCCTCGCCACCAAGTTGTTCCACCGAGTTGGACCCAGCGGTGCGGTGGCGCTGCGCCTTGTCATCGCGGCGGTCGTCCTCGCTGGCCTCGCCATGATCCGTGATCCCCGCCGCTCGTTCGCCGGCATCCGATCACGTGATACCCACATAGCGGTCCTGTTCGGACTGGCGTTGGCGGCCATGAATTTGAGCTTCTATGAAGCGATCGACCGCATTCCTTTGGGCGTGGCGGTCACCATCGAGTTCTCCGGCCCGCTGGCCCTGGCCCTGGTCGGTTCGCGTCGCCTGACCGACGCCGCCTGGGCGATCCTGGCCGGAGCCGGAGTGGCCCTGCTCGCATCGGGGGCGGGCAAGGGGCTCGATCCGGCGGGGCTGGGACTGGCCGGTGTCGCGGGAGCGGGTTGGATCGCGTACATCCTGCTGAGCAAGGAGACCGGGCGGCGGTTCGACGCCTTGCCGGGATTGACCATAGCGATGCTCGCCGCCGCGATCGTCGTGCTCCCGGCCGGAATCGCGTCGGGGGGCGCCCGCCTATTTGACCCCGGCGTCCTCGCCCTCGGCTCCTTGGTGGCCGTGCTGTCGTCAGTGGTTCCCTACAGCCTGGAGCTGGTGGCCCTCCGACAAGTCACCTCCCGTGCCTTCGGGGTGATGCTGAGCCTCGACCCAGCCGTAGCCACGGCTGCGGGGCTGGCGATCCTGGGTCAGCACCTGACAGATCGTGAGTGGGTGGCGCTGGCCCTGGTGGTGGCGGCCAACTTCGGAAACTCCGTAGCTGGCAGCCCGGGAGTGGTAACTACCACTCCGTAGACCCGGATTCAGCTACCCGGAAAGTTCGTCGCCGCGAAGCACACGAGAGCCACGACCGCCAGCACGACGGCGTCGCTCCACCCTGGCTTGCGGGCCCGGGCGACGATCAAGCCCGTCCCGCCCCGCGCTGTGATCGCCTCCGCCAATTCGCTCGAACGTCGGACCGACACGGCAAGCGCCGCCACCAACAGGTCTACGAGTTCGTCGATCCAACGCTCGAAAACGCTCCGCCCCGGGCGCGGGGTCGACGGGCGCAGCCGACGGGCTGCGATGAGGGTACGCATCTCACCGACCAGGAGAGGCAGGCTCCTCACGCACAGGGCCACGGCCACGGCTCCTTCGTCTACCGGTACGCGCAGGCGCCGCAGTGGGGATAGCAGCTGCGCGACGGCCGGCGCGATCTCGGCGAGCGGCGTCGTCCAGCCCAGGACGGCGGCCGAGAACAGAAGCAGGACGCCTACCGAGACGAACCGGCAATAAGCATCCAGGGCCCCAAAGCCGAGCGCGACCCCGCCGATCGTCCAGTGAGGGGATCCTCCGGCAATAGATGCGAGTGCACCAGTGACCAGAACGGTCATCCAGAACCAGAGGGGCGGACGAGGCCACGCTCCGGCCGGAACCCGGGCCAACAGCGTGGCGCCCAGCAACAGGACCACCATCAGGCCTATGCAACCCCATGAAGGAAAATACGACAGCGTGATGCTGAGCCCCGCCACCGTGATCAGCTTGGTCCCCGCCCACAGTCGGTGGATCGGAGAGTCGACCTTGATCTCGCGGAGCAGGTTGAGGCGAGCGGATTTTCGATCACGGTCGGCCTTGGCATCGGCCTTGGCCCGGCGGGCGTCAGAGCTCCCCCCTTCGTCGGTAGCCGCGCTGCGTCGCGGCGGCGAGCTCAGCATGCGGCGGTTCCGCTTCGGAGGTTGTCGGACACCACTCGCCCGGCGTCCAATTCGACGACCCGGTCACAAACGCGTTCCATGCCACCGAAGTCGTGGGATATGACGACGATGGATAGGCCCTGGTTGTGGCGCAACGAGGACAGAACGTCGAGCAGGGCGTCCTGGCTGGGATCGTCGAGGCCTGCCAGCGGCTCGTCGAGGACGATCAGCGACGGACGACGAGCCAGTATCCCGGCCAATGCGACACGACGTTGCTGCCCGCCGCTGAGCTCGTCGATGCGCCTGTCCACGAATGAATGGGCGGTCAGGCCGACCGACTCGAGCGCCGCGGACGCGGCTACTTCGTCCGGCGCCCCTGCAGCGCGAAGGTCCGATCCCACGGTGGTGCGCTGGAGTTGCAGCCGAGCGTGCTGGAAGGCCAGACCGACCGAACCCACTTGGGTGGCGACCGGCCGGCCGTCCAGGAGACACTGGCCTCGGCTGGGCCGCAAAACGCCCGCCATTATCCAGGCCAGGGTGGACTTGCCCGATCCGTTACCCCCCACGACCAGCACTCCCTCGTGCGGCTCTATGGTGAGGTTGACGTCGTGGAGCGCAGGCTGGGCCCACGGGCTCCCGACCGAGTACGTATGGCCCACACCCACGACTTCCAAGCGGGAGGGTTCGAAATTCGGACCCCCCGGGTGGGCCAATGCGCCGGGGCCGCCCGCTGGCGCGATCTTGATGGGCGGCGCTTCCTTAAAGTGCGTGGCATCAAACTCGCGTCCGTCGGCTCCGTCGGCGACGGCGTCACCGGTAACCAGGCGGCCTGACGCCAGGCGGAAGCTACGGTCGGCTGCGGCGACCTCCTCGCGACGATGCGTCACGTGCACGACGGCCATCCGCCGACTCGCAGGCAGCTCGCGAAGCAGCGCCGTCAGAACCCGCCGGCCGGCCTCGTCGACCATTGCCGTCGATTCATCAGATATGAGCAGCCCGGGCCTACGGGCGAGGGCGGCCGCGACGGCCAGCCGCTGGAGCTCCCCGCCCGACAACGTCGAGCTCTCTCTGTCCTCCATGCCGCCCAAGCCGACCGTGGCCAGGAGCGCAGCTACGTCCACGCCATGGTCGTCGTGCAAACCCCAGACGACATCGTCGGCCACGCGAACACCGAGTATTTGAGTTTCGGGGTGCTGCATGATCATGGCCGTCCCCCCGGGTCGGCCCAAACCGGCGTCGCCCGGGCGGTCGACTTCCCCCGACGTCGGCGGCCGGCCCGCGAGGACCCGGGCCAGCGTCGATTTGCCGGAGCCGTTGTCGCCCAGCAGGGCGATCAGCTCACCCGCCTCGATGTCAAGGGTCACGCCTTGCAGCGCGTCGTCATCTGCGCCCCGATAGCGGAAGCAGACGTCTCGCAACGACATTGGTAGCGGCCCGACGGCTGCGTCGCTCGGTGTCAGGTCCAGGCGGTCGGTGGCCCGGACGCGGTCGAGTCGTTCGAGGACGGCGCCGAGCACCACCCACCCGAGTACCGCGAACCATAGAGTCGTCAACACCACGAGCACCGCGACAGTGATCCACCAGTCGCGCACGGCCGCGTTGACGAACTGGTCCATCTGGTGGAGGGGCCCCGCCAGTTGGGGCACCGAACTGAGGATCTTGTGGACGCCCTTCCAAGTGTTGCGGATCTGATCGAGGGTGAGCTTCCGCAGGGATCCGAACAACGCCAGAAGACCGACGCTCACGGCTCCGAGGATCGGTCCCACTATCAACGCTCCGAGCGCGACCGCGGCGAAAGACCAGCCGCGACGTTTGGCGATCCCCACCAAGCCGCCAATGATCGAGCACTCGACGATGTTGGAGAACGTCCCGGTTCCCGCTACGAGAAAGCTCAGCAACGAAGCGGCGAATGCCGACGCAGCCAGGGCCCGAAATCGATGGCGGTACGCAACCACTCCTAGAGGCACCACCGCGAAGGCGGCGATCAGGCCCAGGTGCGGAAGGAACCAACCGACGACCGTCAAGACGACGCTGACGCCGGCCATGACGGCCGCGGTGGCGAGTTCTATCGGCCGCAAGGGCCCGGTGATGCGGGTCGAGTCCTCCGGCACCCGTGTAGCCTGCCACCCTTCCGGGCGGTCGGGTGTTCGGCCGCCGCTTTTGCGCTCGGGATCCACATCCCGAGCGGCCCGGACGGGCCGGCTCCGCCCTAGCAGATGCGGGGCAGCGGGTCGCCCACCAGCATGTCTACGATCCGGGTCCCCCCGATCGGGGTACGGAGCACCACAATGCCGGGGGGCTCCTCCCTGATCTCGCCGATCCTGGCCGCATCCCGGCCGAGCGGATGGGCGCGAAGGGCGGCGAGCGCGGCGTCGGCTTCGCCGGGCGCGACCACGGCCACGAACTTGCCTTCGTTGGCCACATAGAGAGGGTCGATCCCAAGCAGCTCACAGGCCGCACCAACTGCCGGTAGCACCGGGAGCAGCGACTCCTCCAACACCACGGTCACGTCGGCGGCGCGGGCCAGCTCGTTGCACACCGTCCCGACTCCCCCCCTCGTGGCATCCCTCAGCCAGCGCGTCGCGGGCGCGCTCGAAAGCAACGACTCCACCAGGCCGTGAAGGGCCGCCGTGTCAGATGCGATGTCGGCATCCAAAGCCAGGTCCCCTCTGGCCAGCATGACGGCGGTTCCGTGATCGCCCATCGTCCCCGACATGATCACGACATCCCCCGGGATCACCCGAGCGGCCGCCAGATCGCGCCCCTCGGGGATGACGCCTATACCCGACGTCGAGATGTAGATCCCATCGGCCGCCCCCCGGTCCACCACTTTCGTATCCCCCGTGACGATGGGGACTCCGGCCGTGGCTGCGGCCTCCGCCATGTCGGCCACCACCGACTTGAGGTCTTCAACGGGGAACCCCTCTTCGAGCACGAACGCGGCCGACAGGACGAGGGGGTGGGCCCCCATCATGGCCAGGTCGTTGATGGTGCCGTGCACGGCCAGATGCCCGATGGACCCACCGGGGAATCTCAGCGGATGGACCACGAACGAGTCGGTGCTGAAGGCCAGGCGCTCCCCTGAGGCCAGCGTGACCACCGCGGCGTCGGTAGGCGTGGCGACCGAGTCACCGCCGAAGGCCGGGAAGAAGACCGCTTCGAGCAGGGCCGCCGATGCCTTCCCCCCCGCGCCGTGGGCCAGGGTCACGACCTCGTCGCGCAGCCGAGGCTTCCGCCGTCTAAAGGCCTCGATCCGCTCGAAGACGGCCGATTCACGGGTTGGGGGTTCACGGGTCGGCGGCTCACGGGTTGGCGATCCAGTGTCCTTGACTGCGTCGGTCACTGGCCGTCCCCGTCTCTGAGGCCGCGCTGCACGATCGACCACAATTCCAGGACGAGAGCGGACTGGGCCTCTTGGATCCGGTGGACGCTGTCCGAGCCGACCACCAAGCGGTGGTCGACGCTCGAACTGGTCGCCATCGACCCTCCTTCGTAACCGGAGAAACCGAGCGTGAGAATGCCTCGCTTGGCCGCCTCATCGAAGGCGTTCAGCACGTTGACCGAGCCGCCGCTGGTCGAGAAGCCGACGGCGATGTCTCCAGATCGAGCGTGGGCGATGATCTGGAGGGAAAAGACCAGTTCATAGCCGACGTCGTTGGCGAGGGCGGTCAGCACGGCCCGGTCGTCCACGAGGGCGAGAGCCGGGAGCGGGACCCCACTGGGAGGGCAGAGAAAGAGGTCGACCATACCGGCGGCGTCGGTTGCGCTACCACCGTTGCCGAAAGCGAAGAGTCGACCGCCGAGCCCAAACCTTTCGGCCATCTCCTGCCCGGCCCGCTGCAACTCGGTCAAGGACCGCTCGATCGTGACGGTCCCCAACTGGCGGCTCTCGGCCATCTTGGCCGCGGCCGATCTGGAAAGGTCGGTGACCAGCGCCACCTCATCCCGCTCTTCGCTGTCGATGAAGGGGTAAAGAAAGGACGTCGGCTCCTGGCTCACTATCGGGCTTCCTCCACTCGCGTGATGGCCACCCCGGCGTGGACGAGCACCAGGTCACCCGGCCGGGCCTGATCCACCAAGCTCACGTCCACCGTCTCGACGTTGCCCTCGGCCACGACCTCGGCCCTGTTTCCGTCGTGGACGGAGGTGATCTCGGCCAGTCGGCCCTCGTCCGAACACGCGATGCAGACGTCGTCACGGCACTGCTGTTCGGTGGTGAGAAGACCTGGGTGCTCGAACACTACGTGGGTGAGTTCCCAAAGCAAGTGGTAGCGCAGGACCAGTTCCCCCGATCGGGCCGCCCGGGCCATGTCGACGCCATCCACCCAGATCAAGTGGTCGGCCCCCGGTCCGCTCGGATGCGGACCGGCGCCGATCCACACGGTCGTCAGTCCCCACGCTTCGCAGCGGCGGACGACCGCTTCGACTGCAGCATCGCCCGATCCGCCTATAGCCAGGAGGATGTCGCCGGGACAGGACAGCAGGCGAACCGCACCAACCAGCTCCCCGGCTTCGAGGTGGACCGCCGGGAGCGCCCTTTTGCCGACGATCACCGGGTGCACGAACTCGACCGCGACATGACTGCCGTGCGCCGGCCACCGCGGGGCGACGCACCACATCGTGGCGCCGGCCGCGAACCTCCGGGCCATCGCCAACGACGCCAGAGCGAGCCCCCAGGCCGCCGCGTCCGTCGCCCCCTCTGGCGCCGCCGCTTCTGTCGACATCATTCCCCTCTCCCCACCCCAGATGGCTGGGCCTGGCGGTGGGCGGCCACGGCCGCCTGGCCCAACGCGATCCCGCCGTCGTTGGGTGGAACCAGCCTATGGCCGAGCACCAGGAAACCTCTACCTTCGAGTTCCTTCCGAGCCAGGGACGCAAGGATGGCGTTTTGGAACACCCCCCCAGTCAGTACGACCGTCTCGACGCCCGACTCCGTCCGCTCCTGGGAGGCAACTTGGCCGACCAGGTGGGCCACGGCCAAATGGAACCCGGCCGCCACGCGGCCCGGTTCCATTCCATCCCTCAAGTCATCCACCAGACCGCGCAACACGGGTCCGGGATCGAAATCGGACTCCCCCACCGCGAACCGGTAGGTGGGGGCGTCGTCGAAGCAGCCATCCGCCGAGGCTTCCATCTCCATCGCGGCCTGCGCCTCGTAGGAGACGACCTGGCGGATGCCTAGCAGGGAGCTGACCCCGTCGAACAGCCGGCCCATGCTCGACGTCGGCACGCATCCGAGCCCACCTTCGAGCTGTTGGCGGATCAGGACCAGCTCGACTGTCCCGGCCGCTTCGACCGGCGCCAGATCGGGCGACCAATCGATGCCGGCCGCCCAGAGCTGCGACAGAGCCGCCCGGTACGGCTTGCGTATGGCGGAGTCTCCGCCGGGGAGAGGGACATAGCGCAAGTGGCGGAGTCGCGTGTACCCGGAGTACCCCGCCAACAGCACCTCACCACCCCAGATGGCGCCGTCGTCTCCATAGCCGGTTCCGTCGAAGGCGAACCCGATGACGACCTCGTCGCTCCCGACGTTGTGTTCCGCCATTGCCGCGGCGACGTGGGCGTGGTGGTGCTGCACGAGTTCCACTGGGGCCGGTCCCCCGTCCTCGGCCCACCGCCTCGTGTGGTAACCGGGGTGAGCGTCAGCCACCAAGACGCTCGGGTCGACCTGGTAGAAGCTCGAGAACTGCCGGGTGGAGCGCTCGAACGCGTCGAGAGTCTCCAGGCTTCCCATGTCGCCGATGTGCTGGCTCATCCAGGCGGCGCCCCCCGAAGCGAGGCAGAAGGTGTTCTTGAGTTCGCCCCCCACCGCCAGGACAGGAGGGGATTCGAAGGGAAGACTCACTGGGAGCGGGGCGTAGCCGCGGGACCGCCGGATCGGAAGCTCATGGCCGTCGATCACACGCACGACGGAGTCGTCGCACGGCACGTGGATGGGCCGGTCGTGCAGGAGCCAACCGTCCGCGATCCCTGCGAGTCGACGCTTCGCCTCTTGGTCTTGGTAGCAGATGGGCTCGTCGGTCAGATTCCCGCTGGTCATCACCAAGCAGTCCGGCCCAGGGCGATCGCCGTCAGGAACGGGCTGGAACAACAGGTGGTGCAGCGGCGTGTACGGGAGCAAGACTCCAATCAGCGGGTTTCCTGGGGCCACCCCCGCCGCCACGGGAGATCCCTGGCGCCGACGGAGGAGGACGATCGGCCGCTGCGGGCTGGAGAGGAGCGAAGCCTCAACCGCGTCGATGTGGGCGACCTGACGGGCGGCCTCGAGGTCGCGGACCATCACCGCGAAGGGCTTCTCGGGGCGGTCCTTGCGGTCGCGCAAGATCGTTACCGCGGCGTCGAGGTAGGCATCGCATGCGAGGTGGAACCCGCCCAGTCCCTTGACGGCCACGATCTCACCCCGGTTGAGCGCAGTGTGAGCCGCCAGAACGACCCTGTCGGTGCCCTTGACGATACCCGCAGCCGTCTCGAACCACACTTTGGGCCCGCACTGCTCGCACGCGATGGGTTGGGCGTGGTAGCGCCGGTCCGCCGGGTCTTGGTATTCGCAAGCGCAGGCCTTGCACATGGCGAAGCCACGCATCGTCGTGTTGGCCCGGTCGTACGGGAGGCGCATGGTGATGGTGAAACGCGGCCCGCAGTTGGTGCAGTTGATGAATGGATACCGGAAGCGACGATCCGACCGATCGAACATCTCCGCGACGCAGTCGTCGCACACCGCCGCGTCCGGCGAGACGAAAGCGGAGACACGCGCCACACTCCGGCTCTCGACGATGCGAAAGAGCCGTTCGCCTCTGACCGCCTCAACCTCTTTGTCCACCGCCTCGATCCTCGCCATCGGCGGTTTCTCGGCCACCAGCCTCCGCTCGAAAGCAGCGACGCTCGAGACCGAGCCCTCGACTTCGACGAACACTCCTTCGGTGTCGTTGCCTACCAGGCCGGCCAGTTGCAAATCGGCGGCCAACCGGTGGACGAATGGCCGAAAGCCGACCCCTTGGACCACACCTTTGACTCTGAGTCGGTGCCGAACGAGGCCTTCCGCTCCCTCGACCACTGGAGCCGCCACCACCAGGCCTGCCCTCAAGCGGGGCGGCCGAGCGTCACCGCGGCTTCGCGATGGAGCCTCCCGAAGTTGTAGTAGGCCGCACACGCACCTTCGGACGACACCATGCAGGTGCCGATCGGTGTCTCGGGGGTGCAGGCGGTGCCGAACACTTTGCACTCCCACGGTTTGATGACGCCCTTGAGCACCTCGCCGCACTGGCAGGCCTTCGGATCGGCGACCCTGACACCTGGCACTTCATATAGGAGCTCGGCATCCAGCGCCGCCAGCTCGGGGCGCAGCTTCAAGCCGCTCTGAGAGATGAAGCCCAGTCCGCGCCACTCGAAGTGGGGGCGCAGCTCGAACACCTCGCCGAGTAGGGCCAGGGCGCGAGGGTTACCTTCCTCGAGTACGACCCGCGTGTACTGGTTCTCCACCTCGCAGCGGCCCTCGCGTAGCTGCTCCAGGAGCATCACTATCGCCTGGAGTATGTCCAACGGCTCGAACCCCGCAGTCACCAGAGGCTTCCCATACTGGGCCGGGACGAACCGGTACGGCCGTTGACCGACGACCGTCGACACGTGGCCGGGGCCGAGGAATCCATCGAGGCGCAGGTCCGGGGATTCGAGGATGGCTTTTATGGGCGGGACGATGGTTACGTGATTGGAGAAGACGCTGAAATTCGGGACACCACGTTGGCGGGCTTGCAGAACCGTGATGGCGGTCGAGGGAGCCGTGGTCTCGAAGCCCACGGCGAAGAACACCACCTGGCGATCGGGATTCTCAATGGCGAGGCGCAGCGCGTCCAGGGGCGAATACACGAACCGGACATCTGCGCCTTCGGCTTTGGCCTGCAGCAGGTTTCCCTGACTACCAGGAACCCGCATCATGTCGCCGAAGGACGTGAACGTTACGCCCGGGGTCTTCGCCACCGCTATCGCGTCGTCGATCCGTCCCATGGGTATAACGCAGACTGGGCAGCCTGGACCGTGCACCAGCTCGACCGAGGCGGGAAGGATGTGCTCGATCCCGTGCCGGTAGATGGTGTGGGTGTGGCCGCCACACACCTCCATGAACTTGAAATGATCGTCACCGGCGAGCTCGGTGATGCGAGCGATCAGGGCCCGGGCCGCGACCGGATCTCGGTACTCGTCGACGAAGCGCATCGCCCTTCTACGCCACGCGTCGCAAGGTGTTGCTTACGAGAGGTGAGCTCCCCGACACCATCTCGGCGGCCTTCCCGGCTAGATCTTTGGCGATCATCAGACCGCTGCCGATGATGTCCTTGACCTCTTCTGAACTGCGGATGGTGTCCCAGGCGTCCATCAACTCCGTGTAGCCCTTCTCACCTGCCCGGGTGCCCAGAAAGTACCCGATGAACACTCCGATCGCTGCTCCCATCTCACTCTCCTTCTGTACTTGTGGTGATCCTGGACTCGAATAGGGCGGCCAGTTCGTCCTCGTAAGCCAGCCCCATCAGCTTTAAAGAGGCCAGCGCCAGTTCGGCTTCCCGTTCGTCGATCTTCGACATGGCGAAGCCAACGTGAATCAGGACCCAGTCTCCGGGCCGAGCCTGGTCGTCTTCCAGGAGTCCGATGTTGATGACCCGGCTGACGCCCGAGACCTCAGCTCGGGCCAACTGGTCGTTGGAGTCGACCAGCTCGATTATTTGACCCGGTATTCCGAGGCACACTTTCCGTCTCCCCCTAGGCTCCGCGATACTCGATGGACTCGAGCACGAGTTCGTCTCCTCCGACGAGTTCGACGCCCAGGCCGCCGCAGTTCGGGCAGGCCATCGGTATCTCCTCGGCGTTCCACGTCTCCAGACAATCCGAGCACCTGGCCCTGACGGGCAGGAGGACCAACTCGGCCGTGGCGTCCTCGGCGACGGTGCCGGCTGCGGCCACGGCGAACGATTGTTCAAAGGCCTCCGGATGGACGTGGTGGAGACGACCAACCTGCACTTTGACCCGCGCCACGTTTCGGGTACCGGCCCGTCGCTCGACGGCATCGACGATCGAGCTGCACAACCCGAGCTCGTGCACGGCCTCAGCCTTCCTTCTCGGCGACGATCTCCACCCGCACGACCACGTCGGGCTCGACTTTCAGCATGAGCATCTTCGGCGGCTCCATCCCGAAGTCCCGGATGTCGAAAACGTGCTGCCCGGCCAAGGTCACCGTCTTGTCGTCGACGAACGTCACGGTCATGTCGTCCTCGCAGCGCTTGGTTACGCCCCGGAAGCTGAGGTCACCAGAAACCCGATAGCTGCCATCGGTGCCTGACGACTTGAGACCAGTGAGAACGCCGTCAATGCTCGGATAGCGCCGGACGTCCACCCTCTTCTGAAGCTCTCGGTCCTCGAGACGGTTGCCCGAGCTCAACCTTGAGACGGCAAAGGACAGCTTGCCGACCGGGTCCCGACTCAAGTCGACGTGGCCCGACGCATCCGGATCGAGTTCTACGTACCCTTCGAGGCCGTCGGCGACGGAGTGGATCGGGTGCACGCTCGAACGAGCGTCGATCCACACCTGCGACCGCGCAGGGACTATCCGGTAACGGGCCACGTATGACTACATCTCTCGAAGTTTGAGATACCGAGCGACGTCGGGCAGCGACTGAATGGCCAAAGCTGCTATCGCGGTGAAAATTAACGACACAATAAAGCGACGGATCATGCCGCGGTCTCCTTTCCAGAGGTTTGGTACAGGTTCGCCACCACCTGGCAGCACATCTCGACAGCGGGCTCTACGGCGGCCGCCACCGGCTCGGACAGGCCGATACCTTCCTCCAGGCTGGCCGGCTGGCACCCGACGATGAGGATCTTTTCGACGCTTCCTCCCAGACGGGCCAGCGTCCCCATCACGATGGCCGGATTCATGCTGTGCGCATCCAGGACTCCAGCCTCGTCGCTCTGCAACGACGCCACGTCTGGCTCGATGACGGCCACCGTACCCGGCACCTCACCCATCGGCACCGCATCGATCAGTACGAGAGAGTCGTATCCATCGAGCAACTCGTAAGCGAGGTGAACGCCCCGGATCCCGAACTCGGCCACGCGAACGCCTTCTGGCATCTGGCGGGACTTGAGGCTGTTGGCGACCTCAACCCCGAACCCGTCGTCGCCGAGGAAGATGTTGCCGATGCCGGCGACGAGCGTCTGGCGGGTCATCGGGTCGCCTCGGCACTGGTTGCCGGTTCGACCTCGTCCGGGAAGAAGTACAGGTACCGGCCCTGCCATGCGAGCTCTTCGGTCGCCGGATCGTCGTCCACCGACACCGCCACGTGCACGTTGCCGTCGACGTCTTTGAAGACCCCCGCCACCGTGGCGTTGAGCCCGGCGAAGAAGAAGTCATGGGCGTCAGCGCGCCGGTTGGGGTGCAGCACCACACGACTCCCGCGCTTGACCGTGACGCCTCGTACCATCACGGAGTCGGTGGCCGGATCGACCTCGGAATCCGAACCCGGATCCCACCAGGGCACCTGCCCGCCTCCAGGTGGCTGGTCGCTCGGCGGCTCGGCAGCCGTCGCTACTTCCGAGTACGTGGGCACGTCCTGTATGGCGCGGACGATGCCGTGCAGGCGCTCCCACATCTCCGGAGGCATGTCGTCGCACCTGTCGATGATCGCGGCCGACCGCGGGTCGGTGCCCCTGGCTTCGGCCTTCTCCTCGTCGGTCAGGGTCAGTACCCTCAACGCCAGGATCTCGTCGATCTCGGTGGAGTCGTACAGGTCGCCCGGGCTTTCGGGCGCCACTTCCGGATGGTCGTACAGGATGATCGGCGAGGACAGCACCACGTCGTCGGACCCGATGAGGACCGGGAACGTTCCGTCGTTGATGCAGGCGGCAGCTGAGGCCGCCGCGTCTGGCGGCGGATCGATGATCGACACGAAAAGGGCGCCGTCAAGAGCGAGCATGGTGTGGACGGCCACGAGGGAATGCCGAACGATCTCGTCCCGAGTCGCTCCCGGCCGGACCCAGCCGCTCGTGTTCTCGACCACGACGACCACCTTGACCAGGGATTCCGACCCAGCAACCCACTCGGTATCGATTCGTACCCGCCCGCCTATCGAGTCCCGGCTGCGGACGGCTCGCCCGTGCACCGTGCCGTCGACGTCACATATGTCCTCGTATTCCAGTCCGCTCGGGAACTCGAAATCGTGGTGATTTGCACCCGGACCGAGAGGGAGCAGCGGGCGCGGACCCACGTCGACGACCCGTTCGACCGCCTCCTCCCAATCGACGTGGACCTGACCGTCGACGTCGAGTCGGGAGACCGGGAGGAAGACGGTCGGATCGCCCGTTGCAGCTTCGATGACCCGCCGCTGCACCTGCAGGAAACGGATGCGAACCGAAAGCTGCGGGGCCGCACCGACACGCGGCCCCAAGTCCACGATGCATTCAGTTCGGGTGGCGGCTCGCTCCGAAGGGTCGGAGGCGCTGACCGCGCCCGGCACCAGGACGCCGAACTGCCAGCGCACCTGGTTCTTGCGAGCCGACGCCCGGTATGGGTAAAGGACGTATCCCTCGTACAGAACCGCGTCGGCAACGGAACGAGCCACCGCGAATCGGTCTTCGGTGTGCGTCGGGGCGGGGGCCGACATCAGTCGTCCCCCGCTGCCTTGAGAAGGTGTTCGACGGCTTGATCCCAGGTCGGCAGCGCTCGGGACGCCTTGTAACACTGCAGGGCGTCGAAGGTGTCCCGGTCCAGCCTGATCCATCCGCTGTTGGGGAAGTACTGGTCCATCAGATCGCGCCACACCGCCACCGGAAGGCGAAAGTTCGACTCCTGCTCCCAGCCGACCGGCTCCGCCGAGAATCCCGAATCGCCCCGGGTGAAGACCGTCCCGGAGAACAGCAGGATCAGTGGTATCTCTCCGTCGGAGAGCGAGTGCATGTACTTGGCCCCGGCGACCTCGAAGTCATACGTGCACTCCACTGGGAGGTCGACGTCGATGGAACCGGTGAAGCCCGGCGTGGTGCACGTCGCGTGCGTCCACAGAAACGGGCGTAGCGAGTTACCCCACTGGGGCGTCTCCCCGAACATTTCGTAGAGCCGGCTCTCCTCTTCGGAGTCGTAGCGGCGCCTCTGCGGTTCGATGCGGATCTGGGCTCGGACGACCATGGCGTGGACGACGGCGCCGCTACCTTCCGCGATTCGAAGACGAAACATGATCGTGGGGCTGGCGGCGTGGTGCGCCGCCTCGACGCCGAGCACCTCGAAGGAGAGCGCGGTCATCGGGCCCGAGCGCGGAGGTCGATGAAGAAGGCGTCCATGGCCTGGTGGGCTTCCCGCCCTCCGTCGAAGCCGCGCCACAACCGGCGCAGCTGGCCAACCAGCTCGTAGCACGCGTCGATCGGCACCAAGTACGCCTCCGGCCCCATCCCGGCATCCTCGTGATTGCCGTTGACGCCGCCCCCCGGTCCCCGCTCGGCCCTCACGAGGAAGGCCTCGACGTCGGGCTGCATCGTCTCCAGCACCGGGTTGGTCGCCACCAAGTCGGCCCAGGCGTCGAGGGAAAGCTCGGATTCCGTGGCCCCGGCCGGACCGGGATAGAAGGCCACCACCTGACCCAGCGAGCTGTTGAAGAAGAAGAAGACCATACCGACGGGGATCTGAAAAGCGTCCCACTGCCCCGGCGACAGGCCGAAATCCGAAAGACTCAGATAGCGGTCCGGCACGGCGCGGTAGTGGCCTCCTCCCGCGCCCTCGGAGGTAAACAAGAGGTAGCACCCCCGACAGGCGCACAACAGGTTTCGGGCCTCGAGGTCTACGAGGTGCCCGTGTTCATCCGAGATGGGCTCCATGCAGATCTCACAGCGCTCTCCGGCCAGAACGACGGGACGCGGCTTCTGCTGGCGTATCCGCTGCAGGACTGCCAGCGGATCGTTCACGCCATCACCTCTGAGGGACAGCTCTCGTAGTCCGGCTTGCGACCCAAGGCAACCGGCGTTTCCACGCCCGCCTCAGACGGCTGCTCCACGTCGATCCTCACGATTTCTGGTGCGGCCTCGACGATGGCCCGCTCCACGGCATGCTGGAGCGTCACCGCCGACGACGGGCACCCGTCGCAACTCCCGAGGAGACGCAACAACACCGCGCCGGCACCGAGGTCGACGTCGAGCAACTCGACGTCGCCCCCGTGCTGGGCGAGAAACGGCCTTACTTCAGCCAGCGCCGATTCCACCCGGGCCTGGGTGGAATCGGGATGCAGGCCGTGAACCAGCAGAAGACTGGCCAACAGTTCGTCTTCAAGCAGTCGCGCCATCAGGCCGGGCGAGAATCCATCTGCCGCCATCTCAGTCACCCGCGTCAGGGCGGCTCCATACAGGTCGGTGACCAGCCGAACCAATTCCTCGGCGCGGGCGTACATGCGAGGTTCTGCTCCCGCCTGCAACTCGTCGAGGAGCTTCTCGATGCGGTCGCCGACGGCTCGGAGGTTCTGAGGAGGGGCCATCATCCTCCGGTGGGGCCCGGCATCAATCGGCCAGTTCTGGATTCGCCACCTGGGTCGGCGAGTGCAGCTTCTTGAGAACCTTTCCCTTGCCGAGGTACATGTGCACCCCGCACGGCAGGCACGGATCGAAGCTGCGCACCGTTCTCATGATGTCGATGCCTTTGAAGTGGTCGAGGTCGTTCTCCTCGAAGATCTGGCAGCCCATGACGGCGTCTTCATACGGACCCGGAGTTCCGTAGACGTCGCGCGGATTGGCGTTCCACGGGGTCGGCGGGTACGGGTGGTAGTTCGCTATCTTGCCTTCCTTGATCACCATGTGGTGGGAAAGGACGCCGCGAACCGCCTCGGTGAAGCCGCAGCCGATGGCCTCGTCGGGCACTTCGAACGGCTCCCACGTCTTGGTCTTGCCGGCCCTCACGTCAGCCAGCGCCTTCTCGATGAAGTCGAGGGCGGCGGCCGCCGCATAAGCCTGGAAGTACGTCCGGGCCCGGTCCCTCTCGATGGTGTTGGACCACTGAGGGACCTTCCATTCGAGGTCGACCGCAGGCTTCAGCGCCGTCTTCGGCAGGTGGATCTTTACGCTGGTCCCTGTCGCTTTGATGAAGTTGGTGTTTACCAGACCCGATAGGGCCGTGGACCACAGGCGTGCGAGGGGGCCGCCCCCCGTGTCCAGCGCGAGGTGATCCTTGCCGTCGAACCAGCGGGGCGACATGACCCAGCTGTACTTCTCGTCGAAGTCCCGCTTCTGCGGCAGGGGCAGGGTGTGCTGATTCCAAGGGTGGTTGCGGTCCACCGGGTTGCCGAGCGGATCCTTGGTGACGAACATCTCCTGGTCTTCCCAGCTCCCGTAGTAGGAGCTGCCGAGCAGGATCCGGATCCCCAGGTTGATATCGACCAGATCGTTGGTCACCAGCTTGCCGTCGACCACGACTCCGGGCGTGACGCCCATGGCGCGGCCCCACTCGGTCATGTCCTGGTAGCGGAAGTTGCAAACGGCCGGGTCCTGGAAGGCGCCCCAACAACCGAGCAGGATGCGCCGGTTGCCCACTTGCTCGTAGCCCGGCATGGCCTGGTAGAAGAAGTCGAACAGGTCGTCGTGCATCGGAACCACGCGCTTCATGAACTCCACGTAGCGCATCAGGCGGGTGTAGTAGTCGGTGAACAGCTGGATCGTGGCGGTGGTGCCGACGCCGCCGGGATACAAGGTGGACGGGTGCACGTGGCGCCCCTCCATCAAGCAGAACATCTCCCGGGTATAGCGGCTGACTTGTAGCGCCTCGCGGTAGAACTCGCCCGAGAAGGGATTGAGCGACCGCATGATGTCGCCGATGGTCCGGTACCCGTGGTCGGCCGCGTGCGGCGATTCGGTCTGGTTGGCCCGGTCCAGCACGCCGGGGTTGGTCTCGGCGACCATCTTCTCGCAAAAGTCCACTCCGACCAGGTTCTCCTGGAAGATGTTGTGGTCGAACATGTACTCGGCCGCTTCGCCCAGGTTGACGATCTGCTCGCCGAGCGCAGGCGGGTGCACCCCGTACGCCATGTTCTGGGCATAGCACGAACACGTGGCGTGGTTGTCACCGCAAATACCGCAAATGCGGCTGGTGATGAAGTGGGCGTCGCGGGGGTCCTTGCCCTTCATGAAGATGCTGTACCCGCGGAATATCGAAGACGTGCTGTGGCAATCGACGACCTTGCCCTGGCCGAAGTCGATCTTGGTATAGATGCCCAGGCTGCCGACGATGCGCGTGATCGGATCCCACGCCATCTCGACGAGGCCGTCGGCGTTTTTGGTCTTGGTCGCCATAGCTACTTCCACTCTCCCTTGTATCCGGTAAGAAGCTGCGAACCTGTCACCCGCCACTTGGGCTCTTCGTCGACGGTCTTGGCCGTGATGCGTCTCAGGCTTCGAATGGCGGTGCCGTACAGCCCGCTGGCGAGCGTGGACACGCGAGCGCCGGGGGGCTCATCCATGAAGGGCATGAACTTGTCGGGGAATCCGGGCATGGTGCAGCCGATACAGATGCCGCCCACGTTCGGGCAACCACCGACGCCGTTGATCCAGCCCCGCTTGGGAACGTTGCACTTGACGACTGGTCCCCAGCAGCCCAGCTTCACGATGCACTTAGGAGAGCCATACTCATCGGCGAAGTCTCCCTGCTCGTAGTAGCCCGCCCGGTCGCAGCCTTCGTGGACGGTGGCGCCGAACAACCAGGTCGGGCGTAAGGCGTCGTCGAGGGGAATCATCGGCGCCTGGCCCGTCGCCTGGTAGAGCAGGTAGAGGATCGTTTCCGACAAGTTGTCGGGGTGGGTGGGACAACCGGGCACGCAGACGATCGGAATGCCAGCCTTCGACTTCCAGCCCCAACCGAGATAGTCGGGGACGCCCATGGCACCCGTCGGGTTGCCCGCCATGGCGTGGATGCCGCCGTAGCACGCGCAAGTGCCGGCACACAGCACGACCAGAGCCTTAGGCGCCAAGCGGTCGAGCCACTCGCTCGTGGTCATGGGCTGGTCGGTCTCGGGGTTGTTGCCGAAGCCGCACCAATAGCCCTCTTTCTTGATGGCCTCGTTGGGTATCGAGCCCTCGACCACCAGGACGAACGGGTCCAGCTCCCCGCGGTCGGCCTTGAAGAACCACTCGATGAAGTCATCCGCCCCGCCAACTGGACCGCATTCGAAGTCGATCAGCGGCCAGTGGACGGCGATCTTGGGCAGGCCGGGCAGCGCGCCCAGGGCGATCTCCTCGATGCTCGGCTGGGTCGCCGCGGTCAGCGCGACCGAATCACCGTCGCAGCTGAGCCCTGCGTTGATCCAAAGGACGTGGACGACAGTCTCGTCCGGTGGCGCCTCGGTTACCGTCACGTCGCGTGCCTCCCCGTAGTTTCCAGCCGCGCGTCACGAGCGGCTATCCGAAGTTCTACAGCGACTCCGTACTCCCGTCTATGAGTGTGTTCTGCACCGTTCGACGGTCTGGGCGGACCCTCCATTGACACGCGACCCGGGAGGGGCTAGGAAGACCTGGACTCCTCGAGCGGTTGTGGCGTCAGATAGAGGCGCGTGCTCGCGGCCGATCTCGGACGAGGGTGCCTATGCCAATCGAAGAGAGCAGCCCCAAATCGGCAGCGACGATCAGCACGACGTCGCGCTTCGAGTTGGCCCCGCCTCGTCGCTTCATCCTGCCGGCCGTCCTACTTTTGCTGTCTGAGCGGCCCGGCTACGGGTACGGGCTGGTCCCGCGCTTGCAGGAGTTTCGCTTCGGTCACGTCGACCGTCCCGCCGTCTACCGGGCCCTGGCACAACTCGAGCGAGACGGGCTGGTGGAGGCCTCCTCGCAGAACCCCACCGCCGGCCAGGCCCGTCGCGTCTACCGGGTGACCTCCCTAGGGAACAAGGTTCTCCGGGTGTGGATGGGGGTGATCAAGGAGGAGCATGACTACCTGGGTCAGGTGTTGCGGCGATACCAGGCAACGGGAACGCCCGACTCCGTGCTGGCCGAGGTAGAAGGAGGCTGGGCCGGCGCCCTCGGCCTCGGCTGGTCGCCCGTCTCTCCCACCTCGGCTGCTCCCCGGCGCCTCGTGCCACTCGAAGCCGAGGCGGACCTAGCGAGCACCGAGACCCCATCGGTAGCTGAGCAGGAGGCGGGAAGCGCCTGTCCTCACGTTCAGCGCTTCCGTTTGGTGCCGGACCGCTCAGTGGTGCTCATCGACGTCCGCTCGACCGTCGGGCCCCTTTCCTTCGGGGCGGTGGGCGTCGGCGGTTGGGTTGAAGCGGCGGTCGACGGCGTGAAGTTGCGCACCGACATCGCGCCCTCGGCGCGCCTCGAGATCGACGTCTCCGGACTCCGGTCGGGCAACCGGGTATACGACGCTGAGCTGCTGCGGCGCATCGATGCCCGACGCTTCCCCCAGGCCGTGGTGGAGCTCCGCGAGTGCGCGGCCAACGGCCCGGGCACGATGTTCCGCTTGACGGGCGAGCTGACCTTCCATGGCGTGACCCGCCCGGCCAACGGCGCCGTCAGCGTCGAGGTTTCGGCGGAGCGGCGCCTCGTGATCACGGGGGAGCAGGCTTTCGACATCAGAGACTTCGCCATACCGTCGCCAAGCGTCCTCATGCTCCGCATCTACCCCGACATCAGAGTTCGACTTCACGCCGAAGCCGAACTGGAGGAGGCCCCGTGAACACGTTCCTCGTGCTAGCCGCCGGCTACGTCGTAGGCGCCAAGACCCGAGGTCAGGACCTCGACCGCCTGACCCAGTCCCTCAAGGCCCTATGCCAGACCGACGAGTTCGCCGATGTGCTGTCAGCGACTCGAGCCCAGCTCGGCAACACCCTGCGCGAGCTGGCGTTAGTTGTTGACGGTCAAGGAGATCTGCCCGACACCGGCGACGACATCGTCGCCAAGGTCAGACATCTCGTGGGTCCGCGGTGATCTAGCGACTCACGCCTGCGCGCCCTCGGTCACGTCCTGGCCTATCCCCCGCAAGCCCATGGCTGTACCATCCGAGCCGGTGGCAAGCTGCGCCCGCACCCTGATAGCCCGGACTTGCTGGTCCGACCGGACGACCCGGTAGTCGGCCTCGAATGGGCGGCCGTCCGCCACCGATGCTTCCATCTCAGCGCCGACCCGACCCCGATCCGCCGGGTGTATAGCGGCGAGATAAGACTCGATGGTGCCGTCGAAATCGAGCGGGTCGACCCCGTGGATCCGGTAGAACTCCGCGCTCCACTGCACTGCGCCGGTCCTGACATCCCAAAGCCAGCTGCCGATGTGCGCTACCGCCTCGCCTTCCTGCAGCCGACCTTCTACCTCCGCCAGGGTGGCTTGGGCCAAGCGTTGCTCGGTCACGTCCCTGACGATGAGGACCAGGGCCACGCAGGAGCCCTGGTCGTCGAGTACGGGACACATCGAGAGCGACACCGGCATGGGCATGCCGTCGGCTCGAAGCACCTCGCTGTCGAACTGCCTGATCCGGTCCCCGGCCAGGACGCGCTCGGTCACCAAGTGCACGTCCTGGCGTAAATGTTCGGCGAAGAGTCGCTCGACCGGCTGGTCGAGGACGTCGGCTTCAACGGATCCGAACAGCCGGACGGCGGTGGCGCCCCAGCTCGTGATCCGCGTGGATGCGTCGCACGTGAAGATGGCGTCGTCGGAAGTTTCCACGACCGCCTTCAGCAGCGCCTCCGGTGAAGCCCGCACCGCGACGCCGGCCTGTTGTGCTACTCCAGTTTGACTCATTGGCGGACAACTGCTTATCGCAACTCGGGCGATCTTTGTGAACGACGCTCGCGAGCCGGCCTACCGGAAGTCCCTCGAATGCAGCGTCGTCGGCGACAAGGAGAGAGGACGGATGCGCTCGACCACCACATTGATGACCGTCTCCACCCGCTCCAAACGCCCGTCGACGACCAAGGCCGGGCTGGATCGGGCCGCCCGGCGATACCGCTTCCAGGCCCCCGCCGAGCAGATCACGTTGATCAGGCCGGTCTCGTCCTCCAAGTTCATAAAAGTGACCCCTTGTGCGGTCGCCGGCCTCTGCCTGTGGGTGACGACCCCCGCGACGGTCACCCTCTCACCTGCCGGTATGTCGACCAGGCTCGCCGCGGTGACGACCCCCGCGCCGGCCAGCTCCGCCCGCACGAACTCCGTGGGATAGCTGTTCGGGGACAGGCCGGTAGCCCACAAGTCCGCCTGATTGGACTCCACCGGGGTCATGTCAGGAAGCAGCGGGGCATCCGCCCCGGTCACCAGCCCGGCCAGGCGGGGTTGGGCCGGGGCCGGCGCGGCCGCACCGGTCGCACCGCCCCCGGCTGCCGCCACCACTCCCGCGCCCCAAAGCGCCGCTCGGCGAGACAGGCCGAAGCAACCGAACGCCCCCGCCGTGGCCAGCGCTTCCGCCTGCGCGGCCGACAAGCCGGCCCGGCGCGCCACGTCTTCCATGTCGCCATAAGGCCGGCCGGCCTCGATCTGCGCCGCCAACTCGTCCCCGATCCCCCTCACGTACGACAGCCCCAACCGCACCGCAGCGCCCCCCGCTGAGGACGGGGACGCCTCCAACGAAGATGCGGCGCGGCCCAGGTTCACGTCGGGCCGGCGCACTTCCACCCCGTGACGGCGGGAGTCACCCACGATCGTCTGTGGCGACCAGAATCCCATGGGCTGCCCGTCCAGGAGCCCGGCGCAGAAAGCGGCCGGATAAAAGTGCTTGAGCCAAGCCGAGGAATACACCAAGTAGGCGAAGCTCACCGAGTGGCTCTCTGGGAAACCAAAGTTGGCGAAGGCCACCAGCTTCTCCCAGATGGCATCAGCCACCTCTCCTTCTATCCCCCGCTCGGCCATCCCGGAATACAGCCGCGCCCGCAACTGCTGCATCTTCTCCACGCTGCGCTTGGAGCCCATGGCCTGGCGCAGCCGGTCGGACTCGGCCGGGGTGAAGCCGGCCACGTCGATGGCCATCTGCATCAGCTGCTCCTGGAACAGCGGCACCCCGAGGGTCTTGGCCAAGCTCCGCTCCAGCAAAGGGTGCAGGTACGTAACCTCTTCCGCCCCGTTGCGTCGCCGGATGTACGGATGAACCGACCCGCCCTGTATCGGCCCCGGCCGTATCAGGGCCACTTCCACCACCAAGTCGTAGAACGTCCTCGGCTTGAGCCTGGGCAGGGTCGCCATCTGGGCCCGACTTTCTACCTGGAACACCCCCACCGAGTCGGCCCGACACAACATGTCGTACACGGCGTCCTCCTGCTGTATCCGCGCCAGGTCCACTTCGACGCCGTGGAAGGCACGAACGTGGTCGACCGTGGCGTGGAGCACCGTCAGCATGCCGAGCCCAAGCATGTCGAACTTGACCAGGCCGGCCGCGGCGCAGTCATCTTTGTCCCACTGCAGGACGCTGCGGTCGGCCATGCGGGCCCACTCCACCGGGCACACCTCGGCCACCGGACGATCGCACAGCACCATGCCCCCCGAGTGGATGCCGAGATGCCTGGGAAAATGTTGGACCTCGTCGGCCAACCCCATCACCGCATCTGGGATCTCGTGGTCACCGAAACCGGCGGTAACCGATAGCGGCCCCCAGCCGTCAACCTGCTTCGACCAGGCGTCGAGCTGGCCGGGCGCGGCACCGAGCGCCTTGCCCATGTCCCGCACCGCGGAGCGAGGCCGGTAAGTGATCACGTTGGCCACCTGTGCCGCGCAACCCCGCCCGTAACGACGGTACACGTACTGGATGGCCTCCTCTCTCCGGCTGCTTTCGATGTCCACGTCGATGTCTGGTGGGCCGTCGCGCTCGGGGGATAGGAACCGTTCGAACAGCAAACCCAGCGCCACCGCGTCAGCGTTGGTGATCCCGAGCGCATAACACACCGCCGAGTTGGCTGCCGACCCCCTCCCTTGGCAATAGATCTCGTGGATCCGGCAGAACTCCACGATGTCCCACACGATGAGGAAGTAGCCGGCAAAGCCAAGACGGTCGATCATGTCCAGCTCGTAGTCGATCTGGGCCCACGCCTTGACCCCGATGCCGACGTCCCGCATGGGATGGGTGCGGGGCCCGTAGCGGCGGATCCCGCCCTCCTCGGTCAGATGCCGGAGCCAGCTCATCTCGGTGTGGCCTTCCGGTACTGGCCACGGCGGCAAGTTGGGCGCCACCAGGGCCAGGTCGAACGCGCACTCCCGGCCCAGGACCGCGGCGCGCTCCACCACACCGGGGTAGCGGGCGAAGCGCCGGGTCTGTTCGGCCCCGCTACGCAAGTGGGCGGCCGCGGCCGCGGGAAGCCAGCCGTCTATGTCGTCGAGGCTGCGCCGGGCTCGCACCGCGGCTAGGGCCGACGCCAAGCGGTTGCGGGCCGGGTGGTGATAGTGGACGTTGTTGGTGGCGACGATCTCGGTGCCGGCGCGGGCGGCGAGCGCGACGAGGGCGTCGTTGCGCGCCGAGTCGAGGGGGTCGCCGTGGTCCCACAGCTCGACCACCACATTGGCCGGCCCGAACAACCGCTGCAGGCGTCCCAACTCCATTGAGGCCCGGGCCGGGCCGTGTGCTACCAGGGTGGAGGGAACGATCCCCTTGCGGCAACCGGTCAGGAGCACCCAGTGATCGGTAGCCTGCTCCCGAGGCCCGCTCACCGTTACCGGGGCCGTCCCGCGAGCGGCCCCGAAGTCCGGCAACGACCCGGCCCCGATAGCAGAGAGGGTCTCGACGTCCACCAAGGGCCGTCCTTTTTCCCGGCCAGACAGATGGGCCGCCGACAGGGCCCGGCACAGCCGGGTGTAGCCGGTGGGGTCCCGGGCCAGTATCAGCAGGTGAGTGCCCTCCGGGTCGGCGACTCCGTTTTGCGGGCGGGTCAGCCCGACCGAGAGCTCCGCCCCGAAAATCGTCGGCAGGCCCACGGCCCGGGCCGCCTCGGCGAAGCGGACCACGCCGTACATGCCGTCGTGGTCGGTGATGGCCAGGGCTTCCAGGCCCAGGCGGGCCGCCTCCTCAGCCAGCTCCTCGGGGTGGGAAGCTCCGTCGAGGAAGCTGAAGTTGGAGTGGCAGTGCAGCTCGGCGTAGGGCACTGCGGCCGACCGGCGGCCGGCGGCCAGGTCGGGAGGCGGCTGGTAGGTCGGCCTCTTGTACGACCAGGCCGGGCTGTCCCCGCCGTCGCCCCACGGCCCCGGACGTTCCGGATCCCGCGGCCCCGGACGTTCCGGATCCCGCGGCCCCGGACGTTCCGGATCCCGCGGCCCCGCTCGACCGGACAGCGCCGCCTCCAACTCCCTCCACGGCACGGGGGGGTTCTGGTAGCCCACGGCGCCACGCTAGCGAACGTATGTTCGATTCGCCAGAGGGATCCGCTCGCGCCACGCGGCTCTTGCGTTCAGCGGGGGCGGAGAGCGGGTTGGTGCCGCGGGAAACTCAGTTGATGCTGAAGGGTGGATACGGGTCGGCCAACAGGAAATACCAGGCGTTGACTCGGGTCGACCAGAACCCGACGCCCACTACGAACTTGCGCAACCCCAACGGCCATCTGCCCGTGATGAGCACGGCGAAGAAAGCGATGATCCACGCGACCTCGAGCCCGATCACGAGCACGATGCCGAACAAGGCCTGCGGGATGATGAAGAGAAAACGAAGGATTACCGCGAGCCGCGAATACTGCTGAGCGGGAACGATATTCAGCCACGCCGGATCGCCGCCGGGCTCCCCATACCCCGACGGTATCCCGAACGCAGGGTAGGGCTCTCGCAGGAACAGGGCGAACGTCAGGACACGCCATTGGTACCGTTCGATACCAGCGAGGAAGTTACCGATCCCTGGTGGCAGTTGCCCGGTAAACACAATCGCGAACCACGCGACAATGGCGAGCACCTCAGCCACGATGCGCAGTACGTACAGGATGATGAAGTGCGGAATGGCCAGGATATAGTTCCCGATCACCCGCCAACGAGCGACCTCTAGTGGTGAGTCCAATCCCGCGGTCACGGGGTAGCTCGGATCCGACGCCAACGAAGTCGGCCCGCTGCTCGGAGGAACGAACCCGCCACCTTGCGGCGGATAGGCATCGCCCGGCCCAGGAGGTGGGTAACCGCCACCCGGAATGTCCTGCCCGCCAGCTCCCCCATTCGGATCACTCATGGTGTCCTCCCGCTTCACCCGTGGCATGCACGACGACGGTCGTCTCAGGAGACAGTGTCGCACACAGAGCGTTCGCGACATGGTGATGACCCCCCGCATGCCCGCATTCCCCGCGGCGCGGCGCGGTGTTCAGCTAACGCGCCAGTGGGTTTCGTGTTTGAGCAACCTGCTGGCGCGTTGCCTGCAAATATTTCAGGCAACGCGCCAGCGGATCGACCAGCGCCAAAGTCATTGGCGCGTTAGCGCGATCTAGCGCGATCTAGCGCCGCGAGACCCGATCGGCGCCGGTAAACCGGCGCCGCCAAGCCCGAGGACCTCACCGCTCCAGCCCGCGACCTGCCGAGCCCATGAGGTCGAGGAAGTTGTCGCAGTAGAACCGACGGCGCGTTTCCGCGGGAACGTCGCCGAGAGACGCTTCGAAGCGCTCGATAGGCCGGCGACCCCCTTCGACGTGGGGATAGTCCGAGGAAAACATGCACACCTCGTGGCCCGCCTCCCGGATGATCCATCCGACGTCCTCCGTGGGATACGGCGTGGCCCGCACCTGCCGACGGACGTACTCCGAGGGCCGGAGCGACAGATCCCGCAAGCGCTCTTCGTGGCGGCCGAAGGCATCGAGCGCCGACTCCATCTGGCGCATCCACGAGGGCAACCACACCGCCCCCTGCTCGATCACCCCTACCCGCAAGTCAGGGAATCGCTCGAGCACGCCGTCGAAGATCATGGTGGCCAGCGTTTGCATCGGTGGATGCGGGATGGCCATGTAGTCGACCGAACGGAAGTTCTCTTCGCCGCCGTGAAAGTCAGGAGGCACCGGCAGGCCGTTGCGGAAGTAGCCGCCGGGGATCAGGTCGCCGGTGCCACCGACGTGGAAGACGATCGGGAGTCCCGCTTCCTGGGCGGCGGCCCAGACCGGGTCGAGGGCTACGTGGCTCGGAGAGTGTCCGGCCGGGCAGCCCGACGCTATGAGCAGGGCCCCCGCCCCGGCGCCAATCGCTTCGCGCGCCATGGCCAAGGCTCGGTCGAAGTCGGCCAGCGGTACGTAGCAGGTGGGCAGCAACCTGGAATCGGCCGAGCAGAACTCGAGCATGCCGCGGTTGTGGGCCCTGGCCACGCCGTAGGCGAGATCCAAGTCGTCGCCGTGTTCCCAGTCGTACAGCCGACGGTTGTGGAAGGTGTTGAACACGAGCTGGCTCGAGAAACCCAACAGGTCGAGGGCTCGGCCGCGGTCCTCGGCCAAGAAGGAACCCGTGGCCGCAAAGTTCTTGCGCAGCATGATCTCCTCGGCTTCGACGGCGAGGTATTCGTCGGAGCGGTGACGCCCGGTCAGTCGGTCGAACGCGACCAGCAGGTCCCGCTGCTGCTCAGCGGGGTCACCGGTCTGGCGCAGCTCGTTGCCTCCGGGGTAGCTCAGCGGGCGGATCCTGTCGCGCAGCGCCGGCTCGGCATGGTCCCGCAGCCAGGTCGGCGTCTCCATAAGGTGGGCGTCGGCATCGTGAATCAGGCGCTGCGGGTCGCTGTTGTATGGCCTGGCGGACTGGTGGCTGCCGGTCACGGTCACGATTCCCCTCCTAAGAGCGCGGCGGTCCCGTCGAGTACAGCACTTTCGCCGACCGGTCGCGAGGCCGCCCTGTGCCAAGCTGCGGCGATGGCCACGTTCATTGCCCGCTTCGAACCTGCGGCCACGGCGAAACCCGGGGCCCTACGGCTGGCCGTCAAGGACCTCATCGACATGACAGGAACGCCCACTACCAACGGTTCAAAGGTGGTGGCAGCCAGCGCGGGCGGCGGGCCCGCCACGACCGACGCCGCCTGCCTGGCCGGCGCTCGCGAGGCCGAAGCCAAGGGTGAGGTGACGATCGTCGGCAAAGCCAACTTGCACGAGCTGGCCTTCGGCGTCACCGGGATCAACCCGTGGTTCGGGACTCCGGTCAACCCCATCGACCCTCGCCTCGTTCCCGGCGGCTCGTCGAGCGGTTCGGCCGTAGCCGTCGGCACGGGAGAAGCCGATATCGCCTACGGGTCGGACACGGGGGGATCGATCCGCGTCCCGGCCGCGTGCTGCGGCGTGGTCGGGCTCAAGACGACCCGCGGCCGGGTATCTCTCGAAGGCGTGCGCCCGCTAGCTCCATCCCTCGACACCGTCGGGCCCATGGCCGCCACCGTGGACCTGACGGCGCGGGGAATGGCCCTCTTGGAACCTGGCTTCGCGGTAGCCGGCAAGGCGGCGGAATCGGTCGGGCGCATGCGGCTACCTGCAGACGAGCACATCAACGTCGCCCTGGACGCGGCCTTGCACGCGGCCGGGCTGGCCGTGGTCGACGTCGAGCTGCCCGGTTGGGATGCGGTGACGAGCTCCACCATGACGATCCTGATGGCCGAGGCCTGGCAAGTGCACGCCGAGCTGTGGCGCCACCACGCAAGCGAGCTGTCACCCGACGTCAGCGCCCGGCTCGAGGAGGCGTCGCAAATCAGACCCGAAGAGGTAGCGGCCTGCTGGGAACAAGCGCGCGAGTGGGTGGCCCGGCTCTCTACCTTGTTCACGCGCGTCGAAGTCCTCGCGCTGCCCACCCTCGCGAGCGAACCACCCACGATCGAGAACGCGGCCCGGCTGTCGGACATGCGCCACGTCGCGCCGTTCAACGTGACCGGCATCCCGGCCCTGTCCATGCCCGTCTCGACCCCAGGCAAATACCCGGCCAGCCTGCAGCTGGCGGGCCCGGCCAGAAGCGAGGAGATCCTGCTGGCGACGGCCGCCGCGGTCGAAGCCGCGGCGCCGTGGAAACGACATCGGTGACCCGACGCCGGGCCGGCCATCCGGTCAGCTGAAGGGCTTGGGCGCCGCCCCTTTGACGCTGGTGCGGAACATCTCCCGACGGGCGCCGGAGTAGTCGTTGAGGGCGTTGTGCAAGGTGCAGCGGTTGTCCCAGACGGCGAGGGTGTGGCGTTCCCATCGGAGGCGGCAAGTGAAGTTCTCGTTGATGCTGTGGCGGTACACATGGTCGAGCAGGGCCCTCGACTCGAGGGGATTCCAACCCTCGAACTGGGTCGTGTACACGGGGTTCAGGTAGAGCGCGGCTCGACCAGTGACGGGATGCTCGATGACCGCCGGGTGCGGATGCTGTTTGTAGGCCTCGGCCGACGGCTCTATGGCCATGGACGAAAGGCCCTTCACTTTGTCCAGGACCCCTCCGGTCCCATACGCCATCCCGGCGGAGTGGACCGCCGTCATCCCGACCAGCGTCTTCTTCAATCCCGACGACAAGGTCTCGAAAGCCAGATACTGGTTGGACCACACCGTGTCTCCGCCGTGGTCAGGTACCTCCCACGCGTGGAGCAGCGTGTAGGACGGCGGCTCGGCCAGGTAGCTCAAGTCCGTGTGCCAGGCGTTGGCGAAGTTGAGCTGATCCGCCGGCTCCTTGATCACCCGGATGACATACGGCCGGCCTTCGAGCGGAGTGACGAACGGAGTCACGTCCCGCCCGCCGAGCAAGTCGGTGACCCGTTCCAAGTCGTCGAGGTCCATGTCCTGCTCGGGCAAAAAGACGACCAAGTATTCGGCGAGCGCCTTCTTCAGTCCCTCGAGCTGCTCGGCTTCGGTCACTTTCGTCAGGTCGATGCCGGTCAACACGGCTCCGAGAGCGCCCGCGACCGGATGGATGTCGGGCCGGGTCACCAGGAGAGAGCGTAGCGTCTCCCTTGCTGGAGAGGACGGCTGCGTAGACTTCACGGTCTTGACGGCCCCGAACCCCCACTCGCGCCGCGCCGCTCCTCTCGGCTACAGCGACGAAGTCGATGGGTCCAACCGCGAGGCCCGTCGGCCCCGCTGGTGGACCGAGGTCGTGGTCATCGTGTGGTTGTGCTGGGTGTACGACGCCATCGCCAACCTGGCCCCGTTGCGGCGGGCCGCCGCGTACGCCCACGCGGCCAGCGCCTTGCATCTCGAGAAGTCGCTGCACCTCGACCCCGAAGCGGCGCTCGACCACTGGCTCGCTCACCAACACGTCCTGGCCGTGTTGGTCTCCAATTACTACGACAACGCACACTTCATCGTCACGTTGGGGCTCGTCGGGTGGTTGTGGTGGAGATATCCGGCTCTATACCGTCCGCTGCGTACTGGCCTGGTGCTGACCAACGTCATCGGAATGGTGGTGTTCTGGCTCTACCCGATGGCCCCGCCCCGGTTGCTCGACCCGGGCGTCTACACCGACGTCGTGGCCAGCACCCACGCCTTCGGGTCCTGGCACTCGGGCACGCTCGCCACAGCCGCCAACCAGCTCGCCGCCATGCCTTCGCTACACATCGCTTGGGCTTCGTGGTCTGCGCTGGCCGTGTGGCGGATCTTCGCCGGCCGTCGCTTCCGTTGGGTCGCGTGGATATACCCGATGGTGACCTCGGTCGCAGTGCTGTCGACCGGCAACCACTACCTCCTCGACGTCCTGGCCGGATTCGTCACTTTCGTCGTCGCCACCTTCGTCGGTGACCGGTGGCAGGGGTGGTGGACCACCCGGCAGGCCCACACCGCCCTTTCGGATCGCCCGGCCTGATCCCTCACCCGCCGATCACCTCGCCGGCCACCACATCCTGTTTGCTGGGCTGAAAGAATCCCGGCATGGACGCGACCGACCTCATGCTCGGGGCGTGGGAGGACCTGGTGGCCGGTAGCGCTGACGGCGCACCGTCGCCAGTGGAGATAACCGGAGCAGGCGGCCTTCTCGCTTCCCACCTTCCCGTCGAGGAGGTGGCCGCCGCGTGCGTGGGCTTGGCCCTAAGCTCCGCCGCCACCCTGCAGCGACAGCGCACCGGTTCAACCTCGCATGCGGCGCTGGATCGCGCCCACGTGGCCTCGGCCGTGCGCAGCGAGCGGCACTTCCGCCAGGATGGCAGCCCCGGGGGCCTGGGGTTCGCCCCGCTCTCCCGCTTCTGGGCCACGTCCGACGGCTGGATCCGCACCCACGCCAACTACCCGTGGCACCGGGCCGCGCTGCTCTCGGCCCTGGCCACAGCGCCGGACGTCGACGACATCGAAGCCGCCATGGCTGAACGGCTCGCCGAGGACATCGAGCAGGCCGTGTTCGCGGCCGGCGGGGTGGCCGGAGCGGTCCGCACGCTCGAAGCGTGGGCGTCCCATCCTCAGGGCCGCGCCGTCGCAAGTGAACCGCTGATAGGCCATCGACTCGCCGGCGACGCGCCGCCTCGCGTGAGGCGAGTCGGCCAGGCCGGCGACCTCCCGATGGAGGGCGTCCGAGTCCTGGACTTGACCCGGGTGATTGCCGGGCCGGTGTGCACCCGTTACCTGGCCGCTCTGGGCGCCGAGGTCCTCCGCGTCGACCCTCCCGACCACCCCGACCTGCCGCCTGGCCAACCGGGCGACACCTTGCTCGCCAAGCGCAGCACCTTGGTCGACTTCGACACCCCCGAAGGAGCGAGGACACTGCACGACCTGATCGACCTCGCCGACGTCGTCGTGTGCGGCTACCGGCCGGGGTCGCTCGGCCGGTTCGGGCTGGGCGCCGAACAGTTGGCCGACCGCCATCCCGGCCTCGTCGTGTTGCATCTGAGCGCGTGGGGTTTCACGGGCCCGTGGTCGGACCGGCGCGGCTTCGACAGCATCGTGCAAGCACCCTCAGGCATCGCCATGAGCGAGTCGTCGACGGGCACCGAGCCCGGGGCGCTTCCCTGCCAGCTCCTCGACCACGGAACGGGCTACCTGGCTGCGGCTGCCGTGCTGGACGGGATTCGCCGACAAGAAGTCAGTGGAGGCACCCACGTGCGGCAGGTTTCGTTGGCCCGCACGGCCTGGTGGCTTACGTCGCTGCCGCGAGCGGCCCGGTCTAGCGACGAGACCGCCGGCGCGGACGTCTCGACGTGGCTGGTCGACCTCGTCAGCTCGAGAGGGCCGATCCGTGCCGTCAGCCCCCCCGGGCGGCTCGGCGGTCGCGCCCTGGGATGGCCGTCATTCGCCACCGGATACGGCGACGACCGGCCGGCCTGGCGTTGAGCGCCGACCCTCACGACGAGTCAACTTGCCGCTCGATGTCGGCCAGGTGGTGGCGGGCCTCGTGGAGGGTGTGCACGGCCACCCATCGCAGTGAACGCTCAGATGTCGTCGGGAAGTTGTACATGAGGGTCCGCTCCCAGTCGGCGGGCCCGAGCCGCGACAACACGTTGGCGAACAGCCGGGCCGCATCCTCGAGTTGGCGGGCGACGTCGGCCGGGAGCTGCTCGGAATAGCCGTCGTGCTCGACCCGATCGTCGCGGCCCATGGGCGTCAACGACGGCCGCTCCACCTGCCTAGCCAGCAGCACGCGCTCGCGCTGGACGAGGATCACGTCGCGGAGGTGACAGCCGTACTCGAGAGGTGACCACGTCCCCGTCGCCCGGCGCCGGGCTACGTCGGCCGCCGGGTCCCGTAGAACGGCCGCCATACGGAGAGAGCTTTCGACGATGGCAGGTCCGGCGCCGTCTGATTCTTCCGGTACGTACACAAACCCGCACTCGTCGCAACGATCTCGATCCATCGCTCCCCGTCCTAAGTACTCGGATTCCTAAGTGCCCGGATTCCTAAGTGCCCGGATTCCTAAGAGCCCGGAGAAACCTGCACGAGGCCGGGTTGCGAGGCCACCGCCCGCAGAGTATTCGCATCGGCGGTGCTCGCCACCACGACGAGCATGTTGCCGCTCCTGTAAGCGCCCCGGCTCGGCATCAACTTGGGTACGGCGGAAGCGGCCTGCCCGTTGGAATCGAACAGTTCGATGACGACGTCCCACCCGCTGCCGCCGCACGCGCTGCCCGTTGGGAAGTGGAAGTCCTGTCTGTAAGCGCCGTCGGTACCGCCTGGCTCTGCGTCATCCCAACATCCCCCCAGGGTGGCTCGAAGAGCTAGCTCTAAGGCCACGGCACTGCCCGAGTGCAGACTTCCGATCGGAAGGGTGTCGTGCGCCGCCACCGTCGAGGTCGTGGCGGCGGCGCCCGTAGGTGCGGGTGGCGTCGAGCGGCCGTGGCCTTCTGTGAGCAGGAGCACGATTCCCACCGATAGAAGGGCGCCCATGAGCACCGCGGTGATCCAGATCTGTCGTCGAGATGGGCCCGAGAGGGTACGGCCGTCTTCGCCTACCGGCATGCCGGCACGCCGCGGCCGGCGTTGTCGCTGTCGAGCCCCCGTCGCCTGGCTGGCAATACTTGGAACATGACCCATTCCTAATCCATCTCGGCAAGGGGGTGAGCGCGAGTCGGCGGTTCAGCCGTAGGAGGCCTCCACCCACCATCGCCCGGACTCCCGGGTTACCAAGTGGGCGTCGCCGCTCTCCAGCAGGACTTGAAGTCGGGCGCGACGACGGCCGCCGCCCTCCCACCATCGCTCCTCGAGCGGCCACGGCCCGGCCCAAGCGGCCACCATCGACCAAGGCCCGCCTTCGATCGAGATGGCGGCGGGGGCAGCACTAATGGCTCCTCGGCCGCTCACTTCGATCGGCTCGCCACCCACGTGGCGCAACTCGGCCGGGCGCGGCGACTGGTGCACCACCGCCGGTGAAGGCCTGACCAGGCGGCCCGGCCAAGGAGCCGGTGCCGGTGACTCCGCGAAATCGCCGGCGACTCGCGCTGACCCTTTCCCGAGCCGGCGTCGCTTCGGGGAGCCACGAAGAGCAGGTTCGACGTTGCGGGCATCCCCCCAAGGCACCAAGCGGACCTGCTCGGCGAATCCCCGGCCGCCTCCGAGGACCGCCGTCACCACAGCCTCTGGGCCGAGCACTCCCTGGACCCGCGCCAGGGCCCGGGCCGCCCGGGCGTCAGAGTCGGCCAAGCCTCCCCAAAACCCCATTTGCCGGCCGCCGTCCGGCCGGACTTCCTCGGGGGTCAGGCGCAGGAGGGTCAACCCCCCGGTCGGACCCCCAGAACCCCGAGCCAGCCAACCGTCCAACTGCCAGCGGGCCCGCTCCGAAAGCGCGTTAGCAGTGAGGGCACCCTCGTGACGCCAGTGGCGAACCAGGTGTTCGCCGTGCTCGGTCTCTACCTCTATGGCCACCTTGGTGCAGGTCAGCCCCACCGACCCCAACCGCTCTTGGAGCTCGTCGGCCAGGGCCTTGGCCACGAAAGCGGCGGCTTCGATCCGCTGCTCCGGGGGATCGAGTTCCGCGGTGACAATCAAGTCCGGAGGTGGGGTACGGGCGGCCAGCGGACGGTCGTCAAGAGCCTTGGCCAGTCGATGGGCGGCCGCGCCCCGAGCACCAAAACGACCCAGCACCGACGGTCCCGACAGAGCCGCCAGATCACCGAGGGTGCGCACCCCGAGGCGTACCAGCAAGTCGGCCAGGTCTCCGTAGTCAGGACCGAGCGCGCCCACCGGGTACGGGGCCAACCACGCCGGGCTACCGCCCGGCTCCACCACGACCACCCGCCCCCCGCCCGCCACCCGGGCCGCCAAGCCGGCGGCGAACAGGCCATCGGCCACCCCCACCCGGCACGCCGCCTGCCCAACCGTCCGGTCCACCACATCGGCCACCTTCTCTCCGAGGGCGACGTCACCACCGAAGTACCTCGACGGGCCCCGTGTGGCCAAGGCCAGCGCGCCGGGGGCGAGCACTTCGACTGCCCGGGCCAAAGACTCCACCGCCGCGACCACCGGCTCCCACTTCCGCGCATCCCGACCGGTATCAGCCGCCACCACCAGCAGCTCAGGACAACGCCCCTGGGCCTCCCGGCGCCGCAAACCCGGCCTCACACCGTCGGCTCGGCCTGCGGTGGTTACCGCCACCACGAGGTTGGCGGTAACCACCGCGGCTGGGACGTCCGGTGAGCAACCCGCAGCGACCACCGACCAGTCCGGCAACGAGGCCACCAGGACCCGCACGGGAGCCACTCAACCCACCAGCGCCGCCGCTTTACTCACCGGCACCCCCTCGTCAGCCGGCACCGCCTCGCCCGCCGGCACCGCCTCATCAGCCGGCGCCATTTCGCCCCCGGGGCCTGGCAACCAAAGGAGCTGGCGCCGCTCCCGGACCGCAGCCCGCCGGCCGGACAACGCCACTTCCACCCGCCGGGCCCGGAGATGCCCGTATCCGACCCCCAATCCGTCCCAGGCCGAACGGACCACAGCCAATCTGAAGTCCGGTGATTCGGGCCATCCGAACGCACCCGCAGGGCCACCCCCGTCGAGCACCACCATCACCACACCCCGCTCCCGAGCCCGGGCCGCCAACCGACGGGCGTCGCCGGCCCCGGCCCGGGCCGGCGGTCCTAGGAGCAGCAGATCCACCCCGTCGAGCAGAGCCGCCGCGGCCACCGTCCACTGATCGCCCGGGTAAGGAACGAGGGCCAGCCGCTCCAACCTCACCCCTAGCTCCGCCGCCGCCGCCAGCCCCAGAGAAGGCAGACCTACTGCGGCTGCCCACGCCCCGCTCCCTGTGACCGCCGCGACCAAGGCGAGAGCCACGGAGGACCCACCCGAAGAAGGCCCGATGACCACAGTGCTCCCCCGTCGTATCCCACCATCTGGAAAAAGACCGGCCATGGCACCAGGCACCCCTATCAGCCGGGTGTCGGCCGTCGCGACCGGCCGCCCCTTGGCCGCCGCGATATGCAAGGAGGCCACCGAAGCTTCCACCCCACTAAAGTAACGAACATATGTTCGTATTGGCAAACCCACCTACATTGGGCGCCCGTGCCTTGGGACCTTCGACCAGTCGGTATCGACTTCCTGGACACCGCTCCCTATCGCCATGTGTCAACCGAAGTGGTACACCGGCCGGCCGAAGCGATCTTCGCCGCCATCGCCACCGACCCCGCAGGTTGGGGAACCTGGTTTCCCGGGTTCAACCGGGCCGGCCGCTACCTGTCCGATCCACCCCACGGAGTTGGATCCGTCCGAGAAGTATCAATGGCGCAGATCCGCTACACCGAGACGATCCTCGCTTGGGACGAGCCCGACCGGTGGGCGTTCCGAGTGACGCGCTCGACCGCACCGCTGGCCTATGCCATGGCGGAGGAGTACCGGGTTTCCTCCCATGGCCATCACTCGGTCGTGCAATGGACGTTTGCCATCGATCCCCGGCCCATCCTGGCCCGGGCTACTTCCCTCGCCGATGTGATCCTTCCCCGCATGTTCCGCCGGGCCATGACCAACTTGAGCGTTCGGCTAACAGAAGCCGCGGGGCCGGACCCCGCCTGAGCAGAACGCGTGATGTCGGATTCGGCTTCGTACGGCTGACCTACGCCGGAGGCGTCACCGGGTGACTCCATCGGCACGGGCCGCGTCGGCGACAGCCGCCGCTACCGCGGCGCCGACCCCCGGCACGAAGACGCTGGGGACGATCTCGTCCGCTCTCAGCCGATCGGGCGGAACCGCAGCCGCGATGGCAACCGCTGCTGCGAGCTTCATGTTCTCGGTGATTCTGGTGGCGCCCGCGTCCAGCGCGCCGCGGAATATCCCCGGGAAGCAGAGCACGTTGTTGATCTGGTTCGGGTAGTCGCTGCGACCGGTGGCCATGATCGCCACCACCCCCTCGGCTTCCTCTGGGAGGACTTCGGGAACCGGGTTGGCCAGGGCGAAGACGATGCTGCCATCCGCCATCGTCTGCAAGTCGGACCGGTCGAGCAAGCCCGGGCCGCTGACGCCTACGAAGACGTCAGAACCGCGAAGCACGTCCTGCAAGGAACCCGAACGATTCCCCCGATTGGCGTGATCGGCCAACCACTGCTTGGACGGATCCAGTGCTTCGCGACCTTTGTGTATGGCGCCTTTCCGGTCAGCGGCGACGACGTCTTCGACCCCGGCGGTCATCAGGATCTTGGTGATCGCCACGCCAGCCGCACCCGCGCCCGAGAGCACCACCCGCAAGTCGCTGAGGTTCTTGCCCACCAGCTTGCTGGCGTTCGTGAGTGCCGCCAGCACCACGACTGCGGTTCCGTGCTGGTCGTCGTGGAACACTGGGATGGAAAGAGTGTCGGCCAGCCGCTTCTCGACCTCGAAGCAGTGGGGCGCCGCTATGTCCTCGAGGTTGATGCCGCCGAACATCGGCTCCATGCGCTGAACCGTCTCGACCAGTTCGTCTGCTGACGACACTTTGAGGCAGACGGGAACCGCGTCGACCCCGCCGAAGGTCTTGAAGAGAACCGCCTTGCCTTCCATGACGGGCAGGGCGGCCTCTGGCCCTATGTCACCCAGACCGAGGACGGCCGTCCCGTCCGTGACCACGGCGACGGTGTTGGCCTTCATGGTGTAGCGGTGCACCAGCGGCGGTTCGTGGGCGATCGCCAGGCAGACCCGCGCCACCCCTGGCGTGTACGCCATGGCGAGGTCGTCTCGGTCGTTGAGCCTCCGCTTGCCGTCGATGGTCAGCTTTCCCGACTCGTGGACGGCGAACGTCCGGTCCTCCACTTCCAGGATCTCGATGCCTTCGACGGCCCGCGCCGCCGTCTCGACGGAGGCGGCGTGTCCTTCCGAACCGCAGAAGACCACCACGTCCCTGGTCACCGTCGCCCCATCCGTGCCGACTATCTCTATTCCGACCAGGCTTCCGCCTGCTGCTCCCACAGCTGTGGCCAGCTGCGCGAGGACTCCCGGCTGGTTGCGTATCCGCGCTCGGAGGCGCAGTGAGAAGGCAGCGAGCGGCGTGGCCATACGCTGAGGATACCGAGCAAGCGACTGGGAGTTCCTGCTGAAGTCGGCTTGTGGATGCACGCCTTGCCGGTGTGCCATTTGACACATATGATTATCCCGCGAGGGGGCGTTCGGGGCGAGGCCGGCCGCGGGCCCCCGGGAGGGAGGGCCGGACCGCCTCGACCCGAACGTGGACCTCGGCCCAGACGCGACGAAGGCCCCCGACGTGGACCTCGGTCCGGACGCGACTTCGGCCCGGACGCGACGAAGGACCGGCGGGGGGTGCCGGTCCTTCGTAAAGCTCGAGGGGCGAAGGGGGGATTTCGTCCCGAGCAACAAGACCATTATGCGCCCACTTTCACTATCTTGGCAAGAGACATACGTCACAGGTCCCATCTCCATAGTAGATAGCAATCCAGCGGCCGCCAGCAGAACTGATCGAATGGCGGACGATGCGGCCCGATGATGCACCGCCCGTCCCCCTTTGGGTCCCGAGCGAGGCCCGACAAGCGGACTCACGCCTTCGCCGATATCTGGACCGCTTCGGATTCCACACCTACGAGGAGGCCTGGGCGTGGTCGGTCGGGCCCGATACGGCCGGCCACTTCTGGAGCTCCGTAGCCGAGGAGTTCGACCTCGCCTGGCGGCGAACGCCCGCCGCCGCCTTGGAGCGAGACGCGACCCGGGTGACCGGCGCCCGGTGGTTTCGCGGCGGCCGGATCAACTACGCCGAGCTGGCCTTGAAGCCTCCACCTGATGGGCCCGACGCCCCGGCGATAGTCGCCCGTTCGCAAACCCGGACCCGGCGGGACATCAGCTGGGCCGACCTTTCGATCCAAGTGGCGCGCATCCGTTCGGGGCTGACCGCGGCCGGCGTGGTTGCCGGCGACCGGGTGGCCGCCTACCTGCCGAACATCCCCGAGACCCTGGCCGCCTTTCTCGCCACCGCCAGCTTGGGTGCAGTGTGGACCTGCTGCGCCCCCGAGATGGGCGTAGCGGGCGTCCTGGATCGACTGATCCAGGTCGACCCCAAGGTGCTGATATCGATCGACGGATATCGCTACGGCGGGCGTGAGATCGACCGCCGCCGAGAGGCCGAGGCCGTACGGGCCGGCCTGACGTCGCTGTCGGGCGCCGTCTGGCTCGGCTATCTCGACGTTGACGGGACCGTTCCGTCCGGGTGGACCGGGTGGGACGAGTTCACTGGTGAAGTCGGGCCGATCGAGTTCGCGGCGGTGGAGTTCGACCATCCCCTGTACATCCTGTTCTCGTCGGGTACCACCGGAAAGCCCAAGCCGATCGTCCACGGTCACGGGGGGATCCTGTTCGAACACGCCAAGGCGTTGGGCTGGCACTTCGACCTCGGGCCAGGAGACAGGTTCTTCTGGTACACCACGACCGGCTGGATGATGTGGAACTTCTGCATATCAGGGCTGCTAGTGGGAGCGACGGTCGTGCTCTTCGACGGCGACCCCACTTGGCCTCGAGTCGATGGGCTTTGGGCCATCATGGCGGAGTCGGCCACGACGTGCGGCGGCGTCGGCTCGGGGTACCTCGTAGCGTGCGCCAAAGCTGGGATCCATCCGTCCGCAGATCACGACTTGAAGGCGTTGACGACCCTCGGCGCGACCGGGTCGCCGCTTCCGGCATCGGTCGCGGAGTGGGTGTACGAAGAGGTGGCGGCGGACGTGCTGCTCTCGTCGTTTTCCGGAGGCACCGATGTTTGCACCGGATTCGTCGGAGGCAGCCCCCTTCACCCGGTGTGGGCGGGAGAGATCTCTTGCCGATGCTTGGGCGCCCGAGTCGAAGTGTTCGACCCAGCCGGACGGTCGGTGGTTGGCGATGAAGGCGAGCTGGTGCTGAGCGCCCCGCTGCCCTCGATGCCTGTCGGCTTCTGGGGCGATGGCGACGGCAGCCGCTACCGGGCCGCCTACTTCGACCGGTTCCCGGGCGTGTGGGCCCACGGCGACCGGGCTCGGCTCACCGACCGGGGGACGGTGATCATCACGGGCCGGTCCGACGGCACCCTCAATCGGGGTGGGGTTCGGATGGGAACGGCCGAGTTCTACTCCGTGGTCGAAGGACTCGACGAAGTGGCAGACAGCTTGGTCGTGCACGTCGAAGACAGCCTCGGCGGACCGGGCGAACTGTGGCTGTTCGTCGTCGAAGCACCGAGCACCGACCCGGCCAATGCGGTCGAACGGGTCAAGGAGGCGCTGCGCCGTGACCTGTCGCCACGGCACGTTCCCGACCGCATCGTATCGATCCCGGCCGTTCCCCGAACTCTGTCGGGCAAGAAGCTCGAAGTACCGGTGAAGCGGATCCTGTCGGGCGAGGCGCCGGGCGACGCGCTGTCGCTGTCGTCGGTCGCCAACCCGGAGAGTTTGGAACCGTTCATCCAGCTGGCTCGGCAATCGTCGGGCCCGACGAAAGAGAGCTGATTCGTTCATGGCCATCGACTTCACCTTCGCCCCCGAGATCGAGGACGTGAGGCTCCGGGTGCGAGAGTTCGTCAGCACCGTGATCTCCCCAGCCGAGGCCGACCTCCGGGCCAACGTGTCCGGCGATTCCCGCAAGGATCGGCGGGCGACCATCGAAACGATCGTCGCCTTGCGGGCTCAGGCCCGGGATTGCGGCCTTTGGTTGCCGCACATGCCGCCCGAGTGGGGTGGCATGGGTTTGGGACCGACGGCGATGGCGGCCGTTTCCGCCGAAGCGGCCCGAGCTGGTATCGGCCCGTTCGTGCTCAACTGCCAGGCTCCCGACGAAGGCAACCAGCACACGCTCCTTCATTGGGGTACTCCCGAGCAGAAGGAGAAGTATCTCCGCCCGCTGTGCGATGGGACGGCTCGCTCCTGCTTCGCCATGACCGAACCTGAAGTAGCCGGATCCGACCCGACTCTCATTCAGACCTCGGCCGTTAGGGATGGCGAAGAGTGGGTGATCAACGGCCACAAGTGGTTCATAAGTGGGGCTCGCGGCGCGGGCTTCGCCATTCTCATCGCGCGCACCGAGGACGACCCCGAGCTGCCGCAAGCGGCCAACACCGCTTTCATCGTCGACTTGCCCTCGGACGGGTGGGACATCGTGCGGGACGTGGAGACCATGTCGGGCAGTCACAATCATTGCGAGATCCGAATCACCGACCTGCGCGTACCGGCCGCCAACATGCTCGGAGGGCGCGGCCAGGGCCACCTCCTCGGACAAGCGCGCTTGGGGCCAGCTCGGTTGGCCCACTGCATGCGCTGGATCGCCCAGTGTGAGACGGCCCTCGACATGATGGTCGACCGTTCTCTCACCCGCTACTCCCACGGATCGTTCCTCGCCGAAAAGCAGGGGATCCAGTGGCTCATCGCCGATTCCACCATGGAGCTGTACCAGGCGAAGCTGATGGTGCTCCACGCCGCCTACCGGCTCGAGAACGGTCTGTCGTTTAAGACCGAGGTGTCCATGGCCAAGCACTTCGTGGCCAACACGCTGTGGCGCGTCGTAGACCGGGCCATCCAGGTCCACGGTGCTCTCGGTTACTCGACCGACACCCCGCTGGCCGACATGTTGAAGCAGGCTCGCTGGAGCCGCTTCGCGGATGGCGCCGACGAAGTGCACCAGATGACCATCGCCCGCAACGCCATCACCGCCTTTCGCGATCACGGCAGCACCCGCACCGCCACGGGCGACCTTCCTTTCTGAGGCCGTAGGGAGGGGGCCGGGAGCGGCGTGGAGGACGGTCCGTTCTCCCGGACCGGACTGCACGCCGGATCCCGGACCTTGCCAACAACGAACACCAAGCGCGATCCCGCGCCGTCAGACGTCTTCGGAGGCCAGCCGCTCGAGCAACGGCACGGCTCGCCTGAGCACGGCCCGTTCCTCTTCGGTGAACTCCTGCAGGCGCTTGGACAAGAAGGCGTCCCTCCTGGTCCTGTTCTCATCGAGCAGGGCCTCGCCGGCCGGGCTCACGGCAACCCTGGCGACCCGGCGATCTGAAGCGTCGACTCGGCGCTCCAGCCACCCTTGGTCCTCGAGACGGGCCGCGATTCGGGTCATCGACGGCGGAGCGATCCGCTCTATGGCCGCCAGCTCGCCCAGGGTGAGCTCACCGCGCTGGGCCACAGTCGAGAGGGCCGACAGCTGCGAAGGGCTCACTTCGCCCACGTTCTGTTGGCGGAGACGTCGAGACAGCCGCAGGGTCACCAACCGAAGCTGGCTGCCCAAGGTGGTCTGCAGCTTGGCGGTCATGGGCTGCAAGTGTAGTGAACCCGGCCCTGACCCTTAGCTCAGCAAACTACCGACCCGGCGAGCGCAATCTCCTGGCAGGTGCTGTGCGCCGGGACGGCTTTAAGTGCCAACATTGGGGGCGTGACGATGCGCGAGGACTGCCGCCACTTTCAAAGTCGCACGTACGACACGGGCGAGGTGGCGCGCTTCTGCGTGTTGAACCTGGCTCCAGAAGCCCCTTGGCGCTGCCCGGACGACTGCCTCAGCTATCAATCCGACATCATCGACGCGTCGTTCGTGGTGGGCTCCCTGACTCGTCCCTCGGTCGAGTCCGAGCCCGATGAGCCGCCCGAAGAAGTGGCCACAATTCTCGCCGAGGCCAGCGCGATAGTGACCGCCGCAGGCCCGGAGATCCTGGCCGAGATCGAGGCTGAGAGAACCGACCGACGCTGGTGGCAGGTTTGGAAGAGACGCGGTGACGACGGAGGCTTCCATTTGAGCAACCGCTGACGAAGCCGCCCGTGTCGCCGCGCCATCAGCTTCTTCGCACCCTGGGCCCTGCCACGCTCGTCGCGGCGTTACTAGCCGCGTGCGGCGGGCACAGCAGCCCGCCGTCGGCTGTTCCGACGACGCTTCCGGCCCCGTCGACGACCCCATCCTCCCTGGCGACTGACGGTCCGACCGCTCCCTACACCTGGGCCCGCGACCTCGATGCGACCTTGACGCTCGGTGGCGGGCCTACCACCACGATCTCAGGAATCCTCCCGCCCGGCCAAGGAACGTCGGAATGGACGATCGCCGGCACACGGGAAGCCGCCGACGGAACGCCAACGGCGACGGTGTGGACCTCAACCAACGGGATCGCTTGGAGCGCGGCCCTGCTTACCTCGCCGAAGACCCCGAGCGCGGCCACGTCTGCGGTCGAGTGGCACACGAGCATCGTCATCGTCGGAGCCGTCGGCTCGGGAGCCACCGAACAGGCGGCCGCGTGGATCGCGCCTGCACCAGGGGGGCCTTACACGGAGGTTCCGGTGCCCGGCACACCGGGTGGCTCGAGCATCCTGGCGGTGACGGCCGGGTCTCTAGGACTGTTCGCCCTCGGTTCGTCGGACGGACAGATCGCTATGTGGTCCTCCACCAACGGACAGAACTGGGCGTCGTCGAACCACTTCGACGACCTCATCGCCACGTCGGTCGATCCCCGCGTCAACGCGGTCCTGGCCGTTGGCAACAACGTCTACGCGGCCGGATCTGTGACCAACGGGACAGAAACTGACGCCGCACTCTGGGCGTCAGGCGACGGGATCAACTGGCACCGGGTCGGGTCGGCCCAGGCCGCGTTCGGTGGCCCCGGGGACCGATCCATCATGGGGTTGGCCCAGCTAGGGACGGGCATGGTGGCCGTCGGCGGGATCAGGACGGGCGGGGCCTGGTCACCGGCGTCGTGGATCTCACCTGATGGAGCCAGTTGGAGTCAGCCGTCGGAAGCCTTTCCCATGGTCGCCCGCCCCGATGCCGACGTCGACGGATCCGTCGCCCGCACCGTGTCCGCGTCTGCTTCCCCGGCGGGAACCACCCTGCTGGTGGCGGTCGGAGGGGGCTCGGGGGCTCAAAGGGCTTGGCAATCGGAGAACGGCGTCGGCTGGACCGAGGTCCCACTGCCGCCAGGAGCGGCCGCATCCGAGGACTGGCAGGCCAGCCTCGTGGGCACAGCAGGCACGACGACCGTCATCGCCGACAGCAACCCGGGGCAGCCAAACGTTCTGACCGACGGTCCCGGCGGATGGAGCGAGCCGTCGATCAACCCTGCGGTTTTCGGAGCCGTTCAACCGGTCGCCAGACCGATGAGCCTCACGTCGACCGGTGGCCGTTTGACCCTCGTCGTCGACGTCGAGACTCCGGCCCAAGTTCTTGGCGGATCGGCCACTGCGACCGCGGTCGTCGTTTCGACCGACGGGCGCACCTGGATCTCGGCCACCGAAGGTGCGCTCTCCCGGCCCGCCGCGCTGCCGCCAGGAGCTTCGGCCGCGGTCCGATTCCGGGGACGATGGGTCGCAGTCGGCCGCGCCGCTCCCGTCGGGGCGACGTCTGCCATCGTGGCCAACCCGGCGAACCTGGGAGTTTCCTGGACCAGCACCGACGGCATCCATTGGACCGATCACGGACCCCTCGATTCGCGTCCCGGCGTCACCCCGCAGACGCCGAGCGGCTTGTGCGTCACCCCAGGGCCCACCGGTCGAGTGGTCGCGGTCGGCTCCGGCTACCAGTTCCCAGGCGGGCCGGACGCGCTGTCCTGGGCTTCCGCCGACGGCGTGCACTGGAGCCCGGCCGCGATCGACCCGCCGATCCTCGCTGGCGGCTCCCAGGAAATGACCGGTTGCATGACCACCGTCAACGGGTTGGTGGCCTACGGAGCGACGACCGGCTCGACCGGAGCCTCGGTGCCGGTTCTGTGGGACTCACAGACCGGATCGCAGTGGACCCGCCAGGACGACATTCCGGGGACGGTCGCGGCGTCGCCGCTGACTTCCGTGGCGAGTTCCGGATCGACATGGATCGCCGTCGCCGCCGGGCAACCCGCCGTGACTGGTAGGTCCGGGAGCGGGCTGTGGCTTTCCCAAGACGGGGGGTCGGCCTGGACGGCGGTCGATACGCAGGAGTCGCCCTGGCAGGAATCGGGTCCGGCCCAGCTCGACCTGGCCGCGTTTACCGCCACCGGACCGGTCGTCGTCGGCACAATCGCCGGACGCCTCGCCATCTGGACCGGAACGGCAAACTTGGATGGTTCTCAAGGCCCGTCGGCAAACAAGACACCTTGATCCGGATTTCCGTCCGCTTCGATCCAAGGTCGGGGTGCGGCCCGAGCCCCCGCTACCCCCCAAAACAAGTGTTCCATGAAGATCCACGTGCGCCGGTGGATCGCAGAGGGCCCGTATGCGTGCAAGGCCATCTTGTGACGGGGGCACGGGTATCCCTTGTTGCTATCAAACTCGTAGCCGGGATACTGGTCTGACTCCTGCCGCATGAGTCGGTCGCGCGTGACCTTGGCCAGGATCGAGGCGGTCGCTATGGAGAGGCACTTGGCGTCGCCCTTGACGATCCGAGTCGTGCATCCGAGGCCGACGAAGTCCCAGTTGCCGTCCACCAGGACTTGATCAGGTGTCACCGCCAGCCCCTCGATAGCCCGTCGAGCCGCCCTCCGTTGGGCTTCGGCCATCCCGACTTCGTCGCATTCATCCTGCGACGCGGCCCCTACCGCCCAAGCGGCGCACCATCCAGCCACCCGTCCGAATAGTCGTTCCCGTTCGGGCTCCGGAAGCATTTTCGAGTCCCGAACTCCGTAGACCCGACGACTCTGCGGCAGCACGGCTGCTCCTACCATGAGCGGTCCGGCCCAGGCGCCGCGGCCCACCTCGTCCATACCCACGACCACATGGTGTCCTTGGTCCCACATGGCCTTCTCCACGGCGAGGGTCGGGGTGCGCTTCATTCTCGATCCAATGATCGGTATCGGGTCAACAGCATCCCGTCGGCTTCAAGAAGGCCGACCAGATCGAATGTCAGCGGTGGCTCGAATGAGCGGTCGCCCGTGAGCGATCGATGCCCACTTCCGGCGATGACCGGCGACAACGTCAGGCACAGCTCGTCGACCAGGTGATCCGTGAGGAGGGACTTCAACAGAGTCGGTCCTCCCTCACACAGGACCCGCACCAATCCCCGCTCGGAGAGGGCGTCGAGCATGAAGGTCGTGTCCACCCGGTCGTCCCCGCACACCACCACGTCGGCGACCTGACCAAGGTCCGGCCGCTCGGTGGCCACTAGAGCGGTGGTCAACACGAGCGGCCTTTGGCTCGCCGCGAAGATTGGAGCTCGAGGGTCGAGGCCGCCGGTGCCGCTGACAATGGCCAGGCCCGGCAATGGTTGTAGTCCCCTCTCGACGCGGCGTCCCCTCGCGGCGTCATCGAGCTTGATCGGCCCGTAGCGCTCAGCCCGGACCGTTCCGGCGCCCACGAGCACCACGTCGGCAACGGCGCGCATGGACATGAATGCGGCACGGTCGGCAGGTCCGCTGAGGGTCCGGCTGAGACCCTTCAATTCAATGACCCCGTCGATCGATGAGATGAAGTTCGCCCGCACGTGACGAGATGCCGGCAGGGCGTACACGGTCTCGAGATCGGACTGGCCGTCGATGGAGCTCAGATCCGGGATCAGTTGCCTCATCAACGCAGGAGAGCTATCGCGTCCGCCTCGCCTGGGTCGGGATCGGTCGACAGGAAGGCTTCGACGATCTCACTGGCGACTTGCTCGCTCGTGAGACGGAGGCTCAAGGCCAGAACGTTGGCGTCATTCCACTTCCGCGCCCCTCTGGCCGTCTCCGCGTCGACGCATAGGGCCGCCCGCACGCCATGGACCTTGTTGGCCGCGATCGAGACTCCCGTTCCGGTCCAGCAACAGACCACGCCGCGATCGGCTCGTCCGGCCGCGACCGCCTCACCTACGGTCCGGCCCACGTCGGGCCACCAACCGGGCCAGGCCACGATTTCGACCTGGTGGCCGACCTTCTCCAGATACCCGACAACGGACTCCGCCATGGCGGTCCGCTCGTCAGCACCAAAGGCCACTCGCACCGGGCCGAGCCTACAGGGGGCCCGATGTTCTAATGCTCTCCGAAGCGACCGGCACTCTGAGGGTCGGACGCTTTTCCTCTTGGGCTCGCCACGAAACAAACTTGGAACATGTCGTTGTCGTTGACCAGCCCTTTTGTCGAAGAAATTGCGTCAAGTTGTTTCGTAGCGAGCCCTTGGGCGGCCGTAGGATGACGACCCGATGGCCCGAGACGCAGAATTCCCAGGGCTGCCCGGGGGCAACTGGCTAGGCCACGAAGCCCTGCTGGTCCCGGTAAAGGCGTTCAGCGAGGCCAAACTGCGCTTGGCGCCGGCCCTTTCTGCGGCCAGCCGAGCGTCGTTGGCCCGGGCCATGGCCACGCGCGTCGTGCAGTCCGCGGGCGCCATGCCGGTCGCCGTCGTCTGCGATGACCGGGAGGTTGCGTCTTGGGCTCGCGAACTGGGTGCCCTGGTGATATGGGAGCCCGGACGCGGTCTCAACGGAGCCGTTCAAGAGGGAGTGTCGCGGCTCGCATCGTTAGGAGTCGGCTTGGTGGTGGTCGCCGCCGGCGACCTACCCCTGGCCACGGACTTGGGATGGGTCACCCGGTTTCCGGGAATCACGATCGTGCCCGACCGCAGGCGCGATGGGACCAACGTGATCTCCGTACCGTCCGCAGCCGGGTTCGCGTTCTCCTATGGCCCCGGATCGTTCTCGCGTCACCTCCAAGAAGCCAGGCGGCTCGGCACGGCCACCCGTGTGGTCCATTCGCCACTGTTGGCCTGGGACGTCGACGTCCCCGAAGATCTGGTCGGAGCCGAGGCGCTGCCTAAGGACTCGCAACGAGACAGCTGGGAGCACGTCCTCGTCCCTGACCAGCCCTTACGTTGAAGAGTTGCGTCAAGTTGTTTGGTGGCGAGCCCTAAGTGACCGACCCCGTGGCTCACGGATCCGTGACCGGTGTGCCCGGTCGCGATCTGCCCGTGCCATCGGTCGCGCTGGCCATCGGCGCTCACCCCGACGACATCGAGTTTGGTTGCGGCGGCACGCTGGCCAAGTGGTCGGCAAGCGGATGTCGCATACATCACCTGGTGTGCACCGATGGTTCGAAGGGATCGTGGGACCCAGACGTCGATCCGGCCCACCTGGTCTCTCTTCGCCGAGACGAGCAGCGCGAAGCTTCACGCCGCTTGGGAGGCGAGGGGGCCGTAACCTTCCTCGGATGGACAGACGGCGAGTTGGAGGCAGGACTGCTCCAACGACGAGAGGTCGCCTACTGGATTAGGCGCGTCCGACCGGAAGTCGTGCTCGGTCACGACCCTTGGCGCAGATACAGGCTTCATCCCGATCACAGGAATGCCGGATTCCTCACCACTGACGGGATCGTGGCGGCACGAGATCCTCATTTCTTTCCCGAGCAGAGCGAAAGGCCGCATCGACCCGGGACCCTCTTGCTATGGGAAGCCGACGAGCCAGATCACGTCGAGGACATCTCCGGGTTCGAGGACCGCAAGCTTCACGCCCTGCTCGCCCACCGAAGCCAGTTCCGCTCGACCATGCACATAGACGAATCCGACCAGCACGATTCGCGCGCCGTCGAGGACTTCGGCACTCGGATGAAGGAACGCCACGCCAAGGCCGGAGCGCCAGCGGGGCTGGATGCGGGCGAGGCGTTCAAGATAATGAGTGACTTGTAAGCAGGCGCTTCGCCCGCCCGCTCTGAGAGCGGGCGGGCTCGGTCGTCCTAAGCCTTCTTAGCCGCAGTCGCCCTCTTAGCAGGTGCCTTGCGAGCCACAGCCTTCTTGGCCACGCGCTTGGCCGGAGCCTTCTTAGCCGCGCTCACCCTCTTAGCAGCCGCCTTGCGAGCCGGAGCCTTCCTGGCCACAGCCTTCTTGGCCACGCGCTTGGCCGGAGCCTTCTTAGCCGCGCTCACCCTCTTAGCAGCCGCCTTGCGAGCCGGAGCCTTCCTGGCCACAGCCTTCTTGGCAACTCCCGT